>Ga0335073_10006061_pt1 | contig 16987 bp, 18 predicted proteins | sample Lox_Sample_22_FD_207093 | JGI IMG/M metagenome (GOLD analysis project Ga0335073, IMG submission 207093) | Soil microbial communities from Loxahatchee National Wildlife Refuge, Florida, United States - Lox_Sample_2.2 | ecosystem: Environmental > Terrestrial > Soil > Wetlands | place: USA... | reverse complement strand
AGGGCAAGCCGCGGAACGAGGCGTTCTCGATGGAGCTGTTGCCCACGGTCGACGCGCTGGGCTGGATCGCCAAGGCGGGCGCCGAGATCCTGGCCGAGGAAAAGATCCCGATGTCGCAGCTCTTCCTCAAGACCAAGCAGTCGGCGTTCGTGTACGAGCCGCTGGGCGTGATCGGGATCATCTCGCCCTGGAACTACCCGTGGAGCATCCCGTTCGGCGAGGTCGCGCTGGCGCTCATGGCGGGCAACGGAGTCGTCCTGAAGCCGGCGTCACTGACGCCTCTGCTCGGTGAGCGGATCGCGGAGGTCTTCTACCGCGCCGGCGTGCCCGAGGGACTCATCCGGGTCGTGCACGGCCCGGGAACGGGCGCCGCGCTGGCCGAATCGAGCGTCGGCAAGGTGTTCTTCACGGGCTCGGTCGAGACCGGTCGGTCCGTCGCCGAGGCGTGCGCACGCCGGTTGAAGGGCTCCGTGCTCGAGCTCGGCGGCAAGGACCCGATGATCGTGCTCGGCGACGCCCACCTCGATCACGCGATCGCAGGCGCCGCCTGGGGCGGGTTCGCCAACGCCGGCCAGACGTGCTCGGGGATCGAGCGCGTGTACGTGGATCGCTCGGTCTCGGATCGATTCATTTCAGGTGTCGTCGCCCGCGCGGAGCGGCTCCGGGTGGGCGACCCGATGAGCTGGGACACCGAGATCGGGCCGATGGTGTCCGGCGAGCAGCTCGAGATCGTCCGCGAACTGGTCGACGACGCGGTCGCCCACGGCGCGACCCTCCGCTGCGGGGGGCCGGTCGACGCGCCCGCCGGGCTCGACGGCGCGTTCTACGCGCCGGCGGTGCTGACTGGGGTCACGCACGAGATGCGGATCATGCGCGAGGAGATCTTCGGTCCGGTCCTCCCGATCATCGTCGTTGACTCCGAGGCCGAGGCGGTGTCGTTGGCGAACGACTCGGATTTCGGCCTTGGCGCGTCGGTGTGGACGTCGGACCGGTCTCGAGGCGAGCGGATCGCGGCAGAGGTGCAGTCCGGGATGGTGTGGATCAACGACCACATGTTCAGCCACGGCGCCTGCCAGTGCGCTTGGGGGGGCGTCAAGGACTCCGGGCTCGGCCGTACCCACTCGAAGTTCGGCCTGTACGAGTGCGTCAACGTCAAGCTCCGCACCTGGGAAGGCTCGGCGGTCCGCGATCCATGGTGGCATCCGTACGACGAGACGCTCGGCAAAGCGCTGCGGTCCACCGCCGAGCTGCTCTACGGGAAAGCGTCGGACCGCGGGCGCGCGCTGCGCGACGGTGCGGTGCCGCTGACGAAGCTGGGCGCGCGCCTGGCGCGAGATGCCGTCCGGCGGTAGCGCCGACGGCCGATGGCGATTAAGTTGACACATACGTGACCTGAGCGCTATCGGCGCCCGCGATACCCTCGTAAGCGATGCCCGCTCAGGCTTATCGCGGTAAAGAGTGCGTGTGCCAGCTGCGCCGCGGCATGTGCGATCAGTCGTGCGTCCAGGGCATGCTCGAGACGCCGTTCTACATCGCGTGCCTGCGGCTGACGGGCCGGCGCTGTGTGGTCGTAGGGGCCGGCGACGTCGGGCTCGAGAAGGTCGAGGGTCTGCTGGCATGCGACGCCGACGTGACCCTGATCGCCCCGGAGGCGCATCCCGAGCTGACGCAGCTCGCGCTCGAGGGCTCGATCCGGTGGGAGCACCGTGAATACGCCGGCGCGTCGGATCTCGACGGGGCCTTGATCGCGATCGCGGCGACCGACGACACCGACCTCAATATCCGGGTGTTCGAGGACGCCGAGGAGCGGGCGATGCTCGTCAACGTGGTCGACGTGCCGCCGCTGTGCAACTTCATCCTGCCGGCGATCGTCCGGACCGGACCGCTGGCGGTGGCGATCTCGACCGCCGGCGCCTCGCCGGCGCTCGCCAAGCGGATGAAGCGCGAGATCGCCGAGCTGTTCGGCGAGCCCTACGCGCTGCTGGCGATCCTTCTCAACGACGCTCGCGGCTGGGCGAAGGCGACGCTCCCGACCTACCAGGACCGCAAGGTGTTCTTCGAATCGATCGTCAATGGGGACCCGGACCCGATCGAGCTGCTGCGAGACGGTGACGTGCAGGCGGTGCGCGACCTGATCGCCGACGCGCAGCGCTTGAGCGCGCCCGCGGCGCGGTGAGCGACCTCACGCATCTGGACCCCTCCGGGCGCGCCCGCATGGTCGACGTCGGCGAGAAGCCGGTGAGCGAGCGCCACGCGGTGGCGCGGGCTGTCGTGCGGGTCTCGCCGGAGACCGCGCGCAAGGTCATCGCCGGCGACGCACCGAAGGGCGATGTGCTCGGCGTGGCGCGGATCGCCGGCATTCAGGCCGCCAAGCGGACCGCCGAGCTGATCCCCCTTTGCCACCCGCTGCCGCTCTCGTTCGTGGGCGTGGAGGGAACGGTCGACGCGGCCGCGGGCGCGATAACCCTCACCGCCGAGGCGCGGACGACCGGGCAGACCGGGGTCGAGATGGAGGCGATGACCGCCGCCTCGGTGGCGGCGCTGACCGTCTACGACATGGTCAAGGGCATCGAGCGCGGGGCCGAGATCAGCGAGGTCGTCCTGCTCGAGAAATCCGGTGGCCGCTCCGGCCACTGGACCCGCGACCGCCGCTAGCAACCGCTAGCAACCCGCTAGCGAAGCGCCTCGGACAGCGCGTCGAGTGCGCCCGCGCCGGCCGCCCCCGCCATGTCCGCGTGGAACGGTGGCGCAATCGCGGTCAGGCCGCCGTCGACGACCAGCGTCGTGCCGGTCACGTACTCCGCCCCGGGAGACAAGAGGAACAGCACGCACTCGGCGACCTCGGCGGCGGTGCCCATCCGCTTCTTGGGAATCTTCGGCAACACGGTCTCCAGCGAGGGGACCCGGCCGGTGGAGTAGAAGTAGCTCGAGGAGTCGGTCTCGATGATCCCGCCGTTGACCGCGTTGACGTTCACGCCGAGCGGCGCGAGCTCGACCGCCATGTAGCGCGCCCACGTCTCGATCGCCGCCTTGGCCGAGCCGAGGTTGGCGTAGGTCGGGAAGGAGCGGATGCTGCCGTAGCTCGACAACACCACGACCCGGCCGCCCTCGGAGGGCATCAACCGAACGGCGCGCTGGGTCCCGACCACGAACGCGCGGACGTTCAGGTTGAACGTGCGCTCGAGGTGGTGGGGCTTCAGGTCCATGAAGTGGTGGAAGTTGCTGGCCGAGGCGTTCGAGACGAAGAAGTCCAGGCGCCCGTACCGCTCCTGCACCTGGTCGAACATCGCTTCGATCTCGTCGAGGCTCTCGAGATCGGCGCGGATCGCCATTCCGCCGGAGCCGAGCCGCTGGATCTCGGCCACGGTGTCGGCGGCTGCTTCCTGGTTGCGGCGGTAGTTGATGATCGGGATCGCGCCGCGGGCAGCCAGCCGGAGCGCGAGCGCCCGGCCGATCCCCCGCGAGGATCCGGTGATCAGGGCGACCTTGCCCTCGAAACCGCGGCGCGGATCCGGGAGGAGCGCATCTCTGTCAGGAGCGGCGGGGCTCATCGGCGCAGCAGGTCCCGGGCAATCGTGGTCTTCTGGATCTCGGCGGTGCCCTCCTCGAACCGCTGCGCGCGGGCGTCGCGGTAGACGCGCTCGATCGGGCTGGTCGACCAGTATCCGATCCCGCCGTGCACCTGGAGCGCCGCGTCGGTCACGCGCTGGAGCATCTCGCTGGCGAACAGCTTGGCCATCGCGGCCTCCATCGGCGCGTGCCCGGTCTCCTCCCAGGTCGTGGCCGCGTGCCGGACGAGCCGCCGCGCGGCCTCGAGATCCGTGGCCATCTCTGCGAGCTTGAATGCGATCGCCTGGCGCTCGGCGATCTTCTTGCCGAACGTCTCGCGCTGCCGGGCGTACTCGAGCGCGAGATCGAGCGCCCGCTGGGCGAGGCCCACGCACGTCGTCGCCAGCGAGATACGGCTCGGGCCGAGGAAACCGCTCAAGGCGATCTCCACCCCCTGGCCCTCCTCGCCGAAGCGGTCCGCCACCGGCACCGGCGCACGATCGAACATGATGTGGCCGTGGTCGGTGCCGCGGACCCCCATCGTCTCGGCCATCTCACGTGCGTCGACGCCCTCGCCCCGCGTCGGCACCATCAGCGCCACGGTCCCGTCGGTGCCGCGCGTGCCCTCGACTCGGGCGAAGGTCATGAGGTAGTCCGCGATCGTCCCGAACGTGATCAGGTGCTTCTCGCCGCTCAGGAAGTAGGTGTCGCCTTCCCGGACGACGCTGCACCGGATGTCGGCGCCGCTGCCGGCGCCGGGCTCGGTCAGTGTGAACGCGACCTTGATGTCGCCGGCGACCGCGGGCTTGATGAAGCGCTCGCGCTGATCGTCGTTCGCGTGCGAGTCCATCGGCCGCCAGATGCCGTTGGCGACGTGCACGATCATCCGCAGCGACGCGTGCGACATCGAGAACACCTCGAGCAGCTGGAGATAGCGCGTGAACGGGATTCCAGCGCCTCCGTACTCGACCGGCGCCGCCAGCCGAAGGTAGCCGCGATCGCGCAACTCGTCCCAGAGCGACAGGGGAACCTTGTGCTCGCGCTCGATCAGCTCGGACCAGCTCTCGCCCTCGTTCTCGACGTAGGCGCGGATCTCGCTGTGAAGAGTGGTGGTGGTCATGCGGTCACAAAGTCGCGGGCGTGCTCGCGCAGGAGGAACTTCTGGATCTTGCCCGATGGCGTCCGGGGAAGCGACGGCACCAGCTCCAGGCGCTCGGGCCAGTAGGTCTTCGAGACGCGGTGGGAGTCTAGGTACTCCAGCATCGTGTCGAATTCCAGCTCGCCCACCACGAACGCGCAGGCACGCTCGCCGAGGCGCTCATCGGGCATCGCGACGATCGCGACGTCGCGCACCGCCGGGTGGGCATGGAGGAGCTGCTCGATCTCGGCGACGGGGACCTTCTCGCCGCCGCGGTTGATCACGTCCTTGACCCGGCCGGTGATCCGGACGTAGCCGCTCCGGTCGATCCGGGCCAGGTCACCGGTCCGGTACCAGCCATCTTCGGTGACTACCTCGGCGGTCAGGGCCGGGCGGTTCAGGTACCCAACGAACAGGCAGTCGGTGTGGACCTCGAAGTTGCCCTCCTCGCCCGGAGCGAGCATCCGTCCCTCGTCGTCGACCACACGTAGCCGGACCCCGGAGAGAGCGCGTCCGTCGGTGCCCCAGGCCAGCTCAGCATCATCCCCGGGCGCGAACGCGCAGCCCAGGCAGCTCTCGGTCGTTCCCCATGCGCCCCCGACCTCGGCGTCGAGGACCTGGCGGGACCGGCGGGCCAGCTCGCGCGGGATCGCAGCGCCAGTGGCGACAAACGTGCGCAGACGCTCCGGCGTCTCGCCCCGATCGTCGGCCACCCGGGTGAGATCGGCCAGGAACGGAGTCGCCGCCTGAACGAACGTGACGCCGAATCGCCGCATCGCGTCAAGTCCGACGTCGGCATCCCAGACCTCCTGGAGCACCTGGGCCGCGCCGAGCCGGATCGCGATCCACATCCCGTAGAGAAAGCCGGTCTGGTGTGCCAGCGGCGAGGGCACGTAGATGACGTCGTCGCCGCTCAGCCCGAAATGATCGATGTGATGATCGGCGGCGCGCATCAGCGCATCGTGGCGATGGAGCGCGCCCTTGGGCTCGCCCGAGGTTCCCGAGGTGAACAGCAGCTGGGCGATCTGCTCGGGTCCTGGCCCGGGCACGTCGGGCGCGCCCTCGCCGGTGGGGGCGTCGCCGTCCACCACGATCACGTGCTCGAGCGCCGGCAGCTCCGACCGCAGTCCGGCCGCCATCGCCGCGTAGTCGCGTCCGCGGAAGACGCCTCGGACGAACAGGACGCGGGCGGCGCTCTCGCGGAGCATGAATGACAGCTCACGCTCGCGGAAGATCGGCATTAGCGGCTCACACACGGCGCCCAAGCGCAATGTGGCCAGCGCGATCGTCAGGAAATTAATTTGGTTCGGGAGTTGGAAGGCGACGGTGTCGCCATTGCCCACGCCCAGGGAGGCGAGCGCGCCCGCGACCTGGTCGCTTTCGCTCGCCAGCGCGGCCCACGTCAGCTCGCGAACGCGACCATCGGCGCCGATCTCAACGACTGCCCGCTCGGCCGGACGCTCATGAGCGTGCCGGTCGAGAACATCGAGGATCGTCACGCCGGTCGCACCGCCGGCACCGCGCGGGAGACCGCTGCCGGAATGCCCAGCGCGTTCATGTGATCGAGGAACTCGGGATACGAGATCCGGTACGCGTGCGGGTAGGACAGCTCGGTCACGCCGGTGGCGATCGACCCAGCGACGGCCAGCGACATCAGCACCCGGTGGTCGTTGAACGAGGACAGCGTCGCGCCGCGCAGGCGCTCGACTCCCTCGAACGTCATGTCGTTGCCGTCGAACTCGATCCGCGCGCCCATCTTGCGGAGCTGGAGCATCGACGCGACGCGATCTGACTCCTTGAGGCGAACGTGGGCGACGTGGCCGAGCGCGCTCTTGCCGCGCGCCCGGCTGGCGAGCACCGACAGGATCGGCACCATGTCCGGGATGTCGCGGCAGTCGAGCGGGCCGCCTTCGGGCGGTGTCCCGTCGTGGTCCATGGAGACCGAGAGCATGTCCTCGGAGAAGCGGAACGGCACGCCCGCGGCCATCAGCGAATCGAACACCGAGGCCTCCGGATGACCGGCGATCGGCGTGGAGCTGCGGAACGTCACCTTCGAAGGGTTGAGCGTGCACGCCGCGAGGCCGAAGACCGCCGAGCCGAGGTCGGGCGGCAGCACGATGTCGGTCGGCTTGGGTTGCTGGCCCGGCGCGACGTAGAACTCCCGCCAGTCCTCGCGCGCCGTGACCTCGAGTCCGAACTGGCGCATCATTTCGATGGTCAGCTCGAGGTAGGGCCGCTCGTTGAGCTCGCCCCGGATCTCGATGACCGTCGGCTCGAGCGCATACGGCGCCAGCATCAGCAGTCCCGAGATCCACTGCGAGAGCGTGCCGTCGATCCGGATCCGACCGCCGCGTGGCTTGCCGGGGTACACGGTCACCGGCAGGTGCTGACCCTCGTATTCGAGGCGCACGCCCATGCGCTTGAGCGCCCGGAGCAGCGGGCCGATCGGGCGCCGGCGGAAGTAGCGCTGGCCGACGATCGTCACGGGACGGTCGCCGAGCGCGGCGAGTCCGAGCAAGAAATAGAGGGTGGTGCCCGAGCTCCCGACCGAGACCTCGTCGGTCGTGGGGGAGAAACCTCCCCCCGTAACGCGCCACCCGGTGCCGGCGTTCTCGACCTTGGTGCCGAGCGCGCGGAGCGCCTGGACCGTGAAGGTGACGTGGCGGGCGGCGGTCCGCTCGACGATCGTGCTCTGCCCAGGCGCGAGCGCCGCCAACATGAGGGCGCGGTGGGCGTGGTACTTCGAGGGTGGGATAGCCAGCTCCCCCACCAGCGGAGCCTGGGCTTTCGCTACCAGCAGGCGCACCGGCGGCAGGATAACGGCGCCTTCACACGACTCGCCTGCCGCCGGAAATAGTCCCTCCGAATGGGGGGTGGCCCGGATAGCGGTCGCCCCGGGAGGGACGACCGCTAGGGCTGAATCAGCTGACCTTCGTCAACGGGGCTGAGGTCAGGACCGTCGTCCGGCCGATGCAGGCAGCGGAATCTTTCACCTTCTTGAAGGTCACCGTCTTCCCGCTCACCTTGAACTTGTAGACGCCGGTCCCGGGGCACTTGCCTTCGCCGCCGGAGTCCTTGAGGCTGATCTTGTTGCCCTTGACCGTGTACTTGCCGTGAACGATCGGCTGGCCACTGTCCGCGACGTGGTAGGCGCCGTTCTTCAGCTTGACCGTCCATGTCCCGTTGAGCGCACCGCCCAAGACGGTCGAATTGGCGATGGTCGTCTTGTACGTGCCGTTCAGGCTGTGGTTGACGGCTGCCGCCGCGACCGAGCACAACGCCAGACTGAGGACGACCACAACGGCGGTGAAGATCTTCTTCATCGCTTACTCCCCTTTCTGCTCCCGGCCAGAGCGGATAGACCGCGCGCGACCGTACCGGCGAGCCCGTTGCGGTTGTGTTAACGCTCGGTGGGCGTTCCGGGACGCGAGATCCCTACCCTTGTCGCCGATGAAGACCGCAATCATCACCGTCTCCACATCCGTCGCCGCGGGCCGCGCCGAGGACCGCTCGGGGGAGGCGCTGGCCAGGTTGGCCGAGGGCGCCGGCGCCGAGATCGTCGCGCGCGAGGTCGTGGCCGACGACCGCAAGGCGATCGAGAAGGTTCTGCGCAAGCACACGCGCGACGGGACCGCGCTGATCTTCACCACCGGCGGCACCGGCTTCACCCACGACGATGTGACGCCCGAGGCGACGCGGGCCGTGATCGAGCGGGAGGCCCCCGGGTTCGCCGAGGCGATGCGCGCCGAGGCGCTAAAGCACACCCCGATGGGAATCCTGTCGCGTGGCGTATCGGGGATTGCCGGACGCACTCTCATCGTCAACTTTCCCGGCAACCCCAAAGCAATCGGCGAGCTGTTCGGAGTCATCGGCCCGACGCTCGGGCACGTCGTGACGACGCTGCAGCACAAGGGTGGACCAACCCCCGGCCATTGAGCTACGGGGCCTCTACCGCCACTTCGGTGAGCGGACGGTGCTCCGGAACGTGTCGCTGCAGGTGCCCGCAGGGTCGACGCTGGCAGTGCTCGGGCGGAACGGCGCCGGAAAGTCGACGCTGCTGCGGATCCTCGCGACCCTGCTCCGGCCGCACGCCGGCGAGGTGCTCGTGTTCGGCGAGGCGCTTCCGCGGCGTGGGTTCGCGGTCCGGGGCCGGCTCGGTCTGCTTGCCCACGACCCGCTGCTGTACCGCGATCTCAGCGGTCGCGAGAACCTCAGCTATCACGCGAGGTTGCACGGTGTGGGGCCCGAGCGGGTGCAGGAGGTGCTCGACGTGGTCGGGATGCGGGAACGTGCCGACGAGCCGGTGCGTCTGCTTTCGCGGGGCCTCGTGCAGCGCCTGGCTGTCTGCCGGACGGTGCTCCATGCTCCGTCGCTGCTGCTCCTCGACGAGCCCTTGGCCAATCTGGATCCCGCGGCCACGGAGCTGGTTGGGCCGTTGATCGGGCGCGACTGTGGCGCCACGCGCGTCCTGACCAGCCACGATCCGCAGGCCGCCCTGGCCGAGGCCGACATCGTGCTGGGGCTCGAGGACGGGCGAACTGCGTTCGTGACCAGCCCGGACAACGTGGATCCGGTGGCGGTGAAGCGCCTCTACGCATGACACGGTTTCGATGAAGACCGTTCTGACCGTCCTGCGCAAGGACCTGCTGCTCGAGCTCCGCGGCTTCGAGACGCTCCCGGCGATGGTCCTGTTCGCGATCGTCACGTTCGTGATCTTTCACTTCGGGTTGAACCAGGACACGATCGATGGACAACTCGCCGCGGGCGTCCTGACGGTCACCTTGCTGTTCGCCGCGATGCTCGGGATCAACCGGCTGTTTGTCGCCGAGCGCGAGCAGGGCGGCTTCGACGCCTTCCTCCTGGCGCCCGTCGACCGGTCGGCCCTGCTCGTGGCCAAAGCCACCGCGCTCTTCCTGTTTCTGGTGGTTCTCGAGGTGATCGCGGTCCCCGCGTTCGGGTTGCTGCTGCTTGGCCCGTCGCTCGGACATGCGCTGCCGGGGCTGATCGCGGTGCTGGCGCTCGGCGATGTCGCCCTCGCTGTGATCGGGACGCTGGTCTCGGCGATCGCGGTCCAGACCCGGGCGCGGGACCTGATCGGCCCGATCATCGGGCTGCCGCTGCTGCTCCCCGCTCTGATCGGCATGGCGCGAGGGGCGGGGCCGCTGCTGGCAGCACACGGATCGAGCTCGCCTCCCGGCAGGTGGGTGGCGATCCTTGCTCTTTATGATGTGGTGTTCGCCCTCCTTTCCTACGCTGTTTTCGACTTTCTCCTGGAGGACTAAGGCTTTGACCACCTACGGCCGCGGGCTCCGCGGCCTTTCCCTCGCCGCCGCCGCCACGATCACGGTGGCGCTTTCCCTCGTGTTCTTCTACGCGCCGCTGGACGCCGACCAGGGGTTCATCCAGAAGATCTTCTACATCCACGTGCCGCTGGCGATCACCGCGCTCTGCGGGTTCGTGTTCGGCGGGGTGCTCGGCGCGATATACCTGCGCACCGGGGAGCGCAAGTGGGACATCAGGTCGTATGTCGCCATCCACATGGCGCTGATCTTCGGCGTGGGAACATTGCTCACCGGAACGATCTGGGCCAAGGCGTCGTGGGGCCACTGGTGGGTATGGAGTGATCCGACCCTCACATCGTTCCTGATCGTGATGTTGCTGTTCGCGACCTATCAGCCGCTCCGGTTCTCGATCGAGGATCCCGAGCGCCAGTCCCGTTACGCCAGCGTGTTCGCGGTCGTGGCCGGCGCGTTCGTGCCGCTCAACTTCATCGCGGTGCGCGCGGCCCAGCAGTACGTCCACCCCCGGGTGCTGACGCTGACGGGCGGGAACCTGCCGGGGTCGATGCGGCTCACGTTCCTGGTCTCGCTCATCGGCATCGCGCTTCTGTACGTGACGCTATGGAAGTACGAGATGGCGGCGAAAAGCACCCGTATGCAGGTTCGCGCGCTCCGGCGCGCGCTGCTCGGCGAGGACTCGGTGACCCCCTTGAAACGGAGCGCTGCGCCGTCATGAATGTCTTTGCGGTCGCGCCCGCGCTTCCCCTGCACACGGCCGGCAAGTACGTCGCTGGCGCGTACATCGTGTTCCTGGCGCTCGTGCTCATCTACGTGGCGATCATGGCCACGCGTCTGTCGCGGACCGAGCGCGAGCTGATCGAGCTCCGGCGCGATGTCGAGCGGCGGCGGCGCGACGAGCAAGCCCGTGATCCCGACCGCGCTGGAGAGCCGGTGGCGTGAGCGAGCTGCTCGCGATCGGCGTCTCGCACAAGACCGCGCCGGTCGAGGTGCGCGAGCGCGTCGCCTTGCCCGATGCCCGCGGCGCCGAGTTCGTACGCGACCTGCGCGGCACGGGGGAGGTGCAGGAGGCGGTCGCGATCTCGACCTGCAACCGGACCGAGCTGTACGTCGTCGTCGGCAATCCGGTCGAGGCCGAGAGCCGCGCGCTCGCGATGCTGGCCAGCCAGGCCGGCATCCGACCGACCGAGCTCGCCCCCTCGATCTACTCGCTGCGCAACTGCGACGCCGCCCGCCACCTGTATCGAGTGACGTCTGGGCTCGACTCGATGATCGTCGGCGAGGCCGAGATTCAGGGCCAGGTGAAGCGAGCCTACGAGGCCGCGATCGCCGGCGAGACCGCCGGCCCGCTCACCAACCACCTGTTCAAGGCGGCGCTCGGAACCGGCAAGCGGGTCCGCAGCGAGACCGCGATCGGAGAGCGCCAGCTGAGCCTGCCCGCGGTCGCGGTGGCGCTCGCCAGGGAGCAGCTCGGCGAGCTGACCGGGCGGCGGGTCGTGATCGTCGGCACCGGCGAGACCGGAGAGCTGGCCGCTCGGGCGCTGGCCGACAGCGGCGGTCGGACCGTGTTCGTCGCGAGCCGCCGCCGTGACCGCGCGATCTCGCTCGCGCGGCGCTACGGCGGCGAGAGCGTCAGCTTCGACGAGCTGCCTCAGGCGCTCGAACAGGCGGACATCCTGGTGGCGGCGACGGCGTCGCCGCATCTGCTGCTCGAGGCACGCGAGCTGTCCGAGGTCATGGGAATGCGCGGCGGGCGCCCGCTCCTCTTGATCGACCTCGCCGTACCACGCGACATCGACGCCTCGTGCGCCGAAATCGACGGCGTGTCCCTGTATGACATCGACGACCTCCAGGCGGTGATCGCCCGCAACCGCCGCGTCCGCCAGGCCGAGGCGCGCAAGGCCGAGGGGATCATCGAGGAGGAGATCCAGCACTTCGCGGCCTGGCTCGGGTCGCTCGAGGTGCTGCCTACGCTGGCGGCGCTCCGCACCCACGCCACCGAGATCGCCGAGCAGGTCGTGGCCGAGAACGCCGGCAAGTGGGACGGCCTGAACGAGCGCGACCGCCAGCGAGTCGATGCGATGGCGCAGGCGATCGTGAACCGGTTGCTCCACGCTCCGACGGCGCGGCTGAAGGAACTCCAGGACGACCGTGTCCACGCCCGGATGGCGATGATCCGCGACCTGTTCGGCCTGGAAGTCGAGAGCGCCGCGCCGGTGTCGCACGCCGAGGTACGGGACCTCGACGAGCTGCGACAGGTCCGCCGGCGAGGCCGTTGATCAGACTCGGGACGCGCGGGAGCGCGCTCGCGCTCGCGCAGGCGGAATGGGTTGGGTCGCGGCTGGGGGTCCAATACGAGCTCGTGAAGATCGACGCGGCCGGACCCGTGGACGACAAGTCGCGATGGGTCTCGGGACTCGAGCGCGCGCTTCTCGCCGACGAGATCGACGTCGCCGTCCACTCGGCCAAGGACGTGCCCGCGGAGCTCGCCGCCGGCCTGGAGCTGGTCGCGATCCCGCGGCGCGAGGATCCGCGCGACGCGATCTGCGGTGCGCCGTCGCTGTCGGATCTTGGATCGGGCGCGCGGGTGGGCACGAGCAGCCTCCGGCGAGCGGCCCAGGTCCGCGCCTTCCGCGACGACATCGAGGTCGTCGAGGTGCGAGGAAACGTGGACACCCGGCTGCGTAAGCTCGCGGGAGGGGAGTGCGACGCGCTGGTGCTCGCGGTCGCGGGACTCGCGCGTCTCGGGCGGATGGACGCGGTCGACGGCATCCTCGATGAGTTCGTCCCGGCCGCCGGACAGGGAGCCCTTGCGGTCGAGGCGCGTCCCGGGTCCGTTGACGTTTCCGGGCTCGTCGACGGGGAGGCGACCGCGTGCGTGACCGCGGAACGCGAGTTGACGCGCGCGCTCGGGGCGTCCTGCAACACCCCGGTCGGCGCGTACGCCCGGGTGATTGACGGTCGCGGCGAAGTCGAGCTCACGGGCTGGGTCGGGCGTGTCGACGGCTCGGCGTGGGTGAGGGACGTGCTCTCCGGGCCCGCGTCGGAAGTGGGCGGCGCCGTCGCGGAGAGGCTGCTGGCGGTCGGCGCGGCGGAGATGCTGGCATGACCGTGTACCTGGTCGGTGCCGGCCCGGGCGACCCGGGGCTGCTGACCGCTCGCGCACTCGAGCTGATCGCCGCGGCGGACGTGATCGTGTACGACCGGCTCATTCCCGCGTCCGCGCTCGACGGGGCGCGGCCGGACGCGACCCTGATCTACGCCGGCAAGGAAGGCGGCGGGCCGTCGATGCCGCAATCCGAGATCACCCGTCTCCTGGTCTCGCATGGGCTTTCCGGGGCGGCGGTCGTGAGGCTGAAGGGAGGCGACCCGTTCGTTTTCGGGCGTGGCGGCGAGGAAGCCGAGGAGCTGCGCGCCGCCGGAATCGATCTCGAGGTGGTCCCCGGGGTGACGGCCGGCGTCGCCGGACCGGCGTACGCCGGGATTCCGGTGACCCACCGCGACGCGGCCAGCGCGGTGGCGTTCGTGACCGGCCACGAAGACCCATCGAAGGCTTCCTCGGCTTTGGACTGGGGCGCGCTGGCGTCGTTTCCGGGGACGCTCGTGTTCTACATGGGCGTACGCCAGCTTCCGGCGATCGCCTCGGAATTGATCGATGCCGGGCGCGACCCGAACGAGCCGGCGGCGGTGGTGTCCCGCGGAACGCTGCCCGACCAGCAGGTGGTCAGCTCGTCGTTACGTCGGATCGCCGAGGTTGTGGTCGACGCGGGAGTTCGAGCGCCGGCGATCATCGTTGTGGGGCGGGTTGCGGGGATGCGCGACGCGCTCAAGTGGTTCGAGGCCAGGCCACTGGCGGGACTGAGCGTCGCGGTTACGCGGGCGCGGGCTCAGGCCAGCGGTCTGGCGAGTAGGTTGGCCGGTCTCGGGGCGGCGGTGGTCGAGGCGCCGGCGATCGAGATCGTGCCGCTCGACGGACCTGCGGTTTCGGTGGCCGGGTACGACCTCGTGTGCCTCACCAGTCCCAACGGGGTGCACCTCCTGTTCTCACGGTTGGAAGCTGCCGGCCTGGATGCGCGCGCCCTGGCCGGGGCGCGCGTCGCCGCGATCGGTCCCGGAACCGCCGCGGCGTTGCGTTCCCACGGAGTAACCGCCGACGTGGTCCCCTCGGAGCGATTCGTGGCGGAGGGGCTCGTGGAGGCGCTCGCCGACGTCCCCACTCGGCGCGCGCTGGTGGCGCGAGCGGCTGAGGCACGGGACGTGCTTGTGGAGGCGCTCCGCGAGCGCGGCGCCGAGGTCGACGTGGTGGCGCTGTACGAAACCGTCGCGGCCCCGTTGACCGAGGACCAGCTGTCCGCGGTCGGCGAAGCCGACTACGTCACGTTCACCTCGTCCTCGACCGTGCGATATTTGCTGGGGTCGGCGGGGGGCAGCGGCTGGCGGCCGTACGGGCGGCTGGTAAGTATCGGCCCGGTGACGAGCGCCACGCTCCGCGAACACGGCCTCGAACCGGATGTCGAGGCTGGTCGCCACGACATCGACGGGCTGGTCGAGGCACTGGTGGCGGACGCCGCCGCGCGATCGTGAGCGGTCCGTTCATCACGTTCCTCTCGGACTACGGTCTCGAGGACGACTTCGTCGGCGTCTGCCACGGCGTGATCGCGGGGATCTGCCCCGAGGCAACCGTGATCGACCTGACCCACGGGATCTCGCGAGGGGACGTCCGCGCGGGCGCGCTGACCCTCCGCAACGGGCTTCGGTACCTGCCACGCGGGGTGCATCTGGCGGTCGTCGACCCGGGCGTCGGAAGCGAGCGGCGGGGAGTCGCGTTGCGGTTGGTGGACGAGCGGGTTCTCGTAGGGCCCGACAACGGGCTGCTGTCGCTCGCCTGGGGTGCCGGCGGCGGAGTGGTCGAGGCCGTCGACATCGGAGCTTCGCCGTTTGCGCTCCAGCCGGTTTCGGCGACCTTTCACGGGCGCGACGTCTTCGCTCCCGTCGCGGCGCGGCTGGCGGCCGGGGCGGCGCTCGCCGACGCCGGCACGCCGGTTGATCCCGGCATGCTGGTGGCGATCGAGCTGCCGACGGCGCAGGTCGTTGACGGATTCCTCGTGGCTCACGTCGTCTACATCGACCGTTTCGGCAACGTCCAGCTCGACATGGAGGAGCCGTCGTTCGAGCCGGGTGATGCGTTCGACGTGGCCGGCGAGCAAGTGCGTTATCTCAGGACCTTCGCCGACGCCGCCACCGGCGAGCTGTTCCTGTACGAGGACTCCTCCCGGCGCCTCGCGGTCGCGGTCAACCGCGGTGACGCCGCGGGCCGGCTGGGGCTCGCGGTCGACGATGAGCTACGGATCGGACTGCCGTGACCGAGGTCGAGCTGTGGACGGACGGCGCCTGCTCGGGCAATCCCGGACCCGGAGGGTGGGCCGCGCTGCTGCGCGTCGGCGAGCACGAACGCGTGGTGTCAGGCGGCGAGCTGCTCACGACAAACAATCGGATGGAGCTAAAGAGCGTGGTGGAGGGGCTGAGAGCGCTGAAGCGGCCGTGCCGGGTACGGGTTCACCTGGACTCGAGCTATGTGAAGAACGCGTTCACGAACGGCTGGCTCGTCCGCTGGCAGCACAACGGCTGGAAGACGTCCGGCAAGGAGCCGGTCAAGAACAGGGAGCTGTGGCAGGAGCTGCTCGAGGAGGTCTCCCGCCACACAATCGAGTGGGTGAAGGTGGCGGGCCACGCCGGCGTCGAGCTCAACGAGCGGGTCGATCGGCTGGCGTGTGCAGAGCGCGACAGCTATGCCTCAGCTAGGTAGCCCCCGGGTTCATTTCCGCCTGACCGACTCGACCAACGCTCGGGCCCGGGAGCTCGCGGGCCGCGGTGCCCCGCACGGCACGGTCGTGACCGCGGCCGAGCAGTCGGCCGGACGGGGGCGCCAGGGCCGGACATGGACGGCACCGCCGGGGCGCGCGCTCCTGTGCTCGGTCATCATCCGGGACCCGCCGCGGCTGCTCCCGCTCGCGACAGGGGTGGCGGTGGCGGAGACCGTCGGGCCGGAGTCGCGGCTCAAATGGCCGAACGACGTGCTGCTCGAGGGCCGCAAGGTCGCCGGGATCCTGGTCGAGGCCCGCTTGCAGGAGCGGTGGGCGGTCCTCGGCATCGGGCTCAACGTCGCGGTCCGCGACGCGGACTTTCCACCCGAGCTCCGCGATCGCGCGGGCACGCTCGGCCTCGAGCCCAGCGCGCTCGAGCCGACGCTGGACGCGTTACTGCGGGCGCTGGAGCGCTGGCTGACCACCTCGTCTGACTATGTGCTCGAGGCGGTCCGGGCGCGCGACGCGCTGCTGTACCGCGAGGTGCGCTGGGGCGGACAGGTGGGAATCGGCGCCGGGATCGACGGCGACGGGCGTCTCGTGGTCAGAACGGACGACGGAGAGGTGCACCTGGACGCGGGCGAGGTCCACCTCGGACCTGCTTAACGTGGCAAATCGCCACCCTCCGCGTCTCGGGGGCCACATAAGCATGGAGAGCATGCTTATGTGGTCGGAGGAGGGGCCCGCGACGTAGTTTGCTGCGTTCTACAGGGGGCTACGCGGCGGCCTCGGCGTCGTGGGGCTCGTCGTCCTCGTCGGCCGCGGAATCGACGTCGTCGTCATCCTCGTCGTCGTCCAAGTCATCGTCATCGTCGCGATCGTCGTCGTCATCGCGGTCGTCGTCGTCGTCGTCGCGACCGGCATCGGTCTCGAAGTCGTCGTCCTCGTCGTCATCGACCGGGACTTCGACGTCGATCTCGACGACATCGTCGTCGGTGGGCGCTGACTGCTCGTCGCCGTTCTGCGCCGCGGTCGTCGCGATCGCCTCGTTCGGAGCGCCGTTGGCGCCGGCAGCGGCGGAGGATGCCTTGCGCTTGCGCCGGCTCTTGCCGCGGCGCCCCTTGGGGAAGTTGCGGAGCAGCTCGCGCGCGAGCGCGGCCGGCTTGCGCGCCATCCGCGTCCGGGCGCCGCGCAGCGCC
>Ga0335073_10006060_pt1 | contig 16988 bp, 17 predicted proteins | sample Lox_Sample_22_FD_207093 | JGI IMG/M metagenome (GOLD analysis project Ga0335073, IMG submission 207093) | Soil microbial communities from Loxahatchee National Wildlife Refuge, Florida, United States - Lox_Sample_2.2 | ecosystem: Environmental > Terrestrial > Soil > Wetlands | place: USA... | reverse complement strand
GATTTGAACCGGCGGCCTCTTCGTCCCGAACGAAGCGCGCTGCCAAGCTGCGCTACACCCCGCTGACCGCCCGAGAAGTCTAGCTGATCCCGGCTACCAGCGTGAGCAGCGTAGCCTCTGGGCGGCAAGAGAAGCGAACCGGGGAACTCGGGGCAGTCCCGAGACCGGCCGAGACGTGCAGCCACGGCGTCGCCGCAGTGCGGGCGGCAGGGTAACGGTGCAGGCCACTGACCATGTCCGTGCTGATGCCGCAGTTGGTGTCGAGCGCGCCGTAACCGGGCACGCAGACCTGGCCACCGTGCGTGTGACCGGCCATCAGCAGGTCGAAGCCGTCGGCCGCGAACCGGTCGAGGCGGGATGGCTCCGGCGAGTGCATGACCCCGAGGCGCAGGTCAGCTGCCGGGTCGGCAGCCCCAGCGACGTCGTCGTAGCGGTCCAGCCGGATATGGGAATCATGAATCCCGGACACTTCAATATCGTGGTCGCCGACCTTGATCCGTCCGCGCCTGTTGTTCGCATCGAACCAGCCGGCGCTCTCCATGCTCTCGCCGAGCTCACGCCAGGGAAGGTCGGGCGCCTCCCGGTCGTGATCACCGAAGCTAGGCCCGTGAAGGTACCGCAGCGGGTTCTTCATTCTGGGCGAGTACAGGTCGTTCGAGCCGAAGACGAACACGCCGGGCCGGTCAAGGAGCGGGCCGAGCGCGGTCAGGAATGGCTGGACGGCCTGCTGGTGCGCGATCGAGTCGCCGGTGTTGACCACCAGGTCAGGCTCGAGCGCGTCGAGGGACCTCAGCCAGGAGAGCAAGCGGTGGCGGCCCGGGGTGAGATGAACGTCGGAAATGTGCAGAATGCGAAGAGGCGCCGAGCCGGTCGGCAGCACCGGCACGTCGCAGCGGCGCAGGGCGAACCAGTTCCGCTCGATCACGGACGCGTAGCCGAAGCCCGCGGCGCCGACGATGAGACCAGCCTTGAGGAGGGTTCGCGCTCGCATGCACACATGGTGCCATGCCCGCCGGAGTGCGCCGGCCGCGCACCGCGGGCACGGCAGGATAGTTCCATGCCTACTCTGAAGGACCAGCTGAGATCCGACCTCACCGCCGCGATGAAGGCCAGGGACGAAACCCGGACCCGAACCATCCGGATGGCCTTGACGGCCATCAGCAACGAGGAAGTCTCTGGCGCAGCAGCCCATGACCTCACCGACGACGAGATAACCAAGATCCTCACCAGGGAGGCCAAGCGCCGCCGCGAGGCCGCCACCGCGTTTGCCGACGCTGGCCGCGACGATAAGGCCGCCGACGAGCGGGCCGAGGAAGAGGTGCTGGCTAGTTACCTGCCCGCGCAGCTCAGCGATGATGATCTAGCCGCCCTGGTGGCAGCCGCAATCGCCGAGACCGGCGCGTCAGGCCCGAGCGCGATGGGCCAGGTGATGAAGGTCGTAACGCCGCAGGTGGCCGGACGGGCAGACGGGAGCCGGGTGGCAGCCATGGTCAGGAGCAGCCTGGCCGGCTAAGTTCCCGTGGCGCAGTGGGCCGCCTTGTGCGGCGGTCCGCTGCGGCTGGCTAGGTCCCGGCGGAGTGAGTCGGCGCGGGCGTGTGCGGCGGTCCGCCGCCGCCGCCCGGCCCGCCGCCGTTGCCGGGGCCGCCGCCCTTTCCGCCGCCTTTGCCCGGCTTCTTGGCGCCGATCGTCCTCGGAGCCCCCCAGCCGTTGCCCTCGCTGAAGTAGGAGCTAGGCGGGTAGACGAAGCTGACATCCGGACCGAGTGCGGCGCGCAGGAAGGTGTACTCCCACGTAGCGCCCGGTGCGTTGTCACCGTACATCTGACCGGGGCAGCTCAGGCCGCTCAGGTCGTTGTAGCACGAGTCCTCACCGACCATCGGGTGAGTGATCGGGCCCTTCGGGTTGAACACCGATACATAAGCGGCGAGCCTCGGGGTATAGCCCGCGAACGCAGCGAAGTAACCGCTGTTGGCGGTGCCGGTCTTGGCAGCCGCAGTGTGGCCGGGAATGCTGCGCCCGGCGGCTGTCGCGCCCGACTGGGTCAAGGTGCCCTGCAGGATGTAGTTAGCGGCGTCCGCGACACCCTTAGACATGTCCCGATGGCAGCTGTCGGGGTGGACCGCCAGCTGCTGGTGAGTAGCGACAAGCTCGATCTTCGTAATCGCCTGCGGGGCGCAGTACATGCCGCGCGCCGCCACCGAAGCGTATGCGGCGGCCATGCTCATCGGCGCGACTCCGACCGAGCCAAGCGTGAAGCTCGAGTAGTCGAAAGCCGGCAGGCCGTTCTTACCGAGCTGGTGGTCGTACTTCATCAGCGAGCTGCCATCAGCCCTCGTCATGCCCATGTCGACCGCAGTCTTGACCACGTTGCACAGGCCGACTTGCTGCTCAAGGTTGACGAAGTACAAGTTGATCGATAGGGCCGTAGCCTCGGCCAGCTGCCAGACCTCTGTGCCGCTCGTCGGGCCCTCGGCGTCCTGGTACTGCGCCGCCGGAGCGGTCTGCCCGTAGCAGGTCGGGAACGGCCCCACGGTCGATGGTGCCTTGACCTTGATCGTGTGGCCGAACGGCAGGCCTTGCTTCAAGGCGGTGATCAGCGTGAAGAGTTTCGATGACGAACCTGTCTGCACGCCGTCCTGATCACCGCCGTACGGCGCGGTCACCGCGTAGTCGATGTCGTCCTCGCCGTGGGCGACACCGAAAGTCCGGTTGACCGCGATCGCTCGCACGTCGCCGGTGCCCGGCTGGATCAGGACCTCGGTATCGGCGTTGTGGCCGGGGTTGTCCGTCGAGTTGTTCGGCGGCTCGACATAGTTGACGGCGCGGTCGGCGGCGAGCTGGTCCTTCATGTTCAGCGTCGTATAGATCGCCAGGCCGCCGGAGTCCTGGATGTCGGACCACACCGCTGGGTAGTTGAGCTGCAGCACATGCTGGACGTAGTCGCAGAAGAACGCGGACTTGGCCACGGACGGGCTGTCGCAGCCAACGCTCAGTGGTTCGGAAGATGGTTTCAGCCCGAGCGGTGCTTTCTCTGCAGCCAGTGCCGCTGCCTTCGTGACGTAGTGGAGTTGCCACATCCGCGTGAGCACTTCGGACCGGCGCTGCAGGGCCGCGGCCGGGTACGCGAACGGGTCGTACGCCGTCGGGGACTGCACGATGCCAGCCAGCATGGCGGCCTCGGGCAAGGTCAGCTGCGACGCGTTCACGCTGTAGTAGGTCTGCGCCGCGACCTGGATGCCGTAGGAGTGGTTATCGAAGTAGGCGACGTTCAGGTACGACGTCAGCAACGCATCCGGGCTCAGTTCGTGCTCCACAGCCGCGGCGAGCCGCAGTTGCTGGATCTTGCGCTGCAGGTCGGGAGCGCGTGCCTGGTCTGCCGCCAGCAGGTTGTTGCCGGCCTGCAGGACTTTGACGTTCTTCACATACTGCTGGGCAATGGTTGACGCGCCCTGCAGTCCGCTACTGCCGCCGTCATGGATGAGTGCCCGCAATGTGCCCCGCGGGTCGAGCGCGCCCTGCGTGTAAAAGGTGTCATCCTCGATCGCCACGATCGCCTTGATCATCACTGGCGCGATCTGGCTGAAGCTGACCGGCACCCGGTACACGTCGTACGGGTAGAAGTACGCGAGGGGCTGGCCTTCGGCGTCATAAAGGATGGACCTGGTCGGCGCTGCGCCGAGCTTGCCGACTTGCAGCGTGTCGAAGGTGTTGGCGGCATCGCGGACTGCGATGCCAGTGATCCCGACGACCGGAAGGGCGGCAGCAGCAAGTAGCAGCGCAGCCACAAGCGTCATCAGCACGAGGCGGGGGATCGTTCCGCCTACCAACTCGCCGGCGCGGCGCAACGCGGTTTGCACCCGCCCAGGCTACGCTCCATTGGCAACCGCCAGCCACAAGACGAGCCGACGGCACCCGGTTCCCCGGCAGCCCTCAGCTCCCGGAAAGCTCAGACCTAGCCCACTCGACTGCAGATGCGGGCCCACCTGCAACCACAGTCTCTCCAGTCAGTACAGCCTCGTCGGACCACGCTGGTCACGGCCTGAACTGCACCCCCAACGACATCGCGAGCCTCAGCCCGCTCGGGCGCCATAGACTCCTCGTGACCAGCAGGTCGCAGCTAGTAGCTGCGCCCCTAAAATTCATAGCGATTCCGCGGAGTAGCGCAGTGTAGCTAGAAGCTGCACTGTCCTCCATAGTCCAACCGGACTATTCATTTATGGACCGGCTGGGGGCTAGCGCTGCGCGCCGGACTTCCGTAAGTTACTCTTCCGCGACCATCACTCGCCGGAGCCCGACGCCCCGAGTCGGCTCCGGACCGCAACTGAACGCCACCCGGGCGTGATCACCCCCCGCGGGCGTGACGATCAGAGGAGCTGGACCACATGTGGATCACGGACTGGACTGCGCGTGCCGCGTGCAAGGGAACTGACCCGGACGAGCTGTTCGTCCAGGGCGCGGCGCAGAACCGGGCCAAGCTGATCTGCCGCGGCTGCCCGGTCAGGACAGAGTGCCTGGCCGATGCCCTTGACAACCGGATTGAGTTCGGCGTCTGGGGCGGAATGACCGAACGTGAGCGCCGCGCACTGCTGCGTCGCCGGCCGGACGTCACGTCCTGGCGCGACCTGCTGGAGAACGCCCGCAACCACTACGAACGCACCGGGGACGAGCTCGTCGCAAGCTAGAGTCGCTTGCTGTCGGAAAACCGTCGGCGGCGACTGAAATGCTTCGTGTCATGGGTTAGCTATTCAGTCTGCGGCGAATGACTCGCCGATGCGGCGCAAGCCCTCGAGGTCGTGGACATCCTCGGGCTGTGCCGGTATCTGGGCCATCGGAACTAGCGGGTGGGCGGCGGCGAAGCCGCTGGCCATCCGCCGCTCGGATGCTGCCTGGGTCATCCGGTCTGCATGCAACTGCAGCGCGGCAATCGTCAGTTGCCGGGCCGTCCCATGCTCGCCATGCTCGCCCGACCCATCGTGTGCCGCCCCTTCGTCCGCCGCAGCCCCGTGACCGGATGCTGTGTTGCCAGCGGCGCCCGCCAGGGCCTCAACGGCGGCGAGGCTCCTGGCCGCCGACAGGTGCACGGCGGGCACCCGCTGGACGCGATTGAGAACCAGGCCGGCCAGCGGCATGCGCTCGGTATCCAGCCGCTCGACGAAGTACGAGGCCTCGCGCAGCGCGTCGTCCTCGGGGGCGGCCACTACGAGGAAGGCCGTGCCGGGGGCGCGGAGCAATTGGTAGGTGTAATCCGCTCGTTCCCTGAAGCCGCCGAACATCGTGTCCAGCGCGCTGACGAAAGTTTGAACGTCCCGGAGCACCTGGGTGCCGAGGATCTTGGTGAGCACTCCGGTCACCATGCCGAATCCGACGTTGAGCGCGCGAAGATAAGCCCGGCCGCCGACCTTGGCTGGCGCGATCAGCAGCCGCAGCAGCCGTCCGTCGAGGAACCGGGCGAGCCGCTGCGGGGCGTCCAGGAAATCCAGCGCCGACCGGCTCGGCGGCGTGTCCACCACGATCAGGTCCCATTCATCGGCGCGCCGCAGCTGGCCGAGCTTCTCCATCGCCATGTACTCCTGCGTACCGGCGAAGCTGGAGGACAGCGACAGGTAGAACGGGTTCGCGAGGATCTGGGCGGCGCGGTCAGGATCGGCATGAGCCTCGACGATCTCGTCGAAGGTTCGCTTCATATCCAGCATCATGGCGTGCAGGCTGCCTGCCGATTCGGCCTCGTTCCCGGCCGGATGGTCCTCCGTCTTGATACCGCGTACCGGCCGCGGAGTGTTGTCCAGCGAGGTCAGCCCCATGGACTGGGCGAGCCGGCGGGCCGGATCCACCGTGAGAACCACCACATGCCTGCCGCGCTCGGCGGCCCGCAGCCCGATGGCGGCCGCGATGGTCGTCTTTCCTACCCCGCCCGAGCCGCAGCAGACAATGATGCGGGTCCGGCGGTCGTCGATCAGCCGGTCGAGGTCCAGCGGCGGCGGTTTCCCGGTCATCAGGCCGCCTTCTGCTCGCGCAACGCAGTCGCCAGCCGGTACAACCCGGCCAGGTCGATGCCGCCGGTGATCCAGGGCAGCCGGTAGCAGGGCTGGCCCGCCGTGTCCAGCCGCTGTTGCTGTTCCTCCTGGCCGAGCGTGGTCCTGGCCTGTTCGGCCAGCTCGGCGGCCAGGGCTGTAGCCAGGCTGTGGCTGTCGTCCAGGCCGGCTGACTTCAGGCCGGTGGCCAACTGGGCCAGGTCGAGCTTGCCGGCCGCCGCCTTCTTGAGCTGGCCAGGCGGCAGCGCGAGCGGCCTGGTCATGTTGACGATGATGCCGCCTGGCCTGATGCCGCCAAGTTCGCGCAGTTCGGCGATACCGTCGAGGGTTTCCTGCACCGGCATCTCCTCGAGCACTGTGACGAAGTGCACGACGGTTTCCGGCGAGCGGATCACCTGCTGCACGGTATCGGCGTGACCCCGGATCGGGCCGACCCGCGCCAGGTCTGAGACCTCGGCGCTGACATTGAGGAAGCGGCCAATCCGGCCGGTGGGCGGGGCGTCCATCACGACCGCGTCGTAGCTGCGCCCGCGGTTGCCGTCCTTGCGCCGGACCGCCTCGGCGGCCTTACCGGTGAGCAGCACGTCCCGCAGCCCTGGCGCGATCGTGGTGGCGAAGTCCATCACGCCGAGCTTGGCCAGCGCGCTGCCGGCATGCCGGAGGCTGTAGAACATCTGCAGGTATTCGATCAGGGCCGACTCCGGGTCGGCTACCAGCGCGAACACGTCGCCGCCCGGGTGTGATCCGGTTCCCGGCCCGACGGCGATCCGCCGTTCCTCGTACGGCAGCGGCGGCACGTCGAACAGCTGGGCGATACCCTGCCGGCCCTCGACCTCCATCAGCAGCACCCGGCGGCCGTCGGCGGCGAGCGCGAGCGCGAGCGCGCCAGCCACAGTCGTCTTGCCCGTGCCGCCCTTGCCCGTGACAACGTGCAGTCGCACGCCATCCCAGTCGGTGTCCCGCGTAGCCACGATTGGAGGTTATCCGTGCGAGCTGAGCGCGTGGCCCACGCGCCGGCCAGAAGCCCGCTTCAGTTGCGGAGCGTTGTAAGCCCGGTATGTCCATTCCCTTTGCTGCGGCGGGAAAGTTACTAGGCTGGGGCGTGAGCGTCCGCTGCACGCGGGCACAGGGGAAGAAGGTGTTCGGCCGATGGAAGCTCTGCTCGCCATCATCGTCGTTCTCGTCGTGGTCGGAGCCATTACCGCGGGCAGGTCGATCAAGACAGTCCAGCAGTACGAGGACGGGATCATCTTCCGATTCGGGAAGGTTCTTCCGGGGGTGCGAGGACCCGGCTTGACCTGGATACGTCCGATCGGCGACAAGCTGGTCAAGGTCAACAAGCAGATCATCGCAATGGGAGTGCCAGCACAGGAGGGCATCACCCGGGACAACGTGAGCGTCCGCGTCGACGCGGTCGTGTACTTCAGGGTGGTCGACCCGATCAAGGCCTCGATCAACGTCTTCAACTACCAGAACGCGATCTCGCAGCGGGCGCAGACGTCCCTCCGCTCGATCATTGGCCAGTCGGAGATGGACGAGCTGCTAGCGGAGCGGGACACCGTCAACCGGCGGCTGGCCGCGATCATCGACGAAGGGACTGAGATCCCCTGGGGCGTCAAGGTGGAGAGCGTCGAGATCAAGGACGTGTCACTGCCAGAAGGCATGAAGCGCTCGATGTCGCGGCAGGCCGAAGCCGAGCGGGAACGGCGGGCGCGGATCATCACGGCCGACGGTGAGTTCCAGGCCTCGAAGCGGCTGGCCGCCGCGGCGAACGTGATGGCCCGCGATCCCGCTGCGCTGCAACTCCGGCTGCTGCAGACCGTCGTGGAAGTGGCGGGTGAGCGCAACAGCACGCTGGTCATGCCGATCCCGGTCGAGCTACTCCGGTTCTTCGACAAGTTCACTCCGTCAAGCGGCAGCCCGGCCGCACCGGGCGGCAGCGAGTCGATGGCTGACTTCGGCGACACTGCCATCGCCGCTGGCACGCTGGGCGAGGCCATCGAGAAGGCGGCCGGCCCCGCCGCCATCGCCAACCCGCCGGACGTGCCGCTCGACATCCCCGAGGTGCCCGCCATCCCGGAGCTGTCGCCGGAGGAGAAAGGTGAGATCGGCACCGTGCACCACGCGGCCAGTCGCGAGGTCCAGCAGGACAGCGGCCCTTCTGCCGCCAGCCCTGCGCCAAGTAGCGGATCGGACGCGGGCGAGGACCAGGCCTAGCACGCGAGGCCCGGCCCAGGCTGGCGGCCGACGTAGACAGGGCTGGCTTGCTGCCCTGTAAGGTTCCGCTATGGCCAAGTGGGAGTACGCGACTGTGCCGCTGCTGGTGCATGCAACGAAGCAGATCCTGGATGGCTGGGGCGACGACGGCTGGGAACTCGTCGCGGTCGTGCCGGGCCCGAATCCGGATCAGCTCGTGGCTTACCTCAAGCGGGTCAAGGAATGACCGAGCCTGACTCAATCGACTTCCGCGCAGCTGCCGTGCCGGGGCCGCAGCAGCGGCTGGAGGCTCTCGGGCTGACGCTGCCGCCGGTCGTCGCGCCGCTGGCGGCGTACGTGCCAGCCGTCCGATCCGGCGCGATGGTCTACACCTCCGGGCAGCTGCCCATGGTCGACGGTCAGCTCGTCTCGGCCGGCAAGGTGGGCGCTGAAGTAGGCGCCGCGGAAGCCGCGGCGCTTGCCCGGACGTGCGCGCTCAACGCCCTCGCCGCGGCCGCGTCAGTGGCCGGCGGCCTGTCGTCGATCAAGCGCATCGTCAAGCTGACCGGCTTCGTTGCCAGCGCGCCGGACTTTACCGGCCAGCCTCAGGTGGTGAACGGCGCAAGCGAGCTTTTGCTCGAGGTCTTCGGCGACGCGGGCAGGCATGCCCGGAGCGCGGTAGGAATGGCTGCACTGCCGCTCGATGCCCCGGTGGAGATCGAGCTCATCGTCGAGGTCGAGGACTAGGCCCGCCGGGCAGGAGGCAGACGTTGGCAGAAGATTCAGTGGAGGCTGCCTCCATCCGGCTCCCCGGCGAGCTTGCCAGTGCGGCGCGCGACATCCTGGCCGGCAATCAGGTGCCCGCCGTCCCGCGCGACGCGGCAACGGTGATGCTGCTCCGGCAGCGCCCGGCCGGGCTCGAGGTCTATCTGCTCAGGCGCAAGCCGACCATGGCTTTCGCGCCGGGAGCCTACGTGTTTCCGGGCGGGTCGGTCGATCCGCGCGACGCCGACGAACAAGTCGCCTGGATAGGACCGGATGCCGCCGAGTGGGGCCGCGTCTTCGACGCGCCGCCGTCGCTCGCCAGGGCGCTGGTCTGCGCCGCGGTGCGGGAGACCTTCGAGGAGTCCGGCGTCCTGCTGGCAGGCGAGTCAGCCGACTCGGTCGTGGCCGACACCACCAGCGACGAGTGGGAGGCGGACCGGCAGGCCCTGCTCGATCACTCGGTCTCGCTAGCCGAAACGCTCGCTCGCCGTGGCCTCATGCTCCGCGCCGACCTGCTGCGCCCGTGGTCGCGGTGGATTACCCCGGTCATCGAACCGCGCAGGTTCGACACGCGTTTCTTCGCCGCCGCACTGCCCGCCGGACAGCGCACCAGGGATGTCGGCGGTGAGGCTTCCGAGGTGGCGTGGGTAGCACCGGGCGACGCCCTTCAAGCCGGGAAACGGGGTGAGATCAGGTTGTTCCCGCCTACCGCGGTGACGCTGTCGGAGCTAGCCGACTGCGGTGATCTCGAGACGGTTCTGACCGGGCCACGCCAGGTTGTGCCGATAATCCCGGAGGTCCAGGAGCGCGAGGGCGCTGTCTGGCTGACCGTGCCCGGCCTCAGCGAATACTCGATCGGACAGGGGCCAGCGTGACGGAAGCAGTAAGCCGGGCCGGGTCCGGAATCGACGGCTCGGGTACCACGCGCGTCCAGTGCCTGCTAGCGCCGAACCCGTCGCTGATGACTCTCGACGGCACGAACACCTGGCTGGTGGCAGAGCCGGGCGCGGCCACCGTGATCGTGATCGACCCGGGCCCGGACGACGAGAATCACCTGCAGCGGATTCGCTCGGTCGTCGCTGACCGGGGCCAGCGAGTCACCGATATCGTGCTCACCCACCGGCATCCCGATCACACGGCGGGCGCGCCGAGGCTGGCTCTGCTGACTGGCGCGCCGGTGCGGGCAGTCGATCCGGTACACCGGCTGCGCAGCGACGGCCTCACCGCCGGAGACGTGCTCGACAGCAGTGGTTGCGAGCTACGGGTAATCGCGACTCCGGGACATACCGATGACTCGGTGTGCCTGCAAGTACCTGCCGACAATGTCGTCCTCACCGGCGATACGGTGCTCGGCCGGGGCACGGCAGTGATCTCTGATGACGGCAGCCTTGGCGACTACCTGGACTCGTTGCGGCGGCTCCGAGCGCTGACCGAGGAGACTGGCCTCTCGGCGCTACTGCCAGGGCACGGACCTTTGCTCGCCAACCCGGCCGAAGTGCTGGACTTTTACCTGACTCACCGGGCTGAGCGACTGGACGAGGTCCGCGCCGCGGTCGCGGCCGGCGATCGCACGCCGCCTGAAATCGTCGCGCGGGTCTATGCCGAAGTGGACCGCCGACTGTGGCGCTTCGCTGAGTCTTCGGTTCGGGCCCAGCTGCGGTACTTGCGCGCCGCGGGCGAGTTGCCGGCCGACGTGAGCTGGTGAGGCGTCCTCGTTTCGTCCCTAGGACGTTTTTTTGGCCCGTTTGCGCGCTACTACCTGGCTCGCTTGCGCAGGCGGTCGGTGTCGGTGATCAGCACGGACTTGGCGGCAAGCTGAATCCAGCCGCGAGCGGTGAAATCGGCAAGCGCCTTATTGACCGTCTCCCTGGACGCGCCAACGAGCTGTGCCAGCTCCTCCTGGGTGAGATCGTGGTTGACCTGCACGCCCTCGGGTGTTTGAACGCCGAACCGCTCTGCCAGGTCAAGCAGGGCCTTGGCCACCCTGCCGGGCACGTCGGTAAAGACCAGGTCAGCTTTGACGTCGTTGATGCGACGCAGGCGCTGGGCCAGCGCCTGCAGCAGGTGCATGGCAACCTCGGGCCGGGAGCATAGCCAAGTCCGCAGGTCGTCATGAGCCAGGCCGGCCAGCCGCGCGTTGGTCAGCGCCGTGGCACTGGACGTCCGCGGTATCGGGTCGAAGAGCGAGAGCTCGCCGAACATCTCGCCGGGGCCGTGCACGCTGAGTAGATTTTCCCGGCCATCCGGCGCTGCCTTCGTGAGCTTGATCTTGCCGGTCAGGATGATGTACAGCTTGTCGCCGGAGTCGCCCTCGGAGAACAAGCGCTCACCTCGGTCAAGCTGGACGTCGGTGATATCCGCACGCAGCGCCGTGGCGTCTTCCGCGCTGAGCGCCTCGAACAGCGGCGTCTCACTGAGTACGTCATCAGTGTGAGCCATGACCTCTCCTTAGGGCCGACAACTGTGTGGTGCCCGTTCGCGGTTCGCGTCATCCGGGCGTAGCCGGGTGATGCTGGTCTGGGCTGCTGGCCAGCCGGTGCCGGCAGGCAACGATCTCAGCCTCGGCCGCCTCGACGCCTACCCAGGTGGCAGCTTCGACTTCCTTGCCTGGTTCTAGCGCCTTGTACACCTCGAAGAAGTGCTGGATCTCAAGCTGATCGAAGTCCGCGACGTCGGTAATGTCCCGCAGGTGGGCCATCCTCGGGTCCGTCGCCGGAACGCAGAGCACCTTGTCATCCGCGCCTTTCTCATCGCGCATCCGGAACATGCCGATGGCGCGGCAGAGGATCTGGCAGCCAGGGAAGGTCGGTTCTTCCAGGAGCACGAGTGCGTCGAGTGGGTCGCCGTCGTCGGCAAGCGTGTCCTCAATGAAGCCGTAATCTGCTGGATAGCGAGTTGAAGTGAACAACATCCGGTCTAGCCTGATACGACCTGTCTTGTGATCCATCTCGTACTTGTTACGCTGCCCCTTGGGGATCTCGATGATTACTTCAAACTCCACGCTCGCACCCCCGGCACCTTGATAGGAACTCGGATTGCCTGGCTGATGTCTACCCGGTAGCACTTCGCCAGTCCCTACCGGGGGTAGCACATCACGCACCGGGAACCAAACGCGGGGACAGCGCACGCGCGAAAGGGACCGATTGTTGCGTCGGTTGTTCGGCCGCCCGAGGAGCACTGCCGCAGTAGCGATCGCGGTGTTGTGCGCCTTCACCATTGTCGCCGGCGTGGTTGTCAGCAGGCTGCTGCCGGACCGCCTTGCGCTCTGGCAGCAACCGCGAATCGCGGCTCGCCGTCTGGCTGCACCGGACCTGGTACTAGGTGCCGCGACCGGCGTGGCCGGGCCGCGCGCGAGCGCGACGTCGGCGGGCGTGGCGCGGGTCATCGGTCCGATGGTCAGCTCACCGGTATTCGGCCCGCAGCTTGGAGTGCTGGTCACCGATCTGGCGACCGGCCGGGTGCTGTACGCGCGCAACCCGGCGGCCGGGTTCGCGCCGGCGTCGACGAACAAGCTAGCCACCGCCGTAGCGGCGCTCCAGGTGCTCGGAGCATCGGCCAGGTTCACCACCACCGTAGTGGCGCGATCGGGTGCCTCGTCGATCGTGCTGGTGGGCGGCGGCGACCCGACACTTGCGGCAGGCCCGCCGCCGGCGTCGGACTATCCGCAGCCGGCCACGCTGGCCGGCCTGGCCAGGCAGACCGCGACCGCATTGCGCGCCCGCGGGGTGCACAGTGTCCGGCTCGGCTATGACGTCTCGCTGTACTCCGGCCCCGGACTGGCCACGGGCTGGCCGCAGAGCTACGTGACTACTGGCAACGTGTCTGTCATTACGCCGCTCGAGGTCGACCAGGGGCGGGTCACCCGGGCCGGGAAACCAGCCGACAATGAGGCATCCGGCGGGCCTCGGGCGGCGGATCCGGCCGCACTCGCAGCCGCCTCCTTCGCCGGTTTCCTGACCGCCGACGGGATCACGGTGCGTGGTGCCGTGCGGCGCGTCGCCGCTCCTGCTGATGCCAGCACTCTCGCGAGCGTCGAGTCGCCGCCGCTGGCTGCGATCGTGCAGTGGATGCTCGAAGAGAGCAACAACGTCATCGCCGAGAACCTGGCCCGTCACGTCGCGCTGGCCACCGGCAGGCCGGCCTCGTTCAGCGGTGCTGCCAGCGCCGTGACTGCCGTGCTGCGCAGGCTTGGCGTCACCGGCGAACTCAGCCTCGTCGACGGCAGCGGGCTATCGCCGGACGACAGCGTCGCCCCGGCAGTGCTGGTCCACCTGATCAGCCTCGCGGCCAGTCACCCGGCGCTGCGGCCGGTCCTTACCGGGCTGCCGGTGGAGGGCTTCTCCGGCACGCTGACGCCAGGCAGCAGTGTGTTCGGCCTCGGCGGGCCGGCCGGCCTCGGTGTCGTACGGGCCAAGACCGGGAACCTGAGCACGGTCGCCGCGCTCGCCGGCACGGCATACGCCCGGAACGGTCAGCTGATTGCGTTCGCGGTAATGGCCGACAAGATTCCTGCGGCCAACCTGGTGACAGCGGCGACGTCGATGGTTGAAGTCGCGAGCGCGCTGGCCGGCTGCGGTTGCCGGTAGCTGACTGTCTCTACCAAAGGCGACGAACGGTGCCGACTAAACGGGCCGGTCGGGCGGAATGCGCCCGGCGCCACGTACGGTGGAGGGGTGAGCAGCACTCAGATGATCGACTGGCAGATCGCTACCTCCACCGGGGTCCGCTGGGTCCGGCCGGGTCCGCAGGTCAGCATTGCCGAGGCCAGGAAAGTTGTGGCCGAACTCCGGCAGCTTGCTGATGCCGTCGCCGATCCGGTCCGGGAGCTGACCGGGCTGCCAGGTGCCGCCGATGACGGCAAGGTGGCTGTCGTCGACCGGCCAGGCTGGATCCGGGGCAACGTGGACGGCTTCCGCGTCGTGCTCGACCCGCTCGTCCAGCGGATGGCGGAGAGCGGCGCGGCGCCGCAGGCCGGCTCGGTGATCACCGCCGTGGGCTCACGGGTGACCGGCATGCAGGCCGGCCTGATCCTGGCCTACCTGGCCAGCCGGGTGCTCGGCCAGTATGAGCTGTTCCTTCCGCCTGACCCGGATGCGCCCGGCGGCGAGGCGCCGGCCGGGCGCCTGACGCTGGTCGCTCCCAACATCGTGATGGTCGAGCGAGAACTTGACGTCAACCCGCATGATTTCCGGCGGTGGGTGTGCCTCCACGAGGAGACGCACCGTACCCAGTTCACGTCGGTGCCCTGGCTGCGGCCTTATGTGCAGGAGCAGATGTCCGAGTTCCTGCTGGCCTCCGATCTCGACCCGGCGTCGATCCTGGAGCGGATCCGTGCAGCGGCTGATGCAGTCGCCGGAGCGGTGCGCGGCGGCAGCGATGGAGAGAGCCTCATCGAGGCCATCCAGAGCCCGCGCCAGCGGGCGATCCTGGACCGGATGACCAGCGTGATGACGCTGGTGGAGGGTCACGGCGACTACGTCATGGACGCCGTAGGACCGGCGGTAGTTCCGTCAGTGGCCGAGATCAGGGCTAAGTTCAGCGCACGCCGCGGGTCGGCCGGGCGGATCGAACAGGCGATCCGGCGAGTGCTCGGGATCGACCTGAAGATGAAGCAGTACGAACAGGGCTCGCGGTTCGTCAAGACGGTGGTCGACGAGGCCGGGATGGCGAGCTTCAACAAGGTATGGACCTCGCCCGATACCCTGCCGACCAAGGAAGAGCTGCAGAATCCGCGGTCTTGGCTGGCTCGCGTCGACGGCGCTAGCCCTGCAGTATCAGGCCCGGCAGTTTCAGGCACAGCAGAATCAACCGCTGCAGGCTCGGGCCCGGCAGACTCGGGTCCGGCAGACTCAGCCGCTGCAGATTCAACCACTGGCGACTGAGGAGCCCGGTGGGCCCGCACCCGGCCGTAGCTGCGGTCCGGCACGCGGTCCGGGCCAGCCTCGCTGAACTTGAGCCAGGGGCAGCCGTCCTGGTGGCATGTTCGGGGGGCGCGGATTCTCTGGCGCTTGCCGCCGCGCTGGCATTCGAGGCACCGAAGGCGGGGTTGCTGGCTGGCGGCATCACCGTTGATCACGGCCTGCAGCCATGCTCGGCCGAGCAAGCCGAACGCGTTACCGCTATTCTCGGCGGCCTCGGCCTCAGCCCGGTGCTTTCGGTTGCAGTAACGGTGGCCCGGCCCGAGGATCCCGCGTACCCGGGCCCGGAAGCGGCCGCGCGATCGGCCCGGTACGCCGCTCTCGACCTGGCGGCCGAACGCAATGATTCGTGGCTTTTGCTGGGGCATACGCTCGATGACCAGGCCGAGACGGTACTGCTGGGCCTCAGCCGCGGCTCAGGCGCGCGGTCGCTTGCCGGGATGGCTCCGGTCACAGGCCGCTATCGGAGGCCGTTGCTAGGTCTTCGGCGTTCGCAGACCATTTCAGCCTGCGCGGCCCAGGGCCTGCAGGCCTGGGATGACCCGCAGAACGCCGATCCGGCATTCACCCGGACGCGGGTGAGACGGCTGATGCCTGCCCTCGAGGAAGCTCTCGGGCCTGGCGTGGCAGCGGCACTGGCGAGAACCGCCACCCTGCTGCGGGCCGACGCCGATTACCTGGATGCGATCGCCGCGGCCGAAGCCGGCCAGCTCGGCGGCCTGGCGGAGGCGCAGGTCAGCGGCTGGCAGGCGGACGCTCTCGCCGGCCTGCCGACGGCGATCCGGCAGCGGTTGCTCCGCAGCGCGGCACTGGCGGCCGGATGTCCAGCGGGCGCGCTGTCCCAGCGTCATCTGACCAGCTTGGATGAGCTAGTCACCGGATGGCACGGACAGCGCTGGGCCGACCTGCCTGGCGGGGTCAGGTGCCAGCGCCGGTATGGGAAGCTGCTCTTCACCGGGTGGGCGGGATCGGAGGACGCAGGTGGACGCGAATGACATGGGGCCGGACCTCAAAGAGGTCCTGATCAGCCAGGAGCAACTGGGGCAGCGCATCGGTGAGCTCGCTGCTCAGATCGACGCCGATTATGCTGACCGCGAACTTCTCCTCGTCGGGGTGCTTAAGGGTGCCGTGATGGTGATGGCCGACCTGGCGCGCGCCATGCACCTGCCAGCCCAGATGGACTGGATGGCGATCTCTTCCTACGGATCGGGCACGAAGTCTTCCGGCGTGGTGCGGATCCTGAAGGACCTGGATGCTGACATCAGCGGCCGTCACGTGCTGGTCGTAGAGGACATCATCGATTCCGGGCTCACGCTGTCCTGGCTGATCGGCAATCTTCGCTCGCGCGAGCCGGCCTCGGTCGCCGTCTGCGTGCTGCTCCGCAAGCCGGCAGCAGCGCGGATGAACGTGGATGTGGCCTACACCGGATTCGACATCGACGACGCGTTCGTCGTGGGTTACGGACTCGATTATGCCGAGAAGTACCGAAATCTGCCGTTCATTGGAACGCTAGCGGAGCACGTCTACCGGCCGTCGGCAGGCTGAACCGCGACGCCACCTGCTCGCGGGAACCGACCTGGCGATGAATTTCGTTAACCCGGGTAAGAGGCGTAACACGGCCGCCATTGCCCCTGTGCGGCCTGCCGCGTTTCGGCCATGGCTGGCGCGGTGTACCGTCGAGTATTCCTGTGCCAAGCTCGGGAAGAAACAGCCGCGTATTCGCGCTGGATAGCAAGGTAGTCTCGCCGGGCCGGCGAGACACGAGGCTCGTCAGGAGGGACCGGCCGGACCTGTGGGCCGTTCATCGATGGATCTGAAGCGCATTTTCCGCGGCTGGGTGCTCGCCATCCTCTTTGTCGCCATCATCCTTGTGATCCTGTACAAGCTGGTCAACACCGGACCGCAGTACACGCTGGTCCCCACCTCGAGGGCAGTCCAGGCGATCGACACCGGCAATGTTAAGTCGGTCACCCTGACTGATGTCGACCAGACCATCCAGCTGACTACCAAGACTGGCCAGAACTGGGAGTCCTCCTGGGTCGGCAGCCAGGGCGTACAGCTCGCGAGCACGCTGCAA
>Ga0335073_10006058_pt1 | contig 16991 bp, 18 predicted proteins | sample Lox_Sample_22_FD_207093 | JGI IMG/M metagenome (GOLD analysis project Ga0335073, IMG submission 207093) | Soil microbial communities from Loxahatchee National Wildlife Refuge, Florida, United States - Lox_Sample_2.2 | ecosystem: Environmental > Terrestrial > Soil > Wetlands | place: USA... | reverse complement strand
GTGACAACGCCCTGCTCAAGCTCAGCCGCAGCGTGGACAACGTGCTGGCCGCCTACCCGCCAGCGACGCAGGAGGCCTGGCGGACCACCGTCAACGTCGCCAGGATCGAGACCCCGAACCGGGCGCGCAACCAGGTCCCGGCGCTGGCCGAGGCGTGGCTGGACATCCGCTACCCTCCCGAGGACACGGCGCTGAACGGCCGCTCGGTCGAGGAGATCACCGAGTACCTGGCCGGCTTCTGCGAGCCCGGCGTCACGCCGCTCGTCGACCACGCCGACCCGCCGCACCACGCCGACCCCGGCCGACCCGAGGTGCGGAGGCTGGAAGATGCCGTGCGCGCCCAGGGGTACCGCCCCGACTTCCTGCGCAAGCACGGCAGCGCCGACGGCCGGTTCTATTACCAGCAGGGCATCGACGCGGTCATCTTCGGCGTCGGCGGAGGCGGGCAGCACGGGCCCGACGAGTACGCGGACATCGCCACGATCGAGCCGTATTGCCAGGCGCTGCGCGACTTCCTGATATCCGCTCCCTGATTGGCCTGGCTCGCCGCCGCGGCCGCCGGCCCGCGCTGAGAAGATGGCGACGTGACCGAGACGCGACCGGATGACGCCACGTCGGCCCGCGATCCGCAGCGCCCCGCCCGCCTGCTGCGCACCGAGCACGACGTCCTGCTGCCGATCCTGCGGCATACTCCCGAGGAGGCTTTCGGGAGCCCGACCGCCTGCGCCGGATGGTCGGTCCGCGACGTTCTCGCCCACTGCGCCGCGGCGCTGACCAGGGTGGCCACCGGCACGCTGCACGCGTTCACCCCGGAACTCAACGAGATCGACGTGGCGCAGCGGAGAGACTGGCCGCTGCCGCGCCTGCTGTCCGAGCTGGAGCGCGGCTACCTCGAAGCCGGGCCGGTGATCGCCGAAGCGGGCGGCAGGCTCGACGCCATCGCGCTCGGCGAGTGGGTCCACGACGGCGACGTGCGCAGCGCCCTCGGTGAGCCGCTGGCCTACGAGAGCGACGGCTTCGAGGACGCCTGCGCGCTGCTCGCCGAGTGGACGCGCCGCCGGAAGGTCCCGCTGGTCGAGGTGGCCCTGCCCGGCGCGGCGCTGCGGCTCGGCCTTCCCGTTCTCGGACGCCCGCCGGCGGCCCTGGTCACCGATCGCGCCACGCTGATGCGGCTGTTCGCCGGGCGGCCGGCCGAGCCGGCCGAATACGAGCTGACCGGCGCCGTGCCCGACGAGCTCGTGGTCTTCTGACCGGCGGGCTGCCTCACTTTCGCCCCAGCCCCCGGATGCGGCGCAGCAGGGGGCGCAGCACCTCGTCGGCGATCTCGTCCAGCCAGTCAACGGGAATGCCAAGGACCCGCTGCGGTTCTTCTTCGGCCTGCGTACGGCGCTGCGGCCACGCTGCCTGGTGCGGTTCGCCGGGCTGCGGCCGGCCCTGAGGCTGCGCTGCCCGCCGCGTCCCCCGGGGCCTGCTGGCCGGCCGGGTGTTCGGGTGACGTTCCACCGGGAAGCCGAGCACCCGGTTCCGCTCTTCCCGGTCACCGGTCACCGGTCCACCTCCTCCCAGTCGCGCCGAGGCCACCAGTCTGGCACCGGGAGGACCTGCGCGCCGGGCCGGGCCAGCGGCGGGTACTCGGGCACGCGAACCTCCGGCCAGCGCGACGAAAGCTGATCGTGCATCCCGGCGAGAAGGCCCCGCAGTCGGGGCAGGGCCGCCTCGCCGCCGGCCCGGCCGAGGAAGCTGCGCAGCCAGGCCAGCAGCCGGGGCCGCATCGTCGTCGTGCCCCACTCGTCGTCTTCATCGAGCAGCCTGGCGATCCCGCGCCCCCTGGCGACGATCCAGCCGGCCAGGGCAGCCGCTACGCAGGTGTCCCAGTCCGTGCCCAGGACGATCCCGGCCGCGCCGAGCGTCTCCCGGTAGGCACCGACGGCCGGGGCGGCCACCTCGGCGGGCAGGCCGGCAAAACACCAGCAGCTCGGGAACGGTGCGATCAGGTAGCCGGCGTCGAGGACGACGCCTCCCCAGCCCGCGGCCTCGAAGTCAACGATCCGGCAGGCTCCGCCGGCCACCAGCACGTTGTCCGGGCAGGGGTCGCCGTGGACCAGGCCGACGTCCCCGGTACCCAGCAGCGTGACGGTGATCTGGTCTATCTCGCCTGCGACGCCGTCGATGGGCAGCCCCATGCGGGCGGCCGCCGCCAGGAACGGCTCCCTGCCGTTCGCGATGACCGTGAGCCACGCCGGTTCCTCCACGACCTGGCCTGCGGGCTCGCCGGCCCGTTGCATGGTCCAGGCGTGCATCGATCCCAGCGCCCGCGCGTAAGCGATCAGGTCGGCCTCGGCGCGCTCCCGCCCGCCGGTCAGCAGCGAATCGGCCAGCGAGACATCCTGGCCGAGGTCCTCCATGAGCAGGATGCCGGCCGCGGCGTCGGCGCCGAGCAGACGGGGCGCAACGGGCGCGGGCATGCCGTTCAGCAGGCCGAGCGCGGCAAGCTCGCGCTCGAAGCTCCGGCCGCGAGCATCGTCCTGCGGGTGCGGCCGGCGCTTCAGCACCACCGAGCGGCCGCCGGCGAGCTCCAGCCGGACCACGTTCTCGCGGTCCCAGATCCTCTCCGCAGAGCGGACCTCGGCCCGCTGCCCCCACGAGCGGGCCAGCGCGGCCTCGGCGGCCTGCTTCTGGCCGGCAGACAGCACGGGGCCGGACACGGGATCGGTCACGAGCTCATTCTCGTCGGCCGCGCAACCGAAAATGGCAGCCTCCATCTCCCGCACATTTGGCTAACGGCCTGCCGGGCTGTCAGGATGGCCTGGTACGCGGCAGTAATGGGGGAGGAGAACGCGCTGGCTGGACTCATCACCGGAGTGGCGGTCGTCATCGCGGCGGCTCTGGGCCTCGTTGCGGCGCGCTTTCTTCGCATCAGGGACCGGCCCAGCGGCGCGACAAACCAGGCAGGGCGGCAGATGACCCTGCCTGATGTCTCGTCATCGGCGCCGGCCGTGGGCAAGATCCCGGCGGAGCAGCCCGGGCTTGGCGCGCTTCCCACGATCTCCCGGACGCCGCCGACGGACCGCCGCACCCCGCGCAGGCGAACGCTGCTCCCCGCAGATGCGCTGATCACCTTCGCCGACGAGCGCAAGGCCGCGGCCATCGACGATGTCTTCGCCGCCCTTGAGCGCCAGCTGATCGGCCTGGTTCCGGTGAAGAAGCAGGTGGAGGAAATCGGGTCGCTGCTCCTGGTGGACCGGGCACGGCAGCGCTTCGGCCTTATGGCTCCGCGGCCCAACCTGCACATGTGCTTCACCGGCGCCCCGGGCACCGGCAAGACCACGGTGGGGTTGCTCATGGCCGACTTGCTGCACCAGCTTGGCTACCTGGAACGGGGTCACCTGGTTCACGCCATGCGCAACGACCTGGTCGGCGAGTTCGTCGGGCAGACCGCGCCAAGGACCCGGCGGGTGATCGACCGGGCGATGGGCGGGGTGCTGTTCATTGACGAGGCATCCGCCCTCTACCAGCCGGACAACAGCAAGGATTTCGGCCTGGAGGCCATCGAGATCCTGCTGCAGGTCATGGAGAACGAGCGGGACAAGTTCATCGTGATCCTCGCCGGCTACAAGGACCGCATGGACGTCTTTTTCGAGTCGAACCCGGGCATGCGGTCCCGCGTCGCACACCACCTGGACTTCGCCGAATACAACCTGGAAGAGCTGGTCGCCATCGGGCGCCTGATGCTGGAACGGTCAAACTACTACCTCTCGGAGGAAGCGGAAGCAGCGTTCCGCGAGTACCTCATATACCGGATGAACCAGCCGCTGTTCGCGAACGCACGCAGCGTCCGCAACGGACTGGAGCGCGCCAGGCTCCGGCACGCCCACCGGCTTGCCGCCGACGAGAACCGGAGCTGGGGCCGCGACGATCTCATGCGCATCGAGGCTGAGGACATCCTCGTCCACCGCGCCCTTGCGATGCCGACCGCCGAAGCGTAACCCCGCAGGCTTCCCCACCGGCCCCGGGCGGCCGGTGGTTCCTACTGGATCCCGATGCCGCCGTCGGAGTGCACGACGGTGCCGGTGATCCCGCGGGCCCGGTCCGACGCCAGGAACACGTAGCTGCCCGCGTGGTCTTCCGCGGTCAGCGCGACCCGCAGCGGCGTCCGGCTTCGCAGGTCCGCTTCCCGTTCCGGCCCCATGTCCAGCCGGCGCTCCGCCTGGCCCAGGCTGACCGCGCCGGCCAGGTCGGTGCCGAGGGTTCCGCCCGGCGCGACCCCGTTCACCCGTATCTGCGGCGCCAGCTCGTGCGCGAGCGCGATCACGCAGCCACGCACGGCGAACTTCGATGACACGTACAGGATGCCGCCGCGGCCCGGGTAGAAGCCGGACGTCGACACGGTCAGCACGACCGACCCGGACGACCGGCGCAGCTCGTCCAGCGCCGCCTTGACGAGCACGAGCTGGCTCTTGACGTTGACCCGGAACATCTCGTCGAACGCGTCGTCGAGGTCACCCGGGCCGAGCTTCGCGAGCCCTTGGTAGAAGTCGAAAATTCCCACGCAGCTGACCAGCACGTCGAGCCCGCCGAGCGAGGCGCACGCCGCCTCGACCGCGCCGCGGGCGTCGGCCAGCGAGGTCGCGTCGCCCTGGTGCACGAGGCAGCCTTCCAGCTCGTCCGCCAGGCGGGCGCACTTGGCGGGGTCGACCTCCAGCGCGGCGACCGCGGCGCCCTCGGCGGCAAACGTTCCGGCGACCGCGCGGCCGATCCCCGACCCCGCGCCCGCCACGAGCGCGCGCTTGCCGTCCAGCCACCCCATCAGCCCGCGTCCCCGGGGTCGCCGTCCGGGGCGCCGGCCGGATCGCCCGGCGTGGCCAGCAGGTGGCTGAACAGCCCATGGTCCTGCCAGGTCAGCGCCTCGAGCTCGAGCGGGCACAACAGGATCTCGCGGCCCGAGCTCGGCACGAAGATCCGCAGGCGCGTCCCGTTGCGGGTGCGCACCCGGCCGACCTCGACCTCGGTGAACTCGTTCCCGATCTTGATCACTGGCTCTTCGGTCACAGGAACACCGCCAGGTTCTGGGTGCGGAGCACCGATTCGTCGACGACGATCTCGCGCCGGGCCAGGCGGTAGCCGTCGCCGGTCTCGCGCAGGATGTCGGCCCGGCCCGCGGACAGCAGGTCGGGCGGCCGGGTGTCACCCCGGCTGCGGAACAGCAGCAGCGACGACTCGACCCTGAGCTCGGCTTCGCCGTGGCGGAACGTGCGGATGTTGGACACGAAATGACGGGTCCGCGACGGCGGGTCCTCGGTCCAGGCGTGGTCGGTGGCCAGCCGCTGCACGCGCTTGCGCAGCGCGTAGAGGTTCTCGTCGAAGTGGCCCATGTCGGCGAGTGCGTCGAAGCCCGCGCCGCGGGCTGTCGTCACCCGCACCGGCATGACGTAGCGGATGTCCTCGCACAGCAGCTCCAGCCAGCCCGCGTAGTCCGCGGCGTCCAGCAGCGCGGCCTCTTCCACCAGGAACTGGTGCGCTGCCTGGTGCCCGGGGTCGCCGTACCGAAGCGGGCGCTCGCCGGTCACCGGTCAGCGCTCGCGGCGCCGGCCAGGTGATCGCTCCACATGCCCAGCCAGTGCCGCTGGTTGAACTCGCCGAATCCCTGGTAGGCGGTGCCCGGGCCGGCGAAGCCCGCCAGCGGCGGCTTGATCGGCTTGTCCGCTGAGGTCAGCCCCATGCGGCTGTTCAGCAGGAGCCGCCGGGCCATCGAGCCGGCGGCCATGTCGGTGATCGACACCCAGTTCTCCACGTCGTCCTGCTCGAACATGCCGGAACTGCCGAAGCACATCAGGTACGCCCGGTAGGAGCGCTCCTTGAACCACCCGGGGGCGCCCGCGTCGACCGCGAACCAGGACAGCACCTCGGTCTCCCGCTCGGACACCGGCTGCCACTGCCGGATCGAGATGAACGGCGCGACGGTGCCTTCGTCGTCGACCTGCGGCCAGTTGTGCACGAAGCTCAGGTTGGGGAACAGGGTCGCGGCCGACACCATGAAGCCGCTGTCCTCCACGAGCGCGCGCTGCCCGGGCGACCACGACGCCTCCATCGCCGGGATCATCTCGTCCGGGTAGCCGACGTAGCGAAGCTGCCCGGCGAAGGAGCCGCCGGGCGGCAGCTTGTAGGTGGTCCCGGCGCCCGGCCCGGCCGTGTACAGCGCACCCTCCTTGCGCTTGCTGGCCCGCGGCTCGCGGAACAGCCCGATGTCGACGACGCTCGCGTGGGTGTGCGGCGTGTGGTAGCTGTCCCCGGCGAAGTTCTCCGCGCCGATCTTCCAGTTCGCCCGCACCCGCCACCGCTGCGGCCCGCGCAGCTCGACCTGGGCCTCGCTCTGCCGGGTGTACAGATCGAGGTAGAACGCGAAGTCCCCGAGCCAGTCGCGCAGCGGCGGCACGTCCGGGTCGAGGCTGACGAAGATCAGCCCGTTGTAGCGGTCCATGGCCGGCGCGGGCAGCAGCGCCTGCCCGCTGCGGGCGAAGCCGTCCTCGCCGCCGTAGGCCTCGTCGTGGAACGGCAGCCCCGCCAGCCGCCCGTCGTTGCGGTACGTCCACGCGTGATACGGACACCGGAAGTGCGACGCGTTCCCCATCTCCGCCCGGCACACCTGCATGCCGCGGTGCAGGCACATGTTGAACATCACCCGCACGGTGGCCTGCTCGTCCCTGGCGACGATGAACGAGTCCGCCAGCACCCGCCGCACCACGTAGTCGCCGGGCTCGGGGATCTCCGACTCGTGCGCCACGAAGACCCAGGCGCGCGCGAACAGCCGGTCGCGCTCCAGCGCGAAGATCTCGGGGTCGTTGTAGATGTGAGCCGGGATCATGCCGCGCCGCACGTCGGCCACGATGGGGGTCAGGTCGAGCACGGCATCAGTCCTCCGGTGACAACCGGTCTGCGCTGCTCAGAGGGGGTCCTCGAGCGCCCTGCTGAGATTCTGGCTTACAGAAATTACTTCTGCAACGCCCTTAGATCCGCGGCACGGGAAGGCGTCCGCCGCCACCCGGCGCCCGCGTTTGACGCATCTGACCAATCGGACTAAATTTTGACCATGCGGTCAGAAACGGTGACGGCTTCGGGCAGGAAGCGGACGTTCATCGAGACCGCGCGCCGGGCCCAGATCGTGGCGGCCGCCATCGACACGGTTGCGGAGCTCGGCTACGGCCAGGCTTCGCTGGCCCGCATCGCCGAGAGGGCCGGGATCAGCAAGGGCGTGATCCTTTACCACTTCGCCGACAAGGACGACCTCATCAGGGAACTGGTCACCGACCTGGTGACCCGGGCGGAGGCGTACATGCGCCCCCGGATCGACGCCCAGTCGACCGCCCCGGGCATCCTGCGGGCTTACATCGAATCCAACCTGGGCTTCATGCGGGAGAACCGCAATCACGTCTCCGCGACCGTCGACATCGCGCTGAACGCACGCGCCGCCGACGGCAGCAGGCTCTTCGACGCCTCGATCCTGGAGACCGGGCAGGCCGTGCTGCAGCGGCTGCTCGCCCACTTCCAGGACACCGGCGAGTTCCGGGCCGATTTCGACCCCGCGGTCATGGCGCTGGCGATCCGCGCCGCCATCGACGCGGTCGGCACCCGCCTCGCCCACAATCCGGCGCTCGACGTCGGTCACCACGCTCGCGAGGTAGCGGACCTGTTCCAGGTCGCCACGCAGCCCGAAGGAGGGCGCAGAGATGACGAAACCGTACTTTGACATCAATCACGCGGCCGGGGCGCTGCTCCTGGTCGTCGTGCTGGGATGGCTGTGCATCGAGCTGGCCCAGTTCTCCCGGGGCCGCGAGGCACGCGCCGGTGCCACCAAGATCGGCGGGCGCGGCTGGTGGATCGCCGCCTGGTCCGTCGTCGTCGCCACGAACGTCGTGCTCTACTCTGCCCCGCACATCGTCCCCGCCGCCGCGATCCGGCCCGGCGCCGTCGCGTTCGCGATCGGGATGGCGATGATGCTGGCCGGGCTGGGGCTGCGCGGCTGGGCGTTCCTGACGCTGGGCGACTACTTCACGTTCACGGTCATGGTCAGCTCCGACCAGCCGGTGATCGCCGCGGGCCCGTACCGGCTGCTGCGCCACCCCAGCTACGCGGGGCTGCTGCTGGCCTCCGCGGGCGTCGGCGTGGCGTCGGCGAACTGGGTCGCCGTGGCCGCGCTGACGCTGCTGCCGCTCGCGCTCCTCATCCGCCGCATCCACGTCGAGGAGAACGCGCTGCTGGCAACGCTGGACGGCACCTACCGCGCCTACGCCTCACAGCACAAGCGCCTCGTCCCCCTCGTCTGGTAACACGACCCCGCCCACCCGGCAGGGATCCGTTCAGGTATTCGAGTTTCATGATCTGGGGAGATTGATAGCTCTATGAGCCATCCAGGTACCGAGATCATGAAACAGCCCACCCGCCGGGGCTAGCCGGCTCCGCCGAATCTTCCGTCCAGGCCCAAGGCCTTGATGACGGGCGGCCGCTCGCCGGCGGTGATCCAGCGGGCCAGCGCCGCGCCGGTTGCCGGGCCCATCAGGATGCCGGTGCGGTAATGCCCGCTGGTGAACCACGCGTTGCGCAGGCCGGGAACCCGGTCGATGACGGGGAGCCCGTCGGGATGATGGGGCCGCCAGCAGCACCAGCTATGGGTGATGCAGACGCCGGACAAGCGCGGCAGCGCGGCGGCCATGTCGGAGCGGATTCGCTCGACGACCTCGGGCCGCACCTCGGCGGTCGCGTCGCCGGTGTCGAGCGTGCCGCCCGCCAGCAGCCGCCGGTCCTCGAGCTGCGTGGCCAGGGGCGCCACCAGTCCCGGCAGGATGACGGGGACGGGCTCGGTGACGGCCAGGTGGCCCTTCACCAGATCGGACGGCAGCCGCAGGTCGAGCCCGTCCAGCCGCGGTGGCAGGCCGGTCGCGAACACGACCGACCCTGGGCTGATCACACCGGCCGGGGTGGTCACGGCGGTCAGCCTGCCGGCGCGGGTCCGGACCGCGGTGGCCGCGCACCCGGTCGCGACCTGGTCAATCCCCGCCGCGAGCCGGCTCAGCGCGCGCAGCGGGTTGAGCCGGCCCTGGTGCGGCACGCGCACCGCGGGGACGGCCGGGGTCAGGCCCGGCACGAGGCGCTGCACCTGCGCAGCGTCGAGCCATTCGGCCGCGGGCGGCGGGTCGGCCGCGAAGCCTTCCGGGTATGGGGCCAGCCCGAACCAGTCGACGTCGATGAACCCCGCGCCCCCCGGCAGCGCGGACTCCAGCTCACGCCACCGGGCGAGGCTGGCCCGGCCCAGATCAACCAGCGCGGCCGGGTCGACTCCCTGATGCGCCTCGGGTACCAGCAGGCCCGCCGCGCCGCCCGTGGCCCCCGACCCCAGCCGCCCCGCCTCGATGAGCACCACCGAGCCGGCGCCCGCCTCCTGGCATGCCCGTGCCACGGAAACGCCGAGGATCCCGCCGCCGACCACCAGCACGTCGGGACGCCGCTCGAGCGTGTCCGGCACGCCGGGATCGAGCGCCGCAAGCTCCCCGGGCTCGAGCTGATCGGTCCAGATCGTCGGGCCGCGCAACGTCACGGGCATGATTCAGCCTGGCGCCGGCCTGCTACTGGCTGCGCTGCTCGAAGGGGCGTATGAGAGCGGCCAGAACGGCGCGCCACCAGCTGCGGCCGCCCTTGCCGTCTCGCGGTTTGCGGGGCCCCGGGGCGCCGCGCATTCCCCCAACGTCCTGAGCGTGGAACTTGGCGGCATCCCCGAGCTCGTCGGGTGTAGGCACGTCGCGACTCCCTTCGATGCTTACTGCTGCTGCCGAACCGACGGGGCTAACTCCAGGTTGGTGCTTTCCTCCGCCATCAGATCCTCCGTCTCCCGACGTGATCACGATGCCTTGCCCCTGTTTCACGGATACTGAGGCGGTTCGCGGGCCGGCGTCAAGCCTGCGCGGCGCCCGGCGGGCCGGGGCTCATTCCAGGAAGCCCCTGACGTAGGTGGCGGTCGAGGCGACGTGCTCTTCGGTGGCCGCCCGGGCGGCGTCGCGGTCGCCCCGCTTGATCGCGGCGACGATTCGGTCGTGCTGCTCATCGGAGTGCCGCAGCGCGGCCTCCATCTGAGGGGTCTGCTGGACCAGGTCAACCAGGCGCACGTTCACTTCGACGATCAGCTTCGCCACCGAAGGGGCGCGCGCGATCTGCGCGATCAGCAGGTGCAGCCGCTGGTCGGCGAGCCGGTAGCTGAGCACCGCACCGGCCTCGTCCCTGCTCTCGGTGACCGGGGCATGCGCAACGGGCGGCCCGTCCCGCGCCGGCCGCTCGCTGGGCGGGTACGTCAGCCTCGGCGCAGCGGAGAGGATCCGCAACGCGTCGTCGAGCAGATCCTTGTCCGCATCGGTGGCCCGGTCAGCGGCGAGCATCGCGGCCCCGGGCTCCAGAACCATCCGCAGGTCGAACGTCTCGTCAAGCTCGGGGCCCAGAACCGCGGCCGCCCGCCGGACGCTGGCCGACGACTGTTCGGTCGGCAGGTCCCTGACGTAGGCGCCCCCGTTGCGGCCCCGGCGGATCTCCAGGTACCCGAGCTGGGTCAGGGAGCGGATGGCCTCACGGACCGTTGGCCTGCTGATGCCGAGCCTGTCGGCAAGCTCCCGCTCGGGCAGCAGCCGCTGGCCAGGCAGCACCATGCCGAGCTTGATCAGCTGCAGGATCTGCGCAAGTGCCTCTTCAAAGGCATTGGCCACCTTCAGCGGACGGAGCTCTAGGCTCTGCAGGACGCAGTCGGCGCTCGAGTCGGGAATGTGTTTTTGACCTCCGTTAGCTTTCAGTATCAAATATCGCCGCGCGCTGCCGCGTCCGGTGCACGCGCGACTCAAAGACGTCGGGACGCGAATAGTGCCCCGCGACGTCGAACATCAGCCGTTCTTCGTTCACCACGTGCGGGTCAATGTCCGCGACCAGGATTTCCTCGCTGCCGATGACCGGCCCGGCGATCCAGTTGCCGTCGGGGCCGACGATGCCCGAGCCCCCGTCAAAGAGCTCACTGGGATACTGGGCCTTGATCTCGTCGAGCATCGGGAAGTCGGCGGGCGCGTCGTCGAGTGAGAGCAGCCCGCTCGCCGCCACGGCGTAGGTCCGCCCCTCCTGCGCGATGAACCTGGTGATGTCGCGGGTGAGGCCCGACCAGCCCGGCCACACCGACACGTAGAGGTCGACGCCCTGCGCGTACAGCGCGAACCGGGCCTGCGGCATCCAGTTCTCCCAGCAGATGAGGCCGCCGAGCCTCATGCCGCGGAAGCTGTGCGTCCGCAGGCCGTAGCCGTCTCCCCGGCCCCACACCAGCTTCTCGTCGTGGGTCGGAGCGAGCTTGCGGTGCACTCCCACGATGCCGTGGCCGGGATCGATGGCCGCCATCGAGCAGTACACGGTGCCGGACGCGCCCCCGTCGCCGCGCTCGGTTATGCCGAGGAAGACGAAGATGCCCAGGTCCCCGGCTGCCTCGCGAATGAGCTGAAGCTCCGGGCCGTCGGCGTCGACGGCCGCCTCGACGTAGAGGGCGTACGCGTTCTTCTGGGCAGGGTCGTTGAACGCGGCGCCGTTCGTCCGGCAGACCCAGAATGGGTAGCCGGCCAGAAACGTCTCGGAAAACACCGCGACGTCGGCGCCGCGCCTGCCGCATTCCTCGAGGAGCTTTATGATCTTGGCCGTCGTGGCTTTCTTATCGAGCCAGACCGGCCTGGACTGGACGACTGCGACCTTCATCGGCACCTCTGTGTCTAGTACATCTCGAAGTATTCCTGGTGCTCCCAGTCGGTGACGTGCTGGAGGAACCGGCCAATCTCGAAGTCCTTGATGCGCACCAGGTAGTCGACGAAGACGTCGCCGAAGGCCTCGCGGAAGAACTTGTCCTGGCGCAGTTCGGTCACGGCGTCCATCAGGCTGCGCGGCAGCGGCGTCGCCGACGCCGCGTACGGCTCCAGCGACGGGGCGGGCGGCTCGAGCCCTCGCCGCAGCCCGTCGAGGCCGGACGCGACCTGGGACGCGATGTAGAGATAGGGGTTGGCCGCCGAGTCGCCAACCCGGTTCTCGATGTGCGCAGCGGCCGATCCCGGCTCGCCGATCACCCGGAGCATCGCGCCCCGGCTCTCGATCCCCCAGGCCACGCGGTCGGGGGCGAAGGAATCCGGCCGGTACCGCTTGTAGCCGGTCAGCGTGGGCGTGGTGAAGAGCGACGCGGGGACGGCGTGCTCCAGCAGTCCGGCCAGCCACGACCTGCCCACCGGCGAGAGGTGCTGCTCCCCCGAAGGGTCCGCGAAGGCGTTTGCGTCGGTACCGGTCTGGCGCAGCGACTGGTGCAGATGCCACCCGCTCGGGAAGAACTCCGGGAACGCGGGACGCGCCATGAACGTGGCGTGGTAGCCAAGGCGCCGGCAGACCTGCTTGATGGCGGTGCGCAGGAGCAACGCGCTGTCGGCCGCCGCCATCGCCTCCTGTGGCTCGAACGTGAACTCGACCTGCCCCGGCCCCCACTCGTCCTCGACGGTGCTCAGCGGGAGGCCGAGGCCGGTCAGCTGCCGCGACAGGTTCTCGAGAAGGTCATGCGTTTCGTCGGTACGGCTCTCCGTCAGGTACTGGAAACCGTGCGACAGGCCCTCCACGCGCGGCGGCGTCGGCGGCCAGCCGCAGTCCTCCGGCTTCAGCATCGGGTCGAGCAGCCGCATGATGTACAGCTCGATCTCGAGGCCCACGACAAATTCGTAGCCCTCGGCGGCCAGCTGATCGAGCTGCCCGCGGAGCAGGCCGCGCGTCGAGTACGGCACCGGCTTGCCGTTCTGGAAGTAGGCGTCGGCCAGCACCGAGGCCGCGCCGTCCACCCACGGAAGCCGCCGGAACGTCGTCGGGTCGGGGACCAGGATGCCGTCGGGCAGCCCGGTGAGCTCCGGCACGCCGGGGAAGTTGCCCGCCGCGAACGGCGAGACGATCGGATGGTTGGTGGTGTCGAAGATGGTCGTGACCAGCTGGAAGTCTTTCCCGTCCGCCAGGCTGCGCAGGAATTCGGGGACAGTCAGCGACTTCCCCCGCATGATCCCGTGCTGGTCCCCCCAGCCGATGCGGACCTGCCGGATGTCGCTGCCGTCGAGCATCTGGCGTATCTGGTCCGCCGCCTCGTGCTGCGCGTCGGTCCACAGCCCGTGCCGCTGAATGAATCCGCCGGCAGCAGATCCGCTGCCTTCCCGCCCAGCTGTCACCGTCGCTGCTCCTTCCGCTTCGCTGCGAGCCTGTTTGGCCAGGCCAGAGATGTTTTGAGAGCCCTGTGAGGTATCGGGACCGTAACATGGTAAAAAGGTCATGTCAATTGACCTTATAGACCGTCGCGGGGCACACCCGCGCCGCGCCGCTCGCAGGATCGTCGTCGTCGCCGCGTTCCGGGGGGCCGGACGTCATCCCCGTCGCGGCGTTACTCTTCGGGCATGGACCGCCTGGAGAATCCCATCCGCGACTACGCGTGGGGATCGGCTGACGACATCCCGGTTTTCCTTGGCCTGCCGCCGGACGGCGAGCCTCAGGCGGAACTGTGGATGGGCGCGCACCCGTCGGATCCGTCCGTGGTGCTCCGGGGCGGCGCGGCCACGCCGCTGCCGGAGCTGATCGCCGAGGACCCGGCCGGTGAGCTGGGACCCGTCGTGCTGCAGCGCTACGGAGCGCGCCTGCCGTTCTTGTTCAAGATCCTCGGCGTGGGCAGGCCCCTGTCGCTGCAGGTGCACCCGGACAAGCGGCACGCCGAGGCCGCGCACGCCGCCGAGGTCGGCAGCGGTGCGGCCGAGCGCGACTACCCCGACGACAACCACAAGCCCGAGCTGCCCTGCGCGCTGCGCGACGGCTTCGAGGCGCTCTGCGGGTTCCGGCCGGTGCCGGAGACGATCGCGCTGCTCGATGATCTCGCGGTCCCCGGGCTGACGGCATACCGGGAGCTGCTGGCCGGCTCGCCGGGTGGGGACGGGCTGCGGGCGCTGGTCACCGAGATCCTCACCGCGCGGGCGGACCGCAGCGCGGTCATCGCCGCGGTCAGGGAGAGCTGCGCACGGCTGGCGGCGGGCGGTGGGCGCTGGGCCGCGGCCTGCGCGGCGTACGCCCGCGTCGCGGACGCCTACCCCGCCGACCCGGGGGTGCTGGTGGCCCTGCTGATGAACCACGCCGTGCTCGCGGAGGGCGACGCGCTGTTCGTCGACGCCGGCGTACCGCACTGCTACCTGCACGGGTTCGCCGCCGAGATCATGGCCTCGTCCGACAACGTGCTGAGGGCCGGGCTGACCAGCAAACGGGTGAACGTGCCCGAACTGCTGCGGGTCCTGGACTTCGAGCCGGCCCCGCTGCACATCCTGCGCCCCGAGCGTGACGGTGACGAGGAGGTCTACCCGGTGCCGGTCGGGGACTTCAGGCTCAGCCGCATGCGTCCCGGCACCGCCGCCGTCAAGCTGCCGGATTCGCTGCCGCAGATCCTGCTGTGCACCGCCGGAACGCTGCAGCTCAGCGCGCCGGACGGCACCGAGCTGACGCTGCGCACGGGCCAGTCCGCGTACCTGCCGGCGCGCTGCGCGGGGGTCGTGGCGACCGGGCCCGGCACGATCCTGCGCGCGACCGTGGGCGGCTAGTTGTGCCTCGGGCGGACCGCTGGTCGCTAGCCTGGGCGGAATGAAGCCCAACCGCTCGGTCCCCTCGGCCACGGTCATTCCGGTGCTGGTCTATCCGGACGTTCGCGAGGCCGTCGCCTGGCTGTGCGCGGCCTTCGGGTTCGTGGAGCGGCTGCGGATCGGCGAGGATCACCGGTCGCAGCTCAGAGTCGGCGACGGTGCGGTGATCATCGCCGACGTCAGCGGGGATCGCCGCCCGCCGCGGCCGGGTGAGCTCAGCCACTCCGTGACCGTGCGTGTGGCGGACGCGCGAGCCCACTGCGAGCGGGCCCGTGAGAACGGCGCGCGGATCGTGATGGAGCCGGCCGACATGATGTACGGCGAGCGGCAGTACACCGCCGAGGACCTCGCGGGCCATCGGTGGACGTTCTCGGAGACGCTCGCCGATGTCGATCCGCAGACCTGGGGCGGGGACTACGTCAGCCCCGACTGACCTCTAGCGCTCGGCGCCCGGACCGCCGGGATCACATCGGACGCGAACTGCTCGGCGCCGGCACGGGCGGGGCCGGTGACAGGCTAGCCCCCATGAGTCAGGTGATGGCCTGGGCAGGCTTTCTGGGAGCGTGGCTGCTCGTCGCAGGGCCGCTGTATCAGGGCGCGCTCGAGCTGCGCGAGGAAGACGTTGACCGCGAGGGCATGGAAGCATCCATCGCTGGCGTCCCGCGGCCGGAGCCGCCGTCGCCGTGGTGGTGGCTGCTGCCGCCGGTCATGTACGTGATCCGCCGCCGCCGCGGCCTCGCGTTCCGCAAGGCCGCCCTCGCCCTGCTCACTCGGGCCCAGCGCGAGCAGCGCGCCAGCTTCATCAACAAGGCCGCCGGCTGGTTCACCGTGTCTCTCGGCGCGGCCCTGCTGGCCGTCGATGAGACCTGGCAGCTCGTCAGCCGGCAGCACTGGCCGGCCTGGCTGTTCTGGCTCCTGATCATCGTCACGATCGGCGGCTCCGTGCTCAACACGGCGCTGCGGATGATCCGCGACGCCCAGGGGTCGGCCGGTGACCGCAGCACCGCGGCTGAGGCATGAGCGAGCAGCCATAGCGCAGCAAACCTTGGCTTCCCGCCGCACTGCCCGGACACCGTCCCCAGGGGCACCCCGGCTCAGCTTGGCGCTTTGCTAGACCTTTAGGGTTTCTGGTGAGCGGAGTTACCTTCTAGCTGGAGGCAAACATGGCGGAGTTCACCACCAGAGACGGAACTCGGATCTTCTTCAAGGACTGGGGCGAGGGCCAGCCCATCGTCTTCAGTCACGGGTGGCCCCTGTCGTCCGACGACTGGGACGCCCAGATGCTTTTCTTCCTGCACCACGGTTACCGGGTGATCGCCCATGACCGGCGCGGGCACGGCCGCTCCGCGCAGCCCACCGAGGGCAACGACATGGATCACTACGCCGACGACCTAGCCGACCTCACCCAGCACCTCGACCTGCATGACGCCGTCCACATCGGGCACTCCGCCGGCGGCGGGGAGGTGGCGCGCTACCTCGGCCGCCACGGCGAGGCCCGCGTAGCGAAGGTGATCCTGGTCAGCGCCGTGACCCCGTCGGTCCTGCAGACCGACGCCAACCCGGCCGGCGTGCCCAAGGCAGCCTTCGAGAGCTTCCACGCGGCGCTGGCGGGAAACCGCGCGGAGTTCTACCAGGCCGTCGCCTCCGGCCCGTTCTACAACTTCGATCAGCCGGGCGTGACGCCGTCGGAGCCGGTCATCGCGAACTGGTGGCGTCAGGGCATGATGGGCGGCGCGAAGGGCCAGTATGACTGTGTCTCGGAGTTCATCAGCCAGGACTACTCCGAGGACCTGAAGAAGGTCACCGTGCCGGTCCTCGCGATGAACGGGGACGGCGACCAGGTCGTCCCGCACGACAGCTCGGGCCCGCGAGCCGTCAAGCTGGTGCAGAACGGCACGCTGAAGACCTACCCCGGCTTCCCGCACGGGATGCTGACCACGCACGCCGACGTGCTCAACCCCGACCTGCTCGCGTTCATCCAGTCCTGATCGCCTCCCTCATATAGCAGCCGTCAGCGTTGGCGGATGCCCGTGATCGATATGCGCCTCGCGCCCAGGCGGCGCGTGGGCGCCCGGCGGGCATCGCCAACGCTGAGCCCGTTAGCGGGCGCTTCCAGCGCCCCGAGCGCGACTCGAACGCGCAACGCACTGGCTGAGAGATCGTCTCAGCCAGGCATTCAACGCGCCCAAGTCCAGGCTGGCGCCACCTCAAGGCTGCCCTCTCAGCCCGGCAGCGGCCGGCGGCACCTCCGGGCCGCCTCGCTCAGCCCAGCAGCACCAGCCGGCCAGCCGCCTGGCTCAG
>Ga0335073_10006057_pt1 | contig 16995 bp, 12 predicted proteins | sample Lox_Sample_22_FD_207093 | JGI IMG/M metagenome (GOLD analysis project Ga0335073, IMG submission 207093) | Soil microbial communities from Loxahatchee National Wildlife Refuge, Florida, United States - Lox_Sample_2.2 | ecosystem: Environmental > Terrestrial > Soil > Wetlands | place: USA... | reverse complement strand
GTTTCACGACCACGTCGTCGCGTACTTCCGCGGTCAAAGACTCACGAACGAGCGCCACATCGCGTTCAGCCGACGGTTCGGCGAACTCGAGATCCACATCGTCAAGAAGTACCTGCTGCCCGGACACCCCGAGATCCTGCTGATCTCGAACGTGCGCGACGAGACCGGCGAGCATATCGGGCTCGCCGACGCCGGCTTCACGTGGCACAGCGACGTCTCCTACCGGAAGCGGCCGAGCCGCTGCTCGCTCCTCTACGCGATCGAGGTGCCGCGTCGCGACGGCACGCCGCTCGGCGACACCGTGTTCGCCAATACGATCGCGGCCTACGACGCGCTGCCCGAAACCATGAAGCAGCGGCTCGCCGGGCTAAAGGCGATCCATCGCTACTCGGAGCGCCGGCGGGTGGCGAACAGCCCGCGCCCGAAGCTGACGGCGGCGCAGCTCGCCGAGACGCCCGACGTCGCCCATCCGATCGTGCGCACCCACCCGTACACCGGGCGGAAGTCTCTCTACGTCACGGCCGGCGAATGCATCGGCATCGAGGGCATGCCGACGGACGAGGCGGTCGGCCTGATCGAGGAGCTCGACGCGCACTGCATCCGGCCCGAGTTCCTCTATCGGCACAAATGGCAGGTCGGCGATCTCGTGATGTGGGACAACGCCGCATCGATGCACCTTGCGATCTGCGACTACGCGCTGCCGGAGCGCCGCCTGATGCATCGCACCACCGTGATCGGCGGCGTCCCGTTCTGACCGAGAACCAGCGCTGCAGCGGCGACCGCTGACAGCGCGGGGGTAATGTCGCTAGCATCCGGAACAGGGCTCCGGGCGCCCCGCCCGACACCATGAGGATCCGGAGGAAGCCGCCGTGCAGATCGTCGACGCCCAGATTCACGTCTGGGGAACCGGCTTGCCGAGCAATCAGGCGCATCGGCAGGTGACCTCGTTCACCGCCGAGGAAGCCATCGCCCTGATGGACGAAGGCGGCGTCGACGCGGCGGTCATCCATCCGCCGGGCTGGGACCCGGGCTCGACCGAGATGGCGTTCGCCGCGGTCCAGAAGCATCCGGGCCGCTTCGCGATCATGGGCTCTGTACCGCTCGATCGTCCGGACTCCCGCGCGCGCATAGCGACCTGGCGCCAACAGCCCGGCATGCTGGGTCTGCGCTACACGTTCCTCAGCGACCCGGCGCGACGCTGGCTGCACGACGGCACGCTCGACTGGCTCTGGGCGGCCGCCGAAGCCGCCGGCGTGCCGATCGCCATGCTGGCGACCGACTCGTTGACCGAGATCGGCCGGATCGCCGCCCGCCATCCCGGGCTTCGCCTGACCATCGATCACCTGGGCGGCCGCGGCGGCACGACGACCTTGAAGGATGACGCCTCGATGACGCACATGCCGGCGCTCGTGGCGCTGGCGAAACTGCCCAACGTCGCCGTCAAGGCGACCGGCGCGCCCGGCTACTCGAGCGAGGCCTACCCGTTTCCGAAGATGCACACCTATCTGAAGCAGATCTACGACGCGTTCGGTCCGCGCCGCATGTTCTGGGGCACCGACATCACGAAGATGCCGTGCTCCTGGCGCCAATGCGTGACGATGTTCACCGAGGCGCTGCCGTGGCTCAGCGAGCCGGACAAGCGTCTTGTGATGGGCGACGCGATCTGCGCGTGGTGGGGCTGGGAGCGGAGGACCTGACATGAAAGCGAACGCCAAGGGCAAGAAGGTGGCCGTGGTGATCGGCGCCACCTCCAAGTGGCAATCCGACGGGCGCAACACGTTGCTGGTGCACGGCAAGCCGCTGGACGACAGCCACTTGCCGGTCGGCGTGCGCTGGGGCATCGGTGGCGCCATCGCGCAGAAGTTCGCGCAGGAAGGCTTCTTCGTCGTGCTGACCACCCGAACCGAGGCGAACGCGTCGGGGCTGGCGGATGCCATCCGCAAACAGGGCGGCGATTGCACGATCGTCGAGCTCGATCTGTCGTCGCAGGACTCGATCTCGAAAGCATTCGCCACGATCCGTCGCGAAGCCGGCGATCCCGACATCGTGATCTACAACGCCGGCTACCTCGAAGGCCGCGACCTCCCGCCCGACAAGGAGCTGCTCGAATACGTCCCGGTCGAGATGTTCGACACCGCGCATCATATCGCCAGCCGCGGGCCGTTCCTGGTCGCCAAGGAGGTCCTGCCGGCCATGCGCAAGAAGGGCGAAGGCTCGTTCTTCTTCTCGAACAACTCCAAGTCGCTGCGCGGCCACAAACGCATGACCGGCGAATCGCTCTACTACCCCAGGGTGATGATGCGCACCCTGGCGCAGGTGCTGACCGAGGAATACTCGGAGCACGGCGTTCACGTCGCCAACGTGGTGATCGACGGCACGATCGACTCGCCGGGAACCCGCGCGATGCCGAAGGCGCAGAAAAATCCCGACATGGTGATGAATCCCGTGAAGATCGCCGAGGCGTTCTACTACCTGCACACGCAGGATCGATCGTGCTGGACGCATGAACTGCAGCTGACGCCGTTTCCGACCAAGCCGAGCTACTGATCGCCGTCGCCCGACGCCAGGAGAGCCCGACCGTGCTGCCAGTCAAGGACAAGACGACCATCTGCTTCGCCCACGTCGCCTACCAGCTGCAGGCGCAGTTCGAGCGTCGCAACGCCGGCATCGCGAGCTTCCAGGCGTGGAGCCGCGAGGAGCTCGAGCAGCGCATCGGCGACGCCGACGTGCTGGTGATCTCCGGGCTGTGGCGCAACGAGCTGCTCGAGCGCGCCAAGAAACTGCAATTCATCCAGTCGATCGGCGCCGGCACCGACCAGTTCGGGCGCGAGCCCCTGACACAGCGCGGCATCCGCCTGGCGAGCGCCAGCGGCGTCAACGCCCGCGCGGTCTCCGATCACGCGATCGGCCTGATCCTGGCGCTGGCGCGGCGCCTGCCCGAGGCGCGCGACAATCAGGCCAAACGCGTGTGGCGCGGCATGATCGGCGATCTCTCGCGCCGCGAGGACGAGCTCGGCGGCAAGACGCTGCTGATCGTCGGCCTGGGCGCGATCGGCGGCCGCATCGCGCGGCTCGCCAAGGCATTCGAGATGCGCGTGATCGGCCTGCGCCGCGATCCCGCCAACGGCGCCAACGGCGCCGACTCGGTGCACGCACTCGGCGAGCTGAAGGCCCTGCTGCCGCAGGCGGATTTCGTGTGTCTCGCCTGCCCGCTCGTCAAGGAGACCGAGAAGCTGATCGACGCCGACGCGCTCGGCCGCATGAAGTCGTCGGGCTTCCTCGTCAACGTCGCGCGCGGACGCTGCGCCGACGAGGGCGCGCTCGTGCAGGCGCTGACCACGGGCCAGATCGCGGGCGCGGCGATCGACGTCACCGTCGAGGAGCCGTTACCCCCGACGTCGCCGCTGTGGGGCATCGAGACCGCCTTCATCACGCCGCACACCGCGGGCGAGACGCGCCGCTACGAGGACAACGTGCTCGACATATTGCAGGACAATCTCGGCCGGCTGTGGCGCGGCGAGACCGCGCTGCGCAATCAGATCCTGTGAGCCGGGTGCACCGGCCGAACCGCGAGGGTCGCTGAGCACGATGCTCTGGCTCGGCATCGACGTCGGCGGCACGTTCACCGATCTCGTCCTCTACGACGACGCGACGGGGCGGACGACGCTCGCCAAGACGCCGTCGACGCCCCACGACCAGTCGGAGGGCATCATCGAGGGCATGCGTCGCCTCGGGGTCGACGCGCGTCGGGTCGGCCGCTTCGCGCACGGCTCGACGGTCGCGACCAACACGGCGCTCGAGCGCTCGGGCGCCCGCACCGCCGTATTGGTGACCGAGGGCCACCGCGACGTGCTGATCGTCGGCCGCGGCAACCGGATCGCGATGTACGACATCAAGGGCCGCGGACCGGTGCCCCTGATCGCCCGCCGCGACTGCCTCGAGATCCGCGAGCGCGTCGCCGCCGACGGCAGCATCCTGATCCCGCTCGACGACGCGGCGCTGTCGACGATCGAGGCGTCGTTGGCGCGCGCGGGTGCCGAGGCCGCCGCGATCTGTTTCCTTCATGCCTACGCGAATCCCGTGCACGAGGCGCGTGTCGCCGCCCGCCTGCGCGCGGCTCTGCCGAAGCTCGTCGTGTCGGCGTCGAGCGAGGTGCTGCCCGAGTTTCGCGAGCACGAGCGCTTCACCGCGACCGTGCTCAACGCCTACGTGGCGCCGCGGATGCGCACCTATATCGGCGGGCTGCGCCGGCGTCTGGCCGAGGCCGGTTGCGCTGCCGAGGTCACGATCATGACGTCAAACGGCGGCACCTTGCCGGCCGAACGCATCGAAACGCTGCCGATCCTGTCGATGCTGTCGGGTCCGGCCGCCGGCGTGATCGCCGCGAGCTTCGTCGGCCACGCGACCGGCTTTCCCGACGTCATCACCTACGACATGGGCGGCACCTCGACCGACGTGTGCGTGATCCGCGGCGGCCGATACGGCATGACGACCGACGGCAAGGTCGGCGGCTTTCCGATCCGCATCCGGCAGATCGACATCAACTCGGTGGGCGCCGGCGGCGGCAGCATCGCGGCGCTCGACGCCGGGCGCGTGCTGTCGGTCGGCCCGCGTTCGGCGGGTGCGGTGCCGGGGCCTGCCTGCTACGGCCGCGGCGGCACCGAGCCGACGGTGACCGACGCCAATGTCGTGCTGGGCCGGCTCGGCACCAAGGAACGGCTGGGCGGTGAAATCGTCCTCGACGCCGCACGCGCCCGCGCCGCCGTCGCCGATCTGGCGACGCGCATCGAGCTCGATCCGGCCGTCACCGCCGAGGGCATCCTCAAGATCGCGGTCGCCACCATGACGGGGGCGATCAAGGAAATCTCGGTGATGCGCGGCCTCGATCCGCGCGACTTCGCGCTGCTCGCCTACGGCGGCGCCGGACCGCTGCATGCGGCGGCGATCGCCGCCGAGCTCGGCATGGCGACCGTGCTGGTGCCGCCAATGCCGGGGACGTTCTCGGCGTTCGGCCTCCTCGTCGCCGACGTGCGCCGCGACTTCGTGCGCACCCGCATCGCCGCGACGGCACGCACCACGATCGAGGCGGTGCGCGGCGTGTTGGCCGAGCTCGGCGAGCAGGCGGCCGCCGAGCTCGCGGAAGCCGGTTTTACGCCTGATCGCCGGCGCCTCGAAGCCTCCCTCGACATGCGTTATCTCGGCCAAGCGTTCGAGCTGCCGGTGCCGATCGCGTTCGACGTCGCCGACATGGCGGCGATCGAGGCGGCCTTCCACGACGTCTACGCGGCGCGCTATGGCGGCGCCGTCGACGGCCCGACGGAGATCGTCAGCTACCGCCTGGCGGCCTGGGGCCTGACCGACAAGCTGAAGCTGCCGGCGCTCGACCCGGCGGGGCGCTCGGCGGTCGCGCCGCGCGGCACCCGCTCGGTGATGTTCGACGGCACGGCGCACGATACGCCGGTGCTCGCGCGTGACGCGCTGCCGATCGGCGAGCCCCGGGATGGCCCGGCGATCATCGAGGAGCCCGGCTCTTCGACGGTCGTGCCGCCCGGCTGGACGGTTCGGCTCGAGCCGCACGGAACCCTGGTGCTGCGGAGACGGTGACGATGGCGCTCGATCCCATCACGCTCGAGGTGCTGACGCGCGCGCTGATCTCGGTGGTGCGCGAGATGCGCGCGACCGTGTTCCGCACCGCCAAGTCGGTGGCGATCTACGAGGCACACGACTTCTCCTGCGGCCTGTTCGCGCCCGACAGCCAGGTGGTGGCGCAGTCGGAGGACATCGGCTCGCACATCCTGCCGCTGCCCTGGTCGGTGCGCGCCGCGATGGCGAAGTTCGGCGGGTCGATCGAGCCCGGCGACGTGATCCTGCTCAACGATCCTTATTCGGGCGGCACCCACCTGAACGACGTCACGATCATCTACCCGGTGTTCCAGGACGGCAAACTGGTCTTCTTCCCGGCGGTGCGCGAGCACTGGGCCGACGTCGGCGGCATGGTGCCGGGCAGCATGTCGGGCAAGGCGACCGACATCTATCAGGAAGGCATCCGGATTCCGCCGCTCAAGATCATGGAGCGCGGCCGTCTCAACGAGGCGGCGCTGGAGCTGCTGCTCGCCAACATGCGGGTGCCCGACGAGCGGCTGGGCGATTTCCACGCCGGCATCGCGGCCTGCCGCGTCGCCGAGTCGCGCATCGGCGAGATCTGCGCACGCTACGGCGTCGACCAGCTGCTCGAAGCGGTGCGGCTCGATCTCGACCGCGCCGAGCAGCGCATGCGTGCCTGCATCCGCGGGCTGACCGACGGCGTCTACCGCTTCGAGGACTATCTCGAGACCTTCATCGGCGGCGCGTTCGAGCCGCTCTTGCTGCAGCTCGCGCTGACGATCGACGACGACCGCATGATCGCGGATTTCACGGGCACCTCGCCGCAGGTGCCGGTGCCGGTCAACTCGACCCTGGCGGTCACCGCGGCGGGGGTGTTCATCACCGTGAAGTCGGTGTTCGATCCCGATGCGCCGCTCAATCAGGGATCGTTCCGCCCGATCGACGTGATCGCGCCGCCGGGCACCATCGTCAACGTGCAGCGCCCGGCGCCCGCCGGCTCGCACGGCGAGATCCGCAAGCGCGTGATCGCCGCCATGGTGGGGGCGCTGAGCCAGCTCGCCCCCGAACGCGTCGCCGGCGACCTGTGCCGCACCTCGTTCCACAACCTGATCGGCGGCTTCGACAAGCGCACCGGCCGCGAGTGGGTGCATTACGAATGGTCCGCCGGCGGCAACGGCGGCTTCCTCGAAGCCGACGGGCCAAGCGCGATGGCGACCATCGACTGGGGCGACCTCACCACCGTGCAGCCGACCGAGGTGATCGAGTCGCGGCTGCCGCTGATCGTCGAGTACTCGCGGCTCGATCCCGACTCCGGCGGCGCCGGGCGTTCGCGCGGCGGGCTGTCGATGCGCCGAGGCATCCGCGTGACCACGCCCGACGCGGTCTATTCGCTGCTGTCCGACGGCGCGGTGGTGCCGCCGTTCGGCGTGCTCGGCGGCTTGAGCGGCGCGCCGGTCGCCACCTGGATCGAGCATCCCGACGGCACGCGCCACGCGTTCGACACGCCGGGCAAGGTCGCCGGCCATCCGGTGCCGGAGGGCGATCGGCTGGTGCTGCGCTCGGCGGGCGCGGGCGGCTACGGCGATCCGCTGGAGCGGGCCGCCGCGCGCGTCGCCGATGACGTGCGCGAAGGCTACGTCTCCCCCGACGCGGCGCGCGAGCTCTACGGCGTCGTCCTGCGTGCGGACGGCACGGTCGACGACGGGGCGACCGCGCGGACCCGCGCACAGATCGCCCAGGCGCGTTTTCGCCTCGCCACGGTGCGCTGCGCCGACGGGTTCCGCACCGGCGCGGTCAGCCGGCACCGCATCTGTCGGCTCCATCCGGCCGACGCCGCAGCCGCCGGGTTCGCCGACGAGGATCTGATCGAGCTCGACGCGCGCAAGGCCGCCCCGCTGCGCGCCTGGGTAGCGCGGGACGCCACGGTGGCGCAGGGCACCCTGCCGCTCGACGCGATCGGGCTCGACATCCTGCGCGTCGCGGCCGGCGATCCGGTCGAGGTCCGCCTGGTGCGCCGATGCGCGCCCGGCGAGGTGCGGCGCGCTGCGGCGGAGTGACCCGGTCCGGCGCGCTCCCGGTTGTGCCGGGCGCGGTCTTTGAATAACGTTCGGCCAACGGCAAAAGCGGCAGGCCGTGCCGTCGGGAGAGCCCCGATCGCCCCGACCTCGCCGCGCCCAACAGGGAGGATCCCCGCGTGCCTGCCAGCTACAAGATTCTGATTCTCGGCGCGTCCTACGGCTCGCTGCTCGGCGCCAAGCTCGCGATGGCCGGGCATCACGTCACGCTGATCTGCCTGCCCGCCGAGATGGAGCTGATCAACCAGGAGGGCGCGCGCATCCGCATGCCGGTCAAGGGTCGTAAGGACCCGGTCGAGATCGACACGCGCAAGCTGCCCGGCAAGCTGTCGGCGGCGGCGCCGGGAGCGGTCAAGCCGAGCGACTACGACCTGATCGGGCTCGCGATGACGGAGCCGCAATATCGTTCGCCCGGCGTGCGCGAGCTGCTCGACGCGATCGCGAAGTCGAAGGTGCCGTGCATGTCGATCATGAACATGCCCCCCCTGCCCTACTTGAAGCGCATCTCCAGCCTCAACACCGACGGCCTGCTCGCCGCCTTCACCGATCCGACGGTGTGGCAGAATTTCGATCCGGGCTGCCTGACCCTATGCAGCCCGGACCCACAGGCGATCCGTCCGCCCGACGAGAAGGTCAACGTCCTGCTCGTCACCCTGCCGACCAACTTCAAGGTCGCACCGTTCGCCTCCGACAAGCACACCCAGATCCTGCGCGACCTGCAGGCCGGCATCGAGGCGGTGCGCTTCGATGCGCCCGAGGGCAAGATCGAGCTGCCCGTCAAGCTCAAGGTCCACGACTCGCTGTTCGTGCCGCTCGCCAAGTGGGCCATGCTGATCACGGGCAACTACCGCTGCGTCACCAAGGACGCCGCGATCATGATCAAGGAAGCGGTGCATCGCGACCTCGAGGCGTCGCGTACGGTCTACAACTGGGTGCGCGACCTGTGCATCGAGCTGGGCGCCAAGCCTGACGACCTGGTGCCGTTCGAGAAATACGCCGCGGCCGCCAATGGGCTGGTGCGCCCCTCCTCGGCGGCGCGCGCGCTGTTCGCCGGTGCGCCCAACATCGAGCGGGTCGACCGCCTGGTGCAGGCGATCGCGGCGCAGCGCGGCAAGCGCCTGGCCGCGCTCGACGAGATCGTCACGCTGGTCGACGCGCGCCTGGAGCTGAACCGCAAGAAGGTCGCCTGAGCGCGCGGCCGCCGCGACGCATCACGCGTCGGGGCCGCGCAGCCCGCCATAGACCTGCCAGCCGACCGCGGCGAGAAACCCGGCGTCGACCGGCAGATTGACGCCGGTGATCGCCGACGCCTGGTCGGACAGCAGCCATGTGATCGCCGCCGCCACCTCCTGCGGCCGCACCAGGCGCCCGAGCGCGGCGGCGGCGGCCATGCGCGCGGGATCGAGCGCGCCCGCCTGCATGCCCTTCTGCAGCGCCGGCGTGTCCGTGAAGCCGGGCGACACCGCGTTGACGCGCACGCCGCTCGGCCCCCACTCGGCCGCCAGCGTCATGGTCAGGCTGATGACCGCGGCCTTGGCGGGTGCGTAGCCGTGCACCGGCGCCGGGCTGACGCCGACCACCGAGGCGATGTTCACGATCGCGCCGGCGCGCCGCCCGGCCATGCGGGCGCCGAACTCGCGGCACGGCACGAAGGTGCCGCGCAAGTCGACCTTGATGTCACGGTCCCAGTCCGCCATCGCGAGCTTCTGCGGCGGATGCATCTTGCCCAGAACCCCGGCGGCGTTCACCAGGCCGGCGACCGGCCCGTGGTTCGTCTCGATCGCATCGGCAACGCGCGCGATCGCCGCCTCGTCGGTCACGTCGATCGAGTCGGGGAACAACGCGATGCCGGGCGGCGCGCCAGTGTCGGTGCGCGCTGCCCGGTCGATCACGACGACCCGCCAGCCCTTGTCGCGGCACGCCGCGGCCGCGGCCGCGCCGATGCCGCTCAGCCCGCCGGTGACGACGACCACGCCATTGCCGGTCACGCTCGTCACGGTCCCTCCCTGTCAGTCCCGGATCGTCGTGCATTGTGCGCGCCGGCCTCGAGCGGCGACAAGCGCGCGCCGATCGGACCGCCGGTCGATTGACGCGCCGTGCAGTTTCCGGGAGTATTTGTCCGGACAATCTCCGGGGCATCATGCCGTACCGCTTCACGCTGCCGCAGGACCAGCGCCTGGCGATGTCCTTCGTAGTCAATGTCGAGGAAGGCGCCGAGCAGAGCATCGCCGCGGGCGACAAGGGTCCCGAACCGGTCGACGAGCTCGGCGTCGCGCTGAAGATCCCGATCCGCAATCACGCCAACGAAAGCAACTACCTCTACGGTATCCGCGCCGGCGCCCCCCGGGTGCTCGGCCTGCTCGAGCGTCACCGCTTCACCTGCACGGTGACTGCCGCCGCGGTGGCGCTCGAGAAGGCGCCGACCCTGGCGCGCGCGCTGGTCGCTGCCCGCCACGAGGTCTGCAGCCACGGTCATCGCTGGATCCACCAGTTCTCCTTCAAGGAGGATCGCGAGCGCGAGTTCATCCGCAAAGCGACCGAGAGCATCCGCGCCACCACCGGCGAGCGGCCGTACGGCTGGCTGTCGCGCTATCTCACGACCGACAACACGCGGCGCCTGCTGGTCGAGGAGGGCTACGTCTATCACATGGACGACCTGGCGGACGACGTGCCGCGCTGGGAGTTCGTCGAGATCGACGGCCAGCAGCGCGGCATCGTTATCGTGCCCTACGCGATCGACACCAACGACATGAAGTTCTGGGTGGCGCCCGGCTACACGCCGCGCCAGTGGCTCGACTACGCCGTCGCGACCTTCGACCAGCTCTACGACGAAGGTGCGACGCAGCCCAAGATCATGTCGCTCGGCGTGCATCTCAGGATCATCGGCCGACCCGGACGCATCGGCGCGCTGGCATCGTTCATGCAGCACGTCGCGTCTCATGGCGACGTCTGGGTGGCGACGCGCCTCGCGATCGCACGCCGCTTCGCGGCGCTCAATCCGCTCTAGACGCAGCGATGGCGCGCGCCCGGCCCGCACCGCGCAAGCCGGCTCGTCCGCGCGCGCGGCCCAACGGCGCGCCACGCTATGCGACCGTCGCCGACACGCTGACGCGGGCGATCGCCAGCGGGCGCTATCCGGTCGGCTCGACCCTGCCGACCGAGCATGCGCTGTGCGCGACATTCGGCGTCAGTCGCTTCACGGTGCGCGAGGCGCTGCGCCAGCTGCGCGACGGCGGACTGGTCTCGCGCAAGCCGCGCGCCGGCACCCTGGTGATCGCCACGCGACGCCCCGCACCCTACGCGCAGACGCTGGGCTCGCTCGACGACCTGCTGCAGTACGCGGGCGACACCGAGATGCGCCTGGTTCATACGGGCAGCGTCCAGGTCGACGCGCTGCTCGCGCGCGACATCCCGATCACCCTCGGCGAGACCTGGCTGTTCGGCATCGGCGTCCGTTATCGCAGAGACGACGACTTGCCGGTCTGCCTCACGCGCGTCTACGTCAATCCGCGCTTCATCGGCATGGCGCGCCGGCTCAGGGAGCGTACCGACACGATCTACAAGCTGATCGAGCGCCATTACGGCGTGACCGTTGCGCGGGTCGCCCAGCGCATCGTCGCGATCTCGCTGTCGCGCGAGGATGCCGCCCGCCTCAAGGCCAAACCGCTCAGCCCCGCGTTGCGCACCGTGCGGCTCTACTACGATCGTGACGACCGCCTGATCGAGGCGTCCGACAACATCCATCCGGGCGACCGCTTCAGCTACGCGATGACGATCGCGAAATCGGGTTAAGGAGGGCACGTGAACGCGCCACCATCGCAGGGACTGACAAGCGGCCTGGTGCGCCTCCTGAAGCGGCCGATCGACGCGCGCGACCGGGCGCGCGCCGCGCTGCACGTGCTCGACTGGCTGGGCTGCGCGGCGGCCGGACTGACGACGCCGCCCGGCGTCACGGCGCTCGCCTGGGCCCGCACCTTGCCGACCGGCCGGTGCCACACGGTGGGCGGTCTGCGCCTGAGCGGCCGCGACGCCGCGTTCCTCAACGGTTCGGTCGGCAACGTGCTCGAGATGGACGACTTCTATCGTACGGCCCTGGTCCACCCGGGGCCCATCGTGGTGCCGACGGCGCTCGCGGCCGCCGAGGAGACGGACGCCGGGCCCGACGCGCTGCTCGACGCGATCGTGCGCGGCTTCGAGGCGATGATTCGGATCGGCCGCAGCGTCGGGCCGACGCACTACAAGTTCTTCCACAATACCGCGACCTGCGGCGTGTTCGGCGCCGCCGCTGCCGCCGGCGCGCTTTACCGGCTCGCCGACGAGCGGCTGGTCGACGGGTTGGGCAATGCCGGAACGCAAGCCTCGGGCCTGTGGCAGTGCCGGCTCGAAGACAGCATGACGAAGCAGCTGCACAACGGCCGCGCCGCGCAGTCCGGGCTGCTCGCCGCCCAGCTCGCGGTGCACGGCTTCACGGGACCGAAGCTGATCCTCGACGGGCCGCTCGGCTTCTACAACGCGATGTGCCCGGACGGCTGGCCCGACCGCCTGCTCGCCGAGCCTGAGGCGCCCTGGCTGATCCACGGCACCAGCTTCAAGCCGTGGCCCGCCTGCCGACACACCCATCCGACGATCGACGCCGCGCTCGCTGCGCGCGCCGCGGTGGACGCCGCCGCCATCCGCCGCGTCGTGGTCGAGACCTACCGCGATGCGCTCGCGGTGTGCGACAACCCAAGTCCGATGACCGCGGTCGAGGCCAAGTTCAGCCTGCAGCACGCGAGCGCGGTGGTGCTGCTGCGCGGTACGCCCACGCTCGCCGACTTCGACGTTCCGGCGACCCGAGATCCCGAGATCGCCGCGCTCAGGAGCAAGGTCGAGTTGCGCGAGCGCGCGCCCTACACCGTCGCCTATCCGGCGCATTTCGCCGCAAGCCTTCACGTCGAGCTCGCCGACGGCCGGACGATCACGCGCGACATCCCCGACGCGCTGGGTGACCCCGAGAACCCGCTGCCGGATGCCATGCTGTGCGACAAGGCGCGCGCGTTGCTCAACGCCGGCGGCTATTCGCCCGATGCCGCCGAGGCCGTGATCGCGGCGGCGCTCGCGCTGTCGTCGGGCGGCACGGTCGACGGCCTGATGCGGCTGGTGCGCTGACCCGCGCCATGGTGCCGCCCACTTATTTCGACGCCGCCGAGCTCGCGACGATCCAACGCGACTATCCGATCGGCGCGGATTTCCTGCAGCGCTTCCGCGGCATGAGCCGCGACGCGCTGCGCGCGGTCCAGGAGCAGCGCTTCGCACGCGTCATGGCGTTCGCCTGGCAAGTGCCGTTCTACCAGCGCCTGTGGCGCGCCGCGGGCCTCGAGCCGGGCGACGTCGGCGGCCTCGCCGACATATCGAAGCTGCCGACCTATTCGAAAGCCGACCTGATGGCGTCGGTCGAGCGCAACCCGCCGCTCGGCGACTTCCACGGCCTGGAGGCGTACCCGATCGACCTGAGGCCCCAGATCATCCTCCAGACCACCAGCGGCACGACCGGCCGGCCGCAGCCGCTGCTCTACGGCCCCAAGAGCCGCGAGATCCAGAACCTGCTGCTCGCGCGCACCTATCTGCTGCAAGGCATGCGGCGCGACGACGTCGTGCACTCGGTCTACGGCTTCGGCATGGTGAACGGCGGACACTACATCCGCGAGACGATCACGCATTGGATCGGGGCACAGCTCTTGAGCGCCGGCACCGGCGCGGAGACGCGCTCGGCCCAGCAGGTCGCGCTGATGCGCGACCTCGGCGCGACGGTTCTGGCCGGCTTCGGCGATTTCGTATGGCGGCTGGCCGACATCGCGCGCGAGAACGGCATCGAGCCGGGCCGCGACATCCGGCTCCGCATGATCACCGGACATCTCGGACCCGAGGGCCGCGAGCCGATGAGCGAGGCGTGGGGCGGCTGCGCGGTCTACGACTGGTACGGCGTCGGCGACACCGGGATCATCGCTGGCGAAGGACCGGACCAGAGCGGCATGTACGTGCACGAGGACGCGCAATATCTCGAGCTGCTCGATCCCGATACCGGCAAGCCGACCGCGCCGGACGCCACCGGCAACATGGTGGTGACCTGCCTTTTCAAGGACGACATCTTCCCGATCATCCGCTTCAACACGCACGACATCACCGAAGAGATCCACGGCGAGTCGCCGGTCGGCTTGCCCTTCCGGCGCATCCTCGGCTTCCGCGGCCGCAGCGACAACATGGTCAAGCTGCGCGGCATCAACGTCTACCCGACCGGCATCGGCGCCTTGCTCGCGGCCGAGCGCCCGGATTTCACCGGCGAGTTCATCTGCGAGGTCGAGCGCCGCGACGGTCGCGACGACATGCTGGTGCGCGTCGAAATCCGTGGCGCCCCCGACGAGATGCTGCGGCGCGACTACGAGGCGTTGCTGCGCGCCCGCCTCGGCGTCGAGGTGCGCGTCGCGCTCGAGACCCAAGGTGCGCTGGCATCGCTCACCGGCGTCGAGACGCGTCAGAAGCCGGTCCGCCTGATCGACCGGCGCGGAGAACCCTGACTCAGTCGAGGTGGTGCGTCAGGAACAGCGCGATCTCCGGGAACAGGCACAGCACCAGCACGGTCAGGAACATGGCGCCCAGGAAGGGCAGCGCGCCCAGCGCGATCGTTCGCATCGCGACGGTCCGGCTGATCCCCTGCAGCACGAACAGGTTCATGCCCATCGGCGGATGAATAAGCCCGATCTCGGCCATGATCATCAACACGACGCCGAACCACAACGGATCGAAACCGAGCGCGGTCATCACCGGAAACACCACCGGCAGGGTCAGGACGAGCATCGAGATCGAATCGAGGAACGCGCCGAGGACGACATAGATCAGCACGATGATGGCGAACACGAGCCAACGATCGACATGCGTCTCGGTCGCCGCGGTCATGATCTTCTGCGAGATCTTCAGGTAGTCGAAGCCGAAGCTCACGATGGTGGCGCCCACCACGATCAGGAAGATGAACGAGGTGACGACCACCGCGACCTTGAGGCATTCGGCGACCATGCGCGCGGTGAGGCGCCGGCGCAGCCCGCAGATCACGAAGGCCGACACCACACCGACCGCGCCGGTCTCGGTCGCGGTCGCGATGCCGGCGTAGAGCGACACCACGATCACGCCGATCAGGGCCAGAACCAGACCCGAGTCGATCGCGCTGGCGCGCGTCAACCGGACGCCGCCGGTGGCTGCGACGCGCGGGGCCGCGCTCGGGTAGATCAGCGCCCAGCCGAGCACGACCGCCATGAACAGCGCGGTCATCAACGCGGCCGGCAGAATGCCGGCGATGAACAACTTGGTGGCCGGCACGCCGACCGTCGTCGAGTAGATGATCATCGCGATGCTCGGCGGCACCAGGATGCCGAGCGTGCCGCCGGCGGCAACCGTGCCGTAGATCAGCTTCTCGCTGTAGCCGCGTCGCGTCATCTCGGGGCACGCCACGGTGCCGATCGTGGCGGCGGTCGCGACGCTCGAGCCGGACACCGCCGCGAAGACGGCGCAACCCGCGGTCGCGGCATGCGCAAGGCCGCCCGGCAAGGGTCTCAGCCAACGCGCCATCAAGGAGAAAAGCTCGGTCGTCATGCCGCTGCGCACCAGGATGGTGGCCATCAGGACCTTGAGCGGCACCGCGGTCAGCGAGAAGCTGTTGATTCCCGACCAGGCACGGTCCGCGAGCGTGACGGGGAACGGCACGGGAGTCAGCAGGTAGATCGACAGCAGACCGACCACGGCGAGCGCGAAGGCGACGCGCACCCCGATCGCGAGAAAGAACACGATCGCGACGAACAGCAACACGGCAAGGACGCCTGTGCCGAGCGCCGCGCCGCCGACGAACAGCGCGACCGACACCGCGGCGATGGCGAGCACCAGAGCGCCCACCCGCACGCCGCCGGTGACGAACGCGCCGCCCAGCACCGCCAGCAGCACGAGCGCGCTGCCGAGGTCGTAATGCGTGCCCGGAAGCATTGGCGGCGTGCGGCCGAGCGCGAACAATGCCAGGCCGACCGCCACGAACAGCGCATACGGGACCAAGCGGAGCCCGCGGCCGCGGTGGCGCGATAGCCGGTCGATCTCGACGATCACCGCCGACGCCAACAGGCACAAGCCGGCAGCGATCGCGGTCTTGGGCATCCAGGACGGCGTCAGCAGCAGGCTGAAGATGCGCGCGCCATGCTCGTAGTCGGAGAGCACGAGCAGCACAGCCTGCCAGCCCGCGATGGCGACGTAGACCAGGCCGAGCCACGCCGTGGCGAGCGCAAGGTCGCGCGCGCCGGTTGCGCCGAGCCGGTCCATCACGATCCGGATCCGGACGTTGCCGTCGGAGAGATGCGTGTAGGCGGCCCCGCAGAAGATGGTGACGACCAGCGCGTAGGTGCTGGTCTCGGTCGCCCAGATGGTCGGGCTGTTGAGGACGTAGCGCACGAAGACGTCGTAGTCCGTCGCCAGCGCCATGAAGAGGATGCCGAGCGCCGCCAACCACGCAAAGAGCGTGGCGAGCCCGCTGACCACGCGTCCGGGTAGTGTGTCGTCGGCTAGGTCGAGCCCGTCCGCACCTGCCGTGTGCTGGAATTCGCTCATGGACGAAGCGTTCGCGTCATCGGGGCTGCTTGACATGCAACCGGACGGGCAGGATGATTATTTGTCCGGACAATATCAAGGAAACCTCGATGCGCCTCGGCACATTCGCGCTCGGCGTCGGTGTTGCGGGCCTGCTGTCCGTCGCGGCGTCGGCGCAACAGATCACCTGGACCGCCGGCTTCGTCAACGCGGTCGGCAGCAGCTATGTCGAGACGCTCAAGACGGTCCCGGCGCGGCTCGACGCCGCGACCAAGGGGCGCCTCAAGCTCGAGCTCTACGACACGCTGGTCGCCGGCCCCGAGCAGCCCGCCGCGGTGCGCGACGGCCGCCTCGACAGCTCGTTCGCGGTGACGCCGTGGCTCAGCGCCGAAGCACCGTACATGGACTTCGGCAACCTGCCCGGCCTGCTGACCGACGTCGCGGTCTACCACAAGATGCTCGATCCGCTGCTACGCGGCGAAATGGCGAAGATCTGGACCTCGAAATACAACGCGGTGCAGCTGATGACCGGCGTGTTCGAGGAGCAGTGCGTCATCTCGCGCGATCAGATCCACGACGTGAAGGATTTCGCCGGAAAGAAGGTACGCGTCCACAACACCGAGGCCGCCACGCTCATGAGCAAGCTGGGCGCGGCGCCGACACCGGTGCCGTTCGGCGAGCTCGTGCCCGCCCTGCAGCGCGGCATTGTCGACATCGT
>Ga0335073_10006056_pt1 | contig 16995 bp, 15 predicted proteins | sample Lox_Sample_22_FD_207093 | JGI IMG/M metagenome (GOLD analysis project Ga0335073, IMG submission 207093) | Soil microbial communities from Loxahatchee National Wildlife Refuge, Florida, United States - Lox_Sample_2.2 | ecosystem: Environmental > Terrestrial > Soil > Wetlands | place: USA... | reverse complement strand
CAGCCGGCGAACCAACGGTCGGCGGCTGGGTAAGGTCCGCAGGCTCGACTGTGCCCCGGCCGTTGCTCGTGGCTGCGCGTGGCGGAGTGGAGCCTGATCGGCCGGTATGGATCTCCGTCGGCAAGATGGCAAGGTGCGCCGGGGCCAGCACGATGCCGAGGAGATTGGCGTTCGCATTGCGCAGCATCTCTGTCGCCAGCCGCAGATCTTGCTGCCTGGTCTTGTCCCGTTGCGCGACGAGCAGGACGGTGTGCGCCGCCGCACTCAACTCCGCCGCGACGGCGTGGGCGAGGACCGGGCCGACATGCACGATGATGCAGTCGGAGGTCCCCTGCCATTTTTCCAGCAGCTGAATCAAGTCGGCCGGTGAGGGCTGTTCCGCGCCGGTAGCTGGCAGGACGCGGAGGTTTTCGAGATAGGGCTGGAAAGCCGACTCTGGGGGAGCCTTTTTCCCGATCAAGGTGGTAAGTCCGAGCGGGCCGTCCATGCCGAAGTGAGCGGCGATCCGGCCAGCGCGTGCGTCGCCGTCAATGAGGAGCACCGTGGAACCGGCTTCCGCCATGACAAGCGCGAGATTGACAGCGACCTCAGGGCCGGGCTGGCCCGGCGCCAAGCTGGTTACCGCCAGGCTCTGGGCATGACGGTCGGCCAGGCCAGGAGCCAGCCCGAGGCGGAGCCTGCGGAAAGACTCAGCCGCCGACGAGCCGGGGCGCGCAGTGCGGATGGGCAGCCCAGCCCGGCGGATGACCAATCCTGCCCGCCCCCGCGCGTCCCCGACAGTCGTGACAAAGCTGCATCCCGTGCTCGATCGGGCCTGGCTGATGGTGCGCACCCTCGCGTCCGTCTTCTCCCGCAGGATCACTGCGGTCAGCCCAACAGCAAGCCCGACCACAAGGCCGAGGACCAGATCGATGGTCTTGTGCCGGGACACCGGCCCGGTGGGCAGGAGCGCGGGCTTCACCAATTTCAGCTTGACCGACGGGCCCACCGTCGGGTGACCTAGCGGCCCGTGACCCGGAACGGCAATGGCGACTCGCTCCGCCAGAGCGGTAAAGCGCACCGCTGTGTCGTTGGCGATAGCCCGCACCGCAGCGGCTGAATCGCCACTCACCGTGATGTCGATGAGGACGCTGTTCAGCGGCGAGGTGGCGGTGACCTGGCCGGCCAGCTGGGCTGGGGTCGTCGTCAAGTGCAAATCGTCGATCACCCGCTGCATGACTACCGGGCTGTCCACCAGCGATGCATACGAGGGGGCCTGTTGCGCGGCGAGCTGGGCCGCCGAAAGTGCGTTCTGGTAGTTGTCTATGCCCGTGGCGGGCTTCGCCGGAGCGACGAAGAGCTCGGCTGTAGTGGTATAGACCAGAGCCGAGGTCCGGGCCACCTGAACGGCGGCCGCCAGCGGGACGATGCAGCATACGGCGAATAGCAGCCACCGGGCTCTGATGGCCCTGAGGACGTCTGCCGCTGTCATCGGTCACCACTCCTGGTGGGTTCGGGCCTGGCCGCACTCGCCACCGGAGTTACCGGAACCAGGAATGGGGGCCTCCGCGCCATACCGGCGAGAAAACGGGGGTTGTTGCAGAGGTAACGCCGCCACAGCCGCCGCGGCTCTTGCGTCAGCCGGAACGCCCATTCCAGACCGGAACGCTGGACCCAGCGGGGCGCCTGACGGGCCAGCCCGGCATGGATATCAAACGCCGCTCCGACTCCGATCAGGACGCCGGTGTCGAGTTGATGCGCGTGGGCCGCCATCCATAGTTCCTGCTTCGGGGTTCCGAGTCCGACCCACACCAGGTCAGGCTGGGCCGCGCTGATGAGCCGGACGACGTCCTCGTCTTCCTGCACCGACAGTTCGCGGAAGGGTGGGGCGTATGTGCCAGCGATTTTCAGGCCCGGGTATGCGTCCGCCAGGCGGGCCGCGAGCCGTTCCGGCACGCCCGGCCGTCCGCCGTAGAAGAACGACGAGTAGCCACGCGCTTGCGCCAGTTCGCAAGCGGCGAGCATGAGGTCGGGGCCGTAAACACGGTCCATATGGCGGGCGCCGGCCGCCCGCCCCGCCCATACCAATGGCATCCCATCCGGAGTGGTGAGCCCAGAACGGTTGTGCACATTCCGCAGCCACGGGTCGCGCTGCGACTCCATGACCCCATGCACGCCGGTAACGCAGATGTACCGCCGATCACCTTGCGAAATCCACTGGTCAATCAACTGCAGCGCCATGGGCATGTCAATCGCGCTGACGCCAACTCCCAGGACGTCCACCCGTGGCGTAGTCCAGGTGCCGGCGATCTCGGTAAGTCCGGACACCCATTCGCGGCGGCTGCCGTTCACCATCCGTTGACCTGCTCGCGGATCCAGCTGTAGGTGACGGCTAGCCCATCCCGGAGGGTGGTCTGTGGCTGCCAGCCGAGCGTGGTGACCAGCTTGGAGTTGTCCGAGTTGCGGCCGCGCACACCTTGCGGGCCCGGCACGTGCCGGATCCCAACCCCGTGCTTACCGGACAGCTCAAGGATTATGTGGGCTAGTTCGTCGATGCTGACCAGGTGATCAGTGCCCATGTTGAGTGGTTCCCGGCACGACGATCGCATCGTTCGCAGGATGCCCTCGACGCAGTCATCGACGTAGCAGAACGATCGCGTCTGCTTTCCGTCGCCCCAGACTTCGACCTCGCCACTGTCCTGGGCAAGAGCGATCTTCCGGCACAATGCCGCGGGCGCCTTCTCGCGGCCACCTTCGTACGATCCGAGCGGTCCGTAGACGTTATGGAAGCGCAGCACCCTGGTTTCGATCTCGTAATCGGCCGAATAGTAGCCACAGAGCAACTCTGTGACGAGCTTCTCCCAGCCGTAGGCATCCTGGGGTGCCGCCGGGAAGGCATCTTCTTCCTTGAGCGGGACGACATCCTCGTCGAGCTGGCGGTATTCCGGATAGACGCAGGCTGATGAGCTGTAAAAATAACGACTCACGCCATTCAGGACAGCGGCATGCAGCGAATGCAAGTTGATCAGTGCGTTGTTGTGCAGGATGCGTGAGTGGTTGCCTGAGATGAAGCCCATTCCGCCCATGTCCGCGGCCAGAGCGTAGACCTGCTCGACGCCCCGCGTCGCTTGCAGGCAGGAGTCCCAGCGCCGAAGGTCGAGTATCTCGAATTCGTCGGCATCGGACTCGGCGAATTCTGGCCCGGTGATGTCAGCACCGCGGACCCAGTAGCCTTCCTTCTTGAGGCGGGTGACGAGGTGATGGCCGATAAAGCCGCCGGCTCCGGTTACGAGCACTCGTTGCATTGCTTCCCCCTGTATGGCGTCTCCCTGTGTGACGCCTTTCCTTGAGTGTGGGCGGTATTCTGCCCAGATACGGTCAGCCGGGCTCGCCGTGTCATTCGCCGCGCCCAGCGACGACTGCCTTTGCGGTGGCCATCATGATCTTGAGATCGAGTGCCGGGCAGATCGAGTGAACGTAGTAAATGTCCAGGTCAGTTCGTTCCTCCATAGGGTTCACCCCCCGCGCGACCACCTGCCAGAGTCCGGTCATTCCCGGCTTGACGTTGTGTCGTACGTGCTGCCACGGTTGGTACTTGACCACTACGGATGGAAGTTCCGGCCGGGGGCCTATGAGGCTCATCTGTCCCCGGGCGACATTGAAAAGCTGCGGGAGTTCGTCCAGGCTCCACCGCCGCAAGAAACGCCCGATTCTCGTATGCCGAGGATCATCCTTTGTCTTATGCGTGCAACGGCGATCAGGAAACTGAATCGGCACATGGGCGCGACGTCGATCAGGCAGCATCGTCCGGAACTTGAAGACATGAAATGGGCGTCCGTGCTGCCCTACTCGAGACTGGCGGTAGAAAACCCCCCGGCCCAGCGTGATACGTACCACAACCGCGATAAAAATCATGCCGGGGGCGCTTAGCAGGATCAAGATCACCGAAAGGATTCGGTCGAGGCAAGGCTTCCAGATACGTACATAAGCGCCGGGCATGGTGCCGACACTGGGCGAGCGCGGCTGCGGTTGTACGGCTGAAGCCATCGATGGTGGCACGCTCTCCCTCCCGGAATGATTCCTGCGTAGCGATTGTTCCGGGCACGCTCCGAGCTACTACGGTAATCCCTGGGGTAACCCGGTCACCGCTCCCGGTATGACGATGTCAGCTACGACATCCAGGAGGGTCCCAAACCAAGCAGCCGGCCTATGCTCACGAGCGTGAACTTTTTCGTACGTTCAGCAGAACGGGATGCAGGCCGCTCGCAGCTACGTGCTATTGGCTAGCAGAGACGTGCTATTGGTGGGAGGTGACCCACCGGGATGAGGATCCTGCTTGTCCACAACCGCTACCGCTCGGGTGCTCCCAGCGGAGAGAACCGTGTCGTCGATCAGGAGGGCGAGGCGCTCGAAGCCCTGGGACACGAAGTTGTGCGGTTCGGGCGCAGCAGCGACGAGATCGCGGATTGGCCGGTGGTGAAGAAGGCTTCGCTTCCGATCCGGGCCATCTGGAGCCGCGAAACCCGGCATGACCTGACCACGGTCCTGCGTGAGCAACGTCCCGAGGTCGTCCATGTCCACAACACATTTCCCCTGCTGAGTGCAGCTGTGCTGTATGCATGCCGGGACGAGCGGGTTCCCGTTGTGGCAACCCTGCACAATTACCGGCTGGCCTGCGCGAACGGTTCGTTCTTCCGCAGCGGAGCCGTCTGCCACGACTGCCTTCATGGCGTGCCGGTCCGCGCGGTTCTGCATGGTTGCTATCGGGAATCGCCCGCGGCCACCGCACCCGTGGCTCTGTCCCTGAGCCTGCACCGGCAGGCATGGAGATCGCTGGTGTCGGCCTATGTGTTCGTCTCCGCATCGCAGCGTGACCTGCTCGCGGGAGCCGACCTCACGCGCGGCCGAGTATTCGTCAGGTACAACCTGATTCCGCGCCGCAGGCGGAGCCAGAGGGCGCGGGCGCCGAATGTGGTCTTCGCGGGACGCCTGGACGAGGCCAAAGGCGTACGCCTGTTGATGGCTGGCTGGGACGATTACTGCCAGAAGTACGGTGAGCCGGGACTTAACCTGGTCATCGTCGGAAGAGGGCCTCTCGACGACGAGGTGGAAGCGTGGGCAGCGGCCCGGCCTTCAGTTGACATCACCGGGCAGCTCACCAGCGATCAGTGTGCCGACCTCATCTCGGGTGCTCGTGCGGTCCTGCTGCCATCCGCCTGGGAGGAAACGTTCGGCCTCGTGGCCGTCGAAGCCATGGCTGCGGGCGTGCCTCCCATTGCCGCGGGCCACGGGTCGTTCACCGAACTCATCACTTCAGGAGAGGACGGTGTCCTGTTCAAGCCGGGCGACCGAGCCGCGCTGGCGCTCGCTATTGCTGATGTCGAGAGGAATCCCGAGCGCTACGAGATATACGGTGAACAGGCACGCAAGACCTACGAGCAACGGTTCGACCCGCAGCGCAGCCTTGAGGACCTGCTCGGAATCTACCGCTTCGCGATTAAGCACCCGGTGTGACGTCATCCCCGGCGAGTACAGCACAGGCATGCTTACTTTGACCCCCACCCGGGCCTCCCGAAACCGGACGTGCCCATAGGCCGGGCACCCCGGGCCAATACAGGCGGTTGAGTCGGCCTAGGGCGCGGTACCTGGATTGCTCCTGGCCCGTTTCCTCAGACCGCCACCGGGAAGATCGGCGCGAGTTTCGCCGTCAGAACCTGCCCCGCTTCCTCGTTGCCGCCCCCACCACATCAGCATGCCCTATCCCAGGAAGCCACGGGTTATTCTTCCTGCAAGCCCTGTGAGTGGACCCGATGTGCTCGATATCCAGCGACCCCGCCGGGAGGAGTACATGATCTGCACCGCTCTCGCCCCCGACGCCGTCTTCACCGTGCATAGATAAGGGGGCACGGCCAACTCTACGGCCAAGTTTAGTGCGCCCTACGTTCTTTCCAGGGGGGCCGGGTGTTCGGGTGGAGCGCCGACGAGTAAAGTGTCGTTATGAGGCACAACGGAACGCTCATTCTCTGCTACCACCGGGTGGCGGAAGGTGTCGAGGACCCTTACTATCTCTGCGTAAGCCCCGACAATTTTGCCGCCCACCTCGAGGAGATGTCCAGGGCACGGGAACCATCGACGCTCGCCGATGTATCGGTTCCGTCGCGCCGACCGAGAGTGGTCGTGACCTTTGACGATGGCTACCGCGACAACCTGACCAGCGCTCTGCCGATCGCCGAATCCAAGGGCGTGCCGATCACTTTCTTCGTGACCAGCGGCATCCTGGGAAACCACAAAGGTTTTTGGTGGGACCGCCTCGGAACGCTATTGCGCTCGCGGCCACCGCACGTGCGGAAGATAAATCTGCCGGTCGGCGGCCGGGACGTCGGCCTCCCACTCGGTTCGTCCGGGATCAGGGCAGACCTCGATTCGGTCCGCCGCCACCTGCTGCCGCTTCGGGTAGCGGAGATCGAACGGGCACTCGACGCCGTCTCGGAGCAATGGCAGGTGGGTTCTGCTCCCCCGCCCGACGCCGGAACACTCACCACCGAGAACCTCCTCCAACTGGCGGCCAGCGACACCGCGACGATCGGCGCCCACACAGTCGATCACGTCCGACTTGGGGATCGTCCGGCCCGGGAGCAGCAGGACACCATCTCCGGCTCCAAGGCGCAACTGGAGCAGTCGATCGGCCGGGCCGTGTCGCACTTCGCGTATCCATTTGGCCTCCCCGGCGACTACGACGACCGTTCGGTCGACGCCGTGCGTTCGGCTGCGTTCGACACCGCGTGCACTACCATCTCCAAAACGGCCCGTCCCTCAGCCGATCCCTATCAGCTCCCTCGATACGTGGTTAAGGACTGGGGACGGCTTCGTTTCAAGATTCAGATGCAACGATGGAGACTAAGTGAGCTAAGAGATCGCCGTAGCTAGAGGGTTATCCGGGTTCGTGCTCAAGCAAATTGAACGTGGCATCGAGACGGGTACTGGAGGCACCCATCGGCCACGAATGCGTATTTTATGTCGTCTGGTCAATCTGCCATTCACCTCGCTCTCCAGGTACTTCTCTTGCCCAGAGATCGCATCCTCATGTTTCCGCTCGACGACGGTACCGTGTTCTTCGGCCCCCTCGCGGCTCGGCTCTGGCCGGCGATGGTGCTGACGTCGACCCCACGATGGAAACATGCGCATCGACTCCACTATGACGCAACGTGATCGACAATTCTCTATGCTTGTTATTTTAACCTTTAGGCTTCTTGGTCAGGGGTTTGCTGATTTGTCCAGCGTGTTGCCGTGACAGCAGGCGGCCACCGCGACACCGTCGGTTCCTGTCCAAGGGAGATCGGCGGTGGAGGCGGTGGCGCCGGAGCACCGCCGGGGGCACGGGGCGGCCTATGACGCGGTCAACGCTGGCCGGGTTGATATCGCGCGGCTGCCCTGGTCGCTGGCGGCCTTGCCGCTGCCGGCCTGGCCGGACGGCCGATCCGGCTGGCGGTCGATGTCTGCAACTGGCTGCGGCCGAGCGCGGTGACCAGCCCGGAGTGGATGTTCTACCACATGTACGGGCGGGGTAAGAGCCAGGCGCAGATGATCCCGGGCTGGCCTTACCTCTTCGTCGCCGCGCTGGAGCCAGGCCGCACCCGGGCCGTGTGTGCGGACAGTCAGGACAGCGTCGGGCGCCACGGCGGTGCAGATCGTCCAGTCCTCCCATCGCGGGTCGCGGGAGATCGAGCACATCGGGTCGGCTCACGACGATGTGGAGCTGGAGCTGCTGAAGGCGGTGCAGCGGCAGCGGCTGGGCAGTGACCTGGACCTGGACCTGGAGCCGGCCGAGCCGGCCAGGAAGGGGCTGGCGGCGGGCCGCTGTCGATCACCGCGTCGCGGATGGACTGCTTGCTCAGTGCCCTGTCGCACGCTTTCGGCGTGCTGGGCTTTGACCGGGCCAGCTGCTGCCGCTCAGATAGGCGAACAGCATGTCGTCACGCTCACGGGAGTCGTCGACGCCGGGGGCGTGCCGCAGGAACAGGTCAGCCCTTAGCCGGGACGCTATCTGCTGATCCATTGTAGGGATCTCCCGTCTCGTGGAGGACCGATCCCGCGGCCAGTGACCCGTCCTCCTGCGGCTTGATCAGCCCCAGGTCGGCAAGATCGCCTGTGTTCCAGAGGTCCCAGTGGGCCGGCCTTCTCCGGATGGCGGCGCTCACCTCGGCGGCGCAGCGCCCGAATGCCGTCGCGGTTTCTGCCTCCAGCGGCACTGGCTCGGAGATCTGCCACACCTGATGGCGGTAGTCGGCCGCGCGGTACACGAAACCCATGAGCAGCGGCGCGCCGGTCAGCTGGGCGAGGGTCACGGCCCCCGGCAGCATCCGGGCCCGGCCGCCGAGGAAGGGAACCTCGACTGCGCGGGCCCGGTCTCTGTCATTGATCAGCGGCGCATCGATTAGGATCGTCACCACCTCATTGGCGCGGAGCGCGGCGGCGGCCAGCGCCGCAACCTGGTGCCGACCCGGCCATGGCTCGATGTTCGGCCGCTGCCGATAGCGCAGCACCGGCTTGGCGTAGACGCGGTCCCAGAACCACCGGTCGGCGGATGAATGGCCGTCCTCGTAGTTCCAGTTCCAGCGCCCGATGTGGGTGACGGGGAAGCCGCTGGCGTGCAGCACCGAGATGCCGCTGGTGAAGGAGCCGAAGTGGGCGGAGCACAGTATGGCTCCCTTGCCCGCCGCCAGCGCCGCTTCCAGGTGCTCCCGCCCGCGTATCTCGACGAGCCGTCGCAACGGCCGCGCCCCGTGCCGCAGCCGCTTCACGTCGACCACGCTGCAGGAGGCGAGCCGGAACCAGTCCCGGACAACGTGCTGCGTCGCCGCCGGGCTGAGCTCGTTCCCGAGCACGAACCGCACGTTACGTGCCACCTCGGTGCGCCCGGCCTGGAACCGGAAGAGCAGATCGCCGCGCCAGCACGCAATGCGGTAGCCCAGGGCGGCCGGCAGACAGGCGAGGATCGGCGCGGCTGCCGCCCAGTAAGCCCTGCTTTCCACTTTGCGCAGCAGTGTCCGGGCGCGGTTATCACCCATGTGTGGCCGCCCACTTTGCGGGTTCGCGGGCGCGGAGGTAGGCGCAGAAGGTGTTCACGCTAGCGAAGTTTTCCGGGGGCAGGTCCCCTTGCCCACCGTGGTCCTGAACCGCTCTTCCAAGAAGACCACCACCCCTGAGCGGGCTCATTGAATCGATGATGCCGGTCTCCAGTAGTGAGGTGTCATTCGCCAACGGCAGCGGCGCCCGGACCGCCTTGTTGCTCAGCTGGCCCAGCTCCTGGTAGCTGAGCAGGCCGTCCCCGGAGGCCACCGTCGGCCGCTGCGGCGCCCGGGCCGCCGCCTGGTTCAGCAGATGCTGCAGTAGATACGCCATCACGCTTCCTTCCCGGCCGGTCACCGCCGCCGGCGTCGGCTCACAGGCCCAGCATCCGGGACAAGATGACCCGCTGGATCTCCGAAGTGCCCGAGTAGATGGTGCCGGCGACCGCGTCCCGCAGGTCGCGTTCGATCCCGGCCTCCTTCATGTAGCCGTAGGCCCCGTGGATCTGGATCGCGTCCAGGCTGGACTGGACCCACGCCTCGCTGGTGAACAGCTTGGCGGCGGCCGCCTCGGCCATCGTGCGCTTGCCCTGCTGGGCGAGCCAAGCGGCCTGGTAGACCAGCAGCCGCGCGGCCTCCAGCCGCAGGTACATGTCGGCCACCTTCCCGGCCACGCTCTGGAACTTCCCGATGGCCTGGCCGAACTGCTTCCGCTCCCGCGCGTACCCCACGCACGCCTCAAGCTGGCGCTGCATGGCGCCCAGGGCACTGGCCAGGATGCAGCTCCGTTCCCAGCCCATCGATGAGTTGAAGATGGCCATCCCCGCCCCCTCCGCACCCAGGCGCTTCTCGGCCGGGACCAGGCAGTCGGCCAGCACCACCTCGCCCATCGGCGAGGTCCGCAGGCCCATCTTCTCCAGGCTGCGGCTCACCGTGATCCCAGGCGTCCCCTTGTCGACGAGGAAAGCGGAGATGCCGGCCTGCCTGGGCCGACCGGGGTGCGAGGCGAAGACCAGCACCACATCGGCGACCGGAGCGTTGGTGATGTACAGCTTGGTTCCGTTGAGCAGGTAGTCATCCCCGATGCGCTCGGCGCGGGTCCGCATGCTGAACGCATCGGAGCCGGAATCGGGCTCGGTCATCGCATGCACCCCGATCAGGTCCCCCGACACCAGCCCGGGCAGGTACGCCTGTTGCTGTGCTGGCGTGCCGAACTTCACCAGCGGCAGCTCGATGCTCCACATCTGCGCGTTCAGCGAGAAGATCAGCCCGTTGTCGTGACAGCCGTATCCCAGGGCCTCCATGATCAGGACCGTCGTCAGGATGTCGCTGCCGCCGCCGCCGAGCTCGGCGGGGACCGGCAGGCCCTGGATCCCGAACTGGGCGCAGGCCTGCCACGCCCCCAGTGGGAACTCGCCTGACGCCTCATGCTCCGCCAAGTCCTGGTTGAGCTTTGCCCGGGCGAACTCCGCCGCTGCCTTCTTCAGCTCACACTGCTCGGCGCTCAGCGAGAACTCCATCCGGTCCTCCTTCCCCCTGGCTAAGCCCTGCGCACAGCCAGGCCGTCTCTGAGCATCAGGTGGCCTACAGAAAAACCTCTGCAGGTTTCGGGTGGCTCAGGAACGCAGTCGGGCTCGCGGTGAGCCCATAGGCGCCGGCCTGGAAAATCGCGATTAGGTCCCCAACCTCGGCTCGCGGGAGCCTGACACGGTCACCGAGAAGGTCCAGTGGGGTACAGAGCTTACCTACGATCGTTACCGTTTCCGCAGCTTTCTCGTCCATCCGGTTGCCGATCACTATCGGATAGTTGCGCCGGAATACCTGGCCGAAGTTGCCGGACGCCCCAGCCTGATGATGCAGTCCGCCGTCCACGACGAGGAAGAAACGTCCCCGCGATATTTTCCGGTCCACCACTCGCGTGATATAGACGCCGCACTCGCCGATGATGTATCGGCCCAGCTCGACAACCACGCGGGCCCCGGACAGCCCTGCCCGGATCTTCGTCTGCAGCAGCTCTGCCAGATTCACTCCGATCGGGGTCAGATCCAGCGGCGTGTCCTTCTCGAAGTATGGGATGCCGAACCCCCCGCCCAGGTTGAGGTACCGGACCGGCGACGGCATGCCCTCCGCCAGCTGGAGGATCAAATCGACGGTCTTGCGCTGTGTTTCAGTCAGGATGTCGGCCCGCAGGTTCTGTGAACCGGCGAACACATGGAAACCTAGGACGTCTACCTCGGCATCTGCCAGTTCCTTGAGCAGCGCCGGGACCTGCTCGGCGTCGACCCCGAATTGCTGTGGACCGCCGCCCATACGCATCCCTGAATCCTTGATCTCGAAGTCTGGGTTAACCCGGATCGCCACCTGGGGACGGATTCCAAGGCGCTCCCCGATCTCAAACAGCCGCCTGGCCTCAGTACCGGACTCGATCTCAATGGTCACACCTGCGGCCACCGCCTGAGACAACTCAGGAGGTGCCTTGCCCGGCCCGGCGAAGCTGACATGGCTCGGCGGCATCGTGGTGTTCAGGGCGGCGCGAAGCTCAAGAGCCGATGCGACGTCGAAATGGTCAACTAGGCCGCTGAGATGGTGGACTACAGCCGGCATCGGATTAGCCTTTATAGCATAGCCAAGATCCATTTCTGGCGGCAGCGCCTCCCGCAATCTGACTACCCGGGCTGTCAGCAGTCCTCGGTCATATGCGAAGAACGGCGTTGCGCCAACTCTTTCCGCCAGCACGTCCACCGGGATCCCGCCGATGCACAAATTGCCTGACTGCGTGGCGAAGGCGGCGACCGTACTATGTAGCGTCACGACGTGAGTTCCTTGCGGTAGGGTGCGGGCGAATTCACCGCTGAGCGAGTGGTTTCTACATGATGGATCAACATATAGCGTCCCGGCTCAGGACTGAGTCTTCGTCGCTATGGGACTGCACCAGTTCGAGCACTGCCTGATAGTCGGCCTTTCCCCGAGGGCCACGCGGTAGTTCGCCGATGGGCAGGATGACATCGGGAACCATATAGGTCGGCAGGAATCTGCGGCAATGGACGCTGACGGCATCGTGTTCCAGCGCTCTCCCGTCGGCGAGGCGTACCACGGCAGCTAGCACGTCGACGTCGCCCCGCCGATGTTTGACGACGGCGGCTTCGTCGATGTCGGCTCGCTGCTCGAGCACGTGCTCCACCTCTTCGGGCTGCACGCGATACCCGCGAACCTTGAGCAGCCGGTCGACCCGACCACGGAAGGTGAGGCCGCGGGCGTCTCGCGATACCAGATCGCCCGTGGCGTAGTACACACGCCCGTCGTGGCCGGTGGAGAACACCCGGGATGTCGCATCCTGGCGCTTCCAGTATCCCGACATGAGCGTGTCCGAGGCGACGAGCAGCTCGCCCGCCGCACCCTTCGGCGAGACGGTGCCATTCTCCGCCGCCAGTGACGTGCTGGCATACGGGCAAGGCCTTCCGATGGGGATTGAATCTCCGCCATCCACGTCCAATGCCGTCACGTCGTGGAACGTGCAGACGTTGGTTTCTGTCGGGCCGTACCAGTTCGCGACCCGACATGACGGTGGCAGGTGCTGCCAGAGGATACGCAGCGGTCCCACCGGTATCTCCTCGCCAGCCAAGATGACCTGGCGCAGGGCGCTGCCCTGGAGGAGCGCAAGCGACTCCGTGGCGCTGGAGCGCAGCAGAGCCGATGGCACGGAGTACCAAACGGTGACGCCAGTCCCGACAATAAAGCGGCAGAGGCTGGCGACGCGGCCGAACGTCGAGGCGGGCACGAGCGCGAGCCGGGCAGCGGCCATGGCCGCCCCGAAGAAGTCGAACACGCTGAGATCGAACGACGGAGACGCATGCTGGGAGACGACATCGTTCCCCCCAAGTCTCACTGCATCGACCGCCCACCGGACGAATGCCAGCGCGCTGTCCTGTGTGTGCGCCACGCCCTTCGGCCGGCCTGTGGAGCCCGACGTATACAGAATGTATGCGAGGGCTGAGGCCGGTACCTCGACCGGTGAGCGCAATTGATCGAGTTGCTGGGTCTGATACAAGCTCTCGCTGACTGGCCGGCGTCCCGGGGGTCTGTCCGGATCGAACCAGCCCCGGCCGAGCCAGTGCAGGGCGGGAGAGTTGTCACCCGGGCCATCGTGAGCCGGATACGTGTCGCCAAACAGCATCGCCCGCATTGACTGCGGGCTGGAGATCACGGCGACCGGCTCGGCGTCGCCGACGATGGCGTGTGCTCGCGCTGGCGGAGTCAGGTAGTCGATCGGCACGTATGCGCCGCCCGCCAGCAGCGTGCCGAAGATGGCGATCGGAAGCGCGACGTCCTTGGCCAGAGCGATCACTACCCGGTCGCCCGGCTCGATCCCGTGCTCCACCAGGGCGCGGGCAAGGCGCATGGACAGGTCCGATAGTTCGGCGTAGGTCAGCTCGCCGGTCGACGACCAGACGGCCGGCCTATCAGGGTGTGCATCGGCGGCCTGCAGGAGCAGATGTGACAGTGTCGATGTCATTCCAATATCCCAAGCTCGGCAGCGATGATCCTGTTCTGGATCTCGGACGTGCCCCAAATAGATCGTCTAGCCATTGTCTTCGGCAGAGGCGTTGAGCGCGCATGCCGTCGCGTCTGCCCCCTGGGCCGCCACGTGATCCGTGCCCGGCTGCGGCAACAACGACCGCGCCAACCACTCTGTAGTCACGTTGCTTCCACAGATTCCGCGATGGCTTGGTTGAATTCTTCGAGGGCGTTCAGGCTCTGCAACAGGTTGGTTTCATTCGCTGTCACGGGTTCTATCTCGCCAGCGGCGAAACGGCGGTAGGCATCTAGGTCCAGCAGACCGTGCCCGCTGATGTTCACGAGGATGACCAGCGGTGGCCCCTGGCGCGGGTGCCTTGATAGCACATCCATCATCCCGGCTACTGCGTGGGCGGATTCGGGAGCGGGCAGAATGCCCTCGGTCTCGCAGAAGAGCATGCCGGCCCGGAATGACGTGAGCTGGTCTATGTCGATCGCCTCCAGGGAGCCATCCGCAAACATCGCGCTCGCCAGCGGCCCGGCGCTGTGGTGCCGCAGTCCGCCCGCGTACACCGGCGGCGGCACGTAGGTGCTGCCGAGCGAGTAGACCTTGGTAATCGGGGTCGTGCCCAGAGCATCGCTTAGGTCGTACATGTAGCGACCTCGGGTCAGCTTCGGGCACGCGGCCGACTCGACGGCGACGAGCCGGATCGGCCGCCCGGAGTCCTCCGCTGCACCTAGCAAGGGCAGCGCGACCCCGCCGAAGTTCGATCCAGCGCCCATGCACGCAATGACGCAATCGGGGAACTCGCCCAGCGCGGCCATCTGTGAGACAGCCTCCTGGCCGATGACCGTCTGGTGGAGCAGCACCGAGTTCTCGCCACTCCCGACGGCAAAGCGTGATTCGCTGTCCTCGCCGGCAAGCTCAAGAGCCTCCGCGTTGGCCACTGCCTGGGTGCCGGTGGCCGCCGGGTCCTCCTTGAGCACCCTCCGGCCGAGTTCGGTCAGTTCGCTAGGGCTCTCATGGACGACCGCGCCGAAGAGCCGCATCATGTCGCCGCGGATCGGCTTCTGATGCAAAGTGGCTCTGACCATGAAGACCGTGCAGCCAAGGTTCATGACCTGGCATGCGTAGGCGAGTGCGGTCCCCCACTGGCCGGCGGCCGTGCCCGTGACGATGTGCTTCACGCCTGCGCGGGAGTAGTAGTAGGCCTGCGCCAGGGCGCTGTTGAGCTTGTGGCTCCCGGTGAGATTGGCACCCTCGTACTTGTAGTAGATACGGGCGTTGGCGCCGAGGCGCTCCTCTAGGCGCATTGCCCTGCGCAAGGGCGTCGGACGGTACTGCGCATACAGATCCAGGACCTCGTCGGGGATCGGTATGTACCGATCGGCCGTGTTGAGGGACTGCCGTGCGAGGGAGAACGGTTGTTGGAGCTGTATGCCGTGTCCCGCGCATTGCACCTCTTCCGGCAATCGTGATCTCAGCACAGCCGAGGTCACGTACTCCGGCCGGTCGTGCAGGATGTTGAACCAGTGAGTAGGCAGCTGCGGGTCTCGTGCCGTTCCGGCCGTAACCATACGGTGACCTCCACTGATACCCCGATCGGAATTCACTTGGCAGCCGGAGGCGAGATCCGCTCGACCAGATCAACCAGGTCCGCCACGCTGAAGAGCTCGATCGTCATCAGGTCCTCATCTACGAGGGGGACGTTGAGCTTGGTCTCGAGTTCGACGAGCAGACTGACGAATCCCAACGAGTCCATCCCCAGGTCGCCGTAGAGTTCTTGCCGTTCGTCCAGTGCCTCGACCCGTAGGCCGGGGATGGCGACGGTCAGGGCATCGAACACCAGGCTCGTCGCCCGGCCCCGATCCAGCTCAGGCCGAACTTTGCTACTGTCTCCCGTCGCCATAACGCCAACCTCCGCTTGCTAGGAACATGGGGGCCTTACCGACCGTAATGACGGCTCTCCTCGGGAACTCGCCCGCATCCTCGCGTTCATCAGGTCCCGGTTGAGCTCACGCCGGACGAAGCCCACCGCCGCCTCCGTCAGCTCCCACTGCTCGGCGCTCAGTACGAGGTCTACGCCACACCCTTGGTCGTCTGCGATCGCTTTGAAGTCGCCGGTATCCGAGAGTTTCGCGATGGGTGGCCAAGTTCCACCATGGGAATCTCGCCTCGCGACAACATCACTACCTTCTCAGGCACGATGTCGGTGCAGCAGACGTCGTGGCCCAGGTGGGCGAGGGCGGCACTCGTCACGAGCCCCCACATAACCGGCGCCAATAACTGCCAGTCAGCCCATGCGCTCCGGTTCCTCATCTTGCTTCCGACTCCCCTTATTCCCTCATTCCCGCGTCGCTCACGTCGCGACCATAAGCCTGCGCTGGCGCCGGGGGGCGTTACCAGAGAAGTGATTTCTCCTACGACGTTTAGCGGCACCGGCGGCAGGCCGCGCTCTGCCTGAGCAACTGCGCCCAGGCCTGCCGGTAGCGCCCACGGTGTCGTTACTCGGTGATCCGCGCCTGACTGGTCTCGATCACTACTTGAGGCCGGGCGTGCAAGGCTGTGCACCGTGCGGTGCGGCACACCGGCCTATCACCATCGCCGTGACCGCACAAACTCTGGCGGCCATAGCGAGCCTGCCCCAGCAGCGCATCAGAGACGATGCCCGCCGTGGGAACGCCCGGGCGTCGAGAAAGACCTGCGCGCGGCTGGCCAGGCCGTCGAGGTCGAACGCGCTGTGGTCCTGCAGGAGAATCACCAGATCCGCTGCTTCGACCGCGTCTGCTGACAATCCGGTGTTCTCGATCGGATGCTCATCTACCTACCGTTCCTGGCTACTGGCTATGGGTACGGTTCCCGCGCCCTTCCTGGTGCGGGGCGTTACCGAATGGCGTAGGAGAAATCATCTCTCTGGCAGCGCCCACTGCGTGGCACGACGTTATACGTTCTTGAGATGGGCCCAGAGCGAGGCTTTAGAATCACGGTGATGAATGTAGGCCCGGCTCACCTGGTCTACGGTGCGGGCTAAGCCCCGTGGAGCGGGTGGTGGGGGACTGACGGGTGCTGAGAGCGCACCCCGGTCGCGTACGCTGGGTTCGCGAAGGCGAGTTTAGGTTGTACCACGGTGGCTTCCATGAAGCAACCCAGGCATAGTGCCTCTCGGGTAGCCTGCAGAGGCATTTCGGTAGCTAAACCAATCGCCTTTCGGGGTGCCGGTGTAGGGAACGAGATAATTCCCTGGGCCAAGGCCCTCATCGCTGCGCGTGAACTCAGGATGCATCCCGCACCGCCGCTCTGGTTGGTGAACCGGTATGGCCTGGCGCGTGAGTTCGGCATAAGCCGCGTTCGCATGACGGGTATGACTGCGGCCACAGCATTCTTGCCACGTATCGCTGTCTCGGAGGAGATGTTTCGGTCCACCTCCGCATG
>Ga0335073_10006055_pt1 | contig 16996 bp, 32 predicted proteins | sample Lox_Sample_22_FD_207093 | JGI IMG/M metagenome (GOLD analysis project Ga0335073, IMG submission 207093) | Soil microbial communities from Loxahatchee National Wildlife Refuge, Florida, United States - Lox_Sample_2.2 | ecosystem: Environmental > Terrestrial > Soil > Wetlands | place: USA... | reverse complement strand
GTGCCACTGAAGCCGGTAAACGATATAAGTAAGTTGCCAGTAGCGCTATAGATCGCAAATCCTAAAGTTGAGCCTGCCGCTCCCGCTGCCACTATATAAGGAATATCACAGCGACCAATGGTCATTGGAAAAGCCAGAATAAATTGGAGAGCTTCCACTTGATTAGTGGAAAAGTTGGTAACTGGTTTGAAGTTGAAAGTACTTGTAACGCTTGCCAATAGACCATTGGAGTAGAAGAATCCAAAGCCGGGAGAATTGAGAGGCGCCGGCAAAGGATACGTCATACGGCCAATGGATGGACTCCAACACATGGTTTGGTGAGTCTTACCAAAGGAATCAACCGCTGTTTGCAGCACGTTGGCGGGAATCAAGTCGCACTCATGTTGTGCCGTCGCCAGGGGCGCCAGGATGGCCAGCGCGGCGCACAGGACGCCGAATTTAAGGCTTTTTTGTATCAGATGAGGCATTGGGTTCAACTCCCTTCAAAACCAGATTGGCGGCTTGCTGAGGCGCATAGCTTTGGCCGGGTAGCGGCTTCACCGGTTTCGGTTTCGATTTTTTCATGATAACCCCCAGAATTTGGAGCATTGCGGGCAATCGCGCACGCCGGCCAGGAAAGGCTTGTAGAAAGCGGTCAAGGATGCCGGCTCGATCCGGCCAGGATGGAAGGCTTGATCCCAAGCGCAAAGCCCGACCACCAGATACTTGAGCGCCAACAGGCCCGCAATGCCGAACAGGATGCCGAGCGCGAGAGTGGCGCGATTATCCACAGCTTTTCCTCAGAAGTGGAAATTCGGGCCGAAAGCTAGCGAATAGGTGGAGTGGGCATAACCGGGAAAATTACACCATTGCGCTTCCAAGCCGAGTCCAACCGTGCCATTGGTGGCATAATTCAAGAATATGCCGGCGCGCTCGCCCCAATGCGATACGTTGGTATCGGTCGAGATCAAAGACGGACTGCGCGTGACGCCGAGCGAGCCGGTGAGCCCAAGCTGAAATTGATAGCCGTTCAGAGTCGGGCTCACATTGTTTAACCACTTGCTGAACGGCGCAATCACATAGTCGCTGCGCCCGCCGATGAAACTGAAGCCAGATCCGATCAATGTGGTTTCGCCCGCGGCCAGGTTGGTAGTCAATTTGATCTTCACGTCCGTTTCCGCGCCGGCTACGGAAGTCTTGGCGCCTGGCAGGGTGACCGGAGTCAAGTTGAAATTGACGACAGTGGAAGGAAAGGCGGAGGGGGCCGGCGTGGTGGCAGTTTGGGCAGGCAAAAGAATTGGCAATGGTCCGATGAGTGCAGCTAAAATAAGCAAAATCCAGCCGAGAATGTTCATTTTCTGTGATCCTTTAAAACGATGTAGCGAACTGAGCCGCGAATGCGACGGCGAACGATGTAGCCATGCACGCGGCGCTCTTTGCGCTTCGCCTTAGCCTTGGTGCCATAAGCGCCGTGAAAAGTAACTTTGCGACCGCGACCGGCCATAATTCATTTCCCATTGCGCTGGTTTGCTGAGACTGCCATACTGCGACCGGGATTGAGCGCGATCCACTGCGCCACGTGCCACCAAGCATCATACCAGGTATTCGGTTGTGGAGTGGGCGCGAAACTCCAGAACGTAGACCACACACCCTGAAAAGCCATGTAGTACCAACCCCAATCGAGATGCGCCAGGAAATGCTGCATAAGACGATTGTACTACGCTTTAGACACCTGCACAAACATGGTGTAAAACGTCGGATCGCCGCCGCTGGTAGAATCATCGGTTTCGATCTGCACCGGCTGGCCGGCTTCCAATTCCAGTTCGTAAACCGAATTAAAAGCGCAAACATTTTCCGCTGGATTGATGGTGGAAGATGCGGCGCTGGCGCACCAGCCACCATTCCCTCCGACGCCAACAAATCCATAAGTCGGATTCAATCCATCGGTGTAACTGAGCAATACTTCCACGCTGCCGGACGGCGCTGCCGCAGGATAAGCAGGAACTTCGGTCAGATAAATGGTGACCAAGTACATGCCGGTGGAAGTCGGCGTGAATATCGTGGTCGGTGTAACTGTGGTGCCGGCCGCCTGATTGGCTAAAGTGAAAGTGCCTTGGATTGCGCTTCCGCCGCCGCTGGCGGTTTGCTGCGCTTCCACCACAAAGATTGATGCATTTGATGTGTTGGCGCCGCCGGTGGCTAGCACATTGATGCTGATGACCGCGGCGCCCTGGATGGTGAAAGTAAAAATCGATGTCGCAGTGGGAATGATCGCGTTGATGGTTTGCGGCGTTCCCACATAAGTCCAACTGCAAGCTTGCGGGCCGGTAGTGGGACAATTTAAAAAAGTCTGCGCCGAGGCATCGCCAGTCTGCGCCACATTGATTTGGCCGCTGAGATCGGTGGCGCCTACCGGGCCGGAATTGAAAATGTAGACTGAAATCGTTTCCCAGGCTTCCACCGGAACCATGATGTAATTGTTGCCGGCATTGCCTGAGCCGTTATTCCAGGGAACATTGCGCACAATAGTGCGCCGTGGGCCGATCTGGCGAATGAAAACGTCGGTGGGATTGCCCTGAGCCAGCGCAATCACCGGCGGGAGCGCCAGCCAGGACAGCAGCCAGAGGATTGCTAGACGAAAGATTGTTCTTCCGCTGATATGCATGAAAGCTCCGCATCGGTGGCCACAAAGCCAGGAATGATAACTACAAAATTGGTGTTGGGATCGGAGCCGCTGGCCCACAATTCACCCTTCCACCAGAGATCGAAAGGCACCGTCGCGTTGCCGGCGTTCAACTGGATGCCATCCTGAGTGTTGCCGTACTCGATGCGGCCGGCTTCATCTTTGCTGGTACCGAGAAACACTGTGCCCGCACCGGTATATTGCAGCAAAATTTTATACCAGTCTTTCAGCACCAGCACGCGGGCCGGTCCGCCTTGCGCGATCGATGGCGCGGAGAAAATCATAAGGCCGCCTTCCAGTGGATCATAATATCCCTTCCAGAGCGCGCTTGTATTCCCACCCTACATAAGCGCTGATGACCACCACGCCACCCAGACTCCACCAGAAAGCCTTGCCGCCACCCAGCATGATGCCGGTAATGGCGGCAATCGCAAGGGAAACGCCGCTGGCTTCAAAAAACAATGTCATCACCTGTTTCTTGTCTTTTTCGCACTTGGCAAACTTGGCTACACTCCAGGGCGACGAAAGACCCGCCGAAATCATGTGTTCAGCCGTAAGCGTGCCTACGGCAAAACCGAGCGCAGATCGCAGCGAGTCCGAATCGGGCATCGCCTTATGCCGCCGCTGCCGGAGGATGCACCAGCTTGCTGGCCGGTTCGCGCTTGCATAGCGGGCAGTCGGGATGACCCCACACGCCGCCGGCGCCCGCTTTGTAAAGCGGATGCTTCGAGGCGCCAGTCTGCTTGCCTTGCTCATCCGGCTGGCGCGTGCCCGGCTTGGTGTGATCGGTTTCAGTGGGAAAAATGATGTCGTGATACGGGCAGCGAACATCCATAAAAGCCTCCTCATTCTCAAGCAAGTGCGAGATGCAAAGCCAACGGTGCGGTCACTGATACCGATCCGGTTTTTGCCGTAGATGCCGGCGCCGGATTGGTGAACACCAGATTATAACTCGCCCGCGTGTAATTGCCGTAAGCGGGATCATCTGGCGGTGAAATTGGAATGATGTACACGGTTTGCGGTCCTAGACCGGCTTCCGCGTTCTGGATCGCCTGGATCGCGCCCATGATGATTCCCGAGCCGGCGGGATTCTGATAAGCCGCATATGGCGTTTTCGATGTGTTGCCCGCGCCCACCACATTGCGTCCATAGATGCCTGGCCGCAGATCGTTGAAATAGACGCAACAGGACACCGTACAAGACTTGTCGCAGGGCGCTCCATAGGCCGGGTTGATGGTATTTGGCGCGCCTAATTGCTGCGTGGTCTGATAGGCAGTGTTCTGTGCGTCGGTATTCCAGGCGATTCCCGGCTTGGCTTGCGCGTTATTGCGCAGCGTGGAATAGAGCGTCAAATCCATCGCTTGGAGCGCGGCAATACACTGCGCCGCGGTGGCTTCGCCGTCATTGTAAGCTTGCTCAATCTGCTGCAAATCGGCATCGAAAGCTTCCACTACTTGGGGAATCAACTGATTTTCCGCGATGGCGTCATTGAGCCGCTGCGTATGCTGGCCCAGAATAATTGATTCCACCGCCGCCACTACCGGACCAACCACCGGAATCTGGTTGGCGGCCGCTTCCACTGCTTGGTTGGTGGCCGCGGAAGTAGCTACCGCGGTAGATGACGGCGGCGAACTGATGACGACCGGTGGCGGTGCTGGCGCGATTGGCGCGGGCGCGGAAGAACCGGTAACCACCGCGGAAGATGCCGATGTGGTTGCCGGCGGAATCGCGGCGGCAGCCTTCGATTCGTTGACGTAGATGTAAGCGCCAACGCCAACCAATCCGAGAATTAGAAGAACTAAAGGCATAAATCAAAACCCTGCGCAAACTATTCGCACCGCGAATCGCGCTACTAGCGGCAACCGTAACCGCCTTCCGTTTTCGCGCCCGGCATGGGTGACTTGCCAGGACAACTGCCTTCTTCCGGTACTCCGGTCACGCTTACGGAATTGTCCGCGGCAGTGTCGAGATAGGCCGGGCCGCCACCGGTGGCCGTACCGCCGGTGAATGATCCGGACAAAGCGCCTTTCTTTGCCCACCACCACAAAAACAGCGCCGCACCTAAAACAACAAGCGCCAGGCCGATGGTTTTTTCCGTTTCGCTCATTTTTACGATCCTGCTGTATCCAAGGTTGTGGAACCGGTCACCAGCGTGGTGGCTTCCGAATCGCCCACTTCCAGCGACGAATCCAGTTGATTACCCACCGCGCCAAAGGCGTCCGAAACCGTGGTGGGCGCAATCGCGGCGGCCAGGCTGGTGGCGGCGCCGATCGCCAGGCCGGCATTCGACGACGGAATGGCCACGTCGGAATAAATCGGCTGGCCGGCGGTGGACTGTCCGGCGGGCGTGATCTGGCCGGCGGGCGTCAAGCCGGCGGAAAGCGCCGCATTACCCTTGAAAAGCTCATAAATGGCATAAAGCCCGATGGCGGAAACTAGAAGAATTGCAAAGATTTTCATGCCAAAGCCTCGCTCGGATCATCATAAGTCGAATAATCGCTGGTGGCCGCGGTTTCACCGGTAGTCACGCCAGTTCCCGTACCGGTAGTCACATTGTACGCCGCTTCGGTCTGTACCGTAGTCTGCGCCTGCGTGCCGGTATCCACGTCGGCATCCGCGGAACTCAAAGCCAGCGCGGCGGCGATCGCCGCGGCATTACTGGTGGTGGTGCCGCCGCCGGGCGCAACCATAGTCTGCAAGCCGGTGGACGGCACCGGACTTGGAGAAAGCTTTTGCTCAATAAAGAAAGCAATGACCGCGGCTGCCACCGACAGTCCGAGAAGGATGAAGCCATCTTCTTTGGTCATGCTTCCGACTCCTGATCGTTTTGACCGTCGCTTTGGTTGGCGGTGGCGGTAGTCACAGTGCCGGCTGTGGGTACGGTTCCACCGGTCGCAACCGATGCCGACGGAGTTGATGCAACCTGTTGCGGGTTGCCAATCTGGCCGATAGGCGTGGAACTTGGCACGCCGAGCACCGTCGCTACGTTCGCCGCCCAGGCGGCCGGGTTGGTAGCCGTATAGAATTGTGAAATCTGATCGATGGTGGAATCCGGACCTGCATTGGCGCTGGTGCCGTTGAGCCATTCCGATACCTGGTAATCGAGCGCAGCGTATCCGGTCGCGTCGTCCGGGTAAACCACGAACCCACTATTACTCCCACTGCCAGTGCCATTAACATCCACAGTGAGATCGCCAGGATTATGATTCGCACTAGGGAGTGTCCCATTGGCCAGATTGTTGCCATTAGCATCGTAGCCGCCTTCCGCCACACCAATAGCCAACGAAATCTGGTGCGCATTGGGATTGATCGATGTGATCATGCTTGCTGTGGAACCAACCGCCTTCACCAAAAAATATGCGATGACGATAAGCCCGGCCACCGCCGCGTAAGCTGAAATCGGCATCAGTCTACATCCGAACCAAATAATCGCAAAATTGCCGGTAACACGAAACCAAAAAACACATACGCAGCCATCATGTAAAACATGATGTTTTCTTCATCGATCGACGGCAATAAACTGCCGCGTTTTTCCACCGCCGCCAGGCGCCGTTCGATGCCGGCAAAACGGCGCTGGTAAGTATCATGATCGCGGGCCGCATCTTCAATGAGAAAATCCGGCGGCATATCAGGAACCTTGGTTTCAATTTTTTCTGGCTCGCCGCTATTGATCATTGTTGTTGTTCCCGGTGAACAAATTGGTGATAGCCTGGAAGGGCGCTGCGATGGCTGCCAAAATCTGGCCCAGGGGAGTTTCTACTGTGGTGGCGGCATTATTGACGATATAGAGCGCATAAAACACCACCGCTGCTAGAATGCCGATGCCGATCACTAATGGCCAATTGGCTTCGGGCAATTCCGAGACTGAAATATCGTTTGGCATTCAAATAACCTTATCTAAACGAGCGCCACTGGCGCTCAGATTACTCCAGCAATCAACAGCAAAAACGCCGCGGCGCCTACATCGATCGTGCCCGCCAGACTGCCCACCGAGCCCGCGCTGGCGTAACCGTAAATCGTCCATCCCAGGCTTGGCCAACCCACGACCGTATTCGCCAGCGACGTAGAAGCGAATAAGGTGGAAAGTTCGGCAATGCCCACGATGCCCTCATAGGCTGCCACCGCGACAATGAGCCAGCGCCACATGATTTCAATCTAGAACAAATGGCCGTGCAAAAACAGGAAATAAAGTAGCGCCGCCGTGCCCAGATCCACGCCGCCGGCCACGGTGGTGGAAACGCCGCTGGAAGATTGCACCAGGCTGCCCACCGACGGCCAGGTCGCGACCGCGGCAAAGGCGCTCGATGTGCCGGTACCGGAAACCACTTCGGTGACTCCGATAAAAGCTTCATACAAAACCACGATAGCTAGAATCCAGTGCCAGGCTTTCACGGTATTTCCTCCTGTCGGACTTTTAATCCGCCCTGGGGGCGGCGAACACGATCAACAAAATCACGATGGTCAAAACCATGGCCACCACAAACGGCGTGGTGGTGCGAGTCGCGGCGGGATGAAAATACGGCGCCGGAATGCCGCCGCTTGGTGCGCTTCGTCCGGGTCGCGCCACCGCGGGATTCGTCCCAAAGGCATCGGCAATATCTTCGCCCCACCGGTTGACCGCTTCAGCGTAATCCAGCAAGCCATCTATGCCGCCTTGCATGGCGGGATTCTGATCATCGGTCGCTAAATCCGGATCAACCGATTGCAACGCGATGCCATTGGGATCAATCGCCATAAAATCAGTCTACTACCACCATCGCAATCAAAAGCCCGATCATAAAAAACAGCGCCAGGTTGCCCCATTTTCCTAGGCCGGCTTGCTTGGTCTGCATCAACACCATAGGCGCATTCGATTTGCGCGGCGCAAACAGGGAATCGGCAATCGAACTGCCGAACTTAGAAATTCCGGAAACAATGTCTGATGTGGCAATCTGCGTACCGATGCCGGACGGCGCCCGCGAACTGACTTGCTGTGCACTTGGCGCGCCCGAGCCGTTCACGTTAGGACCACTGGCATTCGCCGTCATGGGACTTTCGCTCATGCCGGTCAAATTCACTGTATCTTCATCAGTCACACCGGACGCCACGCCGTTCGATCCATAAGTGGTGGCGGTCGATTCCTGCCCGCCAAGCTCCGGACCCGAGCCCACTACCGGATCGTCGGCGGTGGTTTCATCATTCAGATCGGACGCGCCGCCAGTCATGCCGATGGCATCATCGGTCACGCCGCTGGTATAACGCGGCGGCGTCGCCGGCGGTTCCAAAATGTCCCAATCGAGAGAGATACCCATTGGAAATAAAACCTAAGCGCGGATATTTTCAAGCGCCGCGCTCCCGCTTGATTTCCCCCTTTGGAAACATCGCTTTAGCTTCCGCTGCCCGTGGTGGCGCTGGTGGCGGATGCGGTGGTCGGTACGCCGGCAGCCTTATTCAGACCGCTGCGTCCGAACAATAATTCCTGCGTCACTTCGGCAATCTGATTCGATGCCGATGCGGTATCGCCGTTCAATTGCAGTTTGCGGGCCGCGGTGTATTTCGATGATGGCAAGGTAGCTTTGGGGTTGCCGCCGCCAAAATAGCGATTCTGCATGAAATCGATCACTTTGTAGCCGGCGGCCACGTAACGATTGCTCGACCGTGACATGTAATCCTGTAAACACAGATCACGATTGGCGCCCTGGAAACGCAATCCGCGAGAATCCAGCGAAAAGAAGGTGTTGGTCACAATCTGATCGCTGTAAGTGGCAAACGCCACCACGCCGGCGGAAGTGGAAGAAAGCTGCGTGCCGGTTTTCAATAAAATTCGCGTGGTGTCCTTACCGACAATCAAATCAGCGAGATCCGAACCGGCCGCGCCGCCCGCCTGCACTACGCTGGTAGGCTGCTGGAAAACCGAAGTACGGAAAGTGATGGCCGGCCGGATATTGGCCGCCATGTCTTTGCCGACCAATGGACGTTCCGTCAAGATGTCGCATGTGCCATTGCCCGCCGCCGAACCATAAGCGGTGATCGCGCCGCCATTGGCTAGGCCGGATAGCGCCACACCGAGCGCAGTGGCATCGGCAAAGGTCACATCGACAAACAGGTTGCCCGGCCAATCCGGTCCATGTAGAGCATAAAAAGCCTGTTCCGAGGGATTGATAGACAAAGGATAAAGTGGAATTGGCAAGGTGAACTCGAAATCGTTGGTCGCATTTTCCGCGCCGCTCCAGGGGCCGTAAGGCACCGGCGTGCCGCCATTGATGGCGATTTTCCAGAAAGGAATATAATTGGGATGAAACAGCGCCCACCATTCCGCTTGGCTTTCGCCGCGCATGAGAATCGGAGTCAAAGCGCCGTAGCGCGCGTGCTGGCCGCGAATGTCGAACTGTTGAATCAAACGAAAAATGTTCGCACCGGTGTTGGTAGTTCCCGGCGGCCCAGGCGTCAAAAGCGCCGGACCATTCTGGAAAGTGACTGGCGCGCCAGCGCCAATGGTCAACCGGCCCTTACAATGCAATTGCACCACGGTGATTTTGCGATCAGTGCGCAAGCTGGTGGCGGTGGTCACGGATGTGGTATTCGACATCACCAGAGACTGTTCGAACTCCGGTCCCTGATCGCGCGTGATGTGGGCAATGAAACGCCGTTTGTTGGATGCTGCGGAAGCTGCGCCGGCTGCAGGTGTGATTGCGGGAGTAGCCATTTGGGGAAGGGCTCCTAACTTGAAATTTATACCTCTACATCAGGATTTCATTTTTGCTTCTGAATTCTTGGGCTCAAATATGAGTACAGCGTAAAGCCGGCTACGATGCCGGTTGCAGTCCACAGCATAGCCAGCGCAAGTTTGGTCATAGGCTGCCACGCAGTGCGAGGCGTTTAGCCAAGTTTTTCATAAGTTCACCTGTTGCGCGCGAGCCGGGATGATGCCGGGAAACAAGCTCGCCACCAGCAATGCCAGGATAGTCGAGCCTAATCCGAACAACATCCAGATGGCCGCGCCGCGTAATGTCTCGGGATTCATGAATCAAAGCCTACCACAGATGTCAAGCGAAATCGACCAAAACCGTAAAAATAGTTGCTTTGGTACTAAACCATTACCCAGTTGCCGTTCGCCCCTGTATCGGGCGGGAAAGCGTGTTGTCGAATTCTTCTCACTGATCTCCAAACGGATTGAACCCTTTTTTCTTTTTACCTTTCGGATCTGCCGGGGTGGTGTACTGCTTGTAAAGGTAATCGGTACGAGCCCGAGCCTTGGAGATAGCATGCGCCTTTTCTTCATCTTCTTCATCTTCCAAAGGCTGATCGGGAGTCCAAACTTTCGGCTTGTCTTTATCTTCTTCTTTCGCCATAGATGCCTCACTTTCAAAAATCGGGACAGCCGGCGCTTACTGCACTCGCAAACTGTCCCAGGCGTTGGGTTGACTTGCGTTTTCCGTTTCTTCTTCTACGCCTTCGGCGCCATCGCTGTCAACACCGGTGGCGGCGCCGGTGGTGCGCACGTACCACACGCTAGGATCATTCCATAACTCCCATTGTGATACGCCTTCCGCCTGGCGGCCATACTTGTAACGCACACAAGAGTGCCGCGGCAAGGCTTTTACCGCCTCCATTATCTGAGTATCACCATCAGTGTGTTCCGCGAGTTTTTCCAGGTCGCCGGGATGTGTGGTCTGAAAGATGTAAAGTTCATTCATCAAAGCTTTTGATGCGCCGTGAAATTCCGCCAGCCGGTGGTTGGTCTGGATTACGGTAACCGCTTCTTTAGGCGGAAAGGTAGGATGCTGTTTCACCACGCGCGCCAGGTTTTCATCGATGGAATTCGGACCTTGCAACATGCCGGCTTCGTCGATGATGAAAGCGAAACCGCCAAGGGGAAATCGCGGCGGAAAAAGAATCTCGGTCACCTGACCGAATTGTTCCTTATGATCGGCGCCATCATAGCGATAAACTAGCGGGCCGCGCTGCCAAGCTTTTTGTTCGATGGCGTCTTGTAATTCGTCCGGTCCATAAACCACCACGCCTTGGATCATGCCGCGTGGATCCCACACCACGATGCCCTTGTGCCGCTGGCGCGCCAGGTACATGGCTAAAGTCGTTTTGCCTTCTTCGCGGCGTCCACAGATATTGATGTTCATGGTTGTTTTTGCAGTTCTGCGATCTGCGCTTGCCGATTGCGATACAACCGCGAATCGATGGCATCCGTCATAGCTTGCGATAGCACCGGGAAACCGCGTTTATTCAGCCAACTGGAAACTTGCAACACCGCCGATGCGGGAAACTTCACGATAGCACCGTAATCGATGGTCAAAACATCTTTATCGCGCTTCCAGTTTTCCAGTTGCAAAGTCGCCGCCCGCAAGCGCGCCAACTGCGTTTCAAATTCTGGAATCGGTTGACCGCGATGGCAAGCCAGCAATTGCTGCGAACGGGTCACTTCCACCAATGATCGCCGCATCATCAGCACGCAATAAGGAATTTTCAAGTTTTCGACTTTCAAAATCCAGGGATGGGTAACTTTCACCGCCTTGCCGTCAAGATCGATGGCGTCAATGGTCACCGGCGTGCGATCCGGCGAGCATTCAAAATAACCGCGCGGATTATCTTCATCAACTGACCGGCTGTTGGTGGGATACATGCGCACGCCGCCGGCCTGCAACATTTGCATCATCATAGAAGTGCCCGAGCGCGGCAAGCCGGAAACGATGAGGATCACGTTATTTTACCGTCGCGGACACACCGGTGGGCGGCGCCGGCGGAAGTATCACCGGATTGGAAGCCAGCACATCCGGCCCGGATTCGGCGGTGCCATTGAGCGCCGTGACTTCGTAACAGTATTCGCTGCCCGCTACCACGGTGGTGTCGGTGTAAGTGGTAGTCGAAACCGCGCTGGCGTTAAGCACCGCATAAGTTCCACACGCGCCGGAAGCGTAGGCTGCACGATAAACATTGTAACCGGTGGGCGCGGCGCCGACCGTAGGCGCACTCCAGGTCAATAGAACCGAGTAAGGATAAACCGGCCCTTGCGCTAATGCAATTTGGGAAAAAAGGAAAAGACTTGCTGTGAAAACCAGCGCCAGAACACCGCCAGCAAGAAAACCAGAGTTAACAGAATAGCGAAGCTGGCGAGCAAGGTTTCGCAAGCCCAATTGCCCAATCCATCGATCCACAGTGGCCGGATGCCGGCGCAGAATTTTTGCAGCCTGGTGAATCGAACCCTTGCTGTCAGTGAGCGCATACATGAGATACGCCTTTCTAAACTTGAGTTCCGCTTGCTTGAGTGTCATGACCATTAACCGGTGAACCGGGCATTCCTTCCGGCGGTGGCTGAATGGTTTCCGCATCTTTGGCCCGCCTCACGTTAAGCATGGATTGCAACACGATGGCGGTCTTGATTTGTTCCGATACGTAGAGCCCAAACATGCCGGCCAGCGCAATTTCATCCTGATATTTCAGCATGGCCGCGGAACTGTATTTATTGGCCAGGCGCGCAGCCCGCGGCGCCATTTCGTCAAGCTGCGCATCGGTGAATTGAAAGCATTGCGCCGAAACTTTCGGCTCGATGTGAAACTTAAAAAAAGTGGAACTGACGAATCCGAATAACATGGCATCAACCGTCGCCAAGCCTTTCAGGATGGCGCGCGCATTTTCATCAGTCACGCCCTGGCCCGCCGGTAACAGCGGCGAACTGAGCCCGATCATGCGCAGGGTTTCCGCATCATTGGCGAAAGCTTTAACGATACGTTCCCGCGTATCGCCACGGTGGGAATCCCAATCGACCGTGCCATCGTCTTTCAACTTCAGGCTAATGCGTTCGGCTTTAGTAGGAATTTCATCGACATTACGCCGAATGAAGGCGTCATCTTGCGCCGGGATGGCGGGTTCTGCAGGTTCCGGTTGTGGAGTAGCAACCGGTTCGGATGACGCCTTCGGTTTCGGTTTACGTCCCATGTGAACTTTATATATTTTGAAATAATTCTTGTCAAGCCGATTTTCCTGTGGTATACCCTATGTGGTTTGCCAATGAAAAATACCAAAGGCATTACACAGTCTGGACCACAAAGCTTCCATAGGCGCCTCCACACAGACATGCCGGCATCCCTCCCCACAGGCGACCGCCGCCCTACCATCGAACTGACCGATTTCCTAGAAGTTATAACCGCGATGCACTTTGCTTCACTGGTTCCGAGTCCTATTGAAGATCGTTCCGGCTTGATGCTTATTGCTCCAAGTGGCAGCCTCAAGTCAACACTGTTAATGGTGATTCCAACTCTCTATCCTGAGACTGCCATCTGCGACTCAAATTGGTATTACAATAAGCTAATCAAATTGCAGAGTGTTTTTTACAATGGCAGCCGGCGTTCTATCATCATTCCGGAGCTCGCCAGCATATATGCGGGCGATCCGCGCACAGGAACCAGAGTGGAACAGATGTTCCAACAACTGGCAGGAGAGGGTTGTATCTCGACTCAAGAGAAGGATTCCCGCTGGAATCGATATGAGATGCGCGCCCAAGTTTTTGCGGCCATGACGCCGGAATTTGCTTCCAAACATCATCTTGGATGGGAAGAGGGATTTCACCGTAGATTCCTATGGGCGCATCTGGCTATGCAAAATGAGGAAATTTTGCTCGACTATTTGACCGCTTGGAAACGCGCGGAAATTGAAATCTCGCAACCTATTATTGAGCCCGCACAAAAACGAATACCAATTCTACTTGAATACAGCGAGAAGATGAAAATTCGCGCTATGCTGAAATCACAAGAGGATTTTGGCCCGAATCACACTCGTTTCGTTTTCATGTGCCGCACTCTCTCGGTTCTTCGTTGGCACTATCATCGTATCGGCTCAAAGAAAAATGCTTTCGATACATTGAAGCGATTTTCAGTTTGTCTCTCTCCCCATGCCGCGTTGCTCATCATTCCAGAGGAACAAACTGCACTGAAATTCCGACATGCTGAGGAACAACGTGAAATCAAAAGCGCCAAAAAGAAAAAAGGCAAAAAGCGCAATCGAACGAATAGCGGACAACCTGGAAATTCTAATCTATTATCTGGAAAAGAGCGAATTACCGGTAATCCTATCGACACGGGAATATCGGGATCACAAACTCAGAATCTTCCCCATTGATGTAAGGTTACATGGGCCGCGACACCGAGTTTAATTTTGGCTGGAACCGAAAGGAGGAAACGCCAACCTATGATTATCGATGGTTGGATGAACCGCAAATAGATCGAATCTGTTGGGAAGTGCTCGACCGAATCACAGCAATCACCGAAACAGTGAAGGAGAAAACCAATATGGATCTAGGATCACATTACGATACCGAATCGAAGAAGGGCGGCGGCAAAGGTTATAAGCGCCGGCCATTTCTGAAAGCCAAAGACATTCCCGCCAAAGGTTGCACTGCCAAGATCATCGATTTCCGCGAAGCGCCCAAGTCAATGGAGTACTCCGATTTTCTGGCCGATATCGCCATTGGCAAGAAAGAATTCACCTGGGGCTTGCGCTCGAAATCAGTGACTCTTAACATGCTGATTGATGAGCTTGGCAAACGCACCGAAAAATGGGTTGGCAAAACCATCAAACTAGTGCATGGCGGTCCGAAAGGGCAATATGTGAATCTCGGATGACCTGTCAATTCAATTGTCCGATCCACGGCGTTCCCTTAGAGCGCCGTGTGATCGCGCTCACCGCGGTGGGCCGCCGCGCACTGGCGCGCTCGCACGTGGCATTCTGGCAATGCCCAGTGATAAGTGCGAACGGCAACAAACGCTGTAATGTTTGCAAACCGATGAAGTATGCGAAAGGATCGAAAAGGAATCCATGAAAGAATATCGTGCCGTTTCCGCGCGCGAGCGCCGTGAAGTGACGGCGCATTACCTGGCGAGTCCGCATCCGCCGGTAGCGCTCGATATGTCATGGTTTATGTGCGCCAGCCGGGTCACCAACCACATTTTGAGGAACTGGAGGAATTCAATCGTGTATCAACTAAAAGAACAAGTGCTCGACCGACTGTTAGTGGCGCTGACCGTAGTAAGAAAGCAACTCGACGCCATGCCGGCCATGCTGCGCGCCGCCGCACTCGCCGATCCTAACATCAAGGAACTGGCCAGCGCGATGGACGCGATTGTAGAAGAAATCAAACCTAAACCTAAAGCGCCAATTACTCATCCTGCCGACACCAAGGATGCGCCGCGCGTGCCGTGGAGCGCGGCAAGCGGCAAGGTCCGCTGTATGTGGCAAGGGGTGCATGGACGCTGCATTTACGACCTTGGCCACTTCGGCAATCATGCGGAGGAAACCCGCGATGGCATCCAGGATATATTGACCGAGACACCATCGAAGTAACGTTACCAAAGGCCATGACCGCCGGTACTGTTGCCGCCGCGCGCCGCGTGCGCCACAATGGGGTTAGTAAGAGGCAAGGAAGAACGAATATGACAAGCGCTCAGTTTGACATCGAAACCGCCGACCGTCTGGCCCGCATCCAGGAAAACCCAAACCCCTGCCTAAACGAGCGCCACTGGCGCTCAGGCTATCCCAATCCGCGCGTAGAAGGGGCATTCTCGCGCATTAGCCGCTGCTACAAGGCTTCCGTTGCCTGGGGTAGGCATTTGGACCGTACCGCCGCCATTGACTCGTTTAAGAACGTAATGGCGGTCATCGGCGTAGGCACCATTCTAGCCGATTTCGGCACTATGCGAGTATGGATGGCGGCGCCCTGCGCCATAATCGCAATTCTTGTCTGGTATGGAGATTATCTCCGTCATTTTTAATATAAAAATCGGAGAAATCTGAGAAATAAGAAAGATTTTCAAAATAATCATAATCGGAAAGGTAGACATTATGACCGAACTAGAAGCGCTCAAAGCCGCGCTCGATGAATGGATCGCTGCCGCTTACATCGTGCGCCGCAATCACGTTCTAACCGCTGGCGAAATTCAAGTAGTGCTCGCCCGCGCCGCCGAGCTGCGCGCCGGCAAATGTACGCATGCAACCAAAGCAAACAAAGATTCAACCAAATGGTTTTGTACCTGCGGAAAAGAATTTTCGTCACTACAGACTTGGCGAGCCCACATCAATGACCAGATTCACCCGTTAAATGGCTAAGTTATCCAAACACGCCGCCGCGGCCCGCGCGCGCAAGGCGGCCAAGACGCGCGCCTTTAACAAGCGCTCTCGCGCCGCCAAGCTCGGCTGGAAGCGCCGGCGGCGTCTCGGCGTACGAATCGTACTCGGCTACCGTTCCAAGGAAAACGGATTTTATCTCACCATTCGCATTCGACCTAAAAAACGCTTAAGTGATGATCAGATTGCAGAATTGTGCGAGCGCCTGATGCGCGATGGTCACTTTGATGATACCGATGATGTAGATGGTCCTAGTGATTACCAGTGGGCCGCCGGCCTGATCACCTATCACAAAGTGATCGAGCGCAAGATCCGAATGCGCAAGGGAATCGCCATTTTGGAAGAATTCGAAAGGGAGAGCCCATGAAATACTTAAAAGCCGATGCCGATTTTTCCGATGATCGCGTTTATCGATTTCGGCTCCAGCGCCGTTGGGAATATTACAAACCGTGCATTGCCTGGATTCTGTTAAACCCTTCTATTGCCGACGAAACGGAAGATGATCCAACGATCCGACGTTGTGTTGGGTTTTCAAAATTTTGGGGCTATGGCGCTCTAGCTATATACAATCTTTTTGCTCTACGTTCCACCAACCCAAAAGCACTCTATAGTCACCCTAATCCTGAAGTTACAAACGATGCGTGGCTTGCCGGAATCGAAAAGGATTGCAACATTGTATGTGCCTGGGGGAATCATGGTGCCTTACGCGACCGAGGCCGTAATGTACTTTCCATCATTCACGAAAACCGCTTCTATCTTCGTAAAACTAAAATCGGAGAGCCGGCACATCCCTTATACTTGCCGGCCAGTCTCCCATTGATACGCTTATGAAAACCCTGAAACTATCACGCGAGCGAGCGCAGCAGATGTGCAATGAAATTCGCGCCGAACTGGAAAACATCTACGATTGCCAAAGCTATATCGCCGGCTCACTTCGCCGCGGCAAGCCTGAAATTGGCGATCTCGATATCATTCTAGTTACCAGCCGCGCACTCGATCAACCGATTCCCGTGAACTGGAAAATTTCCAACGCAGGCACCTGCAAACTCAGTTTAGAAATTCAAGGAATCCAGGTTGACGTGCGAGCTTGCACATTGCAAACACTCGGCTCCCATCTTCTTTACTTTACAGGACCTCGTAAACACAACATCAAAATCCGTTCCATCGCAAAAAAGCTCGGCTACAAACTCAGTGAATACGGCATTTCCGACAACCTGGCAACCA
>Ga0335073_10006053_pt1 | contig 16999 bp, 15 predicted proteins | sample Lox_Sample_22_FD_207093 | JGI IMG/M metagenome (GOLD analysis project Ga0335073, IMG submission 207093) | Soil microbial communities from Loxahatchee National Wildlife Refuge, Florida, United States - Lox_Sample_2.2 | ecosystem: Environmental > Terrestrial > Soil > Wetlands | place: USA... | reverse complement strand
TGCACGGCCTGCTGGCCCCCGGCGTGTCCGCCACCACCCGCCCCGACCCGCAGGCCAAGGGCCTGGGGGAGTACCTGCGCTCCCGGACCGTCACGGTCCCGTCCGGCCTTCTCTAAGCCCGCCAGGCAGGCTCCCGCTTCTCCAGGAACGCGCGGATGCCTTCCTGCGCCTCGTCGCTGCCGAACAGCAGCGCGGACAGCTCCACCATCTCCGGGCCGAGCGTGTCCAGACGCCGCAGGCGCGCCGCGGTCAGCAGCTTCTTGGTCTCCGCCGCCCCCTGCGGCGAGGTCTCGCGGATCTGCGCCGCCAGCCCGTCCACCACGCCGTCGAGTTCCTCGCCTGTGCAGGACGCGGTGATCAGGCCCAGCCGGGTGGCCACCGAAGCCCCGAACGTCTCGCCGGTCAGGTAGTAACGCGCGGCCTGGCGCGGATCCATGATGTCCAGCGTGGTCAGCGAGATCATCGCCGGGGCCAGGCCGATCCGCGCCTCGGTGAACGCGAACGACGCGCCCTCCGCGGCCACAGCCAGGTCGCACGCGCCCACGATGCCCATGCCGCCCGCCCGAACATGCCCGGCGATCCGCGCCATGACCGGCTTGGGCAGTTCCACGATGAGCCTGAGCAGGCCCATGATCGTGCCGCCCGCGTTGCCCTGTGCGCCGGCGCCCGCTGTGCCCAATTTGCCTGGGCCTTCGGCCGCGGCGGCCAGGTCGGCGCCGGAGCAGAATACCCGGCCGGTGTGGGTGAGCACGACCGCCCGCACCGCCGGGTCCGCGCCCGCGTCCCTCAGCCGGGCCGTCAGCTCGCCTACGAGCTGCGCGGACAGCGCGTTGCGGTTGTGCGGGGAATCCAAGGTGATGGTGGCGACCTCTCCGGCCACCTCATACCCCACGAGCTCGGTCACCGGCCTCAGCCCCTTACCCCGCCGTACCTGAGATTTTTATACCGAACGGGCCGTGGTGCTTCCGCCACCACCTGCGATTTGCCCGCAATCGCGGGGCTATGTCTGAGAATATGAGACGCCTAACCGGGTTCGTCGACGTTCCCGGTCCATGGCGCCGCGGGTGAGGGAGCGGCTATTCATGACGATCCGGGACTCGGTCGACGTCAGCGAAGACCAGACTGCTCAGCAGGACATCCTGCGCGCCATCTTGTCCGGGCAGCTGTCCTCCGTCGACCTGCGCAGCTCGCTGGACGGCGAGGCCGGCTACCGCCCTGAGCTGCACGCCCGGCTGGCGGGCGAGCTGGGCCTGGCCGGCTGGACGATCCCGGAGAAGTTCGGCGGGCTGGGCAAGTCGCTGGTCGAGGCGTGTGCCATCCACATCGAACTCGGCCGGGCCTTGTACCCCGGCCCGTTCCTGCCCACCTCGGTGGCGGCCGGGACCCTGCTCGCCACCGGTCACCGCGAATCCTGCGAGCAGTGGCTCCCGCTGCTGGCCGACGGATCGGTGGCCGGGACGGTAGCGGCGGCCGACGAGGCCGGCCGCTGGGCCTCCGGCCCCGATGACGTCCGGGCCGACTACGGGACCGGCGGGTGGCGGCTGTCCGGCCGCCGGTGGTACGTCGTCGCGGCCCACGCGGCGGGCATCGTCGTCGTCCCGGCCGCGACCGAATACGGCCTGGCCATGTTCCTGGCCGAAACCGGTTCGTCGGGCCTGGAGATATCCCGCCAGCTGGACCTGGACCTGACCCGGCGGATCAGCATCATCAGCTTCGAGGCGGCCCCCGCCGTACTGCTCGCCAAGGACGGGGCCGCGGCCCTGGCCCGGGCCGAGCGCGAGTTCCTGATCGGCACCGCCGCGGAAGCCGCGGGCGGTATCGGCTGGTGCCTGGACGCGAGCCTGGCCTTCGTCAAGGACCAGGGTGAGTTCGAGCGGCCGGTCGGCTACTTCGAGGCTGTGGCCGGCTTCTGCGTCGACATGCTGGCCGACCTGGAGAATGTCTCGGCCGCCGCCCGGTACGCGGCCGCCGCGACCGACGTCGGCGCCGCCGACGCCCACAAGGCCGCCCGCGTCGCCGCCCTGCGGGCCGGCGAGTCCTACCGCCGCGCGGCCGAAGCCGCCCTCCACCTGTTCGGCGGCCTTACCTATCCCCCCGGACCCACCCTTGGCGTCACCCAGGAACACGACGCGCAGCTGTACTACCGGCGCGCCTGGTCAGCCGAGCGGCTGTCCGGCGGCCCCCAGGCCCACCGGGATGCGCTCGCCGTCCGGTTATCCGAAACCGGCCATCGCTGCGCACACTTCCTGTTATCTTTCACTCGCTATGCGTGACAAACGGCTGACGGCTGCGGCGCTCCTGGCCCTATCGATATCCGGGGCGCTATCCGGGCTCGTGCTGGGCGGGGGAGGACCCGCGTCCGCGAGCGGCGGAACGACCGTCGGGCCCATGCAGATCAACCCGGTCGGGCACCCGCGCCTGTGCTGGCAGGCCACCGGCAACGGCGCCAGACGGCCTACGGGGTGACGATGGTGTTCGGCGACTTGCCGGGCCTGGCTGTCACCGGCTTTCACGTCGCGGGCGGCGCGTCCGGATTCCGGTGTAACCTGTCGGCCCTGACCTGCACCGGCACGCTGCTGGCCGGGGCGCCCGGCCGGATCGGCGTCACCGGGCGCCTGCCGGCCAGCGCGCGGCCGGGTCATGCCGACACGCTGACCGCCCGGCCTGCTTGGCGGCCTCGTTGCCGTCCTGCTTCTTGCCGGGGGCCTGCTGGTCGGCCTCACCCTGCGCCGACGGCCCGTCCACGCGGGCGCCTACGAAGGGCGCCCCCACCGGGCCGGCGTCCGGTTACCGGGTCTCGATGTGGCCGTAGCGCATCCGCCCGGTCAGCTGCACCCGGAGCCTGACCGGCGTACCAGGATCGGCGCTCGAGCGGACGTCGACGTCGGTGTATCGCACGGCCAGGTCGTTAACGTCCACCACGATGCCCGGCCCGAGCACCAGGACCAGGGCTCCGCCACGCCCGTTCAGATCGATGTCCATCGTGTCGGTCCCGATGACCGCCTCGGTGAAGTCGAGTATCACGTCGCACCACGACACGCGTAGCTCCAGCCGCCGCGGTACCACCCAGTGCCCGCCCCGCTGGACCGAACCTCCCCGCTGGTCGATCCGGACCACGTTCTCGGCTTTTTCCGTGGCTCTTTCCGTGTCCGCCGGCAGGCGGCTTGATGCGCTCCCCAGGTTCGGTACGCCCCCCAGGTCGGCGGTCAGCGTGGCCAGTTCACCCAGCGTCCGGGAGGACAAGGTGGCTTCCAGGCGCTCCTCGAACTCCTCGGCGGTCAGCCGGCCGTCGCCCACGGCGGCGCGCAGCACATCGATGACCCGGTCCCGGTCCGCATCAGAAGCCCGCAACTCTGGAAGGTCCGCGGACACCGTCTTCCCCTGTCTATCCTTGCCCGTCAGCTCGGTGACCCAACGCTATATCCCTTGGTGCGCCCGGCCAAGGTCGAGCCGGCGCCGGTCCAGCTCAGCCCGTCAGGTGCGGCCATCACGCCCGGACCGGTACGCTGGCTGCGATCCAGGTGCACGGCCGATGGTCAGCACCGAGGGGCGCATAGCTCAGTGGTAGAGCACTCGCCTTACAAGCGAGGGGTTCGTAGGTTCAAGTCCTACTGCGCCCACTTTTTCGAAATATATGTCGGCGTGTCTTGACGGAAGTCGAAGAGTCGAATAAGTCAGAGATATACCCTTTCTGTGTGGGGAAACAACTATGCGGTACGTGGATGCCGCGAGCGAAGACCACGTGTGCTCGCACGCCGGGCCACGGCGGGGACTGCATGACAGCCACCAACATGGCGAATCGCAGGGAGTACAACCGCCTCCACGGGCATCGCGAGTCACGGGAGTCCCGAAAGAAGTCCAACCGAAAGTACCGGATAGCCAGGTACGGCTTGGGGAACGGCAGGTCGCCCATCCAAGAGCCTGACCCTAGAGCAGGCGCAAGCGCTGCTGCAGACATCTCGGCATTCCCGTCTGCATGCTTACGTGGTCCTGTCGGTGATGACGGGCCTTCGGACCGAGGAGCTCAGGGTGCTCCAGTGGAGCGAGGTCGACCTCGATGCCGGCGCCGTCGCCATCTACCGCTCGGTGCGGATCACCGGCGCCCCCTCGATGCGAACAAGATTCCTGATATCGGCCGAAGTGTCTAGTTGTGTCTGGATGCCTGTTGAAGCTAATGAATCGAACGCTCTAATGGCTCCATGTGGCCTGATGTCGGTCGAAGGGACTCGGAGAACGCGCGCGTAGCCGCCCAGGCGCTGCGATCAAAGGGGAGTTGTCTAGCGTCGTGGACGCGCAGATCCGGTTGTTTGCCGGGTTGGCGGCGTGGCGAACGCGCTGGTGACGGGGATCGTTCAGCCGATGGTCAAGCACGAGGGCCAAGGACAGAGCAGCACGTCGGGCCCGCACGCGGGTTTGTGGCACGGCACACGTCACTGGAAACCGGCTCATGGCAAGCGGGCCACGTGGGCTGGCGTGGTGCGATGATCGGGACCATGGAGTCTGTTGCCGGAGCGGACTCGGTCGCGGGCGGCGCCGCTGGTCCTGGTGCGGGAGGTGTCGTGTCCCGTGCCCGGCTGATCGGGCGGCTGGGGGCGGCCCGGGTGAGCGTGGTATCGGCGCCGCCGGGCAGCGGCAAGACGGTGCTGCTGCGGTCCTGGATCAGCGGGGCGGGTGTGGCGGGCAGCGCGGCGTCGGTGGCGGCCGGGCGCGGCGAGCGGGATCCGCAGCGGTTCTGGCTGTCGGTTCTGGCCGCGCTGCGCCAGACGGGCCCGGGGGCGGCGCTGGTCCGGGAACTGACCGCGGCGCCGGACCTGGACGGGTGGGTGATCACCGAGCGGCTGCTGAAGGACCTGGCGCCGCTGGATGACCCGTTGTGGCTGGTGGTCGACGACGTGCACGAGCTCGGCCCGGACGCGCTGCGGCAGCTGGAGCTGCTGATCATGCGGACCCCGCCGGAGCTGCGGTTCGTGCTGGCCACCCGGCACGACGTGCAGCTGGGCCTGCACCGGCTGCGGCTGGAGGGTGGGCTGGCCGAGATCCGCGAGCCGGATCTGCGGTTCACCACAGCCGAGGCGTCCGAGCTGTTCGCCGCGGCCGGGGTGGACCTGCCGGACCCGGCGCCGCTGGTGGAGCGGACCGAGGGCTGGGCAGCGGGGCTGCGGCTGGCGGCGCTGTCGCTGGCCGGGCACCCGGACCCGGGGCGGCTGGCGGCCGGGTTCTCCGGCACCGAGCGGACGGTGGCGGAGTACCTGCTGGCCGAGGTGCTGGACCGGCAGGGCGAGCCGGTGCGGCGGCTGCTGCTGCGTACCTCCGTCCTGGAGCGGGTCAACGGGGAGCTGGCCGGCCTGCTGACCGGTGACAGTGGCGGGGAGCGGGTGCTGCAGGACCTTGAGGCCGCGAACGCGTTCGTGGTGGCGCTGGACCCGGCGCGGTCGTGGTTCCGCTACCACCACCTGTTCGCCGACCTGCTGCAGCTGGAGCTGCGCCGCACCGAGCCGGACCAGGTCGCCGGGCTGCACCGGGCCGCCGCCGGGTGGCTCGCCGGGCACGGGTACCCGGTGGAGGCGGTCCGGCACGCCCAGGCGGCGCAGGACTGGGACCTGGCCGCCCGGCTGCTCGCCGGTCACTGGCCGGGCCTGTACCTGGACGGGCAGGCCGCCACCGTTCATGAGCTGCTGGCCGAGTTCCCCGCCGAGGCGCGTGCGGCGGATGCGGAGCTGGCGGCGGTGGCCGCCGGTGATGAGCTGGCCCGCGGGTCGCTGGAGGCGGCCGAGCGGTGCCTAGGCCTGGCAGAGCGAGCTTCGGTGCCGGACGGCCGGGCCGGGCAGGCGCAGCTACTGCTGGGGATGGCCCGGCTGCTGCTGGCCCGCCAGCGCGGGGACCGGCCGGCGGTGGCCGAAGAAGCGCAGCGACTGGCGACCATGGCCGAGGGTGAGGACGCGGCGCAGCCAGCCCTGGGCGAGGAGCTGCGGGCGCTGGCGCTGATCAGCCTCGGCAGCGCCGAGTACTGGGCGGCCGGGGAGGACGCGGGGCGCTACCTGCAGCGTGGTCTGACGCTGGCCCGCCAGATCGGGCGGCCTTACCTGGAGTTCACCGGCCTCGCCCAGCAGGCGGCGGTCGTTCTCTACGAGTCGTTTACGCGTTCTGCCGAGCATGCCAGGGCAGCGGTCGAGCTGGCCCGGCGGCACGGCTGGACCGGCGACCCGGCCTTCGGTTTCGCCTCCGGCGTACTCGGAGCCGTGCTGTTCTGGCAGGGACAGCTGGATGAGGCGGAGGCGTGGATCCAGCGCGCCGAACGCACCCACAGAGCGGAAGCCGAGCCCGTCGAGGGGCTGGCGATCCGCACGATGCGGGGACTGCTCGAGCTGGCGCGCGATCAGGACGCTGACGCGCTGGCCGCCTTCCAGGCCGCCGACCAGCTGGCCGCGCGTCTCGCCGAACCAGGCCTGGTTGTCCTGCCGAACCGGTCATATCTGGTGCAAACCCTGGTCCGCCTCGGCGAGACCGAGCGCGCCGAGCAGGCCCTGGCCGCACTCGCCGACCAGGACCGCGACAATGGGGCCATCCGCATCAGCCTGGCGACGCTGCGGCTCGCCCAGGACAACCCGCACGCGGCAATCGCCGCGCTCGCGCCGGTCCTGGACGGCTCCGCACCGCTGCCCTGGCCGGCCTGGCTGGCTCAGCCGTTCCTGCTGGAGGCGATCGCCCGCGACGCCCTCGGCGACCCGGGCGCTGCCGGGCGCGCCCTGGAGCACGCCCTGGACCTGGCCGAACCCGACGGCGTACTGACCATGTTCTTGCTGCACCCGCTGCCGGGCCTGCTCCAGCGGCAGGCCCGGCAGCGCACTGCCCACGCCGCGCTGATCGCCGAGATCCTCAGCCTGCTGGCCGGGCGCAAGCTCGCCCCGCCGCCGGCCGGGCCGCGACCGCCGCTGGAGCCGCTGAGCGAGAGCGAGATCCGGGTGCTGCGCTACCTGCCGACCAATCTGTCGGGGCCGGAGATCGCCGGCGAGCTGTACGTCTCGCACAACACGGTCAGGACCCACATCACCCACCTGTACGCCAAGCTCGGCACGCACACCCGGGCCGAGGCCGTCGCCCGCGCCCGGGCCCTCGGCCTGCTGGCCCCCTCCCCGCTGCGAGGCCAGGCCACGCGTCCTGGCTGACGGCCGCGGCAGGCAGGTCTGGACGGCGGGGTTTGCGGGCCTCACGCCGGGCCCGCTGCGCTGGCGTTACCGGTCGGCTCTGGCGCCGGACCCGCGCCGGACAGGTCCTCGCCGGACCAGCATCATGAACAGTGCGATGATCATCGGAAGTACCAGGACACCCGCCGAGACCAGGTAGCCCCGGGAGAACCCGGCCGCCAGCGCGTGGTGGTAGATCCGGGCCTGCAGCGCGGCCGCTTGGGGCGGCGGACGGATGCGCGCCAGCCTGCGCCGACGCGGCGGCCGCGGATCGCAGGTTACTGGCCACGGCACGTTCCTGAACACCGCGCCGGCACGATCTTCCCGCCGGGCCCCGGCAAGACTGTGCACCTCCAGCAGCGGCACCGGCGAGTCATGCAAGACCGTCGACTTCCCCAGAGAGGCAGCGGCGGGGATGGTGTCGGCCGGCACGCGGATGCGGCCGGTCATCACGCAACCTGCGTGATGGCATTTCACGCAGACCGGCGCGAGGCTCGCAATCGAGCGGAGAACTCGGATGAGCATCTATCCAGCTAGGAGAACGGATGTGAGCAGCGAATCGGCCGGTCCGACCCGGCATAGCGGCGCGCCGAGGCGCGCCTTCCCCGTCCGGGCGAGAGACCTGCTAAAGGTCCGGGCGGTGTGGATCTTGCCGCTGATCCTAGGGTCGGCGGTGGTGGTGCTGATCACGGCGTTCTACGTCGGGTCGGTAGTCGACCCCCTGGCTCACCTGCAGGGCCTGCCCGTGACGGTGGTGAACCAGGACCGCGGGGCGGTGATCGGCACGCGGCAGATCAACATCGGCCAGCAGGTGCAGCGCGGCCTGTCAAACAGCACCGCAGTCTCCGGAAAGCTGGCACTGACGGATACCACACTCAGCTCCGCGCAACAGGCGATGGACCGCGGAGCCTCCTACGCGACGGTGGTGATCCCGCCCGGCTTCACCGCCTCGCTGCTCACCCGGGCCGGGGTCAGCGCCAGCGGCGCGGGGTCCGGACGGCCGCAGATCGTCATTAAGACCAACCAGCGAGCGGGCACGATCGGAGCCAGCCTGGCCACCGGCGTGCTGCAGTCGGGCCTTCAGGTGGCATCCCGCCAGATCGGGCGGCAGCTGGCGGCCTTCGTGCCCGCCGCCCGGGCGTCCAGCCCGCTAACCACAGATTTCCTGGCCGACCCGGTCACCGTCACGACGGCCGACTACCGGCCGCTGCCCGCTCATTCTGCGCTGGGATTGAGTGCCTTCTATCTCGCCCTGCTGATCTTGATGTGCGGGTTCCTGGCCGGGACCATCATCAACCCCTCGGTGGACGCCGCGACCGGATATGCCACCAGCGAGATCGGGCCCCGATGGCGGCAGCGCCAGCCGCTGCCGATCAACCGGTGGAACACGCTGGTCATCAAGTGGGTCATAGCCGCCGTCCTCACCGGCCTGATGACCGGGTTGTTGCTGCTGGTGGCGGCCGGCATCTTGCGGATGGACGCCCCCCACCTCGGGCTGCTGTGGCTGCTGGCCTGGCTGTGCGCGGCCAGCGTGGCCGCGGGGACCATCATGTTGTGCGCGGTCCTGGGCGCCTCCCTCGGCCAGCTCCTGGCCCTGCTGCTGTTCGTCTACGCGGGACTGGCGGCCGCCGGCGGCACCGTGCCGCTGCAGGCGCTGCCCGGCGTCCTGCGATGGCTGGCCGGGATCGAGCCGCTGCGGCAGATCCTCGCCGGCACCCAGGCGATCTTGTACTTCGACGCCCAGGCCGACGCCGGGCTGGCCCGATCGGTCACCGCCGCCACGCTGGGACTGGTGATCTGGCTCATCCTCGGCGCGGTCCTGGTGAGGTGGTATGACCGCAAGGGACTCCATCGCATGGATCCTCAACTCCTGGGGTACGTGGGGCGTTCGGTGCAGCAGTACAAGTCGCCAAACGCCCACGCCCGGTAGTCGCAGACCGCCCACGCCGGCAACGGGACTCCGGGAACGCAGGCAGTCAAGCCGAGTCGGCGAGCCAGGCGTCGAAGTCCTTCTGCCAGGCGTGGACGCGCTCGCCGGTCCAGACCATGGCCTTGGGCCGGCTGGCGCGGGCGGTGGTGATGGCGGCGTTGAGGTCGTAAATGTCGCCGAAGACGGGGGCGACGTCGGGTAATCACGCAATCTGCGTGATGGCATCTCACGCAGACCGGCGCGAAGCTCGCAGCCAGCAGCCACGACGAGGTGGCCATGACCGCCTAGATGTCATGGCCACCACGACCAGCCGGCAGGAGACCGGGGCACCCGGAAGGCCCCCGGTCACAAGCAGAAGGAGAAGACCATGGTCTTCAGTGTTCAGGAAGCCGCATACGAACTCCTGAGGCGGCTTGGCTTGACTATGATATTCGGGAACCTTGGCTCGACCGAGCTGCCCTTCCTGAAGAATTTTCCGTCAGATTTTCAATACGTATTGGCCCTGCAAGAAGCTTCGGCTGTCGCGATGGCTGATGGATATGCCCAGGCAACGGGAAAGCCGGCCTTGGTGAATCTGCATACCTTTGCCGGTACCGGCAATGGTATGGGCAACATCAGCAACGCTTACATGAACAAGACCCCGCTCATCATCCTGTGTGGTAACCAGACCCGGGAAATGCTGGTGGGCGACGTCTACCTGACTAACGTAGAAGAAACCGTCCTCCCTGAACCCTGGGTAAAGTGGTCCTATCAGCCCGTGCGAGCCGAGGACGTGCCCGCCGCCATCATGAGAGCCTACGCGGTAGCGCTTCAGCCTCCGGCCGGCCCCGTATTTCTTTCGGTTCCGCTGGACGATTGGGACAAGCCTGCGCTGGGCAGCGCCGTCGTGAGGACTGTCAGCACCCGAGTCGCCCCGGATCCCGAGCGAGTAAAGAGATTCGCCGGCAAGATCAGCAGTGCCCGCAATCCGGTACTGATATACGGACCAGGCCTCGAAAAGGCGGGCGGGTGGGACATCGGCGTAAGGTTCGCCGAGAAAATTCAGGCCCCCGTATTGTTCTCACCATATACTGAAAGCATCTCGTTCCCGGTTACCCACCCGCAGTTTCAAGGATCCCTTCCGCCAGCGATCGGCCCGGCGTGCGAGCGCCTGCGCGGATTCGACCTGGCGATAGTCGTCGGCGCGCAGGTCTTCCGTTACTACCCCTACGTGGCCGGATCGTATCTTCCAGACGGAACCGAGTTGCTTCAGATCACCTCGGATCCGAACGAAGCAGGAACGGCATTTGTAGGCGACAGCATGCTCGGCGATCCGCAACTGGCCCTCGAGGCGCTGATCGACTTGGTTCCGGAGAACTCCAAGCGTGAATGGCCCAGTTCACGCCGTCCTCCTCTTAAGGTTTCCAGCGCTGGAGACCCTGTGTATGCATATGAAGCATTCTCCGCCCTTGCCGAATCCCGGCCAGCGGATACGATCCTTGTGACCGAGACAACATCCAACGTGACCGAGCTGCTCAACACCTGGCCGATTACTACGTCAGGGTCATATTATTCGTTCGCCGGCGGCGGCCTTGGCTGGGGAGCTCCCGCTGCGGTGGGTGTCGCCCTAGCTGCCAAGGCCCGGGGAGTCAGGCGGCCGGTGGTCGCGGTAATTGGCGACGGCGCGTTCCAGTACTCGATCCAGTGCCTCTATACTGCCGCACAACACAAGCTGCCGGTAGTATTCGTTATTGTCCGCAACGGCGAGTACGGAGTCTTGAAGGACTTCGCTGTCCTTGAAGAGGCGCCGAACGCACCGGGTCTCGACCTTCCCGGCCTTGATATTCCCACCATCGCCAAAGGTTTCGGCTGCCAGGCAGTCGTCGCGAAATCAAACGCAGAAGTCAAGGAGGCTTTCGTGGCGGCATTGGGAGCCGACTCGCCGACGGTAATTACAATTCCAGTTAAACCCGAGATCCGCCCCTTGGCCTAGCTCCCACTGCGGTCTCGTGATGCTGTCACGCTGGCTAGGCGGGCTCGGCGCCACTATTGCGCTGGTGGCCTGCGTCCTGGTGATCCTTGACCTGACCGACGCCGGGCTGCGGCGCTGGTGGGACGCTCACGCCCTGACCACCGACACAGTCGCCGGGCTGCTCGTACTGATGATCACGGTCCTGGTCGTTGATCAGGTGGTCCGGCTCCGGCAGGACAACAGCAAGGCCCGCGCCGTGGCGGTCCAGGTCGCCATCCTGATGACTCAGGCCAACAGCGCGTCACAGGCGGTGTCCCAGGTACTGGCCGGTTCGGGCGACCGGGACATAGCACGCGACGAATTCCGGACTTTGACGATGATGCTGCTGGCCGTCGCGCCGACACTGATCGACGCCAACACGTCAAGGAATTTCCTCGAGCAAGCCCAGCACCTCGACGGAGAGATGGCCTTGGCGCTGAACTGGTTCGCCACGGCGCCCGGCCAGGAAAAATACCCGGCCGCCCGGCTCGACGACGCGGTACAAGCGCTCAAGTCCGCGTCGACTCCACTGCTCCAGATCTTGACTCCGGAGATGCGGTCGGCCGTTGGCGGAGATGATCCCGCCCGACCGGCCAGGCGCGGGGCCCCGGACGGCTATTCGCCAACACTTTTGCCAAGCTGACTCGCCGAAGCGATTTGCGGCTTGCCGGAACTACCAAACAGAAGGTCATACTTGCCCGGGGCTCCCAGGTCTGAACCCAGACAGGCAGGAGCTATTGGCGCGCAGATCGCCGTTAGGCGGGGCAATCAGGGGTGGCCCAGCCGAAGGAGGTGGCCATACCCGCACTGCTCACGGCATATCGGCTTCTACCAGGCTCTGGCCGCTGGTAAGCCGGTTGAGACAGCGTTTGATGTCGGCCTCGCCCAAGTGATGATGACACCGCAAGGCGATGACACACTGGCCCCGCTGCTGCTTCATGGTCCTGGCGGAACAGGCTAGTCCCGCTAAGGCAAGAACCGGATAACGGATTGCGGGAGGTGGGCGGCGACCGACGTTACCCGCCACTGCCAGATCGCCGTCTCAGGCAGGGTTGCGGCCACGCTCAAGCCGCTCGGCGATCCAGAGCTTGATGATGGACTGGCGGGTAACCCCTAGGCGGCGGGCTTCCCGGTCGAGTGATTCGATCATCCAGGACGGGAAGTCGACGTTCACCCGGCGTTGTTCCAGCGCGGGACGACGGATGCCAGTGAGGTCCAGATCGCCTGTCACATCTTCGCCGTCGTCAAACTTCTGATCGAACTCCTCAGCCCTCATACAGCGTCACCTCCTCCTTCCGAGACCGGCGCGCCGAGATGATCCTGACCTGGGGCCCGCGGTAGGTCACCACCACCGACCAGTGCTTGGCATCGATCTGGCCGATCACCAGCCACCGTGGCTCATCGGCGGTCCGGGCGGGGATCTCTACCCGCATGACGTCTCGCCAGATCGCCTGGACGGCGTCGAAGTCAATGCCGTGCTTCTCCAGGTTCGACGCGCTTTTAGCCGGGTCAAACTCGAATTCCATTCGATCCGGCTCCTTCCGGTATAATAACTATACCATATCGGCCTCTCAGGGCCTGCCTGCGCACCTCTTACAGCCTCATCGGCTCGGTGTCGAGCGGAAACCACCGGTGCATGCATCCTGATGAGGCAAGCCTGCCCCGGCGGCCAGGGGGGCATCCCTGCGGTCCCCAGCGGCGCCGTGCGGCGGCAGGCACCCCCGCCGCCGGAGCTGCGTGGGGGCGCAGGACCCGGCGGTGTCCGGCCTGGCTCGTGCCCGCCTGCATTGTTGTGAGCCTGCCTTACCTGCCGCGCCGGAATGGGGATTCTGCGCGCATGCCGGTCAGCCCAGGACGTGGTGGTTGTCGCGTGCCTGCGCCCGGGTTCGGGGAATTGTCACTGTAGCGGTCAACTTCTGGCGGGTCTGGCCGCGTGTGTGCGAGTGGGGACGGACACGGCGCCGATCGGAAAGAAGCGGCGATGCGGCGGGACACCGGCGACCTTGACGAGCGTTTCACTGCCTTCGTGCGCGAGCACGGCGAGCGCCACCTGCGGATGGCCGTCTTGCTCACCGGCGACTGGCACGCCGCCGAGGATCTTGTCCAGGCCAGCCTGGTCAAGCTCTACCGGGCATGGCCGCGGCTCGATACCGGCACCGATCCCGACGCCTACCTGCGCCGGATCATCGTGAACACGCATCGCTCGTGGTGGCGTGCCCGATGGCGGCGCGAAACGCCCGCCGCGGCGCTGCCCGACCGAGCGTATGGGGATGACCTCGCCGACCGGCACGCGCTCGGCGCGCTTGTCCGGCAGGCGCTCGCCGGGCTGCCGCGCCAGCAGAGGGCGGTGCTGGTGCTGCGCTATTGCGAGGATCTGCCGGAGGCCGCGGTGGCGCAGCTGCTCGGGTGTTCGGCCGGATCGGTCAAGACGCACGGGCACCGCGGGCTGCGCGCCCTGCGCCGGCGGCTCGGGGGCGAATGGCCCCGGCCTGAGGTCAACCAGGCACCGGATCCGCAACGTGGCAGGGGGTGAACTGCCATGAAGGAGGAAGAGAACGATATGCCTGACGCCGAACAACAGGTGCGCGCGCTGTTCGCAGCCGCGTCCGCGGATGTTTCGCCTGACATCGATCTGCTGCGCGGCATGCAGGCCCGGCGGGTGGCACACCGGTTTCGCCTCCGGGTCACGCTCTCGGCGGCTGCGGCCGCGGTGGTGGCGGCCGCCGTCGTGATCACGACGGCGCTGGCCCAGGCGCCGTCAGCGCTCGCGCAGCTCACCAGCGCCGTCTCCCGCACAGCGGCACAGAGCTACCACTTCACCGCGACGACCACAAGCGTGACGCTGTCCGGTACCGGCACACCGGTGACGACGCGGACGGATCTGTCCGGGGCGTTCGACCCGGTGCGACGACTCGGCGAGGAGACGACAAGCACCGGCGAGCAGACGCGCTTCATCGGCAGCTACGTCTACCTGAACGGCCACCTGACGCTTCCTGACGGCAAGTCCTGGCTCAGGGCTCCCAGCCCGACGCTATGGGCGCCCGTGACGGCCAATCGGCAGCTGAGACTCACCGCGGGACTGCTCAGCGTGGCCGAAACCAGCCCGCAGAACCTACTCGCGCTGCTTGAGTCGGCCAGCCAGGTGAACCGTCAAGGCAGCGTATCCGGCCCCGGCTGGACAGGCACCCGGTACGCGTTCTCCGTCACCCTCGCGATCGGCCCGGCCGGGAGCGGACAGCCCACGGTGCACGCCAGCGGCACCATTGATGTCGACCAGCTAGGCCGGGTGCGCCGCCTCGACGCGGCCTACACACTGCCCGCCATGGGGTCGGCACCGCCCGAGCAGGCGACGGCCGAGATGACGTTCAGTGACTTCGGGGCCCCTGTGTCAGTCTCCGCACCGCCCGCCAGCGACGTCCTCGCGCCGGGCAGTGCTCCGGCAGTCCCTGGCCCGGCTCCGTCAATGTCCGGCTCGGCGCCTGGGTGAGCTGGCAGCCAGCAGATCTCGGCATCAGCCCCTTTCCCCCAGGGCAATCTGAGCGAAGCCGACCTCGCATGGGATGACGGTGCCGGCGATGGTGACCCGGGTCAGCAGGGCGGCGAACCCGGCCCCGGCCAGGCTGCCGCCGATGGCGCGGACGGTGATGTACAGCCCGACCGAGATGCTGGTCGATGCCGTACTGGCTCGCTCGGTGAGCACCACGGCCGTGCCCCGGCCCATACGGCGATATCGAGCCACTCGCCATCGGCCAGGCGGATCAGGTATGCGGCGCGGAGTTCTGGCTCGGCACCCCGGCAGGCCCGCAACGATGCCTGGCGTGCCTTCAGGACGGCCGGCTCGCGCTGCGGGGTGGTGCGGAAGCGGGTGAACTGCACGATGGTCATGGTTCCTCCCGGCACCAACCCGGCATCCCGGCAATCAGGATGGTCCTCCCCGCGGCGTAGCAGCAATCCTGGTCCGGATGCCGCGCGGTGCATCACCAGAACAGGTGATTCCTGGGCCCGTGCCGTGCGGGCTCAGCCTGGCGGCCGTCCGTACGGGCTGGTGGCGCCTTACCGATCATGGATCTCGCTGCCGATGATGCCACGGGAGCCGACGCCGAGGCCGGTCTCCTCCCTCGTCTCACGTAGCCCCTGCCGGTGCCGGGCTTCCTAAGCGCCCTGACCGGGTCGCTCGATCACTACGGGTATTGGCTGATCCGCGCCCTGGTCGTGCTGGAAGACTTCGGGTGCTCCCGCTGTCTGCGGGAGCGGACGGACTGTTACGGCGTTCCCCATGGGGACCTGGCACGTGCAGTTCGCACTATAGGTCAGCACGAGCTAAAGGCGCAGTGCCTGGTCTGCCCGCGCATCCGAGAAGCCCGCAGATGCATCGGGCGCGCCCGTAACCGGAGAATCTGCTGAATGCCGCGGGACCAATCCAGCTCCTGAGGCAAGCGCGCCGAGTCGGCGATCTCGCATAATTGGGGATCGTTGTGCGTCGCGTCGCATCAGGGCGGGTCCGCGGAGCCTGGGAGGGAGTGGGTGTGCCTCAGTCTCGGGTGAGCGTGGAGCCGGTTGGTGTGGGGTTTGATGCCGCGGTGCTGGATGACTTGGGCAGGCGGCTGTCGGCTGCGCGCCTGGCTGCCGACGGCGGTACCGCGTGGGAGCAGGGTGTCCCGCGGTCATGGCTGGCGAGTGTGCTGGCCGGCTGGCAGCGGTTCGACATCGCCGCGTTCCAGACGCGGCTGGACCGTCTGGCGCACTGGCGGGCCGTGGTGGACGGGCAAGTGATCCATCTGGTGCATGAGCCCGGCCGGGGGCCGGCGCCGCTGCCGCTGCTGCTGACCCACGGCTGGCCCGGCTCGTTCTGCGAGTACCTGGACATCATGCCGCTGCTCACCGATCCCGGCGCGCACGGCGGCGATCCGGGTGACGCGTTCACGGTGGTGGCGCCGTCGCTGCCCGGGTTCGGCTTCTCCGGCCCAGTTCCGGCGGGGGGCCTGACCGCGGATGCGGTCGCCGGGCTGTGGCACCGGCTCATGGGCGAGGGCCTGGGGTATCGGCGCTACGTCGCGCACGGCAGTGACCTGGGGGCGGGCGTCACCGCCCGGCTCGCCCGCGCCCACCCCGGCGCCGTGGCCGGCATTCACCTGGCCACCCCCGGGCTGGCGCCGCCTCCGAAGCCGTGGAGCCCCGCCGAACAGGCCCACTTCGCCGAGGTGGACGCCTGGACCGGCGAGGAGGGCGGCTACGCGCACGTGCACTCGACCAAGCCCGCCACGCTGGGCGCCGCGCTGCAAGACTCCCCGGCGGGGCTGGCCGCCTGGATCGGGGAGAAGATCAACGCCTGGAGCAGCACCAGTGCCGACGGCCGACCCGCGTTCCCCCGGGACCTGCTGCTGGGCACCTTGACCCTGTACTGGGCCACCGGGACCATCACCTCGTCCCTGTTGCCCTACTGGGCCTACCGGCACGCGCCCGGCACCGCGCTGCCCGCAGGAGAACCGGCGCCGGTGCCCACCGCGATCACCATCTTCGGCGGCGAACGGGTCCCCTTCCCCAAACCGCCCCGCGAACTTGCCGAACGCTACTTCCATGTCACGAGCTGGGCCGAGCACGACCGCGGCGGTCACTTCCCCGCCGTCGCCGAACCGCGGTTGCTCGCCCAGGCACTGCGCGACGCCTTCAGGCCGCTACGGTCATAAAAGGGCGCCGCATCGACTCGGGCTGTCGCTCCCGGCAGGCGGCATCCGCAACGATTCGTGATCGGCTGTGGACTGGCCGAGGCGCACACTGCCGCCGTTATCTCAAGCCCGAATCGGGGTGTCTTCGCTGTAACCGCCGCGGGTCCTGGGCTTCGGCGAGGACACGTTATCTGCAGGGGGTCGTTGCTGTAGCTGCTGTGAGGGCCGC
>Ga0335073_10006052_pt1 | contig 17000 bp, 9 predicted proteins | sample Lox_Sample_22_FD_207093 | JGI IMG/M metagenome (GOLD analysis project Ga0335073, IMG submission 207093) | Soil microbial communities from Loxahatchee National Wildlife Refuge, Florida, United States - Lox_Sample_2.2 | ecosystem: Environmental > Terrestrial > Soil > Wetlands | place: USA: Florida... | reverse complement strand
CCATAGGCGACGGCCACTTCCTCCGGCGTCCGCTCCACCTGTTCCTCGAACAGCGTCTGCAGCGAAGCCTCCCGCGGATACCCACTGCCCGTCTCGTTCCACGTAACGAGGAGCCGCCTTCTCTCATCGGCCGAGATCATCGGGATCTGTGACACGCGCGCTGCCGGATTCTCGGCGATCCCCTGCAGCAAGCAGGCAAAGTGCTCCGCCATTTTGGCGATTCTTTCGCCGTCAAACAGGTCTGTGTTGTAGAGGAATGTTCCCGACATGTGCGCATCGCCCTCAAAGATCAAGAGCGTCAGATCGTACGGGGCACCCAACTGCCGGGCGTAAAGGAGTTCAAGAGGAAGCTCGGTTCCGGGAGTTCGACGGGACTCATTCGAAACTTGCCGCGGGCGGCCATCGCGCGCTTTCTCCCACCCAAAGAGGACATCGAGCAGCGGAGGGCGGCTTGCATCGCGCCGCAGAGCGGGCTGTTCGGCGAGCAGTGGAAACGGATAGTGCTGATGCTCGAATGCTCCGAGCACCTTCGCTCGAACCAGGGCGAGCACACTCTCGAAAACGGGATCTCCTGAAAAATTCGCGCGCAACGGCACCAAGTTGGCGAAGTATCCGATGAGGTGTTCGAACTCCGTTCTGTCCCGACACGCCATCGGGGAGCCGACGAGGATGTCTTTCTGCCCGGTATACCGATGCAAGAGCAGCTCGAAACCGGCTAACAGAAGGATGAAAAGCGTGACGTTCTTTTCTTTTGCGAGCAGCCGCAGGCGGTCCATCAACGCGGGGTCCAGGGTGAAGCTCAGGGAGGATCCGTTGTAGGTCTGGACCGTACCGCGCGGACGATCCGAAGGAAGGTTCAGAACCGGAAGTTCGCCGGCGAGTTCGTCTTTCCAGTATCGAAGGAGCTCCTCGCCTCGATGGCTCGCCAGCAAATTCTCTTGCCAGCGCACATAGTCGCTGAACTGGAATTTCAGAGCCGGCAGGGCGCTTGGCTTATCTTCTTGTCTCGATGCATATAGCTCGCGCAACTCCTCGGCGAAAACGTCATAGGACCAACGGTCAAACGCAATGTGATGGATTCCCAACAGCAGCACGTGGGATGCGCGCGAGCGTGAGTACACCCGGAGCCGGATGACCGGATGGTTTTTCAGATCGTACGGGCGAGACGCATCTTGGACGAGGCGTGCCTCGAGAAAATGTTCTTCCCATGTGGAGGCGTCGATCGCCGCAAAGTCAGCCTCGGGTGCTTGCTCGATCCGCTGCACGAATTGCTCATCCTGAAGCTCGAAGGTCGTTCGTAGAGCAGCGTGGCGGTTTACGATTTCCTGGAACGCCCCCCGGAGTGAGTCAATGTTCAGCTCGGCCTCGACACGAATGGCGAACATCGTGTTGTACGTCGTCGCCTGGCGGTCGAGGCCAGCGAGATAGAGCATTCCCTTTTGACCATAGGACAGAGGGAACTCGCGGGTGCCTTCGACGCTCTTCCTGCGTCGCAGCTCAGCGAGAAGAGCCCGCTTCTGCTCTGGCGAAAGCCCGCTCAAGTCGTGGGTTTGGTGGGTCATGAGGAAAACTATGCTTCCGACACCCGCTTCAGCAGGGCATCGACCTCTTCACTCGGAAGCTCATTCATCATGGCGAGGAGTTCCGCGTCGGAGGATGACGCATCTGCCGCTGCGTCGGACGGGTCAATCCTATCGGAGTTGTCTTGCCGCTGTGTGATGACACGAGCAAGCCCAGCGATTGTCGGCATTTCGAAAAGATCGCGCAGCGACACTCGGACACTGAAAAGTTCCCGCAGGCGGTTTGCCACGCGCAGCGCGAGCAGGGAATCTCCACCCAATTCGAAGAACGTGTCGTCGACGCTCACATTCGACAGCGCGAGGACTTCGCGCCAAATGCGGGCGATCCGTTCTTCGGTTTCCGTCCGAGGTTCCGTCCGCCTCCGCACAGCTCCGCGAGTCCCGTTCGCAGAGATCTCGTTGACATCGGCCAGCGCCTCGGGGGTGACGCTTACTAGGCGACAGTGCGTCTGCACGCCGAAGCGGTCCCGCACTTCCATGCGATCGGCATTCGGGCCGTGCCCGTCACCTTTCCGGGCAACGTAATAAGCCGAAAGCGTGCGAAGCGGCGATGGTGGATGGAGCGTATGCCTCTGGACATGCGGGCTCGCCAAATCCAGGCCGATCGCAAGCTGATGCTGTTTCCGCAAAAGCGCGGCGGTCATCGAGCCAAGCGCTTGCGAGCTCGACAGGAGCGCATAGCCCATGTTGCGGAAGGCCTCCCCGACGGCCGCAGGGCCAGCTTCGCTCATTCCTACGTCGTCCCATACCGTCCAATTGAAGCAAAAGGTGTTCGGGTGAGATGTCTTCCGCCGTTCGTCGCAATAGGCGTCGAGGAAGCTGCTCGCGGCCGAATAGCCGCTCGATGTGGCGCTTCCGAACAAACTGAAAACCGACGAGAACGCAACAAAAAGGGCTTCGGGGCGATCGGCGATGAGCTCAAATAACGTTCGGGTTCCGTAGACTTTGGGCGCGAACATCCACTCGAAGGTGCCGGTGCGTTCAACGCGCACCCAGTGCTGATCCATCACTTTCCAATGCCGCTCGAGATTCCCTTCGCCGGCTAGGTGAAAAATGCCGGCCAAGGGCCGGTTCCAGTGTTCTTCGGCCTCTCTCACGACCTCGCGCAGCCGACCCAAGTCGCAAATGTCGGCAGACCGGTAGAGGAAGTCGGCGCTACAGGATTCCAGCCTGCGGCGATTCCTCAGGCGGCGAGCAAGTACTGAATCCGGTTCAATCCCGTCCGCTTCCTCGTTTGTGTTTGGGAGTATTGTCCGGCCAACCAGCACGAGTTTTGTCCGATACTCGCGACTCAAATATTCGGCGAGATGAGTTCCAATGCCTCCCAGCCCTCCGGTGATCAGGTACAATCCGCCTTCGGCAATCGGAGACGGTTGGATCGGTTCGGCGAGCATGTCGACCTGAGAAAGAGCCGCCTCAAGGCGTTTTTCTCGGCGATAGGCCACTTCCGTTCGGCTCCGCGAAATGGCGAGTTCCTGACGGAGACGCTCAGCATCCGCTGCTGGGGAACTGCCTTCGAGATCAACATGCCGGCAGTCGAGGAGCGGCATCTCCAGCGAAATCGTCTTGAGTAATCCCAGCAGGGTCGCCTTCTCCGAAGCCGCGCGGTCCTGTTCGCCGGTGGCCTGCGCTCGGCTCGACACGACAAACAGCTTCACCCGATGGGCGCCATTCGCCCTGTCCAGCATTTGTGTCAGCCGCAGCAGGCTAAGAGTTCCGTACTGTTGTGCTCGGGCAAGTTCGTGAACGCTCGCCGAAGACCCAAGATCACCGCCGTAAGTCCACAGATGCAAGACACAATCCACTTCGATCTGATCTTGCGCGAGCGCGGTCAACAACAACTCATAATGCGAGTGCTCGGCAGGATTGAGGCGGTAGTGTGAGCGATCGATGCGCGCGAATTCCTCTCCTCGCACCACCTCAATCCAGGTGAGCGCACGCGCGCCTATCTTGCCAGAGAGGTGGGACGCCAGGCCTTCGGAGTCGGCGAACACCAGGTATCTTGCTTCCAACTGGCTCGAATCGAGAATGTGGGGCTGCCGAACGGTCCATGTCTTCCGGAAAAACCAGTTCGGCAAAGTGTGGCTACTTTCGGTATCGAGATCGATTCGCCTTACGATCGAGTCGAATTCGCCCGACTCGAATCGCCGTCGCAGGGTCGATCTTTCAATTTTCCCGATAGCGGTCTTTGGAATGTCGGCCTGCTCCACAGGGATGACAAACGCCGCGTGAACGCCCGCCTTCGTTACTAGCGTCTCGCGAATTCTCCTGACGGCATCGAGTTGTCCCATCCAATCTTGTGCGAGCGGATGAAAAACGATGCAAAGCCGATCGGTGTTGTCATTAGCTCCGCGCACCGCGAACGCCGCCGCGTAGGAGGCTTCCACTCCCAGCACCTCTTCCACGACCGACTCGATCTCGTGGCTGAAGAAGTTGGCGCCGTTAATAATGATGACGTCCTTCGACCGGCCCGTGATCGTCAGGCGTCTGTCTTTTAGAACGGCAAGGTCGCCCGTGTTGAGCCAGCCGTCCGGCGAGAAAGATTCCCGATTCAGTTCCCGATTGTTGTAATAGCCCGTGGTAACCGGCAGGCCCTTTACCTGAAGGCGCCCGACCTGCCCTTCTTTCAGAATCTGGTCTCGGCCGTCGACGATACGAAACGAAATGCCGGGGATCGGCCCACCTACTTCGACGAATGTATCTTCGTCGCGGAGCGTTTCAACCGAGCAACGGTCGGAAAACGCGACGCCCGAACAGGTCTCCGACATTCCCCACGAGGGGTGCATCGCATCCGCCCGCAGCCCGTGTTTGGCCAGAAGGTCGAGGAACCGTCGCGCCGTCTTCGGAACGATCGCCTCCCCGCCGTTCAGAACGAACCTCATCGAGCTCAGGTCCCACCGGCGCGAGTGCAGATCGTTCTCCTGGTTGTTGATCAACCCGAACGCAAAATTCGGGGCCCAAGTGGCCGTGGCGCGATGACGTTCGATGAGGTCTAACCATTTGAGTGGCTCTTCGAGGATCGTTTCGGTGGGAACGTGAATCTGTCTCGCAGAACCGAACAGGGCCATCAGGTGAGACATCACGATCCCGCCGACATGATCTAGGGGAAACCAGTTGAGGAGGGCATCGGTTGCCCCAAAGTGTGTCAGCTGCGCGGTTCCGGCGGAGCGGTGCATCAGGCTTCGGTGGCTCTGCAAGACACCCTTCGGGAGGCCCGTGCTGCCCGAGGTCAGCAGGATGAGACACACATCGTCCGGTTGACTCCGATGCCAGTCCTGGTCGCGCCCAAACGTCCGCAACTTCTCGACGCTCTCCACGCGGAGGTCCTCAAGATCCAGGAGTTCGCGAATCCTGCGGACGTCATGGGCAAGCCCTTGCCCCGCAAGAATGAGAGGATGCCCCAACAACTCCCAACTGTGGTGTAGCTTCTTGATCGTGCTGTTCAACTCCGCGTAGGTCGGCGCAATGGAGATTGGCGCGGGAACAAAGCCGCCGAGAACACATCCCCAAAAAGCCGGAATGAAATCCTGGTTGCGGTCGAGTTGAAGAATGACCTTGTCTCCCGCTCGAAGTCCGAAACTTCGCAACCCTGCGAGAATCCGCTCGGCATCCTCGAGTAGCTCCTGATAGCTGTGAGTGACCTCGGAATCGTCTGTTTGCACGTAGGTGATCCCGCGAGCCGGTTTCGCTTTGGCTGCGCGGGCCAGGGCCCTCTGCAAAATCGGCGGCACCTGTTCGGGATTCTGGAACGGTTCGCCCTGGCTGATGGCCGCTCTGTCAGCGAAAGGTGCAGCGTCTCGCGTCACCTCACGCGTGGGCCGAAGCAATGGCCCACTCCCGAGGAGATCGGCAAGGTGCAGTGGCCCGAGTTTCGGCAGTCGAGGTTCGATGACCACCTTCGCCTGCTCAACTTCCGGCGAAGACAACAGTTGTTGCTCGCACGCCCTTGCCAACTGTTCATCCACAACCTCGAGACGCGCTAAAGCTTCTTCGTCCAGTGCCCCGTTTTGTGACAATGGCAAGCTGGAAACGAGCACATAAGAATCTGGCAACGCCGACGCGGGAAATGCCGATTGCAAACGAGAACGGACAGCGTGTTCTTGGAAGTCTCCAAGCGGAACGATATACGCAATGATTTCGGCGTTTGCGCGTTCCCGATGCTTCCTCCGAATCGCGCAGTCCAAGACAGACGTTTCCCTGATCAATGTTGCTTCGAGATCGCGGAACTCTGTTGTGGAAGGTTCCATCCTACCTCCCTGCGCCAGTCTTGCCGAAAAAGACCCGAGAACTCGGGTCTCGTTCGTCGTTGTGCTGAGGCTTTCGTATCAACTGGTATTCCGAAAAAAGACAGCTATAGCCGGCGCCCCGTGATTCGCAAACGCCGTTCAGACGGGCCTGGGTGCGGCCGTCGTACTGGAAAACGGCGACGACACCGACCTCGAAGGGGCGAGGCGCTTTAGTGCCGTGATGCCCCTACCCCAACAGACCTTGCATCCCAGTTCTGTGAGTGACGGAAAATACACACCAATTCTCGGCAGCTGCAGGCGGATATCCCCTTGGATTTTTCGTTCGACGCTAAGTCCCCACTGAAATCCGAGATTGCGGCATTGCTGCAATACCGATGTGTCGAAATCTGAAACTGGATACGCAATCAAATTGGTCGGTTGCCCGCTAACCTTTTCCAACCAGCGCCTGTTTTCTTCAATCTGGTGCAGAGCTTCTTGCTTCTCGCACAGGGTCAAAAACGGGTGATCGACCGTGTGCACGCCTATCGTAAACAGGGGGTTTCGCGCGAGCTCGGCAACTTGTTCGGCCGTCATGCCAGCTGCTCGATCGCGAAGATCTTCTTGCGAAACGAAATCTTCGGCGCGCGGCAGTTCTGCTTCAATGGCCTTATACATGGCCGCGGGATGCGGCGTGAGTTCGAGTAGCTGTCGCCGCAACCGAGCAACGGTCTCTGATCGGCTTTTCTCGGACATATCCCAGAATTGGCCGCCAAACCGGAAGCCATTCCCGGGGAAATATTTCTCGATCAGCCGTAGGTATACGAACCAGAGATATCTACCGGGGTCTGCGTGGCGCGATGGAACAAAGAAGATGGCGGGGACGCCGTACCGAGCCAGAATCGGGGCCACCACCTCGGCATGATTCGAGAATCCGTCATCAAACGTCAGCAAGACGGTGAGACGGCTCAAGCGCCGGCGCTTCTCCCCCAAGTCCCTGGCGCCAACCAAGTCGAAATGATCGAGCAGGAAGCGAACATGCCGCTCAAACACATCGCCCGTGATGAGAGCATCGCGCCTGGGGACGCCGTGATAGACCAAAATCACAGGGTCGCGACGGGCTAGCGTGCGCTTGAGCGGAAAATGCCAGCCGATGGTGTTTGCGAACTGTCGAGAAAAGGGGTGCATGTTCGGTGGAGAAGGCCTAGTCGGAGGCTGCCGCTGTGGCCACCCTGGCTACAGGACTCGGCGAAGCCGGCGCAGCGATTTGGCGCGTGAGCTGCGCGTCCGGGATCAGTTCGCTGAGAGTGTCTACAATTGCGGGGGAATTATCTGCCTGGCACAAAACTGCGAGCCGCTCGAGCGCTCGCTCGATCTTTTCCGCCGGGCACCCGGCGATGTTGCCAATGAATATCTTGGGATGCCGCGTCCGCGACATCCGCTCCTCGGAGATTTCCAGTTCTTCATACAGTTTCTCTCCGGGACGTATGCCCGTAAACGCGATGTCGATGTCTTCGTAGGGGCGCAGCCCCGACAGCGTGATGACGTCTTTCGCCAGGTCCAAAATTTTTACCGGCTCACCCATGTCCAAAACCATGATCTCGCCGCCCTGACCGATGGTGCTGGCTTCTAACACCAGCTGGGCCGCCTCGGGAATCGTCATGAAGTATCGCTTCATGTCCGGGTGAGTCACAGTGACCGGCCCGCCCTTTCGAATTTGGTCGTAGAAAATAGGAATCACTGATCCAGCAGAGCCGATCACATTTCCAAATCTCACTGCGACGTAACGGGTTCCGTAAGAGCCGTTGAGTGACTGAACCGCTAGTTCAGCCACTCGTTTCGACGCCCCCATGATCGAGGTGGGCCGTACCGCCTTGTCCGTCGAAATCAGTACGAACACCTCCGCGCCGAATCGACCAGCGATGTCCCCCAGACGATAGGTATTGAGCGCGTTATTGGATACTGCCTCGGCGATGTTCTCCTCCATCAGGGGCACGTGCTTGTGCGCCGCGGAATGCACGACAATCTGAGGCTTGTGCCGCGCAAAAATCTGCGCCACACGGTTTTCGTTGCCAACATCGACCGTCAGAGGAACTACAGCCATGTCGGGATGGCTCTGACGCAGTTCCGAGTGAATGCCAAAAATGGCGGATTCGGCGCGTTCGATCAGGAGCAACCGTGCCGGCCGAAAAAGCGCGATTTGCCGCGCGAGTTCAGAGCCGATCGAGCCTCCCGCTCCGGTAACCGCTACCACTTTCCCACGGATGGTTTCCCGGATTGCGGCCTCTTCCAACTGCACTGGCTCCCGACCCAGCAGGTCACCCACTTCCACGTCACGAATCCGGCTGACCTTAACGCGTCCTTGCAATATCTCAAACAGGCTCGGAATGATCCGGACCTTGACCGGGAGCGCCTCACAGATATCGAGAATTCTCCGAAAGTCCTTGCGCGAGGCGTGGGTAATCGAAATCACGAGTTCATCGATTCCGAATTGCTGTACGAGCAAGGGCAGATCTTTTGTTTTCCCCAGCACTTCGACTCCGTCGATTACCATGTGTTGCTTGGAATCGTTGTCGTCCACGAACCCCTTGATGTCCAGGCCTGAGTCCTCGCGACTGTTGATTTCCGAAACCATCCTGCGCCCTGCCTTTCCGGCGCCGATCAAGAGTACAGAGCGGGTTCCTTCTGGCGCTGGCCCGAATGGGCTGCGCCAGCGCTGGAACCGCTCGTAAACAGCTCGCCGTGCCACTCTCGCGCCCATCGTAGCGCCGAAAACAAGCAGCGTATCCAGAATGATGACGGAAAGCGGTATACGCCAGCTGGCCAGCGAGTTGGGAAGCGCAAGCCGTGCCACGAGCATTATGGCGGCAGGTATCAGCGAGGCGACTACAAAGGCTTTCACCTCTGCCATTCCGACATAGCGCCAAATGAATGCGCGTACACCGCATAAGTGCAAGCAAAGGCACTGAACCACGACAACGGCGGGCAGTTGGACAATCAGACGTGCGAGATCTCTTTCGGGAACGTCGAAATCGAATCTCAACTGGTACGCCAATGCGAAGGCGGAGACCAGCAGCAGGCCATCGAGCAGCGTGGGCAGGAGATTGACCAGGAACTGCACAACGGGGGAGCGACCGATCCTTGGTTCGGTGATGGTATCCATTGTTAGATCGCAATCAGAGTTCTGATGGTCAAACGGCTTCAGGATTTGGAACTTGAGTTCTTCGAGAACAGGCGCTAGGCCGTGCGGACGGGTCCCCCGGAAGGGTTCGCCGCCCGGACAATCTCTTCCACAGATGGACAAGGGCATTGGTTCGCGAGAATCGCTCGTGCCGTGGAGCCGATAACCTTCATGTCAGTCCACGAGTTCCGTTTCGCTAGGTAGGCAAGGTACCCAGTGAGCTTGAAGGGCTGAAGATGGTGCAAATAAAATGATTCGCGGTCCTCACGGACCAGACCCAACAGGGCCTCCTCATTGCGGAGCAACAAGGTCACGGGATCGGTAAGGCCGGGACGCACTTCGAGGACGAGGTTCCAGCTCGGATTTCGAAGATCGACATACTCTGGAACCTCCGGTCGCGGGCCAACAATCGACATGTCACCTTTCAAAATGTTCCACAGTTCAGGCAGTTCATCGAGTTTTGTCTTCCGGAGGAGTCGGCCAACGGTCGTAATTCGCGGATCGTTTGCTGCCGTGATCGTTGTGCCCGGTTCGCGACGAACCGTCATGCTACGCAGCTTGTACATCCAGAATCTCCTGCCACGCTGGCCCACGCGCTCCTGCCGGAAAATGATTGGTCCCGGCGAACTCACCCTAATCGCCACGGCTGCGATCAACAAGACCGGCGAAACCGCGACCAAACCCAGCGCGGCCAGAATGAAGTCGATCCAGCGCGGCAGCCCGCTTCTAACTTGTACGACCCGAACGTCGGGCGAGTTAGGGCGCGTCGGCTCATTCTCGACCCGGGCGGGTTGCATCACGCACGCACCTTGCGCAATTCAGTCTCCAGTACGGACGCCACGTAGGCGACGTCCTCCTCCTCCAGATCGCCAAAGAATGGCAGCGCGATCGTGCGATCTGAAATCGATTCGCACACCGGAAAATCCCCGCGGCGATATCCGAACTGTTTTACATAGAAGGGTTGCAAGTGAATGGGTGGAAAATAGTCGCTGCAACCGATACCGCTTTGCCGCATTCCCATCAGAATTTGATTGCGCTCATCTCGGGTGAACTGAGGATCAAGTAGGACGACGTACACAAACCAACTTCTCGTGGTTTCTGGGATCACGGCCGGTAGCGAAATCCCTTCGACTTGCTCGAATGCGCGAGCATACAAGTCGGCGGCGCGTTTTCGTTTGTCCAAGAGTTCTTCGATGCGACTCAGTTGCGCCACGCCCAGCGCGCTATGAATGTCGCTCAAACGATAGTTGTAGCCAAGCCGTTCATGCGCGAGCCACGTACTTCCTTCCGAGCGTCCTTGATTTCGCATGCTTCTGCACGCTGAAGCCACTGAGTCGTTGTCGGTAATGATTGCTCCGCCTTCGGCGGTCGTCATCTGCTTATTCGGGTAGAAAGCAAGCACGGAGCAATCGCCAAACGTCCCAACTTTCTTCTCTCCGCAGGTGGCGCCAATCGATTCACACGCGTCTTCAATCACCTTGAGTCTATATTTGTCGGCGAGCGCCCCGAGGCCGATCATGTCGGTCGGCTGGCCGAAGACGTGCACGGGTAGGATTGCTTTCGTTCGCTTCGAAATCTTGGCTTCAACCAAAGCGGTATCAAGATTCATCGTTCTCGGATCAATGTCTACAAAGACGGGACGCGCTCGTTCGTAAAGGATGCAGTTTGCCGAAGCGACGAAGCTGAAGGGCGTCGTGATCACTTCGTCGTCGTCGCCGATCCCGAGGGCCCTGACACACAGATGCAGGGCGCTAGTGCCGCTGTTTACCGCAACCGTGTGGCGAGCGCCCAAATAGCTGGCCAGCATCTTTTCGAACTTGACCACCTCGGGGCCGAGACTCAGCCGCGGCGAGTCGAGCACACGCGCCACCGCTTCCCGTTCCAAGCGTGTGATATCGGGCCGAGAGAGCGGCACCTCCCTCCTTTCCAGTACAGTTGTGGTCCTTGGGTTCATGTGCCAGTTAGACTAGGCAGACGTCCTATTTATAGGGTGCCATGGCGGCTGGATCTGTGCCGAGACGCAACAGGCCTACAAACGTAGACACGCCGTAGGACGCATGAAAGAGAAAGAAACCGAATGGTAGAACCGGGAGCAAATCCCATCCATACCGCGCCGCCGCACGGATCGAAAACAAGAGCGCGCCAACCGCGTATACCGAAAGGAGAACCTCGAAGGCAAGGCGCGATTGCTCGTGAACCACACCGAGGGACGCGAGCGATAGAAGCAGCAGCACGAAAGCAGCAGGGACGAGGTGCCGGACGCCCAGAGCACGAGGATTTTCGGCGACCGTTCGGATGTGCCATTGGGTCTCGCGCATCGTTTTGTGAAGTAGCTTTCCGAAACTGGCTGGGGGCGCATACCGCGTGGTGAGTCTCGGAGTTTGATAGATGAAACCGCCCGCAGCACGTATTCGGGTGTTAAAGTCGTAGTCCTGGTTCCGCAAAAGCCGTTCGTTAAAGTTGCCAATCCGCCCAAACAACTCCCGCCGAAACGCCCCGAAAGGTACCGTGTCCACGAACCCTTCTTTTTGACTGATCCGGAATTGTGAATTTCCAACGCCAAAGGGGCTACTGAGCACCGCAGCAACAAGACGCGCACTCAAAGTGTCAGCGACGGGCTCCGTTATCCAAGGTCCGCCCACATTATCTGCGCCTGTCGAGTGCAGACACCGGACGCAATTCTCGACGTAGTCCTCCGGGTAGGTGTTGTGCGCGTCAGCACGAATGACAATGCTCCCGACTGACTCCGCAATACCCAAGTTCAATGCGGCCGGTGTGATCTTCTTCGGATTCAGAAGCAGCCGAATGAATGGATGACTCCGTGAGAAAGGCGCGACGACTTCTCGAGTCTTATCTTCGCTCATACCATCGACAACCAGGATCTCTATACGATCCTTCGGGTACGTGGAAGCGACGAAAGAAGCAAGGCATTTCCCTATGAAATTCTCCTCGTTTCGGCAGGGAATGATCACAGAAACGAACGTAGCCGAATCGAAGTTCGCCTGATCTGAGACAGAAATCCGCTTCCGATTTGCTTCGCCGGCAGTGATCATCGAGAAATTAAGGGCGGCTCGGGCGGAGCGACACGCTGTTGCGTGTGTCCGACAACGTGAGTCTTGCGACCTTCCCCTGAGCCAATTCAAAATCAAACGTGACAGGGCCTGAGTCACCTTGGCCGGCAAAACGTGTCGGCGACTCCTGGACCAGCGGCAATTTGGGCGTACGCGGGTCAGAAGTCACGATGGCCGCCAAGGCTCCATTCTCAAGGACGATGTTGATCGAAGCGCGAGGCGAGTCGGACACATAGTTACCGACAAAGAGTCCGAGGTCGCCCGAACTAAGCAATGGCGCTGCGCTCGCCGCAACTCGAGAATCGATAACGAAGACAGCAAAATCAGGGGCAGTCGAGTCGGGCGTAAACTTCCATCCGAGGGGCGCCGCAACTCGAAGACCTGTCATCGGCAGTCGAAGCTTGTTCCCATCATAGGTTCCTGTGAAGACGGGCGCGCCGAGATAGTCCTCCGCATTTCGTACCTCGAACCTCTTCCCCACGCTCAGAATAGAGCTCACATCCACATCCACGGTGTCGTGCCGATCCCAATTGTAGATAATGACCATGCCTCGCCCGGGCTGATATTCATTTGGGCGTACGAACGTCCAGACCCCGGACGGGCGCCCCTTGGTGAATTGGCTCTGACGATCTAACCCTGATTTGCTTTGCCAACCGTTAAAATCCGCCTTGCCCGTCGTGTATCCGAAGAAGCCCTGAGGATCGTTGTTGAACGTTGTCCCAAAGTAGCGATTTTGATCCCACCGCAATCCCGCCGGATCTTTGGGCGGCTTAAGCGCGATTAAGCCGTTGAAGCCGACCACCGTGTTCCCCGTAAAGGTCATCGAGCGCCATGGCCCGATAGCGATCGGCGACTGCCCCACAAATACATTGTCTTCGACCCACGCCGAACCATGTTCGGAGGTCGTATCGCATTCAAGGCATATGCTCGCATCCTGAATGTTCCCTCGGAGCTTTTGCCCGGGGGATTCGTAGGTGTAATTGTTGCGCAACGTGATGCGGTCGGCGATAAAGCGCGCCGCCCCGTCGATTATGACATTCGCGAACCGATTGTCCTTCGCGGTCAATATGCCGCTGTCGAAGATCACGTTTCCGACAGCTTCGTAGCCGCGAATGTTGTCCGGCGACGACCAGATGTGGAGGCCGAAGCCAAACTGATCGAACATGATGTTGTCGCGGATGAGCTTTGTGCCGGTGTCGTTTTGCGTATAGATGGCGTGGCCGTGCCGCGTGTCCGTCCCAATCACGTTCTGAGTTCCGTTGTTGAAGATGAGGCATCCATATATTTCAGAATCCACTGCTTCTTTCCAGAATCCGAACCCAAAACCCGCATCGTGTATGACCAGATTGATGAATTTCGTGTGCGGAGCTTCCACAAAAATGCCTTCGGGTCGAAATGTATCTGCCCTCCCGCTTGGCACGAATACAGGGGATGCGGCACGCTGCGGGTTTATGTTGGTCACCTCGAAATCCTGGTAGGTTGTCCAGCCGCCGTACACATTCAGTGTTCCGGAAGCAGCCCGCGCGCGGTTGTCGGTGATGATAGCTCGCTCCCCGGGCACCTGCCGAACGGTAATGACAGCGTTCTCGCTGCCCGTGAGGTAGCTGGTGAAAGGACCCAGATAGGTGCCTCCCCGCAGCCAGATCGTAGTGCCGGGCGAAACGTGTTTTCCGTCAAGCGCCGTCCCGAGATCCCAGGGGTGCTCGCGGCTGCCGTCTCCCTGAGACGAACCATCTGGGGCCGCGTAGTATTGAGTCTGCGAATACGTAGAGCGAGGTGCGCACGCCAAAATCGCCATCGTGGCGCCCATAAAGACCAGCAAGCGCCCGTAATTTTTCACTGCGCCCCCTGCATGTCCGTCGGCGATATTTCTCGCCAAGCCAAGGACTCTTGGGACTTCGCCTTGCTCACAACGCGTCTTTGGCTCGTTCCCCCAGCATGTGGCCGACGCGCCACGATCAGACACGGACGATTGTATCGTTTGACTAATCGTGTGCCGGCGATCGCAATCAATGCGGTCGGAATCAGAAGACAGTCCATGATAACTTCCTTGTAGACTTCTGGCCCGTTCCGCAGAAGCATGGGAATCGTAGAGGTGAACGTCCAAAACCCGATCGCGCTTAGAATCTGTCCGAACCACGTTCGAGCCTCGGCCTTACGATAGAGCAGATTAAACAGCCCGGCCCAGATCCATCCGATCAACACTGCGCCGATAATCACTCCAGCGATCCCGAAGTTCATATACCAGCCGGTTGCATGGTGAATCGTGTATCCCTGTCCGTCAATGGCCGCCATGCCGAGAACGTAGTCGTCGTAGATCGGCGCTGGCCGGTTGGGCCAGACCATCCGCGGCACAAAGGAAAATAACAGACTCACAAAGCTCGATCCGTAGGTGAGAGGCAACTGCTTGTGAAGCACGCCATACATTGATAGATGTGCGGCGACGTTTTCCGTGCTTCGCAGTACCTCGTTGCTGGCGGCAGTCCAAAGGTCCGCGAGACCAACACTATTGGCAGCCGAAAAGAATCCGTCGCGAATTAACTTCACCGCCGTGATGGTGGCCGCGCCAAACACCCCAGCGCCCACGATCAGCAACTTGCTGGCCCGTTGCGCGTTCGCCGAATAGAACAACACCAGCAGCGCGAAGGCCAGCGCGGCCTCTGTCCTATTCCCGGTCTTCACGCACAAATAGAGCAGTGCCCCGAAAACGGCCAAATAGGGCAGGAGAACGAATCGAGGATTCCCCTTGCCCCCGAGATAGCGCGGCTCGCGACCGGAAACACACACCGCCAAACCGACGGTGACCAGAGTCATAGCCGCGTGATCCAGGACCTGATAGATGGTAAACAGTGCCGCGCTACGAACCGAGCCGTAGCCAGAGAGATTTTCCTCTGCACCTTCAGCTAGAGTGTTTCTAATGAGCAGGTACCCCACAACTGCCGCCGCCGCGGCCATAACCGCAACGCGCCAATGGGAGATCTCGATCAGCCGACTGGCCCGCATTCTCTCCTTGGGCGCGACCAAATACAGGACAGTTACCTGCACTACGATGATAAACAGCGTGTAGAGCAAAAGCGCCATCATGTAATCGCTATTAAGAAAGATCGGCACTACCTTGTAAAACAGATAGGGAGTTTCGTCGCTCGTGCCATCTATGCTTCGGACGATACGCCAGCCTCCGTACAGCGTCCAAAAGTACATGAACGCAATGCCCAGAGGAAAAGCCATACAGCGCGTCTTGTGCCACATCATCACCGTCAATCCGCTGACGACGGCGGTCGCAACTCCGAGAATCAGATAAAATTCCATGCGATGAACAAGAACCTGAAGCGCGAGAACGCCCGATCAGGTCACGCTGGCGGCCGCTCGGGACAGGCGAGCTGCCTGGCTTTTGTGGTATGCGACAACTCGGTCGACAATCTCGGTGAGACTGGTGTGAGGCCGAAAGTTGGTCAGCTGCTCCAGTTTTTTGAGCGAAGGAACGCGGCGGAACATGTCTTCAAAACCGGCTTCGTAGGCCTGATCGTACGGCATGTATTCGATGCTGGAAGAGCTCTCGGTTCTCTCCTTGACGGTCCGCGCCAGGCCTTCAATGGTTATTTCCTGATCGTTCCCGATGTTGACGACCTCACCGACTGCCTTGTCTGTGGCGACCAGGCGGAGAACCGCTTCGACTGTGTCGGAAACGTCGCAGAAGCAACGCGATTGCTGCCCTGAACCGTATACCGTGATCGGTCGGCCTTCCAGTGCCTGACTCACAAAATTCGGCAGAACCATGCCGTATCGGCCGGTTTGCCGGGGACCGACGGTATTAAAAAAGCGCGCAATAATGACGGGCTGCCTCTTTTCCTTCCAGTAGGACAGGGCTAGAAACTCGTCGAGCATTTTGGACGCTGCGTAGCTCCATCGACCCTTGGTCGTCGGACCGAGCACCAGGTCAGCATCCTCGACAAACGGCACGCACGTATTTTTTCCGTAGACTTCCGAAGTCGATGCGGCAAATAGGAGCTTTCGCTTCCGGTACGCAGCCTCCAGCACGAGTTGAGTGCCGTTTACGTTCGTCTCGATCGTGCGCACGGGGCTTTCAACGATCAGCCTTACCCCGACTGCCGCGGCCAGATGAAATATGACATCCGCTTGGTCGACAAGTTCCGCCAACAGTTGCCGGTTTTCAACCGGCTCGAGAAAATATTGCATCCGATCGTACTTCTTCAGATGACGGATATTTTCCATGCTGCCGGTAGAAAGATTGTCGATCAGCAAGACCTCGTCGCCGCGATCGAGCAGTCGCTCAGCGAGATGGGAGCCGATAAAACCTGCACCACCTGTGATTAAGTAAACCAAGAAGGGTCTCCTCGGGGCTTCGTCCCAGCGCTGGGATTCCGTTAAGATTTTTGGCGCGGCCGCCCTTGAGCCGCCAATGCACGCTCATACACCGAGACAAGCTCCTGGTTGAATCGGTTTACTGAAAACTCGCGGGCACGCCATCGCCCGTTCGAACGCGTCCGTGCGACCAGAAACTTCGCGACTGCCGCGCCAAGCTCGCGGGGATCGCGGGACGTGATCTCCGACTCCGTGACGTCGCGGAGTCGCTCGGCGACATCACCCACGTCGACCGATACAATCGGGAGGTTGCAGGCCATCGCTTCCCGGACGATTGTCGGTGAACCTTCCGAGTCGCTGGTTACCAGCAAGCAATCAGACGCATTCATATAGATCGGAACCTCATCCGGAGAGACGCTTCCGTCTAGAATCACCAAGCGCACCCCTTCGACGATCTTCTGTGCTTCGGCAACCGCGCTTTTTGCCAAATCCAAGCGCTTCACCTTACGAACGAGAGTCCCGGCATTGAACAGGACAACGCGCTCATTGTTCTTCCAGCCGAGAGCGTCCCGCGCTTTTTCCTGCGGCATGGAATGGAACCGCTCCAAATCTATGCTCCCCG
>Ga0335073_10006051_pt1 | contig 17001 bp, 15 predicted proteins | sample Lox_Sample_22_FD_207093 | JGI IMG/M metagenome (GOLD analysis project Ga0335073, IMG submission 207093) | Soil microbial communities from Loxahatchee National Wildlife Refuge, Florida, United States - Lox_Sample_2.2 | ecosystem: Environmental > Terrestrial > Soil > Wetlands | place: USA... | reverse complement strand
CACGGACGGGTCTAAAGGGCCGCCGCTACATCAGGAGAAACATGGGCAACACTGAAAAGCTGACTGGCAGGGTGGCGCTGGTAACGGGAGGAAGCCGGGGAATTGGGAGGGCGGTGGCGGTGGCCCTAGCGCAAGCTGGAGCGAATGTGGCCGTCAATTACCGGAAGGAGGAAGCGGCGGCGCATGCGGTGTGTGCGGAAATCCGGCTTCTGGGCAGGCGGGCGGCACCAATACAGGCGGATGTCTCAGACGTAACGGAGGTCGAACGATTGGTTACGGCAGTGGAGCGGGACCTGGGGCCCGTGGACATCCTGGTGAACAATGCAGGAATCACCCAAATCAAGCCGTTTGACCAATTGACGGAGGCGGATTGGGACGAAATTCTGCGGGTTAACCTGAAGTCGGCATTTCTATTGAGCCAACGGGTGATACCAGAGATGCACATTCGGCGTTGGGGAAGGATTATTAACCTGTCGTCGGTGGCGGCGCAGACGGGCGGGGTGATTGGGCCGCATTACGCGGCGTCGAAGGCGGGGCTGATCGGGTTAACGCACTCCTATGCGTCGTTGCTAGCGAAGGAGGGCATCACCGTGAACGCGATTGCGCCGGCTTTGATCGAGACGGACATGATCACGAGCAATCCGAATGCTTCGACCTCACGAATCCCGATGGGCATCTTTGGCAGTCCCGAGGAGATCGCGCGGGTGAGCGTGCTGCTGGCGGAAAGCGATTACATCACGGGGCAGACCATCAGCGTGAACGGTGGCTGGTATATGACGTGAGGTTCCTAGGGTATAATTAGCTTTCGCGCCATCCGTCCCACGCCGGCGCGTTTTTGGAGACTTTTCCACATGCCCATTTACGAGTACGTTTGTGACCAGTGCAATGAACGCTTCGAGAAAATTGTGATCAATAAGCAGCAAGAAATCAGTTGTCCAAAATGCGCGAGCAAGAAGGCGACGATCCAGCTTTCTGTGTTCGCGACGGCAGGATCTGGGTCTTCCAGTCCTTCTGGCGGATTCACGGGCGGGGGCGGCGGATGCTGCGGCGGCGGTTGCGGCTGCCACTAACTTGAGGATGGCTCTGTAAAACGGACACCTACTCCGCTGATGCCTTCTATAACCCCAGATCGCAAGGCGACGGGGACTGCTCAAGCCTATTCATTAACGTGCAAAATTGCAGACGATTGTCGTTAAATGGCGATATGGCCATTCGATGGCGTTTGCTGTGTGCGATCGTACTCACACCGCTCCTTCTCCTCTCGCAAAATACTCCGCCAGTGCGGATCGCCGGGCACGACGCGCGATTCGGTCATGAAGGGCAGTTGCTGCCGTGGATTGGGTGGAACGATGCGCTGGAACGAGAGATGCATTTCTACCAGCAGTGTCCGGTGGACCATGGCTACCCGCGTTTTGTATCCACAACATTTCTGAATGGCGATTGGTCCGTGCAGACGGAACATGCGGACACGATTCCCGCCATGCAAAACGGAATGGGCATTTTGTCTTACCTGAAATATTACGAATTACAGGGAAAGCGCGATGGCGCTTACCTGAAAACAGCGCGGGCGATGGGAGATTATCTAATTGACGAAGCGTTGACACCGGATGAAGGGAAATACCCGAGATTCGTACGCTCGACGGGGACCCGCGGCAAATTTCCGCAGCCGGCAGATTGCGGATCGCAATCAGACCATGCTTATGAGATCGAACCCGACAAGGGAGGCATCGCGGGCTATGCGCTGTTGCAGTTATACAAAGAGACCGGCGAACAGAAATACCTGAAGACAGCAGAACACCACGCCCATGTCCTGGTGGCAAACCAGAGTGCGGGCGATGCGACGCATTCTCCTTGGCCATTCCGCGTGGACTATCGCAGCGGCGACGCTCGCGGTGACGTATCGGGGGACATGACTTACATTTTGCGGCTGTACGACGGGCTGGTTGCGGAAGGCGACAAGGAGTTCGAGCAACCACGTGCGGCGCTGTGGCTGTGGATCAAGACCTGCCAGATTCCGAGCGCGGGCGGAGACGGGGCGTTGTTCGCGCAGTTTTTTGAGGACCATGATAGGCCGACAAATCGTACGGCTTGGGCTCCGCTGAATCTGGCGCGATATTTGCTGGAGAAACGGGAGGGACTGGATCCGCAGTGGCAAAGCGATTCGGGGGTACTCGTCGAGTTTGTGCGGAGGAATTTCACCCACAGGGAATTCGGGATTACTGTTTGCCACGAGCAGGACGAGGACAACGACGCTTGGGGCGGAGTGAATTCGACCTACGGCGCGGTGCTGGCGATGTACGCGAAGGCTACCGGTTCGAAAAAGTTGGCTAGCGAAGCCAGGCAAGCGCTGAATTTTACGTTGTACTCGATTGATGAAGAAGGACGACCGCGGGATCTCTACAAGAATCCAAGTCTGGGCGGTTGGCAGGAAGATGCGCATACAGACGTAATCCATAACTATGTGGATGCGCTTCAGGTTTTTCCGGAGTGGGGAGCGGCGGTCGGAGTGGAGCGATGAAATGAAAGCCAGAGGAGGACTCGCACTCCTTGTGCTGGGGCTGGCAATTTATGGCGCGTGGAGTTGGTGGCTCAAGACACGGAATTTTGTGCCGGTGGATGTCGCGATTGTCTCGCCCGAAACCCCCAACGTCATAGCGCAATTCAGGCTGAACTTCGACGGGCTTTATTTTGTGGAGATTATGGCGCAGAAAAGCATCCCGTTGGAGACGTTGCATTGCTTGATGGGGGTGGAGGCGGACGCGACGCGCTGCCAAGATTTGGCACCTGCAATCGATGCGAGTTGGAGCGTCGCCAGCAACGGGCGAGAAATCGCGCACGGGTCGTCGAACGAATTGCACAGCCTACGGCCGCAATCGGGCACCGTGACGCGTGTGATCGGCGATTTCGCGGGCCGCGCAGGACGGGAATACGAGTTGAAAGTGACGTTCGCGAAGGATTTGGGCGCACTAGCAGATGCGCGGCCGCGCTTTAAGGTGGCAGTTGCGGACATTGCGTATACGGATCTGCAATCGGCGGGAGTGCTGGTGTTTTCGATTACGTTTATTTGCGAGTTGTTTGGAGCGGTGCTGCTGGTGGTGAGTTGGTATGGAAAACGAGTTAAGGTGCCGCGTGACGCAAGTCACAATGCGCCGTGATTGACCTCACAGCCGCTATAGCCGTTCAATTGCACACTGCCCCTGCACGTTACAGTTATCGCGTTCCTAGCTCATCCTCACCTTTCCTGACGTGCTTTCGAGAGAATGTTTGACGGGACTGCCGCGGGGCAATCTGGGCGGGTTTGTGCCCGGCGTCTGAAAGGAATTGGCAATGGATAAGAAGCGTATGGAAGAGTACGAAAGAGAGGATCTGCTGCTGTACCTGGACTCGCTGCTGCGTTGCGTGAATGCGTTGCACACGAGTGTCGGCGAGGTAATGGCCGATGTAGCGGTGATGCGGAACACGATCCTGGAAGATCAGCAAGAGTTGGAAATGGGCCGGAGTGGCAAGCAAACGGCAAAGGAAAATACGAAGTTGCTGGATGGGCGGTTGTATAACGACCCGTCGTATACGGATCTGGCACTGGAGATCGCGAGTACGCAACAGTACAAGAATTAGGTTTGGCGCGTAGTAAGTAGTTCCCGCCCGCGGGGCTCACGTTTTGTCCCCCTCTTTCGTGAGCCCCGCTTCTTTTAGGTACACCTACAAAGGCTTACTTCGAAAACGAAGTTTGATTGAAGCGGTCGCGATTTAGCGCGAGTAGTTTCTTAGGTAGTCGGGAATAGGGGGATCGTTTTTGCGTAGTGCGTCGGGAATGGGTTGCTTCGGGGTGATTTGCAAGGGAAGGACGCCGGCCCAAACCGGCAAGGCGTAATCGGGTTCGTCGTCGACGGGACCGCCGGTACGGACCTTGGCGCTGACTTCTTCGAGTGGAAGGGCAAGCACAATGGTGGCCTTGAGTTCCTGCTCGGTGGGCTGGCGGACGTCGTCCCAACGTCCCCTCATGACATGATCGGTGAACACGCGAAGAGCTTCCATCTTTTCAGCGGAATCCTCGACCAGGCGAGCGGTGCCGAGAATCACTACAGAGCGATAGTTTACCGAATGGTGGAAGGCTGAGCGGGCCAACACCAGACCATCGACGTGCGTCACGGTGACGCAGACGGGGACGCCCGCGCTGAGGGTTTTCAACATGCGGCTGGCGGCGCTGCCGTGAAGGTACAAGGTATCGGTGCTCCGACCGTAATTGGTGGGAATCACAAAGGGCTGGCCATCGACGCTGAAGCCAACGTGGCAGACAAAGGCGGTGTCGAGAATCTGGTAAACGGTCTCGCGGTCGTAATGGGCACGCTTGGGCAGGCGTTTGACCTGGGTGCGGGAAGTGGGCTGAAATTCGCTCATGGATCGATTTTAGCGGGATCGGGGCGACATGCCAGAGCCAAGTTGGCTGGCCGGAGGAGTTTCGGGCGAAGGCCGCTTTTGAGAGGAAAGCCAGCCGACCAGGTCGGGTTCGGCGAAAGCTTTAGTCCAAACCTCATGGTCGGTCTTGTGGTATTCGGTGTAGCGCAGATTGGCGTGGATTTTCTTGAGTTCGGCCATCATGGTGCGGACGGTGCCCACGGGGACGGAGGCGTCGGCATCACCTTGAAAGACCCACAGAGGGATGCGAGCAATGGCGGCCGGCTCGGTGAAATTGTCGTAGGCAGACATGATGATGGCCGCAGCCCAAATCTCGGGATAGTTCTGGAGAAGGGACCAGACTCCGTCACCGCCCATAGATTGCCCCCCGACATAGATACGGTCGGGATCGATAGAAAAGCTCTTTTGAACTTTTGCCAGTGCGGCGATGGTGAGCTTTAGCCAGTCGCTGGGCGTGTTGAATTCTGGCTCGGCCCAAATTTGTCCGGAAGGGCATTGGGGGACCATGACAAAGACAGGAAACTTGGACTGGACGCTGTCGGAGATCCAAAAATGGGTGGCGAGTTGATTTTGACCACCCAGTTGTTTGACATTGTCGTTGCCCCGACCTGTGCCGCCGTGCAGCCAAAGGATTAGCGGGTATTTGCGACTAGCGTCGTAACCGGTGGGGACGAAGAGACGATAAGGAAGGCTGGCTTTGTTCCCCTTGCCGACGAAGACTTCTTTGCGGAAATTGATGTCGTCGTCGGTGAGTTTGCGCTGCGCATAGAGAAAGGGAGCGCACACGAGCAGCGCGAGAAGAAGTGCACCGATATTTCGAAGCGTGCGCATGGTTGGCATGTTATTGCTTGGCCTGAGGGGACGTGACGGGGCCTCGGACAACCCGGAACCCGATATACTCTGGGGCCGGCGAGCACACCGAGCGGGGATCCGAAGGGCAGTCCGCACTGCCGCCCATGGGTCTGCCGACACCACTGGTAGTCAGGACCCACTCGGCCACATTGCCACCCAGATCGAAGAGCAGGTCTTCGTTTTCCTGGCCTTCGCCCGCGAAACTGCCAACAGGTTTGAGCAGCGGAGCGGAGCCGGGGAGCTGCTTAATTTCCTGACGTAGGCGATTCGTGTCATCGGGATTGGGTGCATAGCCAGCCCAATAGTCCAAGGTGTTCTCGCCGTCCTTTTTGTCATACTTGCCGGCCATTTCGCTTTCATTGGGAAGGCGCCAGGGTTGGCCGGTGAGTTTGCTGAGCCAGTCGGCGTAAGCCTTGGCTTGATCGAAAGTAATTCCACTCGCGGGATAGTCTTCCGTGCCGCGCTCGACTTTATAGTTTTTGTCGAACGCGGAATATTGCGCGCGGGTAACTTCAAAGCGGGATAGTTCGAGCTCACCGCGCTTCAGCAATTCCGGAATCAAAATGGATTTTCCTTTGCTCGTAAATGTGACGCCGTAAACTTCACCCGAGCGCGCGACCGATTTAGTGCGCAGCGCGGTGTCGAGTGGGGAGCCAGCCTTAATAGCTTCACTTTCCACTGGAGTGGTCTTAAAGAAGTATTTGTCGAACCAGGCCATTTCTTCGTCGACTTTGCGCATTTGGTGAGTGAGCTTGCGAGGTCCGTGAGGCTCGCCCGGAAAGACCACAAATTTCACAGGAACTTTGCCGTAATACTGCAGGGCGCGGAAATAAGACCAACTCTGCGCAGGAGGAACGTTGGTGTCGGCAGTGCCGTGAAAAATGAGGACCGGAGCCTGGACCTTATCCAGTTTGAAAAATGGGGATTTGCGAATGTAAAGCTGGGGATCCTGCATGGGCGATTTGCCGAAATAGTAGGAATCGAAAGAATCGCCGAAGACGACATTGCCCCAATCGCTGATCCACTCAACGTCACCGGCGCCGACGCTGGCGACTTTGTAGCGTGAAGGATAGGTGGTGATGAGGCTGGTAGAGAGAATGGAGCCGTTGGACCAACCCAAAGTGGCCACCTTGTCGGGATCGACAAGACCTTTCTGGATTAAATAGTCAACACCGCTGTTGATGTCGGGGGTTTCGAGATCGTAATAATTGCCACAGCAGATGGATTCGACCCACTTGAGTCCGTAATTGCTGCTGCCGTGATAGTTAGGGCTCAGGATGAAAGCACCGCGTTGGGTGAGGAGCTGATAGGGATAAGCCCAACTGTCACGCCAAGCGTCGAGATCGGCGCCTGCGGGACCGCCATGAATGGCGGTGATAACGGGATATTTCTTCTTAGGATCGTAGTTGTCCGGATAGCGGAGGATACCTTCCACTTCATCACCATTCGAACCTTTCCAGCGAATGACCTCGGACTTGGAAAATTGGCGTGACTGGATGAGGTTTTCGTTGAGTTTGGTGACCTGGTGGGGAGCGACAAGATTGTTGCCGTCCCACTGCGCTCGGAAAAGCTGAGGCATGCGGCTGGCGGTGGACGAGGCGTAGACCAGAGTTTTCGCGTCATCACTGAGAACGAAGGCTTGAATTGTACGCGCTGCTTCGGCGTCGACCCGGAACGGCTTCCATTGCCAGGCATCGCCGGACTTGGTGCGCGTGTAGCGGGCCAGATCGAAGCGGGCTCCGGCGGCCAGCAGAACCGCGAAGCCGTCGGAGGTTGTGTGAAGGTCGCGACCGACGCCGTTATCCCAGTTGAGCGGCACAGACATGCTCTTGCCGGTGGCCAGATCGTAGAAATAGGCGAGTTCGATGGTGGCGGTGAGGAATTTGGGATCATTGGAGAAGGAGGCAACGGCATAAAAGCCGGAGTTGTCGGGCGCCCACTCAAGATCGCCGGGGTAGACGCGGCCCTCGGTGAAAATTTGTTTTTGTGTGCCGTCGGACAGATTATAAAGAAACGTGACGGGCGGAACTTTCTGATCGAAGGTGTAATGCAGGCTGCGTTCGTGAACCGCGACCACGTATTTCCCATCGCGAGAGACGCGCCAGTGTTCGATCCAGTCGGTGTTGGTGGTGAGACGCGTGATCTTTTTATCTTTCACCGTAATCTTGAAAAGTCGCACGGGAGGCTCGTGGTCGGCGTCATCGACCACTTCGGAATCGTCCTTACGCTTTTTTTCGGCTTGTTCGTACGCGGTGGGGTCTTCCTCGGCGCTGAAAATCAGGGTGTCCTTATCGAGCCATTCGACTTCCTTGGGAGCGCGGTCGAGTTCGGTAAGGGCGTAGGGTTCACCGCCGTGAGAGCTAATAAGCCAAATCTGCGTGGGAGCGGTTTCGGGTTTCGCGCCCGGGCGCGGACGCGAACTGAGGAAGGCGATCCATTCGCCGTCGGGAGACCACTGAGGAGAGGAGACGGTGAAGGCGCCGCGGGTGAGTTGCACGGTGCGATCTTCGGTCAGACTAGTGAGAAATAAATTAGAGACACGTTCGTCCTTTTCCTTGTCACCTTCACCCTTGATCCAGACGAGGTAGCGGGCGTCGGGGGAGAGGACCATGCCGTTTATGGTCTCGACGAAAACGACATCTTCGGGCTTCCAGGGAGAAGTCTTGGCGGGAGGCTTGGCGTCGTCAGCGGTGAGAAACGAGGGAAAGAAAATGATGGAAAACGCGAAAATCCAGAATCGTTTGGCGGACACGAGATTCACCTTGCGATGAGTTTGTTGGAGCGCCGAGAAAGGCGGCTGGGAAAGGATAGTACCAATTGGGCGGCAAGGGAAATGGTGTAGTCTGAAGAGCCGTCAAGAAAAGTTGAGGACTCCGAAATATGGGCGCAGTGAAATCGCCGATTAGTAAGGACACGTTTCGATTTTTCCAGCAGCTGAGCAGGAACAACCACAAAGAATGGATGGACGAAAATCGCGAACGGTACCGCGCGTGCGTGGTGGAACCGTTTCGGAAGTTGTTCGAGGAGCTGTGTCCAGGGGTGCTGGAATTGGATAGCGAGTTCGATGTATGCGGGCGGACAGGAGCGAACTTTTCGCGAATCAACCGGGATATCCGGTTCGCCAAGGATAAAACGCCCTACAAACCCCAGATGTATTTGAAATTTGAACGGTCCGTGCCCGGCGACGGCGAAACCGGGCAGCTTTACGTAGGAATTGCGAAGGACGCGGTAACGACGGGATTCCGGATCTATTCGGGAGGCAAACGCAAAGAGTCGATGCTGGCGGTTGTGGCGCAGGCGCGGGTGGAAGCAAATTCCAAGTGGATGGCGCAGCAAAAGAAGCGACTCAGCCGGAAATACGAGAGTTATTGGTACAACACGGTGAAAGGCGCATGGACGAGGCACGAAGGTTGGCCGACGGATGTGGAAGACTGGAGGAAGATTCAGGCATGGATTGTGCGGAAGAAGCTGAAGCCGGGGGATGCTACGCGGGCCACGTTTCCGAAGGAAATTCTGAAAACATTTAAGGAATTGTATCCGCTGCTGAAACTCACGAGTATTCCGGATTGAGTGATTTCCGGGAAAGTTGACGAAGGAAGAAGGCTCGCATACGATTTCGCGATGCTCACGGCGCAGGTTGGGATCGTAATTTGAAGCGGGCCTTTGGAGTTGTCGGTTGGATTATTTTGGCGGTGGTGGCGGCGACGGCACTGGCAACAATTGCGGTGCATCGCGGCGAGCCGATCAGCGCAACATGGTTTGTGCTGGCGGCAGCATGTTCTTACCTGGTGGCATATCGCCTGTATTCGGCTTTCATTTCCGCCAAACTTCTCGCGCTAGACAATACCAGGGCAACTCCCGCAGAGCGCCGCGACGACGGGCGCGATTTTGTACCCACGAATAAATGGGTTCTGTTCGGACACCACTTCGCGGCGATTGCCGGTCCCGGTCCGCTGGTGGGGCCAACTCTGGCGGCGCAGTTTGGATACTTGCCAGGTACGATTTGGCTGATCGCAGGTGCGGCATTCGCGGGGTGCGTGCAGGATTTCGTGATCTTGTTCTGCTCGATCCGGCGCGACGGCAAAACGTTGGGGGAAATGGCGCGGGAAGAGGTGAGCAAGCGCGGAGGCGTGATCGCACAGCTAGCGGTGTTGGCGATCATGATCATTTTGCTGGGGGTGGTGGCGCTGGTGATCGTGAACGCGCTGAAAAGCTCGCCGTGGGCGACGTTCACCCTGGCGTGCACGATTCCAATCGCGCTATTGCTGGGCGTGTATTTGCGATTTGTGCGGCCGGGGCGGGTCCTAGAGGCGTCGCTGATGGGAGTGGCGCTGGTGGTGTTCGCAGTGGTGGCGGGGCAGTGGGTAGCGAATTCGGCGACCTGGTCACGGGCATTCACACTGAGTGGAATTGCCTTGACGTTCGCGATTATCGCGTACGGATTTGCGGCTTCGGCTTTGCCGGTATGGCTGCTGCTGGCTCCACGGGATTATTTGAGCGCCTTCATTAAAGCGGGGGCGATTTTTACGCTGGCGGCAGGAATTTTGCTGGTGCGGCCGCATGTACTGATGCCGCCACTGACGCGGTTTGTGGATGGCAACGGGCCGGTGTTTGCGGGGAAGATTTTTCCGTTTTGCTTCATCACGATTGCGTGTGGCGCGATCAGTGGCTTTCATTCGCTGATTTCAAGCGGGACGACGCCGAAGATGATCCAGCGCGAGTCGCACGCGCGATTTATCGGTTATGGCGCGATGTTGCTGGAGTCCTTTGTGGGTGTGATGGCGATGGTGGCGGCGTGCGCGATGACCCCGGGAGTGTATTTCGCAATTAACAGCCCGGCGCAGATTGTCGGTGGCATACCGGAAGTGGCAGCCAAGACGATTTCGAGTTGGGGATACCCGGTGAGTGCGTCCATGATGGCGGGCTTGGCGCATTCCGTGGGGGAGCAGACGCTGTGGAATCGGGCAGGCGGCGCACCATCGCTGGCGGTAGGCATGGCGCAAATTTTTTCTACGACAATCGGCGGCGAGCGACTGCTGAGTATCTGGTATCACTTCGCGATTATGTTCGAAGCACTGTTCATCCTGACGGTGCTGGACGCGGGCACGCGAGTGGGAAGATTCATGGTGCAGGAATTGTGCGGGCGGTTCTGGAAACCGATCGGCCGGCTGAACTGGTATCCCGCGATTTTATTGTCGAGCGCGATGATTGTGGGAGCATGGGGTTATTTTCTGTATCAGGGAGTGGTGGATCCCTTGGGGGGAATTAATTCGTTGTGGCCGTTGTTTGGGATTGCGAACCAGTTGCTGGCGGCAGTGGCGTTGGTGGTAGCCACGACGATTCTGCTGAAGATGGGCCGAATGCGGTGGATTTGGGTGACACTGGTGCCGATGGCGTGGTTGGTGGTGATCACGATGACAGCGAGCTACGAAAAGATTTTCAGTGCGAATCCACGAATTGGTTTTTTGTCGTTTGCCAATGTTTTGGCGGCACAAATTGGCACGGGCACGATTCCGGCGGCGAAAATTTTGGAGACGCGACGCATCATTTTTAACCAGCGTTTGGATGCTGTGGTGACGGCGGTGCTGGCTGCGATGATTCTGGTGCTACTGCTGGAAGCGATCGCGCAGTGGCACGCGATTTTGAGCCGCGGCAAGAAACCGGTGCTGCATGAGAGCCCTTACGTGGCGACGCAATGGGCGGAGGGTGACTGATGCAGTTCGTGTGGTGGAAGATGCGACTCGGATTCGCAAGCGCTTGGCAGGGCTTGCGCGAATGGTGTGGAGACGCGGCGTACGAGAGGTATCGGGAGTGTGCGAAGCGCGCAGGACAGAGGCGTGTTCTTTCGGCGCAGGAATTTTATGTGGAGCAATTGAATAAGAAGTATTCGCGGCCGAACCGCTGCTGCTAGCGGATGCAGTGGATATATTCTTTTTCTTGGCGCGATACGATACGAGCGGGTAAACTGACAGTAGGATCGGCGCACGCGATGCGACGATCTCACTTCACCGTAGTAATGAAGGGCGGCTGCGCTTATCCTGAGCGTAGCCGTTAAGTTGGCCTTTGCGGTATTTTCACTGACAATTTGTGATTTAAGTTGGCCGATCGGTGTCTCGGTATAGTTGAGATTGGCGGCAAATGCCCGGGTCGATCGAGGAGGGATTCCCGGCGGTGCTCGGAAGGACAAGTTTTGTCCAGGATTGGGTCGGAGTAGCTCGATTAGAGGATTTCCTCTTCGTCATCGGGGGGCTCAAGTTGGGTGAGTCTGTGGGTGAGCTTTATGGAGTGCTTGCGCACGCCAGACAGAATAGCCCGGCGCACATCTTCGGGGAGTTGTTCAGGCGCGAAAACGCCAGCGCCATCGCGAGGAAAGTATTTAACGAATTGCGCGGCGACGTGGGCGGTGGCGTAGGCGACAGAAGTGGTGAATAAACCCTGCTGGCGAATCTGGTATAGGGTCGGAAACATCGCGTCGCTCCGGATCAGCAGGTATTCGTCTTCCTTGGGTCTATGGTTCACGCCGTGAACCATGACCGCAGCCGCGAAGCGAGCGTTTTGGAGAATGCCACGGCGAATGAGTGCGGCGATTTTGCGTGGGGAAGATGTTTCCGGAAAGCGCTGGCGCTGCAGGCCGCGAGACTTGGAAAGCTTGCCCTGTTTGTGCCAACGGCGCAGGCGGTCGAATTCATTGCCGCCGATCTTCACGTCGAGATCCTGCATGGGAATGAATCTGGGTAGCGTGGCGACTTCGTCCTGAGCGGCGAGGACGACGTTGGCGGTGCCGATGGGATCGGGGAAACGGAATTTCTCAAGCTCGGAGAAGCGTTTGACGAGTTGGTATTTTTTCTGGCGGTAGATGCGGGGATTGGAGATGGCTTCGTCGTAAGAAACTTCGGGGGACCACTGGGAGATGGGATCTTCGCTCTCAGTGCTCTCGTAAAGGCGAATTTGCACGGAATGGACTTCGTCGAGCAGTTCAGAAGCGCGTTTGACGAGAAGGTTGGTAAGACCGGGCGCGGCACCGGTATTGATGAGAGCGGCGCGGCGTTTCTCTGCGAATTTCTTGGCGTAGCGGAATTGCTCTGGCTGGAAGGGATTGCGAGTGAGATGGGAACTCAGATCGAGATAGTGGGCGCGAACACGAAGGGCCGAGCGAAGGATGATTTCGTTAAAGACCGAGGCAGAGGCATTCACGATAAGGTTGCAACCGCGTGCGGCGCGAACGATGCCGTGAAGATTGCGGGCGTTGACGGCCGTAACGGCGATGGTAGAGCGCTTGCCGAGGAAACGGCGTGCCCGGACGGGGTCGCGGTCGCCACACCAAACGTCGTGGCCCTGGCGTTCCAGAAGTTGGGCGAGAAGGGAGCCCGTGGCGCCTGCTCCCACGATGAAAATTCGCATTCTGGCGAAACTGTATCACAGTCGGGAATGGGCGCAGGAAGCGGGTTTCCGCACGGTTTTCTGGGAGTTACGCGCTGCGAATTTGCATGAAGCGAAGGCTGGATTGCATGCATTTGAGGAGGAGGGTAGGATTGCAAGGTAAGACTCCGATCCCGCTGACCTGCCGGGGAGACAACCCAAGGCGGCGGGGCGAGGCGGTGGAAAAATTGCCGCCGAGGGTTTGGGTGGAAACGCCCAAGCCTCCCGTGCTTGGAAAGGAGCAAGTCCACCGGAAATGTGTAGATTTTCGGTACGGTAGCCCGATTCCATGTGCGAATCGGGTTTTTCATTTTTAGAACACTGATGATGAACTTGTTCGACAAATTCGGCCGCCAGATTACGGACCTGCGAATTTCGGTGACGGATCGCTGTAACTTCCGATGCGTGTATTGCCGCTCAGCCGATCCAGAAAATTACCGGGAGCACGGCGAAATTTTGTCGTGGCCGGAACTCGAGCGGTTAGCGCGGATTTTTGTCGGGCTAGGGATTCGGAAAATGCGGCTGACCGGCGGAGAGCCGCTGGTGCGCGACGGTCTTGCAAAATACGTCCAGTTCCTGACAGAGCTTGGCGTACCGGATTTGTCCATGACCACCAACGGCCATTTGTTAGCGGAACATTGCCGGCGCCTGATCGATGCCGGCTTGCACCGGATCAACATAAGTTTGGACTCACTGGACCCGATCAAATTCGAGAAGATTACGCGGACGAGATCGTACGATGCGGTGATGCGCGGGATTGACGCAGCACAAGCGACACGGTTTGCTCCGGTGAAAGTGAATGCGGTGCTGGTGCGCGGGTTTAACGAGGATGAGGTGGAGGCGTTTGCGGCGTTCGCGCGGGAGCGTGCCCTAATCATGCGGTTCATCGAGTTTATGCCACTAGATGCGGACCGGCACTGGTCGCGGGAATTGATGGTACCGGCGGCAGAGGTGTACCAACGGATTCATGCGCAATGGCCGTTGGAGCAGATACCGAACGAAAAGAGCGAAACTGCGAGGAAGTACCGGTTCGCCGACGGAGCGCCCGGAGAAATCGGGTTGATTGCACCGGTCACGCAGGCGTTTTGTGGGCACTGCTCGCGGATCCGTTTGACCGCGGATGGGAAGCTGAGGACGTGCCTGTTCAGCAAGGATGATCATGATTTGCGAGGATTGCTGCGCGGGAAGGCTTCGGACGAGGAAATTGTGGAGTGGGTGCGAGGAGTGGTGAACGAGAAAGAAGAAGGGCACCGCATCAATGAGCCGGGATTTGTGCCGCCGTCGCGCACGATGGTTTTTATTGGCGGCTAAATCATCGCAGGAGCGCGAGCGAGGAAGTTTATCCTCAACGAACGAATCGTTTTACTGGTAATCGGAAACAAAAGAAGCCAGAATTTCATCTAACGGTTGGCTCCAGGTCCCCCCGCACTGGAAAGGCCCGCGAGTTTTATGGAGATTGCATGGCGGACGACGAAGAAGACGAAGATCAGGACGAATTACCTGAGCCACCACAACGAATTTTTACGCTGACGGAAGCGGAAAGAACCCGGCGCGAGCTGGAACCATTTCTGTTGGAAGCGATTGGCGTGCGCAAGCGTTTGAATTCCCTGGAACAGGACCTGGCCGCGGTTTCCACGCGGATCATGATGATGGGCGGAGTGCTGGTGCCGTACGCGAAATTGGCGGAAAAGCGCATGGAGCACCAGAGCTTGGCTGAAGTGATGAAGACGAATCTGGAGAAGATATTGTCGACGGGCTGCCTGATCAAAGATCTGGATATTGGGCTGCTGGATTTCCCGGCGATCCTGAACAATGAGGAAGTGTATCTCTGCTGGAAGCTGGGCGAAGACCGCATTCGCTACTACCACCGCCAAGATGAAGGCTACGCTGGAAGAAAGCCGATCGACCCGCGGGACCTGGGACCCGGCGACCAAGTGCAGTAGTTCTGAGTAATTCCCATCGAGAACGCCTTGCGCCCGAGAAACCGCTTGCCTGAGAAAGCCGGGCGCGGCACAGAAACCGGAGCAGGGCAACCATGACCGAAAACCGACTGAAGAATTCCGCGAGCCCCTATTTGCGGTCGGCGGCGCACCAGCCGATCGATTGGTACGAGTGGGGCGACGGCGCTTTCCACCGTGCACACAGCGAAGACAAACCCTTGCTGCTGGATATTGGCGCGGTGTGGTGCCACTGGTGTCATGTGATCGATCGCGAGAGCTACGAAGACGCGGAGATCGCGAAAATCATTAATGAACATTTTGTGCCGGTAAAGGTGGACCGCGACGAGCGCCCCGACGTGGATTCGCGATACCAGGCAGCGATCAGCGCGATTAGCGGGCAGGGTGGCTGGCCGCTGACGGGTTTTTTGATGCCGGACGGCCGGCCGTTTTATGGGGGCACGTATTTCCCTCCCGTGGACCAGCAAGGAAGGCCAAGCTTCCGGCGGGTGCTGCTGGCGGTGGCGGACGCTTACAAAAACAAGCGCGCCGACTTGTTAAAGACCGCGGATGCTCTGGCGGAAGCGGTGGCGAGGGCGGAAGTGTTCAGTGGGGCGCACGCCGATTTTGACTTAGGCGTGGTGCATGCGCAAATCAGCGCGATCACGCAGCTTTTTGATATTAAGAATGGAGGATTCGGACAAGCGCCGAAATTCCCACACGCTTCGGCGGTGGATTTGCTGTTGGAACGGTACCGGCAAACCGGCGAAAAGCACTTGCTTGCGATGGCGGAAACCACGCTGGAGAAAATGGCAAAAGGAGGCGCGTACGACCAGTTGGCGGGTGGATTTCACCGCTATTCGGTGGACGAGCGGTGGTTGGTGCCGCACTTCGAAAAGATGAGTTACGACAACTCGGAGCTCTTGAAGAATTACGTGCATGGGTGGCAGGTGACGCGGAATCCGTTTTTGCGCCAAACGGCTGAAAGCATTCTGGGTTGGGTGAACGAAACGTTGTCGGACCAGACAAATGGGGGGTTTTACGCCAGCCAGGATGCGGACTACTCACTGGATGATGACGGCGACTATTTCACCTGGACCTTGAAAGAGCTGCGAGACGTTCTGCCACAAGCGGAAGCACGGATTGTGGAGCTGCATTACGATGTGGAGGCTCACGGAGAGATGCATCACAATCCGGAAAAAAACGTGCTGTGGATTGCGCGGCAGGCCGGGGAAATCGCGAAAGCGTCGGGGTTGGACGAATCTGAGGTGCGGCTAACAATCGCCTCGGCAAAAGGGAAAATGCTGAAGGAGCGCACGACGAGACCCACGCCGTTTATCGACACCACGTTGTATGTGGCGTGGAACGCGATGTTTGTTTCCGCGTATTTGACATGCGCGCAGGTGTTAGGGGGAGGCCTGGCGAAAGATTGTCGGGCGTTTGGGTTGAAGACGCTGGAGCGGATGCTGCAGGAGGCGTGGACCGAGGAGCAGGGATTTGCGCACCGCATTGGAGGAGCGCCGCTACGGGGATCATTGGAAGATCAGGTATTCGGGGTTATGGCATTGCTGGATGCGTATGAGGCCACACTGGACCCAAAATATTTTAAGGCGGCTCGGCGAACCATGGATGTGACTGTCGAGAAATACGGTGACACGGAGGCTGGGGGATTTTTTGATCGCGCCTCGGATGCACCGGCGATGGGCGGCTTGGATGTACGGAGGAAACCATTTCAGGATTCGCCGACTCCGGGAGCAAATTCGGTGGCGGCAATGGCGCTGACGCGCATGCACGCATACACCGACGATGCCAAGTATTACGAATGGGCGAAGAACACGCTGGAAGCGTTTGCCGGCGTGGCACCCCAATATGGGTTGTTTGCGGCGACATACGGGTTGGCGGCGATTTTGTTTGCGAACCATCCGACGCAAGTGGTGATTACCGGGAAGGCAGGCGATCCGGCTGCGCAAAAATTGGAAGAGGCTGCGAATGGCGCTTACCGGCTAGGCAAGGCCGTGCTACGTGTGACGCCAGAGTCTACTCTCGACCATCTTCCCATGGCGCTGCGGCAGACGTTGCCGCATCTGGCTAGGGACAAGGCACAGGCGCTGGTGTGCGCAGGGACTACATGCTTGCCTCCCACAAGCGATCCGGAAGAATTGCAGCGGATTTTGCAGAAGGGAATTGCGGGGACAGCGGTTGGGTAGTGGGGTCAGGTCTCTGCTGAGATGGGGTCCAGCAGTGCTGGATCCCCAACGAAGAATAAAGCGGGAACTGCGGTTGAGCGACTACTTCTTGGGTCGGGACTCGGGTGGAACCATGCCATTGTTGCGGTAGTAGACCACGAGCTGACCGTAGTGTTCGCCGGAGTGTTCAA
>Ga0335073_10006050_pt1 | contig 17002 bp, 13 predicted proteins | sample Lox_Sample_22_FD_207093 | JGI IMG/M metagenome (GOLD analysis project Ga0335073, IMG submission 207093) | Soil microbial communities from Loxahatchee National Wildlife Refuge, Florida, United States - Lox_Sample_2.2 | ecosystem: Environmental > Terrestrial > Soil > Wetlands | place: USA... | reverse complement strand
CGGCTCCCGCCAAACCGGTTCTGGGAAACGACGGCACTCCCATGATGGTGCCCTATCGTTGCAGCGACGAGGACGTCCGTCTTGCCGGACTTTCCTGCGGTGAAGACTCGCCCTGCCCCATGTTCCTGGAAATCTCTTCGGTCGAGGCGCTGGGAAGTCAGGTGCTGCTCACCGGCAACATCCACAGCGAAGCCATGACACTATACTCGATCCTGCTATCGAGCGAGGACAACGGCCACACCTGGCAGGAACCCATCGATCGCATCCGCGGCTCCGGGCTCGATCACATCGAGCGCCTCGGCAGCGAAACCGCCTGGATCAGCGGCCAGGAATTGGTGCCCCTTCCCCAGAATCCTTTTCTGATTTCCACCAGCGATGGCGGTAAGACCTGGCGTTTGCACGAAGTGCTCAGCGAGGACAGCGACCTCAAGTTCGGAACCATTCCGCAATTCTTCTTCACCACCAAGGACGACGGAACTCTGATCGTGGATCATGGCGCGGGAGCGGGCGGGGAGCGCTATGCGTTGTACGAGACGCAGGATGGGGGCGATACCTGGACCCTCAAGCAGGCCAGTTCCAAACCAATCGTGGTCAAACGGCCGACACTGCCGCCGGCTTCCGACTGGCGCGTGCGCACGGACGCGTCCCTGAAGTCGTTCGTCATCGAGCGCCGGGTCGGCGCCCGATGGAGCGCGGTGGCGGCGTTTCTGGTCAATTTAGATCCCTGCAAGCCTCCCGACACCCCAAAGATCCCATGACCACCTGAACTCCGGAAATGCCCGGCTACGGCAATCCACTTGCTCTGCCGATACGTAGCAATGTGAGGAGCATATGATCGTAGCGGGCGGATTGGCAATATTAGTCGTGCTTTGCCTTTTACTTTCTGTCATGCAGACCCCTCCCGAAGTGGGACGCTGAGACACAGGTGCCTGGCATCATCGACACATGCCAATGGCAAGTGTCAGGATTTCGGCGTCACAGCCAGCAGAGGCCGTCAAAATGGCGGGCGCCGGGCGCGGTTCGAGAGTTAAAAGCTGATATACTAACTACTTGAACTAAAATGCCGAAACGTACTTTTCAACCGAATCGCAGCCGCCGCGCGAAGACCCACGGTTTTCGCAGCCGCATGGAAACCAAGAACGGCCGGGCCGTCCTTTCACGCCGTCGCGCGCGCGGCCGCAAGAAGCTCACCGTCAGCTCCGAAAGGTAGCCCTCCATCGCCGGTTTTCCGAAACGTGTCCGTCTGCTACGTTCACAAGATTTCCGAAGAGTCTATGAGGAGGGAACCCGTTACGCGAGCCCGATGTTTGCCGCGTTTTGCCTCCAGGAGACCTCACCGGATGGTCCGCGCATTGGATTTACCGTGCCGCGGGCTATGGGCAAGGCAGTTGTGCGGAACCGCATCAAGCGGCGTTTCCGGGAGGCGGTAAGATCGTGTCTGGAGGGACTAAACCCCAGGTGGTCAATCGTTATCAACCCACGGAGGAAGGCCTCCGAAGCCCCTCTGACGGAGATCTCGCGGGAAATCTCGCGGCTGTTCGCCCGGTGCAATGGATCTTCGGACGGCGAATCGTCGTAAGAATGATTGGGTTGTATCAACTCATCATTTCTCCGCTGCTGCCATCGGCGTGCCGGTATTATCCAACCTGCTCGCAATATATGCACGACGCCGTGGAGCGATATGGTGTTGCCAAGGGAGTCTGGATGGGCGTGCGCCGTCTGGTGCGCTGCCATCCGTTTCACGCCGGCGGGTATGATCCCGTGCGGTAGCCGGTTTTAGCAAGACGGAATCCTGTTGAATGCCTGAATCGTCACCGGGTGGGAATCAAGCACCCAAAGAAATGTCGATGGAAATGCGGCTGCTGCTCGCATTTCTGCTTATGGGCGCGGTGATGCTGGTCACCCAGTATTTCGTTCCCAAGTCTCCCCCGCCCGTGAAGAACACCGCGCCGGCTGCCCAGCAGACGGCAGTCGAAAAGCCGGCCGAAACGCCGGCCGAAACGCCGGCACCCGCGCCGACGAAGCCGGCGGCGCGAGGCCGGGCCGCGGGTCCGGCCGCGGCCGCGACCACCGAACCCCCGCAGCCCTTCTACATCATCGATACCGACCTGTTTCGGGTGTCCTTCAGCAATCAGGGAGCGACACTGCATGGCTGGGAGTTGAAGACCTACAAAGGCAACGATGGAAAGTCTCTGCAACTGGTCAATACCACCGCCGGAGTCTTTCCGTTTTCGATTTACCTGCCCGGCCAGGATGCGCGCTCCAAGGAGTTGAACTGGGCCTGGTACAAGCAAATCGGCGACGCCGACGGGTTGGGCGTCACCTACGAATACTCCAACGGGCACATATCGGTGCACAAGCAGTTTCGCTTCGAGAAAAAGAGCTACCTGGCGCATGTCTCCACCGCAGTGACCATCGACGGCAAACCGGCCGCGCACCAGGTGGAATGGCGGGGCGGGTTTGGCGACCTGACCATCGCCATCTCATCGTCCAGTCAGCAGGCGCTGTATTTCGATCTCGCGAATAACAAGTTGATCGAACAGCGCGCCAGCACGGCCAGCAAGGGACCGGTGGACGCGTCGGGCAATTTTTCCTTCGTGGGCCTTGCCGACAAATATTTCGCCGCCGTATTTCTCACCGAGGGGTCGGGCGCCGTCCAGGAAACGACCTTCGAAAACTGGGCCCGCACGCCGTTGGAAGAGAAGCCGCAGGATTTTCCCGGCGTTGCGGTCTCCGATGGCGAGGTCAACCGCTTTCGCCTGTTCGTCGGTCCCAAGGATCTCCAACTGCTGAAATCCGTCGACCCCAAGCTGGAGCAGGTGGTGAACTTCGGCAGTTGGATTCCGGGCCTGGAATACGTCGCCAAGGTGCTGTTCCTGATCGTGAACTGGGCCAACGTCAGCTTTGTTCATAACTTCGGCTGGTCCATCGTGCTGATCACGGTTGTCCTGAACATGATCATGTTCCCGCTGAAGCTGACGAACATGAAGTCGATGCGCAAGATGCAGGCGCTCAAGCCGCAGATCGACGCCATCAACGCCAAGTACAAAAGCATCAGCCTCCGCGATCCCAAAAAAGCGCAACAGAACCAGGAAGTGATGGATCTGTACAAAAAGTACGGCGTCAATCCCATGGGCGGCTGTTTCCCCATGCTGCTGCAACTGCCGTTCTTCATCGCCTTTTACAAGGTGTTCACGGTGTCGGTGGAAATGCGCGGCGCGACCTGGCTTTGGGTGACCGATCTCTCCCAGGCGGAACATCTGCCCATCAAGATTCTGCCCATCATCATGATCGTGACGCAGTTCCTGATGCAGAAGATGACGCCGCAGGCCAACGTCGATCCCAACCAGCAGAAGATGATGTACATGATGCCGCTGATTTTCGGCTTTATGTTTTACCAGCTTCCAAGCGGCCTGGTGCTATACTACTTGACCAGCAATTTGGTGAACATGGGGCAGCAGTGGTTCTTCAATCACACCGATACGGCGCGAGCGGTCGCTCTCAGCGTTCAGCCGCCCAAGAAAAAGAAATAGAACGGCAGGAAACAGCGCTTGACGGAACGAAAATACTTCACCTCGCAGATCGGCCCGCGCGTCGACTCGTTTTTGAAAGCCACGCTCCAGAATGCGGGCATGAAAGTGCAATTTGAGATTGCCGACATCGAAAGCTCCGGCGACGATTTTGAAACTCCCGACGTGCTGGTGAAGTTCTCCGGTCCCGACGTGGATCTGATCCTCGGCAATCGCGCCGAGCTTCTGCTGGCGCTGGAGCACGTGACCATGGAAATGCTGCGGATGCCCTCGGAAGACCATTCGCGGATTTCCTTCGACGCCAATGATTACCGGTTGCTGCGGATTGAAGAGCTGCGCCTGAGCGCCACCGCGGCCGCCGATAAGGTGAAACGTACCGGCGTCCCGTTCCGCTTCAATCCCATGAACAGCCGCGAGCGCCGCGTGATTCATCTGGCGCTGCGCGGGGAAACGGCGGTTCGCAGCGAAAGTATCGGCAGCGGCCCGCAGCGGCAGGTGGTCGTCTATCCGGCCGGCATGGCGAGTCTGCCCGAGCCTCCGCGCGGTATGGAAATGCGCCGCGGCGCTGGTGGCGGCGGACCTCGCGGCGGCGGTCCTTCGCGCGGCGGACCTCGCGGCCGCGGACGCAGGTAAGACAAAGTGTGGCGCACGCACGCTTGCGTGCTGCGCCGGCACTCCTGCCGGCGTCTCCGGGGCTTGCTGGTGGCCACGCGGGTCAGAAGTGACCGCGCTGCACGCGCGAGTGCGTGCGCCGCAGCGGAGCCCTAGCCGGTGACGACGCCCAATCTCAATCCCATTGCCGATACCATCGTCGCCATTGCCACGCCGCCCGGACGCGGCGGCCTGGGCATCGTGCGTCTCTCCGGTCCCGATTCGCGCCGCATCGCCGAAACTTTCCTCGCCGACGCCCACTGGCTTCCCTGGCGAACCCATCTGACCCATCTGCGCGGCCGCGACGGCCACATCGTCGATGAAGCCGCTGTCACCTTCTTCGAAAAACCGCGCTCATACACCGCGGAAGATGTGGTTGAGATCTCCTGCCACGGTTCGCCCGTGGTGCTGCGTCACGCCGTGGAACGGGCGCTCGATGCCGGGGCCCGGCTGGCGAATCCCGGCGAATTCACGCTGCGCGCATTCCTGAACGGGCGCATCGATCTGCCACAAGCCGAAGCGGTACGCGACCTCATCGACGCCACCACGCTGTACCAGGCGCGAGTGGCCGCGCGCCAGGTCGATGGATCGGTTTCGCGCAGCCTCGGTCCGTTTAAGGAGAAGTTGCTGGAGCTGATCGCGCTTCTCGAAGCCGGCATCGATTTCGCCGAGGACGACGTAAGCGTCGCCTCTCCCGCCGAGTTGCTGGCCCGCCTCGACCCGATTCGCGATGGAATCGCGCGCCTGGCCGGCAGCTATCAATACGGCAGCCTGGTCAGCGGCGGATTGAAGCTCGCGATCGTCGGACGCCCCAACGTCGGCAAGAGCAGCCTGTTTAACGCGCTGCTCGAGCAGGACCGCGCCATCGTCACCGACATCCCCGGCACCACGCGCGATCTGGTCTCCGAGACCGCGGCCATCGGCGGCATCCCCGTGAAGCTCTATGATACGGCCGGAATCCGCCACGCCAGCGAGACCGTGGAATCGCTGGGGATCGAACGCAGCTATCAGGCAATGGCCGATGCCGACCTGACGTTGGTGGTGATCGACGGCTCGCAGCCGATCGGTTCCGAAGATCAAGCCCTGATCGATCGCGCGGCACGGCAGGGACGGTATCTACTGGTCCCCAACAAGTCCGACCTGCCGGGCTCTGGGTCGCACGGCGGATATGCCACGTCCGCCCTGACCGGCGACGGCATCCCGGCGCTGCGGGCGGCAATCCTCGAAACGGTCGCGCCTGCCGGCGTCTGGGAGCAGGAGGGTGGGTTTATCACCAGCCTGCGCCACGAGCGGCTGCTTCAGGAGTGTCTCGAATATCTGGATAAAGGGCGTGGGGCTATCGAAGGGGGTATTCCCCACGAAATGGTGCTGCTGGACCTCTACGCAGCCCTGCGGCCGCTCGACTCGATCACCGGCGCCACCACGGCGGACGACATTCTGAACCGTATCTTCTCGACCTTTTGTATCGGGAAGTGAGCCTACGCCAGCAGGTTCAGCGTTTCCTTGACCATGTCGTCGTAGACTTCCGCGGTCTTCACATTTGCCTCGAAATCGCTCTTAGCTTGATTCAAATCAACAACATCCGTGGGCAAACTATCGTTGGGCGATGGCGTGGCGATCTTGTTGGCAGCCCGATTGAAGCTGGTTTCGGCCTGCTGCATTCCGTCCAATGCAGTGTTGAGTGAAATCATTTGACGGTCCTGAGCGTCTCATCGGCCCGTTTCGCTACTTTTCTAGAAAAAAATTCGCGGGAGCCGAGAGAATTAAGCTGGAACAAGTTAGTGCCGCTTCCGCCTTCATCATCTCGGAAATATCCAGCAGCCGCAGATTCCACCCCAGAGCCGCCAATATCGCCGCCGTCTGGGGAAATGCCGCTGGAAAAATCGTCGTATCCCCGACCGTGAGTGCGTTCGCCGCTCCCGGCTCTTCCGGCGCCACATCCACGATCCGAAATCCCGCCAGCCGATCCGTATCCACCCACGCCCGATTCGCCAGGATTGTGTCGTGCCCCAAATGGGTGCAGGCGCTCTTCAAATGCAAGCAGCCCCGCACTTCGACCGGCTCCACGCTATACCCCAGAGGCTGCAGGATGCCCGTAAGCTGAGCAATCCCCTCCCGATTTGTTCGCCGCGACATCCCTACAAAAACCCGCCGCCCGATCCGCATTACGTCGCCGCCTTCGAGGGTCGCCGGTTCCCTCAGCCACCGCACTTCGCGCAACGGTTCGATCGCCCGCGCCAGGCTGGCCGATTCGCCTCTCCGGGACGCCGCCCCCATCCGCGTCATCACCGCGATCTCATCCAGCACCACCGCCGGATCTTCCACGAATACAGCGTCGGGAAACTCCGGCTCCGCGGGCAGGGAAATCACGTGCGCGCCGAGCGATCGCAGACAATCCTCGTAGGCGCGGTGCTGCGCTTGCGCTTTGCCGAAGTCGATAGGCTCCCGCTGTTGATACTCCAGCTCACATTGGCCGATGGTCGAGCTAACTCCGCGGGTGATGGCGATCCACATGGCAGTCCTCTAGTATCCTATGAAGACCAGTGGCCCTTACCATCGACAGCGAGCGCCTCTCGCGCGAACTGGATCAGCTCGCGGAGTTCTCCGATACCGCCGCGCCGGCCGTCACCCGCGTGGTGTACTCCGAGCAGGATCGCCGCGCCCGCGCCTTCCTGAAGGGCTTGTTCCGCGATGCCGGCCTGGAGGTCCTCGAGGACGCAATCGGCAATACCTTCGCGCGCTGGCCCGGGAGCGATCCTGATCTACCGGCCGCCGCCACCGGTTCGCACATCGATGCCGTTCCCAACGGCGGCAAGTACGATGGCACCGTCGGCGTATTAGGCGGTCTCGAGGCCATACGAGCTTTGCAGTCCTCCGGATTCCGCCCTCGCCGCTCCATCGAGCTGATCGTTTTCACCGCCGAAGAGCCGACCCGCTTCGGTCCGGGATGTTTCGGCAGCCGTGTCGCTACCGGCGCCATGGTCGATTGGCAGGCTGGACGGCTCGTGGACAAGGATGGCAAGACTCTCGACCAGTGGCGCCAGGAAGCCGGTTTCGAAGGCCCCCTGGAATCGGTCGCGTGGCCCGAAGGCCGTTACGCGTCATTCGTGGAGCTGCACATCGAGCAAGGCACGGAACTGGAAAGGGCCGGCGTGCCGCTCGGGATCGTCACTGCCATTGCGGCGCCGGCCTGTTTCCGCGTCACCGTGGAAGGCGAAGGCGGACACGCCGGCACGGTGCCGATGCCGGCGCGGCGCGATGCGCTCTGCGCCGCCGCCGCAATCGTGCTCGAAGTCGAGAAAGCCGCACGGACTGCCGGCGCCGAGGAGAGCGTCGCTACTGTAGGCGCATTCGACGTATTCCCTGGAGCCGCCAACGGCATCCCCAGCCGCGTCCGCCTCCAGATCGACATCCGCGATACCGACCGCGCGCGCCGCGACCAGTTGATGAACCAAATCATGACGGCGTGCCGGGATTGCGCCATCGGCCGCAAGCTTACGGTCCGCGCCGAACCCATCTGCATGGACGCACCGGCCGAGTGCAGCCCCGAAATCACGGCTACGCTGGCCCGCGCCGCCGGGACGCACGGACTCGCCTGGCGACATCTGGCGAGCCGCGCCTGCCACGATACGTTGTTCATGACGCGGGTCGCACGCTCCGGCATGTTGTTTATCCCCTGCCGGGGCGGCGTCAGCCATCGCCCCGATGAATATGCCGCTCCGGAAGCGATTGCCAATGGCGCGCTGGTGCTGGCGGAGGCGCTCGCGGAATTGAGCGCATAAGGACTGTCGGCTGAAGATGAGCGGCCTGATTTGTACACTTCTCGCACCAGACAGACAGTTCGGCACGTCATAGTACAATAGAGACCAACTGGAGTAGTAATCCTCATGACATTGCGCACCGCCGCGATTTTTTTGGGCATCGCGGTTGCCGGCTTCCCCGTTTTCGCTGGAGATACACCATTAACTCGCCCCAAGGCGGGTAAGGTCGATATCCTGCATCTCAATGAAATCAAACCTGGAATGAAAGCGATCGCCTGGACTGTGTTCCAGGGTTCAGAGCCGGAAGCGGTGCCCATCGAGATCGTCGGCGTCCTGAAAAATGCCAATGGCCCGCGGCAGGATCTCATTGTGGGCAAAATGGGCGGCAAAGCTGTGCGGACCAACGTTGCCGGCGGCATGAGCGGCAGCCCGGTCTACATAGATGGCAAGCTGATCGGCGCGGTCGGATTTCGCATCAGCGTCTTTTCGCCGGATGCGATTTGCGGCATCACTCCAATCGATCTGATGCTCGAGATCAACCAGTTCGACACCTCCAAGCCCGAGACCCCGCGCACGCCTGGAACGCGCGCACAGGTTGGGGAGATCCCGGTTCCCAACGATCTGTTAGCCCTCGCGTCCATCGGTTCCGGATTGGGTGCGGCGCAAATGCCGCTTCTGGTTCCGATCGAGTCGCCGGTAGTGCTTTCCGGGTTCACCGAAGAGACCCTGCGCCAGTTCGGCCCGATGTTCCAGCAGATGGGCGTGAACGCCGTGCAGGGCGGCGCCGCGGCGACAATGACATCGAGCAAGCCCGTCGCCGGCTGGCAGAATGCGTTGAATCCGGGCGAGACCATCGCGGGTGCGCTGGTGACCGGCGATATGAGCGTCTCCGGCCTCGGAACCGTAACCTACAACGACGGCAAAAAGGTCCTGGCTTTCGGCCATCCATTCTTTAACCTAGGACCGGTCGACATGCCCATGACCAAAGGCGAGGTCATCATGACCCTGGCCTCGTCCTACCAACCCAACAAACTGGCGAATGCCACCGACGTGGTCGGCGCGCTGCACCAGGACCGCCACAACGGCATCGAGGGCGTGCTGGGCGAGCAATCGCCTATGATTCCGGTCGCCGTGAATGTTCGTTCGCTCGACGAAAAAGAGAACGTCACTCGCAACAAGGAACTCCATTTCGACGTCTTCGTACACCAGAAATGGACGCCCTACCTGATGATGCTGACCCTCTACAACTCCATGTCGGAGATGAACGAGTTCGCCGACGAAACCACCTACCGGCTGAGCGGCAAGGTGGAGATGAACGGTCCGCAGAATATCTCGCTCGCGAACATGCAGACCACCAGCGAAGCGCCCATGCCCGCGCCGCTGATGCTGGCCAGTTGGTTCGGCGACAAATTCAACCGCCTCTACCTGAACAACGTGACCATGCCGGACGTCAAGCGCGTCAACGTCACCGTGGACCTGCTGCCGGAGCGCCGCGTGGCCGTCATCGAAAACGCCTGGGTGGCCGATCCCGACGTGCAGCCGGGAGACGAAGTGCCGGTAAAGGTTTTCCTGCGGCCGTACCGCGGCGACCCCATGGAGCGCGACGTAAAGGTGAAGATTCCGGTGGGAATCGCCAAAGGCGACCATCGAGTGCTGCTGAGCGACGCCGATACCCTGAACCGCATGCAGAATATCGCCGGCGCCGTAAATCGTTTTCTCGGCATTCCGGAAACCGTGTCGTTGATTAACCAGGAGCGCACCAATAACCGCCTGTATGTATCGCTGGTGGAATCGGAGCCGACCGCCTACTTCGACGATAAGGCGCTGCCGAGCCTTCCTTCGTCGGTGCTCAACGTGATGCAGGCGGGGCGGGCGACCAACCGTTCGGTGGTCACCTCCGCCGAGACTACCGCGGTGCAGATGTCGGTGCCGTTCGACGCGGTGGTGACCGGCAGCTACTCGCTGCGCATCCACGTAAAGTGACGCTTGGGAAGTCTGGAAAGCAATTGTGAGCCTGTGGCGCACGCTTCCAGCGTGCAGCGCCGACGCTGCCGCCGGCGTGGTCGATCGGGGCACCAGCCTCATGAGACAGTTCGAACCGGGCGCGGGCGTCGAGACGCCGGCAAAAGTGCCGGCGCTGCACGCAGGAGTGCGTGCGCCACGCATGTGCCGTAAATCTTCCAACATGAATCCCTCAAAACGGTCCGCGCTGCCCGTAACAGCGCTTCTTCTCTCAGCCGCCGCGCTGGCGCTGATGGCAGGCGACACCCGTACGTGGTCGCAGAGCGACTACGCCGATTTCTCCAAAGGCAACGCCAGGAATCTCTCCCTGCGCAGCGACGGCCCGCTCACGCTGGCGCCGAAATCGCACGAGTTGTTCGATACCGCGTCGCCCTATCTTTGGTCGGTGGCCCGCGATTCCAAGGGCAATCTTTACGCCGGCGGCGGCACCAACGCCAAGCTGTTTGAGATCCCGGCGGGCGGCAAAGGAAAATTGCTGGCCGAACTGGATGGCCTGGAGATCCACGCTGTCGCCGTGGATGCTCGCGATCGGATCTACTTCGCCACCACTCCCGATGGAAAGGTCTATCGCCTGGGCGCCAACGGCAAGCCGGAGGTCTTCTACGACCCCAAAGCCAAATACATCTGGGCCATGGCCTTCGACGCCAAGGGTGATTTGTATGTCGCCACCGGTGATCACGGCGAAATCCATCGCGTCGGCGCCGATGGCAAAGGGCAGGTCTTCTTTCAAACCGACGAGACTCACGTTCGCTCCATGACGTTCGACGCCGCCGGCAATCTCATCGTGGGGACCGATCCCGGCGGCCTGATCATGCGGGTCTCGCCCGCGGGCGAGGGCTTCGTGTTGTATCAAATGTCCAAACGGGAAGTGACCGCGGTCGCGGTCGCGCGCGATGGCGCGATCTACGCGGCGGGTGTCGGGAACAAGCAGGCCGGCGGCGCCGCGACGCCTCCGCCTTCGGCGCCGCCTCCCACTGCCCCAGCCGCGGGGGCATCCGGCCCTACCGCTCCCGGAACGCCGGCGCCCGCACAGACCCCGCGTCCCGCCGCACCCGCGGCGCCGGCGGGACCAGCCGTGGTCGGCGGCAGCGAAGTCTACCGTATCGAGCCCGATGGCAACCCGCGCCGCGTCTGGATCAGCGCGACCGATCTGATTTACACCATCGCCTTCGACGCTTCCGGCCGTCCGGTGCTGGGAGCCGGCAACAAAGGCAACATCTACCGCATCGAATCGCCGACGGTCTACACCTCGCTCCTGTCGCTGCCGGTCTCTCAAGTGACCGCTCTCCTGACCGACGCCTCGGGCCATCTATACGCCGCCACCGGCAACGTCGGCAAAATCTATGAAATCGGCCCCGACCTCGAGCACGAGGGCACGCTGGAGAGCGATGTCTTCGATTCCGCGCTGTATTCGCTGTGGGGCCGGCTTTCGTTCGAAGGCTCGTTGAATGGCGGCGGCATCTCCATCACCACTCGCAGCGGCAACCTGGATCAGCCGCAGAAAAACTGGAGCACGTGGGGCCAGCCGGTTACCTCGGCCAAAGGCGGTCGCGCCGATGCGCCCGGGGCGCGGTTCGCCCAATGGAAAACCACGCTGACGGCGTCGGACAAGGGCGAATCGCCGGAGCTCGATTCGGTCGACCTGGCCTACCTGCCGAAGAACATCGAGCCCCATGTCGACGTCATCGAGATCACGCCGGCCAATTATAAATTCCCCACGCCCAGCGTGATCCAGTTCGGCTGGACAGGTTTGCAGCAGACGTTGGTCCTGCCTCCGCTGGGCCGCCGCGCGGGGCCGTCGGCTCCCCTGGCGCCGCCGGAAGCGGCCACGGTTACACCGTCGTTGCAATTCACCAAGGGCTACATCGGCGCGCGCTGGCTGGCCAACGACCCCAACGGCGATTCGATGATCTTCACCGTGGAAATCCGCGGCGTCAATGAGACCGAGTGGAAGCCGCTGAAAGAGCGCATCACCGAAAAGTACTTCTCCTGGGATTCCACCGCATTCCCCGACGGAGAGTACAAGATTCGCGTCACAGCCTCGGACGCGCCGTCGAACCCGCCGGCCGAAGCGCTGACCGCGCGCATGGTCAGCGACAGCTTCACCATCGACAACACGCCGCCGCGGATCACCGGCCTGAATGCCGCGAGCAGCGGCGGAAAATTGCACGTGCGCTGGCACGCCGCCGACGCCCTCAACAACATCGAACGCGCGGAATATTCGCTGGATGGCGGCGACTGGCTGACCGCCGCGCCCGTCACCAAACTCTCCGATTCGATGGACCTGGACTACGACCTCACGCTCGGCGCGTCGGCGGGCGAACACACCATCGCCGTCCGCGTCTACGATGCTTACGAAAATTCGGCAACCGACAAGGCCGTCGTGAAGTAAACGTGGGGCACGAGCTCCTGCGTGCAGCGCCGGCACTCGTGCCGGCGTTTTTGGCGCGCCTACCCCGCCGGCTGCCGCACGATATCGATGCCGCCCTTGAAGTACGCGCCATCTTCCACCACGATCGATGGCGTTCGCACATCACCTTCCAGCTTGGCATTCTGGCGGATCTCGGTTTTGTGGCCGGCTTCGATGTTGCCGCGTAGTGTGCCGATGACGACCACCGTACCCGCCTTGATGTTGGCGCGCACACGGCCATCCGGCCCCACCGTTACAGTATGGCCCGTCGCATCGATGGAGCCGTCGAGATCGCCATCGACGTACAGATCCTGGCTACTGGAGATCTGTCCTACGATCTTGACCGACTTACCCAGCCTGGCAACACCATTCTCCGTAGGCAATCAAAGCCATCATACGCGCATTCGTTTGTGGAGTGTTGTATGGTTTTAGTCAGCATCGGCCGGATGTGTGCGTTTACGCCCTTCAGATCAGCGCTTTGATAGACTTTGAACTCCGTTATGGCTCCCGATGTCTGGGTGATGTTCCGTCCGGGTCAAGCCTATGCCATGCTGGCCGGCAACGATGGCAGCGGCGCGCGGATTGCTTTTCGGCGCCCTGTGCGCCTGCTTTTCGTACTGGCCATTGCTGCTTCACTGCTGACATCGCGCCGCATCAGTTTGCGATTGATCGTAGCTTGCGCCGAATGCGCCCTGTTCCTGCCGCTCCTGCTGGTTGCTTCGGCGGCGCTGGCCCGTGGACGAACCGTGTCGCTGGCGCGCGCCATCGATCTCTTCTTCATGAGCCTCGGCCCGTGGATGCTCTGGTTGTTTTCCTTGACAGCTCTGTGGGCTTTCCTTCCGGCCGAACGAGCTTATGAACTGTTGGAATATCGCTGGATCTGGTATTGGGCCGCGCTGGTTGCGTTCGTCTGGTCGTGCGTCATCGATTTCTGGTTTCTGCGCCGCGTCTGCGCCCAGTCGGCCGTTAAGGCGATCCTCTGGCTGACCGGACAGCGTCTCATCGTATGGATCGCCGGCCTGGCGATTTTCCTCGGCGGATCGGGTTGGCAAGTGCTGGAGGCGAGGTTCGGCTGGTGACTCTGCACCGATTCTCCTGGCTGCTCTTGGTGCTGGCCATCGCTGCCGGCACAATCGATGATGAGCCATACACGCGGCCGCCCGTTACGCTGGGCGGCTACCGCGTTCTCGCCGTCGACTTTCACGTGCATCCATTCCCCTTGAGCGCGAGCACGCTCACGCCGTGGGACCTGGTGAACGAAGCCCGCCATCAAGGACTGGACGCCGTCGCCATCACCGGCCACAACTCTGCAATGCCGGGCCGGGTAGCGCGTGCGCTCGCCTCGAAGTTCGGCGATCCGACCGTGCTGGTCGGCGAGGAGATCCACGGGCCGGTGTATCACATGCTGGCCATCGGCATCGAGCAGAGTATCAGTTGGCGATTATCGGCGGCACAAGCCATCGACGAAATTCACCGCCAGGGCGGCGTGGCCATCGCCGCGCATCCCGGCGCGGCCGCGTGGCCGGCTTTTGCGGGCGATGCCATGCGCACGCTCGACGCATCTGAGATCGTGCAGCCCTTGATTTTCGGCAGCGAACGTTTTACGCGCGAGCTGCGCGAGTTCAACCAGCGCGGACATTTCACGGCCACGGGATCCAGCGACTATCACGGCCTCGGCCCCGTCGGCATTTGCCGCACCTACGTGTTCGCCCGCGACAACACGGCTGCGTCCATCCTGGAGGCGTTACGCGCCGGCCGAACAGTAGTTTATGGCCCCGGACAAATTTACGGCGACCCGGTTCTGGTCGCGCTGGCCTCGCGCGATGCCCGCCTGCCGGACCCGCAGCCTCGCGACGGGTGGTTCACGGTGGCAAGCCGCATCCTCGGTATGATCGGCCTGATTGGCGTGGCTTTCCTCACGCCCGACCGATGTCCCGCACTCAACCCGCCATCGCGATTTTCGCGATCTGAATATCCTGCACCGCGACCCCCGTCAGATCCGCAATCGTGACCTGCTCCGCATCGCGCCGCCCCAAATTCGGGTTCTGCAGCAGTTCCCCGATTTCCACCAGATCTTCCGCGCCGATCACCCCCGCCTTCAGCGCGTGCGACGAGTCGCCGAACTGCGAGCACTGCACGCGGCTGTCCACCACGCACAGCGCGCCCGCGAACACTCGCGCATCGATCTCCTGTTTCCCGCCGCCGTCCGCTCCCACCGCCGTGATGTGCGTACCGGGTTTCACATCCGCCGTCCGCACCAGAGGCTGGCGCGAGGGTGTGGTGGTCACAATCAAACGGCAGCGCGCGCACAATTCACGCATCGACTCCGCCACGGCGATCTCGAAACCATCCTCTCGAAATGCCCTCGCCCGTTCGGCCGATCGCGCCCATAACAGGACTCGCCGGCAATCCGTCACCTCCTTCACCAATTCGAGTTGCAGATGTGCCTGCGTGCCCGCGCCCACCATTCCGATGTACTCCACATTCGGCGGCGCCAGGTGTTTCGCGGCGACGGCGCCCGCCGCGGCCGTCCGGTAATCGGTGAGATAGCCTTCATCCTGCAGCACCGCCAGCGGCTCGCCGGTGCGGGCGCTGAACACCACCATCATCCCGTTGCTGGATGGCAGTCCGATTTCGGGATTGCGGTAGAATCCCGTCGCCGCCTTGATGGTGAAGGTGTCGTCACCGCGGATGTAGCCGTACTTGATGTGGCAATCGCCCGGCGGTTCGGTGAATTCCAGATGTCCCACCGGAGGCACCACGGCCTCGCCGCGCGAATAGGCGATGAAGCCCTCCTCCATCGCGCGGATCACGGCCGAGGGCGACAACCTCCCCGCCAGTTCGGCGCGGCTGAAGATCTTCAAGCGCCTCCCCGGCCAGGCCCGTAGCCTGTGCCGGAATCCTCTTCGGCTGCTTGCTCGGAGATTTCGACGATGTCTTCCTCCGGTTCCGCCGAATGGTCCTGAGGTTTGCGCTTTTTGCGGCCCGAGGCATCATCGGCATGCTGCCGGTGGATCGAGTCGTAAGGAGAGATGGAGCCCACGCGAAAATCATCCATGGTCTAACTCCCTTGCTCCAGTGTGACACGTCGAACGAACCGGCGCTACGGCGGGGCGCAACCGAAGGCACCTAACAATTGCCGGGTTGGGCCGTAGACTATTACTGATGCTGCGAGACTTGTTTCGTGCTTTTCGCGCTTTGTCGCGCGCCAAGGCATTCGCCGTCGTTGCCGCTTTGACGCTGGCGCTGGGGATCGGATCGGTTACCGCGGTATTCAGCATCGTAAACGGCGCGTTGCTTCGTCCACTGCCATATCGCGATCCCGAACGCCTGGTCGATGTGCTCGATCAGAGCCTGAGAGAGCGCGGCAACAGCAAGCTCTTCGCCACCTATGGCGATTACCGCGAATTCGCCCGCCACTCGACAACTCTCGAGGCCGCGGCCGCCGTCACCTGGGCCGTCGGCTCTCCGTTGCTGACGGGACACGGGCATACCCGCGGCATCACCGGCATTCCAGTCAGCGCCGGCTTCTTCGATGTGCTGGGAGTGCATGCCGCGCTGGGCCGGACTTTCACTCCGGCCGATGAGAACGGCGGTTGCGCTGTCGTGTTGTCGAATGCGTTTTGGACATCGGAATTCGCCGCCAGCCGGAGCGTGGCCGGCCAAGCGATCACCCTCGGTGGCAAGGCCTGCATCATCCTCGGCGTGATGCCCAGGGAATTCGCGTTTTACCCCGCCGCCGCCCAATTGTGGACGTTGATCCTTCCCGATCAACCGAATGTCGACTCGATGCAGGTTATCACCATCGCCAGGCTCAAGCCGGGAGTCACCGTCACGCGAGCGCAAAGCGAGCTTTCGGCGCTGTTCGCCGCCTTGCACGCGAACGACGCCTGGCGCGAGTTCGGTCCCGCCGTCGATCCGATGCAGCAGGAGCTGACCTGGCTTGCGGGCCGCAACCTTCGCACCACGCTTTGGATTCTCCTCGGCGCGGTGGGCTTGGTGCTGCTCATCGGCTGCGTCAACGTGGCCAATCTGCTCTTGGGACGGTCGCTGGCGCGCTCGCGCGAATTCGCCGTGCGCGCCGCGTTGGGTTGCGGGCGGGCACGGCTGTTCCGGCAGTTGCTCACCGAAACCGCGCCACTGGCCGTGATCGGCGGCACTCTGGGGCTGTGGGTGGCCTACGCCGCCGTACACTATTTTCAGTCCGTGAATCCGGTCGAGCTGCCTGTCGGCGCCAACATCTCGATCGATCTCCGCGTGCTGGTGTTCGCGATCGCCGTCTCCGCGCTCACGGCCGTCATTGCCGGCACGGCTCCGGCCTGGCGCGCGTCGCGCACCGATCTCAATACCGCGCTCAAATCCGGCGGACGTGGCGCCGTCGGCAGTGGAGCGCGTTTGGGACGGGCGATGGCCGCGGTCGAAGTGGCGTTCTCGATGGTGCTGCTTATGGGAGCCGCCTTGCTCATGCAGAGTGTCCTCCGGATGAACTCCGCCGATCTCGGATTCCGCCCGGAAGGCGTCACCGCCGCATCCATTATCCTGCCGCCTGGCGGCCAGTACGCGGAAGCGGACGCCCGCCTGCGTTTGTATCGATCGTTGGAACAGAAAGTTGCCGCATTGCCTGGCGT
>Ga0335073_10006046_pt1 | contig 17004 bp, 16 predicted proteins | sample Lox_Sample_22_FD_207093 | JGI IMG/M metagenome (GOLD analysis project Ga0335073, IMG submission 207093) | Soil microbial communities from Loxahatchee National Wildlife Refuge, Florida, United States - Lox_Sample_2.2 | ecosystem: Environmental > Terrestrial > Soil > Wetlands | place: USA... | reverse complement strand
GACCCAATTCCCGCCTGCCCGAACAGTGGACGTTGTTATCGTTCGTTGGGCCGGGAAATTAGCGGGCTTCTGTTACGGTAGGATGACGACGACTCGGCAAGGAGCAGCCTAGGCGAGGCGTTCTTCGGGCCTGACCAAGCGCGCCGGCGCGCCGCCCGCGAGCGCCACGAGGCAGTTCGCGACCGCATGGCGCAGCACCTCGTCATAAAGGCCCGGCACCATCGCCGAGTTGTGCGGCGAGCCGATCACGTTCGGCAGATCGAGGAACGGGTGATCGAGACGGAACACGCCATGGCGAAGCGGCTCGGTCCACCAGGCATCGATGCAGGCGGTAAAGCCCTTATGCGCGACCAGATGGGCATAGAAGGCCGCCTCATCGATGATCTCGCCGCGCGCAAGGTTCACGAGGATCGCGTCCGTCTTCATGAGGGCGAGCTCGCGCGCGCCGATCGCGCCGAGGGTGGCGCGCGTCAGCGCCGCGCCGATCACGAGCACGTCCGAGACCGTCAGCAATTCATCGAGCCGGTCCGGCGTGCCGATCCAATCGACCGGCTCGTCGCTCGCGCCGCGGCGGTTGATCGCGTGGACGCGCATGCCCAAGGCACGCATCCGCCGCGCCGTCGCGACACCGATCGCGCCGAATCCGAAGATGCCGCACACGCCGCCCGCCAGCATGCGGTTGCGCGTAAATTGATTGAAGGCGCCGTTCTTGAGGTTGTTATGCTCGATGAAAAGCCGCTTTGCCGCGGCGAGCGCCATCGCCACCGCATGCTCGGCGATGGCGTCGGAAAAAGGGCCGGCATTCTGCGCGATCGGAAGGCCGGGCGGCAAATCGCCGAACGGGATGTAGTCGACGCCCGCGGTGGTCATCTGCAGAAGCCGCGCCGATGTCAAAAGCTTCCGCTCGTCGGGCTTCAGCTCGTTGGTGTGCCGGGCCATCACCGCGCCCGCCCCGCGCAGCGCCTCGGCCCGCGCCGGCGCGTCGAGATCGGCGAGCCAGATCACCTGCGCCTGGTCGGCAACCGCCGCCTCGACCAGCGCGCGAAGACGCGCCTCCGCGTCGAACGTCACCACCAAACTCGCCATCATCGCACCGCCAAGAAGGTCCCGACGGCACCATCTTAGGACGCTTCGGCCCAAGATGGATCACGCCGCGCCGCGCATCGCGCGTCGAGCGTGATCATCCACACGATGAAGCCCACGATGATCAGCGGCGTCACAAGACCGATGCGGAAGACGCTCGGCGGATTGATGAGCGGGCTTGCCCAGACAAGGAGCGCCATCGCCACGTCCCCATCGGCGAGACCTTGCCGATAGGCGTGGACAAAGAACAAGGTGGCGGCCACGCCCAACAGGACGGCGTCGTAATCGATCACATGGGGTGCTGCGAGCATGGTCGCCGCCAGCATCACGGCAAGCCGCAAATCGCCGGGGAGCGGCCGGCGATGGCACCACCACACGCACCCAGCGGCGGCAACCGCGCCCAGCGCCTGGGTCGCGTTGGCGAGCGTCTCGCCTGCCCCCATCAAGACCGCGTCGGTATAGAGGCTCTGACCATTGAGGCGCGCGATGATGCGCCATTTGTCGTAAACCGCGCTTGGCTCGGTCATCAGCGCGATCCAGGCACGCCACGGCTCAATCCCCATCACGGCGATGCTGGCAAGGCCCAGGACCGCGGCCGTCGCCGCGGCCGCCGCAAGCGGCTTCCATTGCCGCGACGCGATAAGCGCCACCGGCACCAAAAGCCAGAGCTGTGGCTTATAAGTGAGGATGCCCAGCGCGATGCCGCCCAGCACCGGCCGGCGCGGCGCAAGGCTCATCCCCGCCACGAGAAGCGCCGCGCTGAGGAACGCGTTCTGGCCGATGCAGGCAGTGATCGCCGAGGCCGGGCACAGCAACAGCGAGCCCGCGATGATCGCGCGCTCGGTCTCGGTCTCGGCACGGCGGCAGACGGCAGAGACAAGAGCGGCAAGGCTCGCAAGGATGAAAAGGCCGCGCGAGACCTCGAACGAAAACAGCCCGAATGGCAGCAGCAGCAAGAGATAATGCGGCGGATAGAGCCACGGGTGGAGCGGCAGCGGCGCCGGCAACCGGTCGGCGAACCGCGCATTCATCAGCGCGGTGAGGCGATCCCCGTCATAGAGCGCCGCCCCGTGACCCTCCAGAAAGGCGCGGATGGCATTGTCGTAGACCATCCAATCCTCGCCGAGATCGGTCCGGAACGCGGTCAGATAGAACGCCCAGCCGATGGCGCCCAGCGCGACGGCAAGCGCGGCGGTCGTCGCAAGACGCAATCGGTTCGACATGGGACCGCGAACGTCGCACGGACGCGCTTAGGGTCGCGTTAACGGCGCGGCGCGGGCGATGCGGAGAATAAGACTCAAATGCAACGTTTGGCGCAAGCGTCCGCCCTAGTTCGGCGTCGTCTCGATCGTCGGCAGAAACCCGGTCAGCAGCCCGATGAAGGGCAAAAAGGCACAAAGCTTGTAGACGAAGGTGATGCTCGTCATGTCGGCGAGCCACCCCAGCACCGCGGCTCCGATCCCCGCCATGCCGAACGCAAGGCCGAAGAACACGCCGGAAATCATGCCGATCCTGCCTGGGATGAGCTCGGTCGCATAGACCAGGATCGCCGAAAAGGCCGAGGACAAGATAAGCCCGATCACCACCGTCAGCACGCCGGTCCAGAAGAGATCCGCATAGGGCAGCATCAGCGTGAACGGCAGCACGCCCACGATCGAGCCCCAGATGACGATCTTGCGACCATAGCGGTCGCCGATCGGCCCGCCGAAGAAGGTGCCGAGCGCCGCCGCGCCCAGGAACACGAAGAGATGTACCTGCGCGTTCTGCGCCGACACATGGAACCGGTCCATGAGATAGAAGATGTAATAGCTGGTAAGGCTCGCGAGATAGAAATATTTGGAAAAGATCAGCAGCAACAACACGACAAGCGCGGTCCGCACGCGCCGCGCCGGCACGGCCGGTATCGCCTTCGCTTGCGCCGCGTGAACCGGCGCGCGGGCGTTGCGGGCGTTGCGCTCGCGCTTGTACCAGCGGCAGACCAGCGTCAGCACGATGATCGCCAGCAGCGCAACGAGAGCGAAGAGCGCAATGCTGGGCTGGCCCCGGGGCATGATGATGATTGCGGCGAGCAGCGGCCCCAGCGCCTGGCCGGCATTGCCGCCCATCTGAAAGAGCGATTGCGCAAAGCCGCGCTGGCCGCCGGAAGCGGCGTGCGCGATGCGCGAGGATTCCGGGTGGAAGACCGAAGAGCCGGTGCCGATCAAGGCCGCGGCAATGAGAACCAAAGGGAACGTCGAAGCCCACGACAGCAGCAGCAACCCGGCGAGCGTCGAGGCCATGCCGATCGGCAGCGAATAAGGCAAAGGTCGCCGGTCGGTGAAGCGCCCCACCACGGGTTGCAGCAGCGAAGCGGTGATCTGGTATGTGAGCGTGATGAGACCGATCTGCGCGAAATCGAGATCGAACCGCGTCTTCAACATCGGATAGACGGCCGGCACCAGCGACGAGATGAGATCGTTCAGGAGGTGCGAAAAACTGAGCGCGGCGAGCACCGTGAAGACGGTGCCTTGGGCGGCCGAAATAGCGCCCGCGACGGGACGGGAGTCGCCCGAAGCCGTATGGTCCACTGCTCTCGCCATGACACTCACATTTCTTTTTGCTCGCGGCACAAGCCCGCGTGCCGTTCGGCTCACCATCCCGATCTGCGGACGGTTTCCTGTCCTACCACGCGCCTTATCAAATTCTCGGCGCGTTTCGCTCATGGGAGCGTTGCACGTCACAACGCCGTGGGTTCGGCCGCGCCGGACAATTCGCTGCGAACGAGCGGCCACACAGGACGCCGCGCGCTTAGCCCTTATAGGCGATGATCTCCACCTGCACGACGCCCGCATGGATCGGGGCGGTGAGCGTACGGCGTGCCGGGCGCCGGTTGGGATCGGGAAAGGTGATCGCCCACTGCTTGAGCGCAGCTTCCCGGTGACTGTCGCTCGCGATGTAGATCGTGAGCTTCGCCACGTCGTCGATGCCCATGCCGCCCGCCGCCAGAACGCGCTTCATGTTGGAGAACGCGTTCTTCGCCTGCGTTTCCGCGTCCGCCGGCATGATCCCGCTGTCGGGATCGCGGCCATGGATCGCGCCCGAGCACAAAAGCGGCCCGATGCGGCACGCCATCGGCGACTGCTCGGGATGTTCGAGACCCTTGATGTTGATGACTTGCTGCGCCATCGCGCTCAATCCTTCTCGGTGCGAGTAGAGCGATCACCCTGATGGCGGAGGATGGCAACGTCAATCCGTTCCATCTACCATCCCGCGTCGGGAGCGCGAAATGGGAACAGTACGTCGCATTGCGGTCGTGGGCGCCGGGCTCGGCGGATTGGCCGCAGCCATCACGCTGAGGCGCAAGGGCTTCGAGGTGCAGGTCTACGAGCAGGCGCCCCAGCTCGCCGAGTTCGGCGCCGGCATCAATATCAGCCCCAATTCGGTGAAATTCTTCCGCGCCGTGGGGCTTGGCGACAGGCTCCACGAGGTCGGCTCCGAACCGACCGGGTTGAGCTGGCGCGATTGGCACACGGGCGAGATCAACTACACCCTGCCATTCGGCGATTTCGAGAAGCGCTACGGCGCCAAATACTACGTCGTCCATCGCAGCGACCTTCATCGCCTTCTCGCCGAGGCGGTGCCGGCAACGAGCATCGCGCTCGCCAAACGCTGCACGCGGGTCGAAATCCGCAACGGCACGGTGGGCTTGTCCTTCGACGACGGCACCAGTGCCGAGGCCGACATCGTCGTCGGCTGCGACGGCATCCGCTCGGCGGTCCGCTCCTGCGTCTTCGGCGGCGAAGGACCGCGCTATGTCGGAACGATGTGCTGGCGCGCGCTCGCGCCCACCGATGCATTGCCGGAGGGCTATCACGACCGCTACGTGAACCAATGGTCCGGCGAGGGCGGGTTCGTCATCAGCTATTACATCCGCCAGGGCAAATTCGTGAATTTCGTGGCGGTCCGACAGCAACCCGGCTGGACGGAACAGTCGTGGTCCGTGCCGAGCACGGTCGACGACATGCTGGCGGCCTTTCCCGACGCTGGCGACAAGCTGCGCCGGATGATGGGTAAGGCGACCTCCTGTTCGAAATGGGGTCAATTCACCGGCGAACACGCGCTGCAATGGACCAAGGGGCGCGTGACGCTCCTCGGCGATGCCGCGCACGCGATGCTCGCAACCTTTGGGCAAGGCGCCAACATGGCCTTCGAAGATGCCTATGTCCTGGCGGAGTGGCTCGGCGCCAAGGCCGACGATCCCGACGCGGCGCTTGCGGGCTACGAAGCCGCGCGCAAGCCGCGCGCGACACGGGTGCAACAACTCTCGCGCGCCGAAGTGCAATTCAAGAAGCTGCATTCGGATCGGGACAGGCTGCGCCGCGAATCCGCGTTTATGACCGAGTTCGGATCGACGACGGACGAGGTCTATAGGTGGATCTATGGCTACGATCCGGTCACGCAATGGCAGGGAGGGTGACGGCCTGCACCTCTTGAACCGAAACCATTGTACCCCGCACCGTTTTTGATAGGCTTCAATGAAGGCCGGTCCGGCCCACAAGAAACCAGGGAGGTGAGCCTTGACGCGCTCCGTTCGCTACGAAAATACGCTGATCGGCCTGATGTTCCTGACATTCGGGACGATCTTCCTCGACCGGATGGCGCAGTTCTATCTCGCGCCCTACCTGATCCCCGATCTTCATGTGAACAACATCCAGATCGGCATGATGGCGTCGGTGCTGGCGCTCGCGTGGGCCGTGTCGAGCCTCGTCTTCGGCGTGATCTGCGACCGGTACGGGCGGCGCGTGATCCTGGTCCCGGCGGTGTTCGCCTTCTCGCTGATGTCGTGGCTCACGGGCGTCGTCGAGACATTCGGGCAGATGCTGCTGGTCCGCTTCCTGCTCGGCATCGCCGAGGGCGCCTGCTATGCGCCGGTGATGGCGGTTGCGGAGGCCGCGTCGAGCCCGCATCGCCGCGGCATCAATGTCGGCATCGTCGTGACCGCGGCCGCCTTTGTCGGCCAGGCGGTCGCGCCGGTGCTGACGACCCAGGTCGCCGCCTATATCGGCTGGCGCTGGTCGTTCTTCGTCGCCGGCGTGCCCGGCGTGATCCTGGGCTTCTTCATCTGGAAATATGTCGAGGAGCCGATCGTCCGCAAGGGCGAGGAGCAGCGGCCAAAGCTCGGCGAATTTCTCACCCTGCTGAAATACCCGAACATGGTGCTGTGCTGCTTTGCCGGCGCCGCAAACCTGACCGCGATCTTCTTCTTTCAGGTGTTCGCGCCGCTCTATATCACCCAGATCGCGCACGAGGCGCCGACGACGGCCGGTTTCATCATTGGTGCGAGCGGGGTCGGCGGTGGCGTCGCCGGCATTCTTTATCCCGCTCTCTCCGACCGGATCGGCCGCAAGCCGGTTCTCCTGTTCGCGTCGCTGGTCGCGATCTTCTTCCCCTTGGCGCTGCTGATCCCGGCGCTCTACCAGAATCTGTGGGCGCTCGCCGCGATCGAGTTCCTGTTCTCGACCAACGCCGTCATTCCCTCTTTGGTGATGGTGGTGATTCCGACCGAGAGCGTCCCATCGAAACTGGCCGCAACCGCCATCGGCGCGACCACCCTCACCTCCGAGCTGATCGGCGCCGCGATCGCACCCACCATCGGCGGCATCTTCGCGCAGCGAATGGGCCTCGCCGTGCCGATCGAGATCGCGGCCGGGATGATGGTCATCGTGTTCCTGCTCTGCGCCATGCTGCGCGAAACGCATGCGCGCAAGCTCGTCCTGCCCAGCAGCGCGCCGGCGCAGTAGCGGCTTGGGAGCCCGCGTCGAGAAGGCAAGAGTCGATTAAATTGTCCGAAATAATGGTGGGCGCGAGAGGGATTGAACCTCTGACCCCTGCCGTGTCGAGGCAGTGCTCTACCGCTGAGCTACGCGCCCATTCGCGCGCGATGTACCGTAATTCGGGGCGACGGGCAAGGCGCCTCAGGCCGCGAGCAGGCGATGGATCTCGTCGACGATTCGGCGCAGATGGAACGGCTTTGCCAGCACGGTCGTCTCGCGCGGCATGGATTCGGCCGCCCTGAGCGCCACGGCGGCGAAGCCGGTGATGAAGATGATGCGCAGATGCGGCCACATGTCGCCGGCGCGCCGCGCCAGTTCGATCCCGTCGATGCCGGGCATCACCACGTCGGCGAGCAGCAGATCGACCGGATGCTCGCTGATCCAGGCAAGCGCGGTGCGCCCGTCCGGCATGTCGCACACGTCGTGACCGGCGCGGCGCAGCGCCCGCGCCAGGAACGTGCGCACGCTGTCATCGTCTTCGGCAAGGAGGATTCGTGCCATTCTCTCGTCCGGGGCAAGGGCCGCGCCGGAAGCCTACCGGTCATCGCTGAACGAACCGTTATCAAGGAGGGATGACAGGACCCGCCGCTTCCTCCTAATCTCGCGGGATGGAAGGAAGATTTGAGCCCAGCGCGGCGGTCGAACCGCCGATCGAGATCAAGGCGCCGGTGGCTCAGACGGTGCCGATGGTGCTGGCCTCGCCGCATAGCGGCGCCGACTACCCCGCCGATTTCCTGGCGTCCTCGCGGCTCGATCCGCTGACCCTGCGGCGATCGGAGGATTCCTTCGTCGACGAGATTTTCGACCCCGGTCCCGATCTTGCCGCGCCCATGCTGAAGGCGCGCTTCCCAAGGGCCTATCTCGACCCCAACCGCGAGCCGTTCGAGCTCGACCCCGCGATGTTCGAGGATGCGCTTCCGCCTTATGTGAACAGCCGCTCGCCGCGCGTGCGGGTCGGGCTCGGCACGATCGCGCGCGTCGTCGCCACCGGCGAGGAGATTTATGCGCGAAAGCTGCGCTTTGCCGAGGCGACCGAGCGGGTCGAGCGGCTCTATCGTCCCTATCACCGCGCGCTGAAACAGCTTCTGGCGACGACGCGCGAGACTTTCGGCTGCTATCTCCTGGTCGATTGCCACTCGATGCCGTCTTCGATCGCCCAGGGCGAGCGCGGCGGCGCGCGCACGCGGGCTGACATCGTGCTGGGCGATTGCCACGGCACCGCATGTCACCCGATCGTCACCGAAACGGCGCAGTCTCATCTGCGAGCGAAGGGATACCAGGTGGCGCGCAACACGCCCTATGCCGGCGGCTTCACGACGCAGCATTACGGCAAACCGCATATCGGCTGTCACGGACTCCAGATCGAGCTGAGCCGCGGCCTTTACATGGACGAGCACAGTTTCGACCGCCGGCCGTTCTTCGCGCGGCTCGCCGCCGACATGCGCGAGCTTCTGGCAGCGCTCGCCGCGATCGATCGGGAGGTGTTGAGGCCGTCGTGAGCGAAGCGATCGCGGTGCGCGAGGCGGCATCGCACGATTTTCCCGGCATCACCCGCATCTACGGCCACCACGTGGTCCACGGGCTCGCCACGTTCGAGGACGAGCCGCCGAGCGAGGACGACATGCTGCGCCGCTATATCGAGGTGCAGATGCATCGCCTGCCCTGGCTGGTCGCTGAAGGCGGCGGCGGCGCGGTTGTGGGCTATGCCTATGCCATGCCCTATCGGCTGCGCGCGGCCTATCGCTTCACGCTCGAGGATTCGATCTATGTCGCGCCCGACGCGATGCGGCGCGGCGTGGGCTGTCGCCTTTTGAGCGACCTTGTCGAGCGCTGCACCGCGCTCGGCCATCGCCAGATGATCGCGGTCATCGGCGACAGCGCCAACGCCGCCTCGATCCGCCTTCACGAGAAATTGGGCTTCCGCCATGTCGGCATGCTGCCCGCGAGCGGTTTCAAGCACAATCGCTGGGTCGACAGCGTCTTGATGCAGCGCGCGCTCGGCGACGGCGACACGAGCGTGCCGTGATCCCGTAAAGGGAAACGGGCGAGCGTCCGACTGGTCTTTCCCCAATCGCTTTCCCGGTTCCGTCTCCCGCGGGCCTGCGGGTCCATGGATTGCCGGGGCAAGCCCGGCAATGACGGGACAGGATGACCGCAATTCAGCAGGCGGCGCGCCTTCTTGAGTTGCGACACCGAGCGGGTTTGCGATCTATGATGTCGCGCCCAAAAAAATTGGGCCGAGCGAGGCTCGGCCCAAGTTTAGGGAGGAAACGCCTAGAAGACGTGCGGCGGACCGTCAGGCGACGATCGATGCCGCACCGCAACAATGCCCTGCTGCGCTGCACAAAGCAAGTCAAAAAACGCATTCTCCACAGGCTTCCGGGTGCGACATATTGACAATCGGCTCTCGTTTGTCCGACCGGATGGCCGCAACCGCGACCCCGTCGCCCCTGCGCCAGCATTCGTTGTTACCATTTTTTGGTAACCCTGATAGAGGTTTACGTTCCAAACAAAAGCCACAATTGCGGCTCGGTCTCGCCTCGAACCCAGGCGAAAGTCGGCCACCATTTTCGAGGCCACGACCGATTTGCATTGTGCGTTGCACAAAGAACGCAAGAAACGCGCCGTTCGCGGAGACGATGAGGTCATTTCCTTTCGCAGCGGCAGCGCGCCGCGAAAAGCCCGTTCCAACTTGCCGGCGGCGCTTGCACGGTCCATCTTGCCCCGATGACTGATGCCGTCGCCATCGAGATGGCCGATCACGCGATGCGCCATTGGACCGCGCCCGATCCTGGGCCGGTCCGGGTCGGCTCGCCGGGCCATCTGCGCCTGTTCGCGCGCATGCTGCTCGACACCCACAACCCCTATAAGCCCGCCGTGATGGTGTGGCCGACGCTCGACGCGGCGGCGCTTCAGCGCCTTACCTCGCTGCCGATCTGGGACATCGCGGTGCAGACCGAGGGCCGCGCCTCGATCCGGGTCAAGACCTTCGCCGAAAGCGTGAGCGATCCGCTGCTGCGCGAGGCGCTGGTGATGGATGCCGGCGAAGAAGCGCGCCACAAGGTCGTCCTGGGCCGTCTTGTCGAGGCCTATGGCATCGCGTTGGCGCCCGAGCCGCCTTATCCCCCGCCCCGGGACAAGGAATGGGCGTGGCTCGTCACCGGCTATAGCGAATGCATCGACAGCTTCTTCGCCTTTGGCCTGTTCGCGCTCGCCAAGCAGTCGGGCTATTTCCCGCCGGCGCTGGTCGAGACGTTCGAGCCGGTGATCCAGGAAGAGGCGCGGCACATCCTGTTCTTCGCCAACTGGGTCGCCTGGCAGCGCCGCAACATGGGCTGGTGGCGCCGCCTTGCCTTCGAGGCGCGGGTCGCGGCCGTGTGGGCCTTCTTGATCTGGGAACGGATCGGCATCGCGCGCGGTATGGACGCCGATGGCACGGCGCAGGACGCGAATTTCGCCATGACCGGCGGCGCCGCGGTGGGCGAGGATTTGAGCCCGCGCGCGCTCATCGAATTGTGCCTTGCCGAAAACGACCGCCGCATGAAGGGCTATGACAGGCGGCTGTTGCGCCCCACCACCGTGCCGCGCCTTGCCTCGCTCGCACGCCGCTTCCTGAAGCGGCCGGCCGGAGCCACCCCGTGAAGATCGGTTCGGACGCGCACAAGGCCCTGTTCTGCCGCCAGTTCATCGACAGCTATACCGAGTTCGATCCGGCGACCTTGCCCTGGCCCGACCTCGACGAAGCGGCGCTTCAGCGTCTGCGCGGCGTCCCGTTCTGGCAAGAGGTGCGCCACACCGAGCGGCGCGCGGGGGCCATCGTCGCGGCCTTCACCGAGACGATCGAAGATCCGCTGGTGCGCGAGGCGGTGGCGCTTCAAGGGTTCGAAGAGGCGCGCCACGCCAAGCTTCTGGCGGTGATGATCGAGCGCTATGGCATCGACGCGCCGGAACAGCCGCTCGAGGCGCTGAACCCCGACATCGAGACCGGGTTCATGGATTTCGGGTTCGGCGAATGCCTCGACAGCTTCCTGGGATTCGGCGCGTTCAAGTTCGCGCGGCAGTCGGAATTCCTGCCGTCGGAGATGTTCGACATATTCGACATGCTGATGTTCGAGGAGACGCGGCACATCGTCTTCTTCATCAACTGGATGGCCTGGCGCGAGGCGCAGCGCGGCCGCGCCTGGCTGCGCAGCGCGACGGCGCTGCGCTTTTACGGCCGCGCGCTGGGGCGGCTCGCCGGCACGATCAGGCGCGGCCAGAAGCAGAATGACGGCCGCAACTTCTCGGCGACGCAGACCAGCATGTTCCTCGACGGGTTCAGCTTCCGCGGCTTCGTCGAGGAATGCTACCGCGAGAATGCGCGCCGGATGGGCGCGTTCGACCCGCATCTGTTGCAGCCGCGCTTTCTGCCGCGGCTCGCGGACGCGGCGCTTTCGGGCCTGCGCCTCTGGAGCCGCTTGCGGCCCGGGCTCATGCGGCCGCCGCCGCCGGGCGGTGCCCCGGCATGAAGCGTCTTGCCGTCCTCGCCTTCATCGCGGGGATAGGGGTCATCACGGTGCTGGTCTTCTCGCGCGGGGCGGGTGCGGTTTGGCACGCGCTCACGGCGATCGGGTGGAGCGGCTTCGCGATCGTGTGCCTCTTCCATCTCGCCCTTATCGGGCTCATGGGGATCTCGTGGCTGGTGCTTGTGCCGGAGACGCGCGGCGCACGCGCGCTGACCTTGATCTGGGCACGGCTCGTCCGCGATTCGGGCGCCGAGATCCTGCCCTTCTCGCAACTCGGCGGGTTCGTGATGGGCGCGCGCGCCGCGGCGGTGTCGGGCGTGCCGAGCCTTGTCGCGGCCGCCTCGACCGTCGTCGACGTCACCGTGGAGCTGTTCGCGCAGATCGCCTTCACCGCGGTCGGGCTCGCTTTCCTCGTGGCGGCGCGGCCCGACAGCGGCCTGGCCTGGCCGATCGGCGGCGCGCTTTGCGTCATGCTCGCGGCGTCGATCGGCTTCGTGATCGCCCAGCGCCGCGGCCTGTCGATCGCGGACCGCATCGCGAGCCACATGCTGGGCGATTGGGTCAAGACCGGCCTGAGCCTCGCCGGGATCGAAAGCGTCATCGCCGCGATCTATCACCGCCAAGGCCGCGCCTGGCTCGGCGGGGCGCTTCATTTCCTGTGCTGGATCGCGAGCGGCGTCGAGGCCTGGATCGCGCTCCGCCTCATGGGCGCCGAGATCGGGCTCGGCCCGGTGATCGCGATCGAGAGCCTGCTCTATGCCGCGCGCAGCGTCGCTTTCGCCGTGCCGTCCGCGGTCGGCGTGCAGGAAGGAGCCTATCTCGTCATTGGCGGCCTGTTCGGGCTCGCGCCCGAGACGGTGCTGGCGCTGTCGCTGTTGAAGCGGGCGCGCGACCTGACCCTGGGGGTCCCGGCGCTCTTGGCTTGGCAGGCGCTCGAAGCGCGCCGCGCCATGGCGCGCGCGCCGGCGAGCGGCTCGGCGGTCCCCTAACCCGCAATCGCGCATTGATGCTCGAGAAGGATCTCGCGGCGTTCCCGGCTTGACTGCACCATCGCGCTGCCGACTTCGAGGGTCGCGAGCGCCCAGCGCCCGTCATGAAGGATGGGGCGGCCCTCCGTGAGGGCCGCGTGCATCTCCTCGATCTCGAGCATGCCGGTGCCGCGCCCGCCCGTGACCGGGATCTCGCGGCGCCCGTCATCGCCATAGACATAAAGCCCGTTGGGCGATTGGCGGATGTCGCCACGCTCGAAGCTCGCGACGGTGATGCCGAACCACGCGATGTGCGCGCGCGTGCCGGCCGCGGCGCCGGCGGCCTGCCCGCTTCCCTGGCTCGTCGCGTCCGAACCGCCGGCGCCAAAGCGCATCCCTTCCTTCGCCGCCTCGCTGTCGACGGCGCCGGCCTTGAGCGCGCGGCGGACCGCGACGCGCTCGGCCTCGGAATACATCCGGTTGCCGATGCCCCAGGTGAGCTCCGAGGTGTCGAAATGGCCATAGCCGTTATAGACGATGGTCGCGGGCAGCCCGTCCTCGAACTCGAGCCAGGCGGAGAAATTTCCGGGGCACGGCCGCTCGGGCATGAAGCGCCCGACGCTGGCGCGCACGCTGCGGACGCGGCCGCCGCCCAGAAGCCGCACCGTGTCGATGAGATGCGGCGCGTGGCGATAGACCACCCCGCCGCCCAGCGCCTCGTCCAGCTCTTCCGCCACCCTCGGCTTGATGAGCCAATCGGTCCAGAACCAGGTGTTGATGGCGATGAGCCGCCCGAGCGCTCCGGTTCGGCTTTCGCGCCACATCGCCTGGATGTCCGGCCCCATGCTGTAGGTCTGCCCGCAGAGCAGCTTGACGCCGTTCTTGTCGGCCGCCTCGCACATGCGCAGGCATTCGGCGACGGTGAGCGCCATGGGCTTGGTGCAGATCACGTGCTTGCCCTGCTCGGCCGCCATCACGACGTGCTGGCAATGGAACTGGTTGGGCGTGCAGACCCAGATCACGTCGATATCGCGATCGGCGCAGAGCTCGGCCACGCCGGCATAGGCGCGGCCGCGATATTTGGCGGCAAACGCCTCGCGCGCACTCGCTCGCGGATCGGCCGCCGCCACGATCTCGGCATGAGGTGAGCGCTCGACGCCCGGCAGGAACAAGGTGCTGCCGACGCCGAGCCCGGCCACGCCAAGCCGCAGGCGGTCGGACGTCTTTTCTCGATCGGTCACGAGCCCATCCTCCTTAACCGTCATTCTATCGGCGCCTATCGTTGACGCCAGGGCGGCCCCGGATAGAATGATGGGAGAGTGGAGGATTCTCATGACGACGCGCGAACAGAACGAACGGCTGACCAGGGTCGGGCCGGGAACGCCGATGGGCAATCTGCTGCGGCGCTATTGGCACGTGGTCGGCACCGAGCTCGAGCTGGCGCAAGAGCCGGTGCGGCGCGTGCGCATCCTGGGCGAGGATTTGACTCTGTTCCGATCCGAAAGCGGCGAATACGGCCTTTTGGACGAGCGCTGTCCGCACCGCTGCATGGCGCTCGAATATGGCATCCCGGAAAAAGCGGGCCTGCGCTGCGCCTATCACGGCTGGCTCTTCGACACGAAAGGCAATTGCCTCGAGCAGCCATTCGAGGATCTCGCCCACCCGGATTCGAAATTCAAGAACGAGATCAAGGTCAAGAATTATCCGTGCCAGGCGCTGGGCGGTCTTGTCTTCGCTTATCTTGGGCCGGCGCCGGTGCCGCTCCTGCCGCGCTGGGACGTGCTCGTGCGCGAGGAATTCGACCGCGCGATCGAGATCTACACGCTGCCGTGCAACTGGCTCCAATGCATGGACAACTCCGCCGATCCCGTGCATTTCGAGTTCCTGCACGCAATCTATGGCAATTATCAGCTCAAGAAGCTCGGCCGGCCGCCTGGCATGAACCCGGCCCGCCATGTGAAGATCGATTTCGACGTGTTCAAATACGGCATCTATAAGAGGCGGCTCCTCGAGGGCGAGCCCGAGACGTCGGACGATTGGACCGTCGGCCATCCGCTGCTGTTCCCGACCATCCTGTCGCAAGGCGGCGCCAACGCGCCCAGCCTGCAAATCCGCATCCCGATCGACGACACGCACACGATCCAGCTTCTCTACCGCACGACGAAGCGCACGCCCGGCATGCCGGCGCGGCCGATCGCGGTCCGGCACGCCAAGCTCTTCAACGACGAGGGCAAGATCATCGCCGACACGATCCCGCTTCAGGACGTCCTCGCGTGGGTGGGACAGGGTCCGATCTCGGACCGCTCGCGCGAAAATCTCGCCACCAGCGATCGCGGCGTCGTCATCTATCACAAGCTCCTCGAGGAGCAGATGGAGCGGGTGGAGCATGGCCTCGACCCGATGGGCGTGATCCGCGACCCGGCGGAGAACGAGCCGATGATCCAGCTCGGCCGCGAGCACGTGCCGCTCATCGCGTTCGATTCAAAATACGACCGGCCGTTCGAGAAGATCCACGAGCTCGCGGACGCGAAGGCGGAGTAGGCTCCGCCCTCACTTCGGGATGAATTTGTCCGTATAGAGCTTCGACATGTCGATCGGGCCGGTGGCGAGCTTCATGTCGACGAACGCCCGCTGAAGCGTCGCGAGCGATTGCGGGTCGAACTCGCAATGCTTGGTGAACATGCCGATCGTCATGTCGTATTCCCTCGACATGACGCTCTCGGGGAATCCGGTGACCGGGCTTTCGTACTTCACGGTTTCGGCCTTGTGCGCGCGCATATAGTCGATGGTCTCGACCCAGGCGGCGACGAAGGCGCGGACCGCGTCGGGATTGGTGTCGATGAGATGGGTCGACGCGAAGAGCGCGCCCGAGGCGGCCGGGCCTTCGAAATCCGTCACCGGGGCGAGCACGCGCCCGGTCTTCTCGGCCTCCATTTCGACGAACAGCGAGGTCGTGCCGATATCGGCATCGACTTGGTGCGTGCGGAACGCGGCGATGTCTCCGGCGGCGCCGTTGCCGATCGCCACTTCGGTGAGATCACCGGGCGCCCATCCCTCGTGGCGCGCAAGCTCATGCGCCAGCCAATCCGTGAGAGAGCCGGTGCTCGAGATTCCCATCTTCTTGCCCTTGAGATCAGCGAGCGTCTTGAGCGGTGAATCCGCGCCCACGCCGACGCTGAGGAAGGGGAAGGTCGAGGTCGATTCGCAGATCGCCAGCATGGGCACGCCCTTGGCGACGAATGCCATCTCGGTCCCCGCCCCGTCGCCGATGTCGATGGCGCCCGCGGCCATCGCCTGATCCATTTTGCTGCCGCCCAGAAAATCCACGATCTTCAGGTCGAGCCCGTGTTTTTTGAAGATGCCGGCCTTGTAGCCGACATTCACGGGAATGATCGGATCGGCATTGGGCGCCGCCTTTCCGACCGTGAGCATCGTGTCGGCCAATGCCGGGCCGCCAAGCGCCACGCCCAACAAGCAGATGAGTGCCGTGCCGGTTCTCATGATGATCTCCCTGATCCCGTCGTCCGTTGCGACGGCTTTCTCGCGATATAATAGCCTTCATGCGCCTGCGCATCCTAGTCGGCACGGTGGTCATGCTTGTGGGGCTTGCGGTCTATGGCGCGCTCGCGATGGTGGTCGCGACGCACCTGCCGCAAAGCGCCATCCTCGAATTCGGCTTTTACGCCGTTGCCGGGACCGCATGGGTCGCGCCAGCCGCGCTTTTGACGCGGTGGATGGCACGCGCCGCGCCCTATCGCCCGCCGCCAGGCACCGAGTTGCCAGGCTCCGGCGGCTCCGGTTAAATCCGGGCCGAGCCTTCGCGACAGCAGGATGCGATCCGATGATGCAGGTAGCGGTTCTCGACGATTATCAAGGCGCGGCGCTCCGGTCCGCCGATTGGCAAAGCCTTCATCCCCGGGTCGCGGTCGAGGCGTTTCCCGAGCATATAGGCGACGAGGCGGCGCTGGCACGCCGGCTGCATCCGTTCGAATGCGTCGTGTTGATGCGCGAGCGCACGCAGTTCCGGCGCGGCCTGATCGAGAAGCTTCCCAACCTGCGCCTCATCATCAGCGCCGGCATGCGCAACGCCGCGCTCGACGTCGACGCCGCCACCGAGCGCAAGATCCAGGTGTGCGGCACCGACATGCTGGGCTATCCAACGGCCGAACTTGCCTGGGGGCTCATCATCGCCGTGACCCGCCACATCCCGCTCGAAGACGCATCGATGCGGCAAGGCGGCTTCCAGACGCAGGTGCTGGGCAACGGCCTCCAAGGCAAGACCCTGGGCATTCTCGGTCTCGGGCGGCTCGGCAGCCAGGTCGCGCGGGTCGGCAAGGCGTTCGGCATGAACCTCGTCGCCTGGAGCCCGAACCTCACCGCCGAGAAGGCCGCCGCCGAAGGCGCCAAGCGCGTCAGCAAGGAGGAGCTGTTCTCGCAAAGCGACGTCATCACCATCCATGTCGTGCTGAGCCCGCGGTCGCGCGGGCTCGTCGGCGCGGCCGATCTCGGCCGGATGAAGCGGTCGGCCTATCTCGTCAACACCTCGCGCGGACCGATCATCGACGAGGCGGCGCTTCTCGATTGCCTCAAGAACCGGCGCATCGCCGGCGCGGCGCTCGACGTCTATGACATCGA
>Ga0335073_10006045_pt1 | contig 17004 bp, 11 predicted proteins | sample Lox_Sample_22_FD_207093 | JGI IMG/M metagenome (GOLD analysis project Ga0335073, IMG submission 207093) | Soil microbial communities from Loxahatchee National Wildlife Refuge, Florida, United States - Lox_Sample_2.2 | ecosystem: Environmental > Terrestrial > Soil > Wetlands | place: USA... | reverse complement strand
GTCACCCACGCCTCGAGATCCTTCCAGTCGCAGCCGGCCTGGAGGTCCATGAGCGCGCACGCGATGAAGGCAAGGCTGTCCGTCTGATCGCGGAGCGGCACGGCCGGGCGAATCCGCCGCGAGTACTCGATCGCCTCGCGGGCGCGACCGCTGTAGAACAGGTTTGGCGTGTGCACCGCCTCGAGCCGCCTCCTTGTTTCCGCGTCGAGCTCTGGGTTGGCGAGCACGGGTTCCGCAGCTGCGACCGCCGCGGCCCAGCCTTTGGTGAGCGCCGCCAGGTGCACGCGCAAGGGACTCAACCCGTGCGCCCAGGCCGTATCTGGCCACCACGCCTCAGCCCGGTCGAGCAAGGCGACCGCGTCGTCGGGCCGCTTCAGTGCCCAGAACAGCATGGGAACACGCTGTTCCAGGTGCTCGAGCGCCGCGTCCGGCGAGGCCAAACCCGCCTCGGCCGCCGCCAATACGGCCTCAGCCTCCCCGTAACGCTTGCGCACGATATGAGCGCGCGCCAAGACCAGCGACGCCTGGTGATCCTGGCCCGCGGCGAGCGCGCGTTCAGCGAGTTCCCCACCAAAGTCGGGATCGCCATCGAGGATCGAGGTGCGTGCGGCCTCGAGCAGCGTTCCGGTGGGCACCGGCTCGCCGGCGTCCAGCAGCAAGCGTGCCACCCTGAGTACGTCGTCGGGCATGGCTGGCGTGCGTGCCGAAACCGTCTCCGCGAGCTCGAGTCGTACCTCGCGAGCGCGCGCAGCCGGCATCTGCGCTGCCACCACCTCGCCGTAGAGTGGGTGTGCAAGCGAGACCTGACGCCCACGGACTGTGACTACACCGCTCGCCTCCGCGGCCGCGAGTGGACCGGTGCCTGCAAGCCCAATCGCTTCGTTCGCGTGGAGCGGCTCGCCGAGCGCGAGTAGATCGAGAACGCGTCGCTCCGACGCATCCAGCCCCGCCATCCGTTCGGCCACGAGCTCGATCAGCGGCCTGCTCGGTCGCGGCCGCCGCGAGAGCCGCCACAGTCCGCCCACCTCTGCCAATGCGCCGTCCGTTGCTGCACCGAGCAGCATCTCGCGCAGATACAGGACGTTGCCCTGGCTGTGCTCGAACACCCAGCGGCGCATCGTCTGATCGATCGGGCCTCCCAATGAGGCCTCGACCAGCTCGCAGGTCTTCTCCTCGTCGAGCGCACTCAGCTCGAGGCGTGTCGCGCCCAAGTCCTTCCAGAGGGAGATCACGGCGTCCGGACACTGTTCTGGTGCGCGGACGGTTGCGATGACGAATGCAGTCGAGGTCGCGGCGAGATGGAGCACCAGTGAGGCCGATTGCGGGTCAAGCAGGTGCGCGTCGTCGACGCCGAGCACGATCGCGCGACCGCGCGCGCGGTCGCGAAGCGCTTGGCTGCATGTCCGCAGGATGCCGAGCGGAGTCTGCGCGTCGATTCCATCAAGCAGATTGACGGCCGCCGCCATCGGCACCGCGGCAGCAGCGCGGGTCGCACGGATCCACTCGACGAAGGCGCCTTGTCCGGCGGCGACGCCCACGGCCTCGCGCGCCAGGCGCGACTTGCCGACCCCCGCCATGCCCTCGATCACGACCCCGCACGTCTTCCCGAGTTGCCGCAGCCTGTCGACTTGCCCAAGCTCCTCGGTCCTGCCCGCCAACGGCGGGCTAATCAGCGTCGATGTGTTCAACACCCCTAGTCAACCGCAAGTCTAGACCCCGTCGGTAAGGGCGATCAGCGCGTCGATGCAGGCTCGAGGCAGTGCCTGGATCCTGTGGCTTACGTTGAGTTGACCGTCGATCAAACGAGCGGCTGGTCGCCGAGGTCGCGGCGATCGCTGATCCCCAGCTTGATCATCGCACGGTACAGGTGTGACTCGACGGTGCGGACGGAGACGACCAGCTGCTCGGCTATCTCGGAGTTTGAGAGCCCGCGTCCGGCGAGCTCGACGATCTCGGCCTCGCGGGCGGTCAGCTCGACGCTAATGCCATCGACCCCTTCGATCCCAGGTGGGTCACCTTCGCCGGTGCGGTTGTATAGCTCGCGACTCCGCGCCGCGGCCCGCCGGGCTGAGTCCTGGCGACCAGCCTGCACGAAGGCTTCGGCCGCCTCCGCCGCCGACTCGCTGGCAAAGCGCGTCGCACCGATCGTCTCGAATGCGGCCGCGCACGCGAGCAGGGTGTTGCCGTCGCCGTCGGCGAGGCCGCGCGCTCGATCGGCGTATGCCGCGACGAGCGGCACGTCGGCTCTGGCATGCTCCGCCTCGAGTCGCTCGACGACGTTCCGGGCGGGCTCTCCGAAGCGCAGCGCCTCGTGGTACAGGGGCGCGCCGTAGACGGGGCCCATCTGCTCCGCGGCCTCCATGAACACGCTGCGCGCCTTGGAAGAATTGCCAGTTGCGCGGGCGGCCCAACCCTCAGCGCGCGCTACCCACACGGGGAGGCTGGGCAGCGGCTCTCGCTCCGCCACGGCGATGCGACAGCGTTCGAACGTTGCGGCGGCGGTCTCGGCGTCGCCGGTCGCGAGCGCGACACCGATCCTCGTCGCCAGCGTCATGACGAGGGCGCCGAACATGTCGCGGCGCTCGAGGGGGAGCTCGGACTCGCCGAGCCAGCGCGCCGCGTCGCGATAGCGCCCCTGCATGTAGCGCAGATAGCCGTAGGCGAGCGCGGCCAGGCCGATCGCTTCGTGATCGTCCGCGCGGACGGCGTCGGCCACCGACCTCGCGATCCATGCTTCCAAGCCTGGCCAGTCGATGCCGACCTCGACGTCGGCCATCGCCGCGAAGGCGAATGCCAGCGTGTCTGTCTGGTCGCGCAGCGGAACGGCAGGACGGGTCTGCGCTGCGAGCTCGACGGCTTCGCGCCAGCGCCCGCTGTAGAAGAGGTTTGTGGCGTGGACGGGCTCGAGCCGACGTCGCGTCTCGGGGTCGAGTTCGGGCTCGGCGAGCGCCAATTCGCTCGCTCCCACGGCCGCATCCCAGCCCTGGGTAAGGGCCGTCAGGTGGATCTGCAGCGGGCTCAACCCGCGTCGCCACGTTGTGTCGGGCCACCATCCCTCGGCGCGCTCGAGGAGCGCGAGCGCTTCCTCCGGCCGTTTGAGGCCCCAGAAGAGCATCGTGGTGTGTTGCTCGAGATGCTGGAGCGCTTCGGCCGGTGACGGCAATCCCGGTTCAGCGGCGACGAGCACGGCATCCGCGTCCTCGTAGCGTCGACGCATGATATGCGCGCGGGCCAGGACGGAGGATGCCTGGGGGTTGCTTCTGTCGATCAACGCCTGTTCGGCCAACAGTGCCCCAAAGTCCGGGTCGCCACCGAGGATCGCGGCCCGCGCTGCCTCTAGCAGCGTCTCGGCGGGGATCGGTTCGTCAGCATCGAGCAGCCACCGCGCGATCCGCAGCGTGTCCTCAGGGGTACCCGGTTCGCGTGCTCGTACGGTCTGTGCGAGGGTCAGCCGGACCTCGCGGGTGCGGATAGCCGGCATCTGGGCCGCGACCACCTCTCCATAGAGAGGATGCGCAAGCGAAACTTCCCGACCCCGGACGGCGATCACGCCGCTCGCCTCCGCGGCGGCCACCGGCCCGGACCCGGCAAGTTCGATGGTCTCGCTCAGGAGCAGAGGCTCGCCGATCGCGAGCAGATCCAACACGCGACGTTGCGGCTCGTCGAGGCCCGCCATCCGTTCGGCAACGAGCTCGACCAGCGGCCGGCTCGGCCGCGGTCGTCGCGACAGCCGCCACAGGCCGGCCACCTCCGAAACCGCCCCGCCCGTCGCCGCCCCCAGCAGCATCTCCCGCAGATAGAGAACGTTGCCACGGCTATGCTCGAACGCCCACCGACGCATCGCTTGTTCGACGGGGCCGCCTAGGGAGGACTCGAGGAGCTCGCAGGTCTGCTCCTCGTCCAGAGCGGTCAACTCGAGACGTGCCGCGCCCAGGTCCTTCCACAGGGAGACGACCGCGTCCGGACACTGTTCGTGGGTACGAACCGTCACGACGACAAATGCCGTCGAGCTGGCGGCGAGGTGGAACACCAGCGAAGCTGACTGCAGGTCGAGCAGGTGTGCATCGTCGACCCCGAGCACGATCGCCCGACTGCCGGCGCGGTCACGGAGCACTCGGCCGCAGCTGTGCAGGATCCCAAGCGGCGTCTCAGCGTCGACCCCGTCGAGCAGGCTCACCGCCGCCGCCATCGGCACCGTTGCGGCGGAACGAGTCGCATGCATCCACTCCACAAAAGCACCCTGCTCGGCCGCGACTTGCACCGCCTCGCGTGCCAGGCGGGACTTCCCGACCCCGGCTGGCCCCTCGATCACGACCCCGCAAGCGCTCCCGAGTTCCCGTACTTCGGCAACCCATGCGAGCTCTTCTGTTCTGCCCGCCAGTGGCGGGCTTATCAGCGTGGACGTGTCGAATGCCGCCGCCCCCATCAACGAACGAGTGTAAATGCCGACGGATCGCTCAGCAACCGAACGCCCACCGCGCGCAGTCCGCGGTCGCGCACGAGCTTGATATCGACCGATGGCCGGCGGCAAGGCGAGAGCCATTGATAGGTCTGGATAATCCGACTGAGCTTTTATCTGGCCTGAGCCCGTGGCCTACGCGGCACCCTTGCTTGTTCAGCGGACCTCGAAGGTGACCGTCGCGGGCGCCGAGAGGACACCGTGCCAGTCGCCCTGGAATGTCATCGTGTCGGTGCCCGTGAATCCCGGGAGCGGTACATACATGAACGTCCCGTTCTCGAGGTCGCGCTGATCGAGGAATCCATGCTTGGGATAGGAGGTGAGGACGTAGCCGCTCTGAACCCGATCGCAACGCAGCTGCACGTGAACACCCGGGCTGTCCCGTGCAACGGCGACGGCCTGCGCGTCGCATTCCGGGGTTGCCGGTAGCCAGGTGACTCTAATGACGCCGTTGCCGTCGTGGGTGGTCCCGCGATGGATTCCCGCGTTGAGGAGCAGCGGGGTGAGTTCGGACGTGCCGGCGCCGCCGCCGCCGCCACCACCACCGCCAAAGCCGCCGCCGTTGCCGCCGCCACCGCCGCGGACGCCGGCGCCGCCGCCGCCACCGCCGCCGCCGAGGCTGGAGCCGTTGCTGCCGCCGCGCCCGTCGGAATCGCCGCTGGCGCCGCCGCCGCCACCGGCGCCCGCGCCGGCGCCCTTGCCCTTGTGGCCGGGGTCGGCGGCCGTGCCGCTGCTGCCTCCGGGGCCCGGCTCCTGGCCGGGCACGGCGAGTCCTCGCCCGCCCGCGCCGCCGCCTCCGCCCGCGACCAGCACCAGCGCGTTGCCGACGGTCACGCTGCTCGAGCCACCGCCGCCGCCCGCGTCGCCCGAGCTCGACGTCCCGCCGCGGCCGCCGCCGCCGGTCGCGCCCCAGCCGCCGTCACCCGGGTGCGCTTCCAGATCCGCGTCGCCTCCGTACTGCCCGACTCTGAAGGTCACGAACTGGGCCGGCTTGACGGCGAACCCGCCGGTGACCTCCGCGCCGTCCCCGCCCGTCCAGTAAGTGCCCTGGTGGCCGGCGAACTGGAAGGAGCCGCCGCCCTTGCCGCCGATCGCGGCCACCTCGGCGAAGTGCGCCCAGTCCGGCGCGCGCACCGTTGCGGGACCGCCGATGTAGTTGAAGGTGTACGTGACGCCCGCCGAGCGAGGGCTAGAAGTGACCGTGAAGGTGACCGTGGCGGGAGTGGACGCCTCATCGCCGATAAGCCCTTGGAAGGTCATCGAATCCGTGCCGACGAACCCCGGACGTGGCACGTAGGTGAACGTGCCCGCCGTGAGGTTACGGTTGTCGAGCAGCCCGTGGATAGGCAACGACCCGATGTGATAGCTCGTCGCCGGTCGCGTGCCCGCGCAGTGCAGCTGTACCTTGATCCCGGCGCTGTCGGCTGGGACCGCGAGGGCCTGGTCGTCGCAACGGGGAGCCGCAACGTGGTTCCAGGTGACGACCACCATCCCGTTGCCGTCGGCCGTCGAGCCGCGGACTAGCCGAGGGTTCTGGAGCAGGCTCCAGTACAGGGAGGAGCCAGCGGCGCCACCGCCACCGCCGCCCCCGCCGAAGCCGCCACCGTTGCCGCCACCCCCACCGATCAGGCCGGCCCCGGCGCCGCCTCCGCCTCCGCCGCCAGCGCTGCCGTTGCCGCCGCCGAGGCCGTTTCCAGAGCCGCTGCCGCCGCTGCCGCCGCCCAGGCCAGCTCCGAGCCCCGAGCCCTTGTGACCCGGGTCGACGGTCCTGCCGCTGCTGCCGCCGGGCCCGCCCTGCGTGACCGAGGCCGACACGCCGACGCCACCGGCACCGCCGCCGCCACCAGCGATCAGCACTGGCGCGTCCTTACAGCTTGCGCAGTCGGCGATCTTCACCCCGGTCGCGCCGCCGCCACCGGCGCCGTCGCCGTGGCTCGCGCCGCCGCCGCGTCCGCCCGTCCCGGTCGCGCCCCAGCCGCCCTTGCCGGGGTTGACGTTGGCGTCGCTATCGCCACCGAACTGCCCGACTTGGATCCGCATAACCTGTCCCGCCCTGACCGCGAGCGTGCCGCTGACCTCGGCCCCGTCGCCGCCGGTGGAGAAATCGCCACCCCGGTCGTGCCGGGTCCAGGTGCCGCCGCCCTTGCCGCCGATCGCGCGCACGTCGGCCGACGTCGCCCCTTCAGGCACGACCACCGTTTGGGTGACCGGTCCGTCGAAGAAGAACGTTTCGGTCGCGGGCGACGCAGGCCGGGCCGAAGGCTTCACGGTCGCGCCGTCGCTCGTCGGGATCGCCAGCTGCGCAGCAACGACTGCCACCACACAGGCCACCCCGGCTGGAAGCGTCCGCCCCGTCTGCAATCTCTGCAATATGTTCATGCCCATCTCGCTGCCACCTCTCGGCTTCGGTCGTCAGGGAACTATTCGTGCGGATCCGGTCTGCACACGAGAGGCTGCACCCCTTCAGGATTGACCTCATCAGTACCGGCGTACTGAATTGACCGTCGCCGTTACCCAACCCGCCACGAACGGGCATCTTGCGGCGCTCCGAGCGGACGCTTGCGCCCAGCTCATCGCCGCCACTTACCGGTCGGAACGCGCTTTTCAGTAGTGCGCTACTGAGGACGCCAAGTGCCGCGGCACGCACGCTGTCGCACTAGACCCAACGAACAAGGAGGATTGGAATGCAGTTCGCTCGAATGACCGAACGCCGGAGCTGGCGGAAGGTGGGGGTTGTGGTCGCGCTGCTTTGCGCCGCAGCTGCTCCAGCCGCGGCGGGCGCCGCTACCACGGGCAAGCAAGCACCGAAGGCGGCCGGGTCCTATCAGCTGACAAGCTCGATCTATTCGGTCGGCCCCGTGAAGGAAACCGACGAGATCCGCGGCATGTGCGCTGACGGGTACCACGTCGATGCGAAGTACGAGCGCACCATCGGCGCTCAGCGAACGGATCGGCTCCACAGCGACGCTCCGATGCTGGTCTGGACGCCGCAGGTGACGGTGCACGGCAAATGGATCGACGTCGTGCACGCCCGGGGCCTCGACCGGAACGGCACTGCCTCCAACGGAAGTGCTCTCTACCAAGGGCTGTCGGTCCAGCTGTACAACGAGTCGCTGATCAGCAGCCACGACGGCTCGTTCACCTGGACCTGTCTACCTAATTGAGGCGACCGCCCGGGCTGAGGTGTTCGGCAGGTCCCGTCCTGCCACCCCAGTCCGGGCACCTCGCTCCGCTCCTCGGCCAGTGCATCGGCATCGCCGAGCAGGGGCCAGCAGGTGAATCAGCGGCCCAGCGCAGACGCACGCCGGGGTCCGGGGCCGACGTTGAAGAAGACCTCCGCCATCGGCCCATGGACACCGGCCGACACGGCGTAGAAGGCGACGTAATCGACTCCGTTATAGCCAGCGGCAGGCACGTACGTGAACGTGCCTTTGTGTGAATCGAGGTTCTCGATGGTGCCGTGGCTCGGAGGGCCGACGAGCGTGAAGTAAGCCGGAGGTACGGTGCCGTCGCAGCGTAGTTGCACCGCAGCGCCGTTGCTGTCGGCCGGCACCTGCACGATCTGGGATGGGCACGACTGCCGGGCCGCGACCCACGTGAGCTCGACCACGCCGTTGCCGTCGTTGGTGACGCCACCGCCGACCTTCGCGTCCGTGAGCTTCGACGTGTACGCCGGGGAACCGGCGCCGCCGCCACCACCGCCACCGGCGCCGGTGCCGCCGCCACTACCGCCGCGGCCTCCGGTCGCACCGGCTCCACCACCGCCGCCCCCACCGCCCCAGCTGGTGCCGGTTCCGCCGGCGCCGCCGTCGCTCGGCTCGCCCTGGCCGGCACCGGTGCCGCCCTTGCCCGCTCCCGGGCCGTGGCCATCCTGTCCGTGCTCGGCGGTCGCGGCACCGCTGCCGCCGTGGCCGCCGCGGTCGATGCTTGGTTCCATGCCGCGGCCGCCGGCGCCGCCGCCACCGCCAGCCGTCAGGACCGCCGAGGCGGTACAGGTGCCACAGCCGGCAATCTCGATGCCGGTCGCACCCCCGCCACCGCCGCCGCCGACGCTGACCGTGCTGTTTCCGCCGCGCCCGCCATAACCGGTTGCGCCCCAGCCGCCGGCGCCGCCATGCCCGCTGCCGGATCCGCTCCCGCGCCCGCCGACTCTGAGCGTCAGCACCTGACCGGGAGTGACATGGATCGTTCCCCTCACCTGCGCACCGTAGCCGCCCCCGGCGTAGTCGCCGACGCTGGCGCCGCGGCCGCCCACCGCTCTGACCCGCGCGGCGTCCACGCCGGCCGGAACGGCGACCTTCTGGGCAACCTCGCCCCGGTACGTGTACGTCTCGGTGACCGCTCCCGCGGCCACCGACCCATCGGTCTTCACGCGCTGCGCTCCCCGGGTCGCGGACACCACCGCCAGGCTGGCGAGCACGAGGATGAGGAGGACGCTCCAATGTGATTTGAAATGTCGCATCAGTAGCCGATTTCGTGAATCACGTGGGGAGCGCGGGTATCAGTAGCCGCCGGCGGGTGATCCCGTCTATGGTCACCGCCGAGTCGCGAGGTCGCGTTGATCGAAAACGGCCGGGTCCGAAGGTCGATCTGCTGATCGGTGGCGTCGTCGCGCAACTTCACGGTCGCTCCGGAAGGCACGTCTGCGATCCCGCTGATCGTCGCGCCCGTGGTGTCAGCGTCCTCGCTCACATCGGCGGTCAGCGGACCGCTACTCGACGCCGAGATCTCGAGCGAATGGGCACCCAGAAAGTGAATGAAGCTGATCGACCCATGCTGCAGGCCGGACAGCACCGGCACGTCCCGCAGGAAGCTGGCCATCTTCTCAAGCTCGCGCGCACCGATCTGCTCCCGACGGTCTGCCGGACCGTGCGCCTGATGGTTCACTCGCGCCATGCGGACAAGCTAGGGCGACGCTGCCCGGACCTCTTAAGTAGTCGACTACTGGACTTACTGCCCAGCTACTGCATTCGCAACGCCGACTGCCGCCGACACCAGCCGCCGAGTAGCACGAGCATCCTCGCCGGCGCCACCACGACTCCTGCCCGAGTTGCGAGAAGGACACGCGGACTGGCAGCAAACCGTTTTGCGCGGCGATGTTGCCGGCACTAGGCACCAAATACAGCGGGCAATGCTCAATGAGGTGTGACCGCGAGGTCATGCGTAGTGCTCGCTGGTGCCACAGTAGTGACGGAGGTGAGTTACGTACGGGACTACGCAAGACGGCGAAACCTGGAGCACGGATTCTGCCGGCGGGAAAATGCGGGCCACACCACGCCCAGGCCCGCGCAGACAACCGAAGGGAAACAACCGTGCCGCAAAGCACACCCACCTCCCCCGCGCCGGACGGCCGCGGACTCTCCACCCCGGCTGCCCCAAAGTCCCGGATCGGACTCAAGCGGGCCCTGTCCCGGACCGCTGCTCTCGCGTCGTGTTTGGCCTGCGGGCTGCTCGCGCTACCCGCGGTCTCAAGCGCAACGGTCGATCAGACCAGCGCCCAGTGGGCGGAGCTGGGGTCATTCGCGTACACGAGCACCCCGGTGCTCTCCCAGCAGTCACAGCAGGACGTGACCGCGGTGTACACGATCTCGAGCCCGGCCTCCTGGAGCAACCTGCTCGAGGATCACGGCAACCAGATGAACGACGGGGCCATCACCGACGTCTGGGGCCAGGTCAACCAGACCACCGCGCAGGACTCGGATTCGAGCGACAAGATCACCCAGGCCAACCAGCTATGGGAGTTCGTGCCCCGCTCGGACAATTCCGGCGGGTCGATTACCACCGGCTACGGACAGCTGATCAACCGCCAATCCGGCCTGTGCCTAGACATCAACGGGGCCAATACCGGCGACGGCGCGACCGTCGATCAGTGGCAGTGCGTGCCGGGGGCCAACAACGAGGAGTGGAGGGCCGAGGGAAGCAACGGCCTGTATGCCCTCATGTCGGCCAATGTTCCAGCGACGTCGCTGTCCACGCCCGTCCAGGTCCTCGGGATCGGGAATGGGCCAACCTGCGATGCCACCGGTGACGGTCAGCAGGTGTATGCCCGCACGATCGGCAACTTCAACGCCTGCGACGACTGGACGATCCAGCAGGCCAGCTACGATTTTGCCACTCATCCAATCGGGCTGCCTATCTCGGGTGGACAGCAGAGCGGCAATACCGACAATCGCAGCTACGAGTGCGTGAACGGCTACGACCTACGGTATTACAGCTTCGATGCCAACGACGACCTGAACCACTCCAGCGACGACGACAGTCAAACCATCGATCCGGTGTGGTCCTGGGACTACGACAACGTGAGCACCAGCCATGCCACTCCCCAGGATGTGATGTCATCGATCCTCGGGACAAACCCAGTGAGCGGACTACCGGGGATCACTCCCGGCGAGTCCTACTCCAACCCGCAGGAACTGGTGGGCGGCTTCCTGTGGTACACGGCCACCCAGTCCAGCCAGACGGGCCAGGTCATGTTGTACTGCGACCCGCCGAGCACCACTCCCTGAGCTGAAAGCCCAAGAGCTCACCGCATTCACCGCCGCCGGGCACGACGAGTGCCCGGCGGCGAATGCGTGCGCCACCTCGACTAGCCGTGTAGCGGGTTAGGCGGGTGGGGGGTTGCCGCGAAGTGGATCTGAACCGCGCTAACCAACGCGTGCCGGGGACGACGGTGCGCCATCGTCGCGCTCCCGATCTCTTGACGATCCAGGGCACGGCCACGTGCCCGCTCGGCGGACGGGCATTCGACGAACGCGCGGGCACGTCCGCCACGAACGGCATGTCTGCGCTGCGGATGGTGCAACCCCTTTGGGTCGCTGACGGCAGCGCGATGAGGGCTGAGCGTAAATCGCTCACGAAGCGAGAGCCGATGGCAATAGTAACGTCATCTCCGCGAGGCTCCTTGGCGGCGATTCGGCGCGATGGACCTGGTAGGGCCACGGCAGAAGTGGTGCTGTCGGCTGGTGACGAGTTCCAGCGGGGGTAACGGTCGGGGCTATCCTGAGATTTACCCGCGGTCGACGGGCACGAACTGGATGTCGTACCGGGCGGCGATTTCCCGCAGCGCGGCCGGGCCGGGCGGCGGGGTGTCGGGTGCGGTGTTCGGGTCGGGAACCGATATGCCCGCTTCGGCGAAGTAGCTGGTCATCGTGCCGGGGCGACCGGCGACCAGGAATCGCACCGGCCCCGTTCCCAGGTTGCGCGTCGTGTGTGGTGCCCATGGGGGCGCGAAGTGACTTTGGCCCGCCTCGAGCGAAGCCACCGGTCGGAGCTGTCCGGCGGAGGGTTCGAGGATCTGCAGTTTGCCGTCCAGCACGTGGAACCATTCCGCGAACGCGTGCCGGTGCGGAGGCGGGCCGCCGCCCGGCTGGGCGAGCACCTCGATGATGTCGAACTCGTGGTCGGTTTCGGCGGCGTCGACCACGATCGTGACGTGGTTGCCGCCGGCGACCGCGTACACCTTGCTGCGACGAACTTCGTTCATGCGGCGTGCGGCTGCGGGCCGGACGCGGGGATGGCTGCGACTCGATTGGGCCGACCACCGCGCAGGCTGAGCCGGACCAGCAGCATCAGCCGCGGGAACGGGCCGGTGTGCCGCATCAGGGACATGCCGAACGTCGTCCTCAGCTCGCCGCGGTCCGATACCACTCCGAGCAATGTATCGGTTAGCGGCGACGCGCTGGCGGTCGGCACCATCGCCTTCCTGCGTTCGGACGGACGCGCGGTCGGAATCGAATCAGCGCGGCAGCGCGGCGATCGAGGCCAGGAGCGCGGCGGCCGGAGGGTCTTTGCGTGCATCCCAGTCCATGTCTCCGGAGGTCGGGTCATGCGCCTGTTCCCGGCTCGGGGCCTGGCTCCACACGAAGCCCTCGTTGTAGGGGAACGCGGGCAGCGCTGAGCGGAGCTGGCTCAGCCATGGGATGCGTTGGCCGTAAGCCACGTTGGCCTCGCTGATCATCGTGGGACGATGGAACAGCTGGTGCGCGAGCGTCAACTGGCTGAGGTAGAACGGTACGGTGTTACCGTCGGCGAATCGCAGCAGACTCATGCCTAGCACGTCAACGTACTTGCGACCTGGCCAGTAGCGTTCGATCTGGTGTTCCAACGCCGCGGGCTGCGAATCGGAGTCGACCTGGAAGGACCACACCCAGGTGACGTTGTCGGCGCCGACGGTATGGAAGACGTTCCAGACGTGCCGCCAAGCGCGCACGAACTGCCGTGGGTCGCGACTCCATGGATACCAGAAGCCGTTGAACTCGGCCATCGGTCGGATGATCACGGGACGCCGGTAGGCCTTTATCGCGAGCGCCCACCGTTTGATGTAGGTGTCCCATTTCCCGTTGGCGATGGCCGCGTTCGAATAGGCGGCCTGCGGTGCTCCCTGTCGGCCGATCGGCGTGCCGAGCCGGGGTGGCCGCCATGGTTCCCAGGAGATCATCGGAATGCCGGGACCGTCCAGGACCGTGGCCGGATCGACGTTGAATGCCCATGCCTGGAACGCCATTCGCACACGGAGCCGGCCACCGAAGGCCTTGTTCCAGCTGGAGAACTGGTTTGCCGAGCTGACGACTCCGGTCAGCAACGTGGGCGAGGCCGGCAACGGGCGCGCCGCCGCGAGCCCCGGGCTCAAAAGCAACGGGCTACACGCCGCGGTTAGCGCCATCGACAGCAAGCGCCGCATTCGCCGCTTGGAGCGACCGATGGGCGGGAGCGAGGATCTGTTTTGGCTCATGGGGCACCTTCCATTCGGTGCTTAGTGTGGTGGGGAGTGATGTGACCGACCCGGGCGAGAGGATCAGGCGACCGTTGGTGGCGAGATAGAGAGAGGCGAGGCCCAGCATCGGTGCGAACTGGAGCGCCGAATAGCCGTTGTGCGCGACCTGCCACGCGCAGGCCCCGATCAGCAGGACGCCGGTTCCGCCGCCCCACACCGTCGCGAGTAGCCGAAACCAGACAAGTCGGTGGTCTCGTGCCCGCTCGCCGGTGGCTCTCCAGGCCATCGGTCGGCGGCGGACGAGGTCGAGGATCGCGAACGCATGGGCCCACCCGTACGCCAGCTTGACCGACAGCGTCTCCCAGCGGAACCGGGAGTGATGCCACAGCGGTAACACCACGTAGAGCCAGAGCAGCGCCGGCAGGAGAACGAGGTAATTGACCAGGCGGATCCGTTCCGGGAAGAAGAGCGTCAGCGTGACCGGGATGAGCGGGGCCGTGATGACCGCGAGAGCGGTGAGGATGTAATACGCGAATCCCGCCAGGTAGCACATGCGGGCGCGGAGCGGCAGCCGTGTTGACCAGAACTTCGGGGACGTGCACAGGCTGAGTGACCCCATGCACCAGCGGTACTGCTGGCGAAAGAACGCCGGCAGGTTGTCAGGGCAAAGCCCGGTGGCGAGGTTGACCGGGACGTAGCGCAGGCGCCAGCCTCGGCGCCGGAGGTCGAAGCCCGTGTGGATGTCCTCCGAGTGCTCGATAAGAGTCGTCCCGCCATTGGAATCGAGCGCGGAGCGACGGTACACGGCACAGGTGCCAACGCAGATCGCAGCATCGCGCCCGCCGCGCGAGACCTGGACGACACGGTAGAACAGCTCCTGCACGGCGCCCGCGCCGCGCTGCAGCCAGTTCTGGCGCCCGGAGGTAGCGAAGAACTGGGGTGTCTGCACGATCCCCAGGTCGGGCTCGGCGCCGAAGTAGGGCAGCGTCTCACGGAGAAAGTCCGGGCGCGGCGCGAAGTCGGCATCTAGGATCAGGATGAATTCGCCGCGCGAGTTCTGATAGCCGAACTGGAGGTTGCCCGCCTTCTTGAACCATCCCGGCCTCTCACGGCGCAGATACCGGAAGCCGAACTCCTCGGCCATCAGCCGGATGCTGTCGTCCGCACCATCGTCGAGGCAGTAGACGGTGAGGTGCGGGTAGTCGAGCGCGAGGACGTGGCGCCAGGTGTTCAGCAGGACGCTGCGGTCCTCGCCGCAGATCGGCAGGAACACATCGACCGAGGGATAGCTCCGCGGCCTGCGCGACCAGGCGGCGACGCGGCGCCGATGCTCCTCGTCGTCGAAGTCCTGGCTTAGCAGGTCGGCCTGGATCGACAGCGTCAGCCCGATCGCGCTCAGGCCTAACAGCGCGATAAACGGCCACAGCCAGCTGTCCAGCCGCGCGAAGCGAATCGTGCTGTAGGCGACTGCGGCGAAGCTGCAAAGCGTGAACGTGTTGAGCAGCCAGAGGTGGCGTTTGACGTAGCTGAACTTCTGCTCGTCGCTTGGGGGGATGGGAAGAATGCTTTGGGACATGTGTGTGCCGATCGTTCAACCCGGTTCGCATCCGGGTTTCCATTTGTCGTTGCTCGCAGCGACTGTGCGATGTCGCTGCCCAGCATGCGCTGAGCGCTCGGCTCCGTCCTCAGTAGCGAGTTACTGAGTTCCGGGTAACCGCTACTGGTGGCGTGCGCCTCACACCAAGGAGCGGCTCGTCTCGGTTTACCTGGCATTGCGTGACGGCCCACGGCATCGCATCACGCGACCGTGGCGCAAGACCCGGGTCCTGGCGATGGGTGCTCCCGTCTGGAATGTCTCGGCGAGTGGCGGTACCCGTGGGCCCGCTGTTAGCGCTCGCCGAGATCCGATTGGAGAGCCGCATCCTGTAGCGAGTGTGCTTAGCGCAGCGCCCACCTCGAGCGCTGCACGCCTCCCGCGAGGTCGCCGTGGCGGCGGCCCCACGGTCTGACGCCACTCGCCACAGAGACCCATCCACGGCAGGGGAGGTGACGCGCGACGGTTACCTCTTCCATTTCCCGACCGTCCACCACTGGGAGCGATCCCATGTGTTGCACGGCAGGGTGATCAGCTGTGCGCCCTGATCGGGGTTGGCGGCCAGACAGCGGTTGTCGGTGTCGTTGACGAGCATGATCGAGTCGTTGTTGGGACCGATCGCGTTCGAGAAGCCATCGAGGTAATACCAGGCGCCGCCACTCGGCGTGCCCCCTTGTGACGTTTTGATGCTGATGTGATGGTCGGGGTTCTCCACGAGCGCAGCCTTGTCCTTGTCTCCGGTCCCGGTCCAGATGTCATAGACAGGGAGGTAGCGTCGAAAGCCCAGTCCATTGAAGTGCCATTGTTGATTTCGTGCGCCCTTGGTGTCGGGCCAGCTGATGACTGGGTTGCCGCTGGTGATCTCGGCCCCTGCATTGTTCATCACCATGCCGTTCCCATCGTTCTCCACGATGTCGTAGTCCGCGTTGCAGTAATAGCAATCCGGTCCCCAGGGCTCGGGAGGGTCGATGTCGGGGACTCCGCCGAGGCCGGCGCTCTTGCGGTGCCCGCTGGCGGGGTCGTACCAGGGTGAGATCGCGTCGCACCACCACGTGAACGTGAGATGGTGGGTGTAAGGGGTCTCGCTGTAGAAGGTGACGTCGAAGGACCGGAACGGCTCGGCGGTGTGATCGACTTTGGACGGATCGCCGTACTGGTTCTCCGGTGTCGTGCCGTACACCTTGACCCAGCTTGTGTTGTCGACGGTGATCACGAGCGACGGATTGCGTGCCCCGATCGGTGTCCACACGCTCGGAGGACCCGTCCGCACGTAGTACCCGTCCCCACAGGACGCGTTGCGGACCGTCAGGTGACCGTCGCCTTTGATGGTGTACGACCCGCTGGTCAGCGAGTAGGAGGCGTGAGCGTCCTCGCCGGTGGTGGGCGGCGCCGTGACCCTCTCAGTCGGCGAGGTCGAGGTCAACGTCGTAACGGTGTCGGCTGCGGGAGCCACTTCCGCCGGGCTGCCGCCGGCGGCGCAGCCAGCGAGGGCCGCGAAGATGGCTACTGCGACGGCGGGGATGGCGGCGGGCCTGAGGAGTCGAGTCATTGGGGTCATGTCCGGAGTCTTCCTTTCTCGTTGGCAGGAGCGGTCGATCGCTGGCAGACTCGCCGCTGCGGCCCGATGCGGCCTCAGTACCGCGATACTGGTTTTCGTCTGGCAGCGCTTCAGTACTGCTCGCCCGCCGGCATCGCGATCGCCCCCGGGGGCCGGCCCGGCGCGCGCGGCACACGGGCGAAGACGCTCTGAGGGTCGCGGCGCGCGTGGCCGGCCCCGACTTTGAGCTGGTCGCTGCCGACCCGAAAGCGGCAAGTCGGTAGACGATCAGGTTCCGGCGGGGGCCCGCTCGGCGCGCTACATGGTGTGCATCGCCGGGCGCGGAGCGCGTCGGCGTGGGCTGTTAGACGCGACCGCGCGGCGATTCTCGGTCGGGGCGTCGGACGCGGTGACCGCGGCGCTGAGCAGGTATCAGGCGCTGCGGGGGTCTGGGATGCCGTAGTGGTGGTCGCGCTGGAGCTGATCGAGGAGGCGGCCATGCTGATCGTCCGGTCGCAATCGTCGTGCGCACGCCTCGCCGAGCCTCGGGACGCACGTTGCGCGGATCGGGTCCGGCGGCCGGCGCTGGCGGATTGGGTCGACCGCGCCTTGGACGGCCAGCGGACTGATTTGTCTGACGCTCAGCTTGAAGCGCCTTCGCATCAGCTGTGCCGGTCGGGCCATCGGGGCAGACGAATACA
>Ga0335073_10006044_pt1 | contig 17005 bp, 14 predicted proteins | sample Lox_Sample_22_FD_207093 | JGI IMG/M metagenome (GOLD analysis project Ga0335073, IMG submission 207093) | Soil microbial communities from Loxahatchee National Wildlife Refuge, Florida, United States - Lox_Sample_2.2 | ecosystem: Environmental > Terrestrial > Soil > Wetlands | place: USA... | reverse complement strand
GTTCACCAGCGCGGGTTGCGTGAGAGAAAGATTTCGGTAGTAGATCCCCGGGCCACCGAAAATGTAGGGCGAAAGATGCCAGTGCTGGCTGCCGCGGAACATTGGGGTGAGACTGACCGACCAGATGTTGGTGTAGCCGCCGGGCTCGCCGTAGCGGGCGAGCGCGGCGTTGTTGAGGCCGAAGTGGTTGTAATTGAAATCAAGATCGAGCGCGAGATGCGGCGATGGCTTATAGCCGCCGCGAAAGTCGACGTTCCAGCCCATGTTGAGATCGTTTCCGGCTCGTCCTTCCGGCGCAGTGAAGCCGCCGCCTGCACTTATGTCGACGTGCGTCCACTGGGCGTGTGCAGTTCCTAACATGCAGACCGCGGCAAAAAGCGCGGTTACTCCCAGGCGAATAACACGCATGTTCTAACTCCGGGGTGATAGATGCTCCGGCGCGGACGCGGGTTTACGGGAGTTCGATGGAGTCTGCCCATGCCAATACCGGCAGGAACGGATTACGAGCAACCTCTGCGCGCCGCGTGATCCGGATCACATTCGTCTCCTGTTATTCGTGTGACGATAGGCGCATCCTCGGAATTCCATGCTGGAAATGTCCGCCAACTCTTCGCCAGTGGTGAGCACTGTACGCGATCGGGAGGAAATGCGCGCCGCACGATTCGCGATGCGCCTATCGCTCGCTGTGGGCGTGCTGATGCTGCTGGGCAAGACGACCGCGTATTACGTGACAGGATCGGCGGCGATCTTGTCGGATTTTGCGGAGTCAGTGGTACACGTGATCGCGGTCGCGTTTGCGGCGTTCAGCCTGCGATTGAGCACGAAGCCGGCGGCTCCGACATTTCTATACGGCTATGAGCGGATCACTTTTTTCTCGGCCGGATTCGAAGGCGCGATGATCGTAGTGGCCGCGATCTGGATCCTGATTGAGGCGATCGAAAAATGGCTGGCCGGATTGGCGCTGGAAAACCTGGGCTCCGGCACGCTGCTGCTGCTTGCGGCCGGACTGCTGAATGCATGGCTCGGCTGGTACTTATTGCGGGTAGGAAAGCGCAGTCATTCGCTGATTCTTGAAGCCGACGGCAAGCATGTCTTGACGGACTGCTTCACGAGTTTTGGCGTCGTGGCGGGACTCGGCCTCGTGATGTTGACCGGGTGGAAGCCGTTCGATCCGCTGATCGCGATTGCGGTCGCGGTAAATATTCTCTGGTCGGGAGGGCGGCTGGCGTGGCGATCGGCGGTGGGATTACTCGATTATTCCGATCCGGACACGGGGAAACAGATTCGCGCGAAGCTGGATGCGATCTGCAGTGAATTGGGCGTGCATTATCACGGTGTGCGCTACCGCACGACGGGATATCGGCAGCTGATCGAAGTGCATCTGCTGTTTCCGCACGAGACGGCGGTGGGAGAGGCGCATCGGCTTGCGACAGCATTGGAAGAGCGTTTGCCGGTGGAGTTAAAGATCCCCGCGGAAGTTATTACGCATCTCGAGTCGCTGGAAGATCACGAGAACGTGCATGCGAAGGGGCATTACACGGGGCGGCCCGGGTAGGGTCATTGTTGAATTTTGATTGTTGAATGAAAACCCGCGCATGCTCTTCCTACCCTCTTACTCTTTCATCATCGCATCGATCGTCGAGTAGAGCTGGTTATTGTCCTTTACTTCGACGTACGGGCGGCTGGGATTGCGATCGCTCACAATATAGACCGTCGGCGTGTGATCGAGTTTGATCGCCTTGCCGATGTCGCGATCCGCATTTACCTCGGCTGCAAGCTTTCCGCTGGGATCGATGACGAAGGGGAAATCAACCTTGTGGGAGGCGGCGAATTTCTCGGCGTATCCGCGAAGGTTCTGGGCGTCGATTTCGAGCTGGTTCTGGAAGATGTAATCGCGGAACTCGTTACCCAGCGACTTCGAATGCGTATCGAAGTAGCGCGCCATGACGGCGGCCTGATAGGACCACGGGTGCATTGGGAGCGGGAAATCGTGACGGACGAGAGGAATCTTGTAAGTCTTCGACGCTTCCTCGACGAGCGGCGCTGTTCGGCGGCACATTGGGCACTCCAGATCCTCGAAAACGACGATCGCTACCTGCGACCCTTTCGGAGGACGGAGCACGGACTGTGCCGTCTCTTGAGCCGTTGCCAGCGGAGCGCTCAGAGCAAACATTAACGTTAAAGACAAAAGAGCGAGGAAGCGGGCGAAGATCCTATTCATAATCCTGTCGGACATATCGTTGGAAGTTGTTCCCACAATCTACTTAGACGCTGGAATCTGCGGTATGGCGGCCTGAGGGCGGCAGTCGACAGATTCCAGAGGACTGCTTCTATGGTAACCGATGTAGTTGGGGATGTCAGCCGAGAACCCTGTTGCTCAATACGTTTGGTTCGCTTATGACCTCGCAGTAGTTTCCGCTTCTGATTTTTCGCTGGCCAGGCCGGTGAGTTCGAGCAGGGGTTTCATCGTGAGCCCTTGAACAAGGATTGAAAAGACCACAACTCCAAAAGTAAGAGTGAGTACCTGGCTCCGGTTCGGGAAAGAAGAATCGAGGCTAAGGGCCAACGCCAGGGCGAGTCCTCCGCGAAGACCGCCCCAGACCATCACGTGCTGCCAGCGGAGCGGGATTTTTTCAGAGAGGAGATTGCCAGCTGGAACAAGCAAATAAATTGAAACTGCGCGACCAGCCAGAACCGCTCCTACGGCGAGAAGCAGCGGCTTCCAGGATCGGGCCAGGGCGTTGATACGTACCTCGAGTCCGATCAGCAGGAAGATGAGAGAGTTCATGACGAAGGCGAAGTATTCCCAAAAGGAGACAAGCGCAGCGCGAGTGTGATCGCTCATACCGCGTTTCGCGCCGACATTGCCGACCGTCAGGCCCGCAATCGCGGTTGCGATGATCGCGGACAGATGCAAATGGTACGCGGCCATGTAGGTGCCGTAGGCGACGATCGTGGTCAAAGTGATTTCTACTTCGGGGGCGTCGAGCGCTTCGGTGATCCGGCTCGCGAGGTATCCGCACGCAAATCCAAGAACAGCTCCGCCTCCAACTTCGAGCAGAAACAGGCCGGTTCCCTTTACGAAGCTCAGATGACCGCTTATGACGGCGGCCAGGAGGATTTGAAAGAGCGCCGCGGCCGTTCCATCATTCAACAGGCTTTCGCCTTCGACCAGCACGCAGAGGCGGCGATTCATATTCAGATCGCGGAAAATGGCGATTACAGAGATGGGATCGGTGGCGGAAATGATGGCGCCGAACAATAGGGCAGTCAGGAGGGGCAGTCCGATGGTCCAGTAGACGAGGGATCCGGTGACAGCAGTCGCGAACAGGACTCCGATGTTGGCGAGAATAAGCAGAGGCACGGAGTCGCGCGCGAGTTCCCGGATATTGAGTTTGACGCTGCCTTCAAAGACGAGAGCGGGAAGAAAGATGAGCAGGATAATGTCGGGTGTCAGCCAGTGCGGGCGCGCGCCAGGCGATGCCGGCCCGATATAAGGCACGCGGATTAATCCGAGCAGAATTCCGCCGACGACCAGCGCCGCGGTGTAGGGAATCCGCAGATATTTCGAGAGAACTGCAATTCCGGAGGCGGCCAGCAGCAGCAGCACCAGAAACTCGACGGCTGAGTTTGTCGTCATGAGAAGGAGTCCGTTCTCAGGAGGTTCTCCAAGACAGCAGTGATATCGCGGCGAATAGAAACCATATTACGACGTTCGTAGTGATTGAAAGCTGCCGCCGGCGGGAGACTCAGATGTGCACAAGACGTAAACGCCATGCACCGCGAAGGCAGGCGCCAACGCGCTATAGTAGAAGGTTCTTTTCTACATGTTGAAGGGATTGGGCACATCCCGTGTCGGTCTTCGATTCGCGGCGCTGGCCTTGGCCGGTTTGTTATCGCTGGCGAGTTGTGGCCGGGTGCGTCGTCACGTACTCGAAGTAGGATACGTGTCAGCTCCGCAAGCCGCGCTGCGCGATCAGGTCGCCGCGATCTATAACAAAGTCGGCTACGTGAAAAACGGCGAGCGCGTGGAGATCATCGACCGCGATCGTCGATTCGCGAAGGTGCGCACTTCGGGCGGACTCGAGGGTTGGATCGAACAGCGTTTCCTGGTCGATCAAAAGACCTTCAACGAGCTGCAGAAGCTCACGCAAGACAATCAGAACGATCCCGTGCAGGCGCCAGGCGTTCTGCGCAACGACACGAATCTGCACGTGACGCCCGGACGAGAGACAGAACACCTTTACCAGCTGACTTCCGGGGCGAAGATCTCGATCCTAAAGCGCGCAACGGCGGAAAAGCCCGGCGCTGCCGGGCCGGTGACCAAGCTCATCGGGGGCAAGTTGGTAAAGGCGGCAGAAGGGCCGGTGCTTGAAGACTGGTTGCTGGTGCGGGACGATCAAGGCCGGGCGGGATGGGTCTTGGCGCGGATGGTCGACGTCGACGTGCCGCTCGACATTGCGCAGTACGCCGAAGGGCAGCGCTTCGTGGCGTTCTTCAAACTGGACGAGGTGCCGGACGGCGACAGGAAAGTTCCGCAATATCTGTGCCTGCTGACCCAGAATCATGACGGCTTGCCGTTTGACTACGATCAGGTCCGCGTTTTTACCTGGAATGTCCGCAAGCACCGATATGAGACCGCTTATCGCGAGCACGGTCTGAACGGCGTCCTGCCGGTCACCGTCACCAGCGAGAATTTCGACAAAGAAGGGATGCTGCCGGTTTTCATCCTGCGCGTTAAAGACGATACCGGCAATGTCACCGAGCGCAAATACAAACTCAACACCCCCATCGTTCGGCGAGTGCTCGCGCCCGGAGAGGTCCCAGAGAAATCCAACCGAAGACGGCGCTAATTCGGCGAAATATCGATTGCGCATTCCTACCAAAAGTCATATTATCCAAGCCGCATTTCTATTGATTTCTGTACCGTTCGTGAAATCACCGGCACTAAACAACTGAAAACAATGGTCTTGTGTGTGGAAGTGTTTGGACAAACAGTTGCACTAGCGCTATGTTTCGAGTTGTGTGTGTGTCCTTGGATTGAGTAAAGACGAACGGAGAACTTAGAAGCCCGCGGAGACGGGCGAGGTTAAGCGGTCGAGTTTGTCAAAATCCCAGCTTTCACAAATGAGTTCTGAAGTGGTCGACGGTTTTGCAAGGCCAATCGGATCGCGCCGTTAATCCCAGGCAACCGGCCGAGGCGCTTGATCCGATTCTTGATCGACGAAAATCTTAAGGAGGCAAGGAAATGCGTTTTGAACGTTTTCCTATCGTTCTAGTTGTGCTGTTGACGCTGTCGTTGGCGACAGCTCCCCTGTTCGGTCAGTCGCTGACCACGGGGAATATTAACGGTACGGTGACTGATCCCAGTAATGCCGTCGTTCCTAATGCGACGGTGAATCTGAAGAGTGCTGATACGGGCGCGGCCGCGACCACCACCACCACCTCTAGCGGCGCATACAACTTCGGCTTGCTCAAGCCCGGCCGCTACATAGTTTCAGTGAAGCAGGGCGGATTCGCAGAAGTTGCGCAGACCGTGGAAGTGCAGGTCGGCCAGACTTCGAAGGTAGATATCCAATTGTCCGTCGCCAAGGGAACCGAGACCGTCGAGGTCTCCGGAACGGCGCCGCTCATCAATACCGAGCCGAGCCAGAACACGGCTTTCACCCAGGAAGAAGTCGCGCAGTTGCCTAGCGCGGGTGGCGACATCACGAACATCGCCGACACAGCTCCTGGCGCGGTCGTGAACGGGACCGGAGGTTATGGAAACTTTACCGTTAATGGACTGCCGGCCACGTCGAACTTGTTCACGGTGAACGGTGAGAACGACATGGACCCGTACTTCAACATCAACAACTCGGGCGCGTCGAACCTAACGCTGGGCCAGAACGAAATCGGTGAAGCGACGGTTATCACCAACCCTTATGGCGGACAGTACGGACAGCTCGCCGGCGCACAGGTTTCGTATGTGACCAAATCGGGCACCAACCAGTATCACGGCAACGCCATGTACTGGTGGAACGGCCGCTATCTAAACGCGAACGACTGGATGGCTAATAACTCTGGCTCGCCGCGGCCATTTTCGAATGCCAATCAGTGGGCGACTTCGTTTGGCGGTCCGATCATAAAGAACCACACCTTCTTCTTTGTGGACTACGAAGGGATGCGTTTCCTGCTCCCGAACGTTGACCAGATTTTTGCCCCAACGCCGGCGTTCGTTTCGGCTGCGGAAGCGAACGTCGCCAGCGTCAATCCGGCGGAGTCAACGACCTACAATCAGCTGATGACCTTCTGGCAGAATGCGCCGGGGTATGCTGCGGCGGCTGCCAACCCGAACACGTACAATGCTCCCGCCGGGCCGAACGCCTCTACCGGTTATCCTGGAGATTCTTGCTACAACCTGAATATCCCTGGGTTCACCTCAGGTGCCGGCGGATCTCCCTGCTCGTTGACCTACACGGCGACTCCGGGCGCTCTGGCATGGGAGTACATCTTGTCCGTCCGCGTCGACCAAAAACTTGGTAATAACGACACGATCTTCGGCCGCTACAAGCTAGATCATGGATTGCAGCCAACTCACCTCGATCCGATCGACTCACGCTTTGACGCCAACTCGCTGCAACCTTCGTGGGATGCCCAGGGCCAGGAAACTCACATCTTTGGGCCGAATGCAACGAACACATTCGAAGCGACACTCAGCCACTACGTGGCGATCTTCAATGCTCCGCAGGCCGCCGGACTCTTCAACTACGCGCAGATTTTCAATGAGGATTCGACGGCATACAACTTCACCAGTCCAAACAGCCTCGCCCCAGACTTCCCGCAGGGGCGCAACATCACGCAATACCAGTTCATCGACGATTTCTCTTGGACGCATGGAAATCACACCTTCAAATTCGGTGAAAACTTCCGCCGCTACGACATCAGCGATCACAACTTCTTCTGGAACTCGCCGGGCGTTTACTGGGGCTATACAACCAACGCGCTCCAATCGTTTGCGGATGGCGTTGCGTACCAGTACCGGAAGAGCCTGAACCAGTCCAGCGATGTTCCGGTCGCGATGTGGGGTTTCGGCGGATATGCACAGGACGAATGGAAGGCAACGCACAATCTGAAGTTGACCTTCGCATTGCGTCTGGAGCACAACTCCAATCCGGTCTGCCAGACCAACTGCTTCGCCAATTTCGCGGGCCCGTTTAGCCAAACGGCTTCCTATCAGGCCGGAATTGCAGGAACGGGAGCGGAATTCGACGTTCCTTACAGCCAGGACATCAAGTACGGCCTGCACAATGCCTTTCCTGGGGTGAACTCGATTTTGCCGTCTCCTCGGGTAGGATTCAGCTGGGATCCAACCAGCAATGGCAAGACCGTGATCAGCGGCGGAATCGGGCTCTTCTACGACAACCCCGCGGCTGGCATGGTTGACAACCTGCTCGCGAATCCACCCGCCACTGTGGCGATTCGTGTCAGGAATAACCCCACCGCTTTGGGAGTTCTTCCTTTCGATCCGAATGGTGCGCCGGCAACCTGGCAGGCGTCGGCGAGCGCATTCTCGATCAACGACAGCTTCAATCAAATCCAGGCAGGTCTCCCTGCGGGAGTAGTTTTTAATCCTCCGGCCTTCAACGCGATTGTCGGCAAGACCAACTCTCCGGAATGGACCGAATGGAACCTTGCGGTGCAACAGCAGATCAATCGCAGTACCGTGTTGATCGTCAACTACGCGGGCAACCACGGAGCGCGTATCTCGTACTCGAATGAGTGGCCAGATGCAGGCGATGCTTATGCTGGGGATTACCTGGGCAACAACGGCGAGGTTATAACCGGAATCTACGGCGGACCGGAAGCGGTCATCTCCGGACCGTTCACGACGCATCCGGCGGGAGTGCCTCTCGTTCCAGCGGCCAGTAACTACTCCACTGTTACGGAATACAAGCAGGGAGCAGTCTCCAGTTATCAGGGCCTGACTTTCAGTCTGCGGAAACAGTTCTCAAGCTGGGTTTCCGCTCATCTGAACTACACCTGGTCGCACAACCTCGATGAAACCTCCAATGGCGGTCTGTTCAACTATGGATTCGAGGGAACGAACACCATTCTGGGACAGATCTCGCCTGTGAGCCTCCGTACTTCAAACTACGGGAACTCGGATTACGACATTCGTAATCTCTTTAACGGTGATTTCGTTATTAATCCAACGTTCCACAAGACCGGAGCCTTGAAGTGGGTTGCCGAAGGCTGGCAATTCTCAGGCAAGGTATTCTGGCGCACCGGACTGCCGTTCACGATCGTCGACGGTAATCTCGGCGGCAGTGTTTACAATGGCGGCGACTCGATCCCGGCTTCGGTGATCGGAAATGCCCAGCCGACCGGTTGCGGCTCGGGGAACGCAAGCTTTGATCTGTCCAAACCCGGTTGCCTGAGCGCGGCAGGGCTCTACGATACTTCGGCGAACGTGAACACATTCAATTGTTTCTTCGTCGATCCGAATCCAACCGCGGATTGCCCGGTTCCGACGCCATTGTCGGCATATCCGAAGCAGGACCGCAACCAGTATCGCGGCCCGCACTATTTCGACATGGACTTGAATCTGTTCAAGAACTTCCAGATCAGGGAACGGTTCAACCTGGCGGTTGGTCTCCAGGCGTTCAACGCGTTCAACCATCCGAACTTTGGCTTGCCGAATGCAACGTTCTTCAGCGGCGATCCGACCTTTGGTGGAATCAACACGATGCAGGGAACGCCAACCAGCCCGTACGGCAATTTCCTGGGATTTGACTCCTCTCCGCGTGTGCTGCAGCTCAGCGCGAAGCTGGTGTTCTAGTCAGGAAGTAACTTGAATTGAGGCCGGCCGAAAGGTCGGCCTTGTTTTTTGTGCTCTGCGCGAATGTAGAGCACAGAGCTGTGATCTATAATTTCTTGCACATCTAGTTATGCGAGGTGACGTTATGAAGCGGTTCTGCGTCGCGTTGTCAGGAATACTACTCAGTATGAGCTGGTGTTACGGACAGGCTGCATCGGCTCCGGCACAGGCGGCTGGTCATGTTGTTGCGCAGGGATCGTTCCCAGTGAAGATTACAAAAACACTCGATTCCAGCAAATTGAAGGACGGAGATTCCGTTCAATTGGAGACTGCCGGCGGCTTTAAGCTTGTCGATGGAACTGTCGTACCGAAGGGAACAAAGATAGAGGGAAAGGTTGTCATGGCGAAGGCTCGTTCGAAGGGCGATCCAGAATCGCAACTTACTTTGACCTTCAGCAAGATCGGGCTTGGCGAGAAAGAGGTCATGATTAATGGAACGGTGCAGGCGGTCTTTCCTCCAGTCGAGGAGGAGTCGCCGAACATGGCGAATGCGGGTACGTCTCAGGGTGGAAGTGGGGCTGGCGGTGGCTCCGGCGGCGTTGGAATTACGAATTCGACGCCCGGCTCCAATATGGAGTCCTCCAATTCTCAATCTGTCATGAACCTGAAGGCGACGGGCGTGCAGGGGCTGCATGATCTGTCGCTGGACAATGGCGTGATCACGTCGAAGGGAAAGAACGTAAAGCTTGGCGGCGGCGTGCGGATGGTGGTTCACGCTGACTTTCTCGGATAACTGAGACGCTTTCCAGAAGGGAAAGGCGCGGCTGGGGCCGCGCCCTTTTATTGGTAAGCCCGCGCGAGATTACTCGCGCCGCTGGTCAAAGCGCAGCGCTTCGCAATGATGCACTCGATCGACGTTACTTCCCGAAGATCACCGTGCTTGAGAAATGCGACGCGGCGGCCATGTAGAACAGGAGCGGCACCGACAGGAAGAAATTCGTGCGAGAGGCCAGAAAGGCTTGGCGGGCTAGCTTGGCCGCGTCTTCTCTTGGTGTTCCCGCCAGCACTGCGCGAATGATCTTTTTATTATTCGGCCAGATAATGCCCCAGACATTGAACAGCATGACGAGGCCGAATCCGCCACCTACGCCGATGCAGAGCACGTGATTGTCGTCTCCGCCGACGGGTGTGTAGTGCACGAAGACCCATCCCGCTGCATAGACAAGAATCGTGGTGATCACTCCCAGAACGTATCCGTTCGGACTGGCTTTCTTGATGATGAAGTAGAGAATCCAGAAGACGACCATCCAGAGAAGGAAAAAGAAGCCTTGCGTGGTTCCGCCGCCTCCGCCCTGGCGTTCGGCGTCGGGGCCGACGAGGAACTGCCCCCAGTACCAAAAACCGAGAAAGACCGTGGCGAGCGCGCTCCAGCGGAACCAGTTGAGAGCGGGCAGCGTGAGATTCTGGAAAATTTTGGGCTTGGCCGCGGCGTCCACTTGCTTCATGAACGGCACGTTGATCAGGTTGAAGAAGTAGAGCAGGCCGATCCAGGTAATGCCGGCGAGGAAGTGGAACCAGCGCAAAATCAACATGGCGGCTTCGCTTCCCGTGATTGTAGGCATGACGACGGTGGCTGCGACTGCAACGAAGGATTGCATCGTTATTCCCCTCAGCTCGATTTAGGTTATGGGTCTCCGAATGCCCGACTACTGGCGGCATCGGCGAGAATCGACAGCCTACAAATCTGAAACAGAAAGCGAGCTCACCGTCTCCGTTGAACGGTCGAGCCGTGGAAAGTCTGCTCTTGGCCAGCCGGGCGTGTCAACTGGCAAAGGAGATGCGGACTTTCCAGTAGCCATCGCCTGACCGGCGTCTCCCGAACGCAGCATAGGAATTGGTTCGTGTACTACCGGGGTTAGTTGAGATCGAAGGGAAATAAGTTCCCGGTTGAAAAGCGGGCCGGATCGCCGTATCGTACTTCCATCTGCCCGCTAATGCGTAGAGTGCAGAAGTACGATGCGCGAAGGCGGGAATGTCCCCCCTTGTTCCCGAGGCAGGTGGGAAGGCTTCTGGAACACGCTGTTTGCTTTGCCTGGCCACGGCAGGCTGCGTGGGCAGTTGTTGGAACGTTCGTAGTTCACCAATCGAGGAGATCGGCTATGGATAACAATAAGCCGGCGCAGAACATTCAGGATTCCTTCCTTAACACGGCCCGCAAAGAGAGAGCGAGCATCACGATTTATCTGCTCAGTGGAGTCAAGCTGACGGGCCGAATCCGCTCCTTTGACAAGTACTCCGTTGTGCTGGAGGCGAACGGTCAGGAGCAACTCATCTTCAAGCATGCCATCTCGACCGTGGTGATGGGGCGCGTGCCGGCGACGCATATGTCGCACGCGCCGCATCCTGAAAAAGCGGTCGCGGGAACGGCGACGGCCGCGACTGTGGCGACTGCTTCAGGAACTGAAGGATAGGCTTTCTCGGCTTGGGAAGTTCTCATCGCAAGAAATCCCGCGGGACCGCGCGTGACAGCCGAAGTGTGCCTTTCGGCACGGTTGAAACTCAAGAACAGCCAGAGCGCGAGCGCGCCTTCCTCGTAGGACTCGATGTGCGTGCGCGCAAGAGCGGGAAGGGAACCGTCACGGCGCAGGCGTCCGTTGCACGCGATGCTGCCGTGCAGGCGAGGGCCACTGCCAAAAGGACTGACGGCAAGCCGAACATTCCGGAATTTGACGCGGACGAATCCCTGGCGGAACTGCGTACGCTGGCCGAAAGTGCCGGAGCCCGCGTTGTTGGCGAGATCCTGCAACGCCGCGACCGGCCTGATCCGGCGACGTTGATCGGAGCGGGCAAGCTAGAGGAAATTGCTGGAGCGGCTGCGTCGGTCGATGCCGATGTTCTGCTCTTTGATCACGATCTCAGTCCGTCGCAGCAGCGGAATATCGAGAGAATCATCGAGCGCCGGGTGATCGACCGAACGCAGCTCATCCTCGACATTTTTGCGCGGCATGCGCGAACCCGCGAAGGCCAGTTGCAAGTCGAGCTAGCGCAGCTGCAATACATGCTGCCGCGCCTGGCCGGACGAGGCGTTGAGATGTCGCAGCTTGGCGGCGGCATTGGTACGAGAGGCCCTGGCGAAACGCAGCTCGAAACCGACCGCCGAAAGATTGCCCGGCGCGTGCGGCATGTGGAACAACAGCTGGAGAATGTTCGGCGCATTCGCGCGCAACAGCGGCAGCGGCGCGAGTCGGCTCCGGTCGCGACGGTGGCGCTGGTCGGCTATACCAATGCGGGAAAATCGACGCTATTCAATGCGCTGACCCGGGCCGGAGTGCTGTCTTCGCCGAAAATGTTCGCCACCCTCGATCCCACAATTCGCGGCGTCGATTTGCCTTCCAAACGGAAGGTGCTGCTCTCCGACACCGTGGGATTTATCCGGAATTTGCCCCACACGCTGGTTTCCGCATTTCGCGCCACATTGGAAGAGGTGCAGCGGGCATCGTTAATTCTGCATGTCTCGGATGCGAGTAGCAGGATGTCGGCGGAACAGGATGCACAAGTGGAAATCGTCCTGAAAGAACTCGAAGCCGAGAACAAGCCGCGGCTGCGCGTGATGAACAAAGTTGATCTGCTCGACGAGGAAGTCGCGGAATCTCTGCTATCCGACGCCGCGCGCGAAGGTTCAAATACTGTGTACGTTTCTGCCGTGGAAGGTACTGGCCTGGCCGTGCTGCTGCGGAGGATCGACAAAATGATCGAAGACGATCCGGTCAGGCGGGTTCACCTGCTCGTGCCCCAAGAAGAAGGCAAAATGCTGGCCTTGCTCGAGGCCCGCGCGCGAATTCATTCGCGCGAATATCAGGATGGAATGGTCGAGTTAGATGCGGATGCTCCCGAATCGGTCTTGCGGAGACTGAGGCAATTCGTCGTGCGGGAGCCTGTGCGTGTCTCATGATAAAGTGAGCGTTGCTTGGGGCGACGAGGTGACCGTGCGCTGCGTGATCTTGCCTCCATTCGTCCTCTGTCTTGCAGCCGTGCTGGCGGCATCGCAAGCAACCCATCCGGCTCTGGTTCCAGCTCAACCAGCGGCCGGCCACAGGATTCTGCTGGATGTCGTTGTGACTGATAAATCTGGCAAGCCCATATCCGGCTTGCAGGAACAGGACTTCACGATTCTCGACGACAAGACGCCGGCCAAGATCACCTCCTTTCATGCCTCGGAACCGACTGAACCCAGCGACCCACCGGTGCAAGCGATTATCCTCGTGGATGGGGTAAATGCTTCGATTCAGAGCGTCATTTTCGAGACGCAACAACTGCAAAAATTCCTGCGACAAAACAATGGCCAGCTTCCGCTCCCGATGTCGCTGGCGATCTTCAGCGACGCTTCCCAGCAGATGCAACCGGAATCCACGCGCGATGGGAATGTCTTGGCCGACGGACTCGGGGCGAACCAGCCGGGGCTTCGATCCCTTCGGCGTTCCGCCGGATTTTGGGGCGCGTCAGAGCGGCTCCAGCTTTCGCTCCAGACGCTGGAACGAATCACGCGTTACGAAGAAGGACGACCGGGAAGAAAGTTACTGCTCTGGATCAGTCCAGGATGGCCCCTGCTCTCGGGGCCGAGTATTCAGCTCACGAACAGGGATGAGAGGATGCTCTTCAACAGCGTGGTCGACTTCTCGCGGCAGCTGCGGGATGCGCGGGTCACACTCTACAGCATTGATCCTCTGGGAACGGGCGATGCCGGCAGTTTCCGAGCCTTTTATTACCAGAGCTTTCTGAAAGGAGTGCCGAACGCACGGAAGGTCGATAGCGGAAATCTCGCGCTACAGGTCCTTGCGACCCAAAGCGGAGGCATGGTGCTGAATTCAAGCAATGATCTGCAGAAGTTGCTTGCGGCTCCTCTCGGCGATGCGAAGGCGTTTTACACGTTGTCGTTCGATGCGCCGCCGGCGGACCATCCTGACGAATATCATGCCTTGCAGGTGAAGGTTGATAAACCCGGGCTCAGCGCCCGGACGAGGACTGGTTATTATGCGCAGCCGTATCCGACCACGGTCCACTGATCTGCAGTCTGCTCTAGATTTAAAGTGCGCAACTACCTCAGCGACTCAGAACTCTTCGCCCGCCTGATCCAGTTGTTCGACGCCTGCAATCTGTTTATAAAGGACGCTCTTGGGATCGGCGCTCAGAGTTAGCCCGTAATACATAATCCCAATATCTTTGGTCACGATCTTCCGCAGGCGCGTACTGGCGATATCCGCGGCAAACGCCTGGTCGTCGCTGGGCAGATGCAGCCGGGCCGTTGACACGACCGCAGTTCGAGTGCGTGCATCCCTCCAACCAGGAGTGAACTGCCAGTTCTGTGACGTGGTGAACATGTCTTCCGAGGTAAATCCGATCAGGATTGCCTTGGGATCCTTCCCAATCTTGGGGAGTCCCGCCCGAACGGTTGAAATCAGCTTTTCAGCGACGAACTGTTGACGAGCTGGATCGCGCGCCGAGTCTTCCAGCCGGACACTTCTTACGACGGTGACTTCCAGGCTGTATTTCTGGCGGTAGTACTCGACAAGAGGATCCAGTTCGTCGGCTGGAAAAGATCCAATCGGAACGAAGTAGACTCGGCTGCCGTCCATTGCCGGCACCAGCGGAGCGGCGGCGTTGCTGGACTGTACCGACGACTTGGAAACACGCCACACCACTACCAGGGCGAGCAGGCAGACGAGAAGTACAACTCTGCGATTCACAAAAGCTCCTGCGAAACGGCCCGGTCGGGCTGGGACGAAGGATTGAAGACTCTTCCAGGGACCAATCGATTACAGCATACGAATCTGGGAGGGTAGAGAGGGAATGGGGCCAAGGCGGTTACTAAAGTAAGAACCTTGCGCCAATACGGGAATCTTGATTTTCGCAATTAAAATGGGCCGACAACCAAGAAGCGGTGACATTCCTTGGCTAACGGCCCATTCGATCCTGAATTGGATCGGAGGTGATATCTCTATGCTAGTCCTCTTTACCCCGAAGTCAAGGAATATGTGCAGAAAAACTGCATGGTGCCGGGTTGCCACGAAGGCCAAAAACCATCGGCACGACAACCCCCTTTATTTGAAGTAGATGGGCTCTTGCAAGACCGGTTTGGGAATCCCCCAAATTTCCTCCCCGCTAAATCGGTCTTGCGTTGACATTAAACGAATCTGGCAGTTAGACTTACACGTTTACATAGCCCTCATTTTCCGGTCTCTCATCGCTACATGGATCAGACACTGCAGCAATTAGGCGAATTACTGCTCGGAGCCATCCCGACGGTGGTTCTGCTGACGATCCTGTACGCGCTTTATACGGTGATCGTGCACAAGCCGCTCCGTGCTGTGCTGGAGCAGCGGCGGGCGAAGACCGAAGGAGCGATCGAGAAATCAAAAGCCGACGTCGCAGCCGCGGAGGCGCGTACAGCCGAATACGAGCAGAAACTGCGGGAGGCGCGAGCCGCAGTATTCCGTTCGCAGGAAGCGCGCCGGCAAGCGGCAGTACAGGCGCGCACCGATGCGGTAAGCCAGGCGCGCTTGCAGTCGCAGTCACAGGTGCAGTCAGCCAAGGCTGCGATCGAGGCTGACCGCAGCGCCGCGGAAAAAGGCTTGCGCGCCGAGGCTGAGGATCTGGCGCAGGAGATTATGCGTCGAGTGTTGCAGCCGGCGGGAGCGGGGCGCGGATGATTCCGTACACAAATCCGACAAGGATTATCCGATACCTGCTGCTCGCCTTGTTATTGTCGGGAGCGGGTTCGGGCGTGTTCGTCCGTGCTCAGGAGCAGGCTCCGAGTCCACAGCAGTACCAGCAGAGTGGCGATGAAGTGAGGCAGCACGACGGCCCCGGGCATCAGCTGGCGCACGAGAGCCGCGAAGCCGCCGGCGAAGAAAAAGATTCGATGGACGAGTTCAAGCACTCAGCTTCCGTTGGTCTGATCTCGCGGATCACGGGTCTAAGCCTCCAGAATTCCTACTGGCTCGGCATGATCATCAATTTCGCCGTAATCGTCGCATTGGTGATCTGGGCTGGCCGCAAATATCTCCCGTCGATCTTCCGCAATCGCACCGAAGGAATACAGCGGGCGATGCAAGAGGCGCAAAATGCCAGTGCCGAGGCTCGGCAGAAGTTGGCAGAGATTGAATCCCGCCTGATGAAGCTCGACGTGGAAATCGGCAAGATGCGCGAGGCCGCCGAAAAGGAAGGCGCTGCCGAAGTCGCGCGGATCAAGGCCGCGGCCGAGGCAGATGCACGCAAGATTATCGCATCGGCGGAACAAGAAATTTCGGCTGCGGGGAAAGCGGCCCGGCGCCAACTCACCGCCTATGCGGCCGATCTGGCGGTCACGCTGGCGAAGAAACAGATTCACGTCGACGCCTCGACCGATCAGGCCTTGGTGCGGAATTTTGCCGGTCAATTAGGCGCTGTCCCAGAGGCGGGAAAGGACGGGAACTAGAGGAATGGCTTCCGTCGCCGCAACCTATGCCCGGGCTTTTGCGGATGTTGTGTTTGACGAGCACATCGATGCCGGTCGCGCCGTTGCAGCGCTCCGCAGGATCGTCGCTCTGATGGCGGAGAGCGTCGAATTGCGGCGCGTTTGGGACAATCCCGCCGTTCCGGCGGATCAAAAGCGAAACTTGCTCGACGCAATCATCCAACGGGAGGGCATCGATAAGCCCGTGCGCAATTTGATCGCCGTGCTCATCGACCACCACCGCTTGCATTTCCTGGAACGCATTGTCGACGAACTCGAGAAAGACCTCGATGCCCGCCTGGGATTCGCCGAAGCACAGATTTCCAGCGCGCGGCAGTTAGGCGACGCAGAAAAGCGAGCCCTCGAGGCGCAGATTGAAAAGACGACCGGCAAGAAAGTCCGCGCAACCTACGGGCTGGATGCCGCGCTGCTTGGCGGCGCGGTGGTCCGCGTTGGCAGCACGATTTACGACGGTTCAGTGAAGGGGCAGCTGGAAAGAATTAAAGAAGCTATTAGCTCTTAGCCTTCGGCTCTTGGCGGGGAATATATCCCGCTAAGAATTTTGCAGCAAAGGCATGTTGTGCTTGAGCGTGGCGCTTGGCGCGCTACGGCAAGCTAAGAGCTAACAGCTGGAAGCTAAGAGCTGATTCTATGGCGCAAATCAAGGCAGACGAAATTACAAAGCTGATCCGCGAGCAGATCGAGAACTACGA
>Ga0335073_10006043_pt1 | contig 17006 bp, 11 predicted proteins | sample Lox_Sample_22_FD_207093 | JGI IMG/M metagenome (GOLD analysis project Ga0335073, IMG submission 207093) | Soil microbial communities from Loxahatchee National Wildlife Refuge, Florida, United States - Lox_Sample_2.2 | ecosystem: Environmental > Terrestrial > Soil > Wetlands | place: USA... | reverse complement strand
CGGCCCAGGCCGAGGATGATGGCGCCCATGATGCCCGCTCGGGCATTTCCCAGTACGCTGATGCGGATCATCTCCCAGCGGGTTGCACCCAGGGCCAGAGCGGCTTCGCGCTGATGCTGCGGGACGACAGCAAGTACTTCGCGGGTGATCGAAGAAATGATCGGAATAATCATGATGGCGAGAATGATGCCCGCTGCCAGCATGGAATATCCGAAGAACGGGCCGGTAAACAGACCGGTCCAGCCCAGTGTCTTGGCCAAGAAGGGAGACACGTATTGAATCAGGATCGGCACCAGCACGAACATCGCCCACAAGCCGTAAATCACGCTAGGTATGGCGGCCAGCAGTTCCACGAAAAACGAGAGCGGCCCGCGGAACCGCTTGGGACACATCTCGGTGGTGAACACAGCCACGCCAATCGAAAGCGGGACGGCGATGACAAGCGCGACCAAAGAGGAAACGATTGTGCCGTAAATAAAGGGCAAAGCGCCGAATTGTTCCGAGACTGGATCCCATTCGCTGCCGGTGAAGAATTTCCAGCCGAAGGCGTGCCAGGAAAGGCCGGAGCGCAGCACCAATTCATAGACGATCAGCACGAGTACGCCGATCACCGCCAGTCCGCTGGCAGTAATAACGATGGCGAAAGCGTGATCGGCAATCTCGCCCGCCGGCAACAGGCGGAGGGGGGCGGTCGTCGGTACAGATTTCAGCTTGGCTCCCTCGAGAGATTGCGCGCCGGGCATATCGGGCCGTGGGAATGCGGCATTGGCCATTCCACCCCACCGTAGCAGAGGCGTGTTACAAAACTGTTAAAAGCCGCGCAAGGTAGTGGCGTAAGTTGGAAGTGGAGCCGAACTCAGTGCAGTTTCCCTCAGGGGCTGAAGCCCAGATGTTCGAGCGATCCGGAGCGGCTCGGCCGAAGCCGAGCCCTTTCAAGAACTGATTCATGAGATCGGGGGTTCTACGAATTTGGGCAACGGGCGGCGACGGGGGCCGTCGTTTCAAGACATGACCTAGGCGAGGACGCCTAGAACTTATACCCGAGGCCCACCGAGATGATTGGGTAGGCTTTAAAGAATGACATGGCGTTATCGATCTTGGTTTGCTCCGCCGAAATCCCGCTCTGAATCTGCGGAGAAGTCACGCTCATGCAGTTCACATCTGGCGAGGTGCAAGCGGTTCCGTTAAGGTTCAGTGTCGCCTTCGGCGTGCCCTGGAAAGCCGCTCCGAGTTCGACGGGTATGCTGAAATGTTTTGACTTCTTGCGAGGCACCAAATTTCCCCATCCGAATGTCGCCATCGGCGCCGCCTGATTGAACTTGATGTTGCCTGTTCCGGTGACGGGCTGAGCGGTCGAACTGTAATAGGTCGTCCCGCCCAGACTGAAGCTTGCCTGAGCCGGTATCGCGGCCGTGGCAGTAATCGGAGTTTGGGCATACACCAGCACGCCGGGACTCACGTGAAACTTGCCGGCGAACGGAAAGACGTCATAATGGGCTTCCACAGTTCTGAAACTCAACTGCCCGCTGTACGGGATTCCGTCCTTGGTGAAACCGCGGCTGTAGTCGAAAATATTGAACCCGGCGCGAACGTTGGTGCGATGAGTGACGCGAGCCGCTGCCTCAACCCCTCCACCCAGCAAAGAGCCTTTCACTCCTACGCCTAAGCTGCCCGAGTCCTGTGCGGGCGCGGAAACGGTAGCGCCCAGCGCCATCGTACAAAACAAAATCAAAATCCGAGGCATATGGTCTCGCATTTCTAGTCCTCGATTCATTACGGTATGAAGATGAGTCCAAGCTAGCACCGGGCTGATCGGTTTCAAACGCACGAAGGTCATAAGCGCGGCACGCGAGCACGCCAAGTGACAAAGGGTGCGGTCCTCGCCGCTTCCATCGGCAATGCGTGCAGCAATCGCTGTGACGATTTCGTGGCATCGCATGTACACTGTGAGGCTCGTCGTAGTCCTTCCACCATGCCCACGTTTGCCGCCGTCGATATCGGATCGAATTCGGTTCGGCTGAAGATTGCGCGGCTGCAGGCGGGACGGCTTCATCCCCTTCATGAAGACCGCGAGGTGACACGCCTGGGGGAAGGGGTATTTCGCTCCGGATTCCTAACTCCCGAATCGATGTCGGAGACGATCAAAGTGCTGCGGCGATTCCATCGCGCGACGCAGCAGATCGTCCCCGACAATGTCCGCGTCGTAGCGACCAGCGCCTTACGCGACGCGCGCAATTCCCAGGCGTTTCTTGAATGGGTGCGCTCGGCGACGGGTTGGCGCGTGGAAATCATTTCCGGGATGGAAGAAGCCCGGCTCATCCATCTCGGGCTCGTGTCCGTGGCTCGCGTGGATCGCTCAACCACGCTGATGATCGATCTCGGGGGCGGAAGTTGCGAGTTGACGGTGACAAGAGACGGACACATTCGCGATGCGGTGAGCGTGCCGCTGGGCGCGGTTCGTCTCACGGACGAGTTCCTGCGGCACGATCCTCCGCGCAAAGGAGAAATCAAGCGGCTGCGCGGATTCGTGGCGCGCGAGGCGAATCGGGTGGCGAACCGGATTGGCGCCGCACGGGTGAAGACCGTGATTGCGACTTCCGGGACAGCTGCGGCCCTGGCCGCGGCGGCGACTCACCTGCGGCGGGGGAAGACACGGCAGCGGCAAGTGGTGACGCGTTACGAGATGTCACGCCTGCTAAAACGGCTGGCTCGGTTGCCGGTCGCCGAACGTCGGAAGATTGAAGGTATCGGTCCGCGGCGGGCGGAGATTATCGTCGCCGGCGCCACCGTGTATCGTGAATTGCTGGACCGGCTGCATCTGGGCGGATTTCGTTACTCGCCGCTGGGACTGCGCGACGGAATTCTGGCGCAGATGGCGGCCGATTACGATCGCAGCACGCGGTCGGGGCGTCAGTTGGAATCGGAGCGCTGGGAATCGATTCTGAAAGCCCTCGATCACTATCACGTGGAGCGCAAGCATGCGCTCGATGTGCGCGAGTCCGCCATGTTGCTGTTCAGCGGATTACGGTCGCTGCACCGGCTGGCGCCGGAATATCGCGAATGGCTCTCGGCGGCGGCAATGCTGTATGAAGTCGGCGACTACGTGAACCGCAATGGCCATCATCGCCACACGCATTACATCATTTCGAATTCTGAGATTCTCGGTTATACGCCGCAGCAGCGCCGCATCATTGCCGGCATCGCTCGCTATCTGGGCAAGTCGCGGCCGACGGTGGAAGATGGTCCGATGAAGCTGATCGATCCCGCCGATCGCGTGGCGGTGCAGAAGGCAATTCTGTTGCTGCGTCTGGCGCGAGCTCTCAATCTTGGCCGCAGCCGCGCCGTACGCGAAATCAAAATCGGACTGCGTTCGCCGGGAGTCCGGCTGACGCTGGTCCCGCGGCGCAACCTTGGCGTCGATCTGGAGTTGTGGGCGATCGAAAAAGAACGGGATTATTTTTTGGAAGTCTTCGGACGCGAACTCTCCACCGCGGTTTCATGAAGCGCGCGCAGGACCTTGGGCGTAAGGCACCATTGCAGCGTGCCCGAACTGCGCCGCATCTCGACTTTTGCGACCGCGCCCTTTTTCAGCTCCGTAGAAGCTTCGCATCCTGATTCGCTGATGACCGCGCCGAGAAACTGGCTCAGATTGGGATTGTGTCCGACGACCATGATCGCTTCCTGGCGCGAATATTTTTCGAGAAGCTTGCGGAAATCGGCAAGCCCGGCTTCCGGCCGCAGACCATTGTCGAGTTGCAGCTTGCCTTCGTAGCCGAGTTCATTGCCGACGAGCGATGAGGTTTGGGTGCAGCGCTTCAAAGGACTGGAAACGATCGTATCGACCTGAACATCGAGTGCGGTGAGGGCACGGCCAATGTAGCCGCATTGTTCAATCCCCTCCTTGTCGAGCGCGCGCTTTTCATCTTTTTTCGGATTCGCCAGGTGTTCGCCCGCGCTGGCATGACGCAAGAAGTAGAGAATCATTCGAACTTACCTTTCCTTTTCATTGCTGGCCCATTACCTTCCCACCAGCTGCCGAGCTCGGCGCTTCCGCATCGGAGCGGGCGCCGGTGGTAGCGCGGGGGCCTTCCCTTCGGCCACGGCGATCAAAAAGTCCTGGGCGCTGAAAGCCGCTTCCCCCGTGGGCGGACGCCGGTTCCGTTTTCCATGCAGCGGCTGCCAAGCACGAATATAGGTTTCATCCGGCAGAAGAATTCGCGCCTTGCGATTGTCGGCCAAGTAAGCATCGAGAATCTCGCGGTGCACGCGTTCGCGCAGCACTTCATCGCGCAGCGGAACAAGAACTTCGACGCGCTCATACAGGTTGCGCGGCATCCAGTCGGCGCTGCCGATATAGATCTCTTCCTCGCCGCCGTTGGCAAAGTAATAAATGCGGCTGTGCTCGAGAAAGCGTCCGACAATGCTGCGCACGCGGATGTTGTCGCTGACCCCGCGCACGCCCGGACGCAGAGAACAAATGCCGCGCACGATCAAATCGATCTGCACTCCCGCCTGCGAAGCGCGATAAAGCGCCTGCACGATTTTCTTGTCGAGCAAGGCATTCATCTTGGCAATGATGTGCGCCTCCCGGCCTTGGCGCGCATGCTCAATTTCACGATCGATGAGCCCATGGATTTTTTCCGCCAGATCCAGCGGCGCGACGAGCAAGGGATCATAACTGGGGTTTTCGGCGTACGCGGTGAGAAAGCTGAATACGTCGTGCACCGCGCGGGTGATTTCCGGATTCGCCGTGAACAGGCTCAGATCGGTGTAGATGCGCGCCGTGCTGGCGTTGTAATTACCGGTGCCGATGTGGGCATAGCTGCGCGTGACGCCATCGGGATCGCGGCGCACCAGCAGCGACAACTTGCAGTGCGTTTTCAGGCCGACCAGGCCGTGAAACACCTGCACGCCGGCATCTTCGAGATCGCGGGCCCAGCGAATGTTGGAGGCTTCATCGAAACGCGCCTTCAATTCGACGACGGCGGTCACTTCCTTGCGCGAGGCGGCATCGATCAGCGAGGGAACGATGAGCGAATGCTCGCTGGTGCGATACAGGGTCTGCTTCATGGAAAGAACGCGATCATCCTCGGCCGCCGATTCGATGAAGGAAACTACGGCATCGTAGGAATCGTAGGGATGATGCAGCAAGATGTCGTGATTGCGCAGTTCCTCGAACAAATCTTTCGATTTCGAAGTCAGGCGCAGCTCGCGAGCGGCAAAGGGCTTGTACTTTAGATCAGGCCTCTCGACTTGCTCGTAGACGTTAAAGAGCCGCACAAGGTTGACCGGCCCATGGACGGGAAATACCTGCCAGGGATCGAGCCCGAAAACCGTGCGCAGGCGCTCGATGATTTCGGGGTCGGCGTCGGCTTCGATCTCGAGGCGCACCGCATCTCCTTTCCGCCGGTTATGTAATTCCGTGCGGACCGACTCCAGCAGGCTGCGCGCCTCTTCTTCGGCGAGATACAAATTGCTGTTGCGGGTCACGCGGAAGGGCGCGGAAGAAACGATGTCATAGCCGCGATACATGCGCACCGCGTGATGCGCGACCAGATCGGCGAGGAAGATGAAATCTGCGGTGCCTTGCGAGGGCAGGCGTACGAGCCGCGGCAAAACCCGAGGAACGGAAACTACGCCGGTGTAGGTCACAGCGGAACGGCGGCGGCGGCGCAGCAGAAATCCTACGCACAAAGCTTTATTGATGACGCGGGGAAAGGGATGCGCGGGGTCGACGGTCACCGGCGTCAGCAGTGGATCGAGCTCGCGTTCGCAGTATTCGTCGGCAAAGCGCAAGCCTTCGGCATCGAGATCGTTCAAGCCAAGGACGCGAATTCCATTTGCGGCCAATGCCGGCCGCAAGTTTGCATTCCAGCAGTCAGACTGATCGTCGACGAACTCGTGCGTCAGCTTGCTCAGCACGTCGCGTTTTTCAGTCAGCGTGAGCCCGTCTGGGGTGGCATCGTTCACGCCGTCTTCGATCTGCTGCATCATGCTGGCGATGCGGATCTCGAAGAATTCGTCGAGATTGCTGGCGGAGATGGACAGGAACTTCAGCCGCTCCAGAAGCGGATTGCCCTCATCCTCCGCTTCTTCGAGCACACGGCGGTTGAACGCCATCCAGGAGATGTCGCGGTTGAGAAAATATTTGGGGTTTTCGAGCGAAAGACGTGCCATGGATACCGCACCAAATCCCAGGATAACCTTCCCCCAAGCTTATCCGGGAAGGACAGTATAGAACATCCCTGGTGACGCGGGAGTGAGTGGGGTCCGGGCGCTGCCGACTGTCCAAAAAAATCGGCATCTGGACTGAATACTTGATCCAGATGCCGATTTATGAGCGAAGAAGACCTACGGGCTTAGGTTATTCTTTTCCCGGTTTACCCATAGTCGGAGCGGAGCCTGGCAGCGTGTAGCGTAAGTCGATGAACGCCATAGTGGCATGACCGGTCTTCGCCGCACCGGTCGCTACGACCCAGGGATCACGGCCTGCATACGAAACCTGGCCAATCAGGCTCAGGGCGCCGTATCTCGGATTCTTCCAGAAGTTGTTGATGAATCCGAGTGTGGGCTCCCAAATCGTGCGGTTCTGACCGGAGGATGGCGCAGTGCAGCCGGTTGCAGTTGCCGGGCTCTTGCCGTATCCCCAACCGATGAAGCAACCATTGGTATCGACGGCTACAGTGCGAGCGATGTAATCCAAGCCGTAATAGCCGAAGACGGTTGTGTTTTTCTTGGTGAATTCGAAGCCGTCGATAGTCGACCCGGAGTGGACCAAGCCAATACTCAAATCAGCTCGCCCGATGAAGTCTGGCGCTGACCCGAAGATGTAGCGGCCGCCGCCATCGCTCCAATAGTTGTGCGTCAGTATCCGCAGGCCAGTGTTGCCGAGCCCGAAGTCGATGTTTATGAAGCCGGCTCCGCCGGTTTTGTCGAAGGTTGCTTTGGAAGTCTGGTTATAGGTCTGGAAGAATCGAGCGATTCCCCCCACTTCCGCGTGAAGCAGCTTCGAGGGATCAAAAGCTAACTTCGCGATTACGTCCGGAGCCCGGTTCGGCACGCCAAGAGTCGTGGTTCCGTCGTTGGCTTCGCCGCCGACCAGATAGCTGCAGCAGGTCGGCGGAGTGATAGTCGCGGAGCCATTCGTCCCGCCTATATACTGCTGGGGCTGATCGAGGGCAACGGCGAACGCTCCTTTGTTGTCGAGGAAGTGATAACCGACGCGGAATTCCGGAATACGTCCCCAAACCATGCCCGCGTTATAGTTCACGTCCATGTCATACGAGTAGAAGATATCTCCCGGCAATGGTGAGATGCCGGCGCGGCCCGGCGTCGCCAAACTCCAGCTCTGTCCGCCCATAATTTCCCATCCGTCCTTGCGCCAATCCACCCAGTACAAGCGCGACCGAAAGGTGTTGCTGTTGCTGGACACGGCGACGTTGGCGGGGTTGTTTCCCAGAAAGTCACCCTCGAAGTAGCCCATCACGTGGGAACCCTTGACATTGGCGTCTACGCGGAAGCCAATGCGCGAGTTCTGCATGCTGAACAGGAACTCACTCAGCTGCGTCTTATACGTGGTGTCATTACCATAGGTAATGCCGGCGAAATTTGTTCCGATGCCACTGCCCGCATTCCGGTTCCGCCAGACTCCCGTAAAATCCATAAACCCTACAGGAGTGATATATGCGCTGCCGACCTTTAGTTGAAGCGGAGACTCTTCCGGATTCGGCGAGGCTTCATTGCTGATTTGCGCAGCAGCCGCCATAGGCTGCGGGCTTCCCGGGCTGGCAGAGCTGTCACGGCTCGAGGAAACTCCCGCTTCCGAAATCGCCGGAACCGGCGCAGCGGCGACGGGAGCAGCGCTCTCCGAGGGCGAGACGGGCGCAGCTGAAGCTGCCGGCTTGGCAGCCGATGAACTGGAAGACTTCAGTTGATCCTCCAGAGCCTGCATTTTCTGTTGTTGTTGCTTCAACTGGTCCTTAGTGGCTTCGAGCTCCTTTGACTGCGAAAGCACCAGATCACGAAGCTGCTGAACCTGATCCTCGACCGGGACCGGTGCGGCCTTGGCGGGCGGGTTTGCCGCCGGAGAGGCCGCCGGAGCTGTTGCCCCGCCTGAGTTGTCTCCAGTAGTTTTGCTGGTGGAGTTCGTGGAACTGGTGGAAGCAGCCGTTTTGTTGCCTGCGCTTCCATCGCCCTCCAGCCGGGCTACGACGACGGCATTGTTTGACGATTGGGCCACGGTGGAGCTTGCCGTCGGCCTGCTTGTTGAACTGCCGGACGCGGGTGTGGCCGCGGTTTGCGCGAGCACTCCCGTCGCCAGAACTAGAATTACTGACCACGTCCATCGACACTTCATCCCTCTCTCCTTTTTCGGTGCAAAATGACACAGCCAGTGCTTGCTTTCGCGGGTGCTACATGACTTGCTTCAGCGCGGCATTCACCTTCGCCGCGACATTTGCCGGCAACGGCGCGTAATCCAGATCGCTAGTCATAGCCTGTCCGTCGCTAACCATCCACTTCAGGAAATCGGCGAGAATCTTGCCTTTGGCTGGATCCTTCGAATGAACTGGGATCAGCATCCAGGTGAAGCTGGAAATCGGGTAGGCATTCTTGCCCGGGGCATTGGTGATGGAGACGCGGAAATCTGCCGGCATTTTCGGCACTGACGCCGCGGCGGCTGTAACTCCCTCAAGCGAGGCTTTCAAAAATGTTCCAGCGGAATTACGCACGCTTCCGTAAGGGATTTTGTTCTGGACGGCATAGATGAGTTCCACGTAGCCGATCGAACCCGGCAACAGGCGCACGGAACCGGAAACTCCTTCATTGCCTTTTCCTCCCATGCCCTTCGGCCATTTCACCGAGGTGTTGCTGCCCACCTCGCTCTTCCACTCCGGGCTGATTTTCGAGAGATAATCCGTCCAGATGAAAGTTGTGCCGCTGCCGTCGGAGCGATGTACGACCACGATCTCCTGGTTAGGAAAGTTCACGCCTGGGTTGGCAGCGGCGATGGCTTTATCGTTCCAGTTTGTGATTTTGCCCAGATAGATTGCAGCCAGTACCTCCGGGGTAAATCTCACCTCGGCAGTAACGCCTTGAATGTTGTAGACGGGGACTACGGCTCCGAGAACGGTGGGAATGTTGAGCACTTTGGTCTGCAGTTTGCTCTCTGCTTCTTTGAGCTGGTCGTCCGTCATGGGCATGTCGCTCGCGCCGAAATCTACGGTTCCTTCGGTAACCTGACGGATACCGCCGCCACTGCCAATCGATTGATAGTTGATCTGAGCGTCGGCATGAGCATTGTGATATTCGCTAAACCACTTGGAATAGATTGGATAAGGAAAAGTCGCACCTGCACCATTCAGCGTGGTCTGCCCAAACCCCGGCAGGGCCAGAAAAAGACACACCAACAGAAGCACGAGTTTGCGCACTGTATCGTCCCTCCTGTGATGGACACGATGCTCTGGTTTTATGCGCGGAGTGTTACAGGAGGGTTACAGAGCAGTGAATTTCTGGTGAATGCCGAACGGCAGCAAATCGTTATTTCCGCCCTTGCAAGGGCGAAATCTCGCGGCTACATCAGGGATTGTCGGGAAACTCGGAACGCAGTTGCATAAGCAGGTCTACGGCTCGCGGCTTGTCTTTCTCGCGCATGTAAGCGACGGCCAGGTGCGAGAGAGTGTCCGTGCGCCGCCGTCTTGGGCAGATCTTCGACTCCGCCGGCTTGTGCGAGCATAAGACAAACGCAGCCAGCTGCGACTCGGAGCGGCCATCGCGCATCACATTGTTTCGGGTTGCGCATTATTGCGATTGGTCTGAGCTATGATCAAGATTCGCTTTCGGGTGGGACGAAGGCGAAATTTAAGCCGTTACTGTACTTCGCTGCATGCATAGTGCCGAATGGCTTCTCTGGGGTTGTCAAAATTCCGCCAAGATCCATTCCCTCCGCGTCAGGCGCGCGAAGAAGAAAGGCCGTAGATGAGCGATCCTTTGATTCGCTATGCTCCGGGCTGGCCTGGGATTCCGCCGCGCTGGACCTCGAGCGCGAAAACCGGCGTGGGCACGGCGCTCAATCAGCACAGCAAGGTTTGGTTCACCATCAGCCATGGCATTCTGAACGAAGTTTATTTTCCCCGCGTGGATCAAGCCTGCACGCGCGATCTGGGATTGATTGTCACCAGCGATCACAACTTTTTTTCCGAGGAAAAACGCCATTGTTCGTTTGAGAATCGTCCGTTTGAACCGGGCATTCCCGGCTACGAACTGACGAACTCGGACCTGAGCGGCCGTTATCGTATTCACAAAGAAGTTCTGACCGATCCCTATCGCAATGTAGTCCTGCAGAAAGTTCGATTCGAGCCGCTGGTGGGCAAACTGTCGGATTACCGCCTGTATGTTTTGCTTTCACCCCATCTGGGCAATTTCGGGTACGGCAATACCGGCTGGATTGGCGATTACAAGGGCGTTCCCATGTTCTTTGCCAATCGCAATGACATCGCGCTGAGCCTGGCTTGCTCGGCGCCCTGGAAGAAGCGGTCGGTGGGATTCGTGGGCGCGTCTGATGGCTGGCAAGATCTATCGCAGCACTACCAAATGGAGTGGGAATACGATCGGGCGGAAAACGGAAATATTGCGTGCACGGGCGAAATCGATTTGACGCCTTCGAATGGCGAATTCCTTCTCGCGCTGGGTTTCGGAGCGATCTGGACGGAAGCCGGTCAGCAGGCGCGGTCTGCCCTTTTCGAAGATTATGGGGACGTGCGCGAGCACTTCATGGCGCAATGGCAAAACTGGCAGGACGGACTGCTTAAGCTGGATGATACCGCGCGGCAGTGCGATCTCTATCGGGCTTCGACGGCTGTGTTGCGCACGCACGAATCGAAGGATTTTCTCGGCGGCATCATCGCCAGCCTGTCGATTCCGTGGGGATTCGACAAAGGCGATGAAGATCTCGGCGGATATCACCTGGTCTGGCCGCGCGATCTGGTGGAAAACGCGGGCGCTCTGCTCGCTGCCGGCGCAGTGAACGACGCGGTCCGCGTGCTTCGCTATCTCGAAGCCACGCAGGAAGTCGAAGGCAACTGGGCGCAGAATTTGTGGCTGGATGGGCGTCCTTATTGGGGCGGCATTCAGATGGATGAAACATCGTTTCCCATCCTTCTGCTCGATCTGCTGCGCCGCGAGGCTCCCAAAGCGCTTGGCAGGTTAGATCGTTGGTGGCCGGTAGTGCGGAAAGCGGCCAGCTTCATTGTGCGCAATGGTCCGGTGACGCAGCAGGACCGGTGGGAGGAGGATTCGGGATATTCCCCGTTTACGCTCGCCGCAGAAATTTCCGCGCTGCTCGCCGCCGCCGACATCGCCGATCTGACCGGGCATTCCGAGCAGGCGCAGACCATGCGCGATACCGCCGACGCATGGAATGACAACATCGAACGTTGGGTATACGCCACGGGCACAGACCTGGCGAAGCAGCTTGGCATCGAAGGATATTACGTTCGGATTGCGCCTCCCGATGCCGACGGCGCGGCGTCGCCGACGCAGGGGTTCGTACCGATCAAGAACAAACCTCCGGGGCAGGATGGGGATCGCGCATATCACATCATCAGTCCGGATGCGCTGGCGCTGGTGCGGTTCGGATTGCGCGCGGCCGATGATCCGCGGATTCTGAATACACTCTGCGCCATCGACGCCCTGCTCGCAGTCGAACTGCCGCAAGGCCCCTGTTGGTATCGCTATAACGGGGACGGATACGGCGAGCACAAAGATGGGTCTGCGTTCAATGGGACCGGAATTGGCCGCCCCTGGCCGCTGCTTGCCGGAGAGCGCGCGCATTATTGCCTGGCAGGCGGACATGGCGACGAGGCTGAGGCGCTGCTGACCGTGATGGAGAATTCCACGCTGGGACAAAGCCGGGTGCTTCCTGAGCAAGTGTGGGACGCCGCTGACATTCCTGCGCTGGAATTATTCCGTGGCAAACCCACCGGATCAGCGTGTCCGCTGGTGTGGGCGCACTCGGAGTACGTGAAGCTGCGCCGCTCGATTCGCGACGGAAAAATCTTCGATCAGCCGCCTCAGCCGTATAAGCGCTACGTCATCGACCGGCACGGGCGACAGCACTGGGGTTGGCGATTGAACAACAAGACGCGCATGGTTCCACGCCATCAGACCCTCCGTCTCAACCTTCTCTCGCCGGCACTGGTGCACTGGAGCCTTGACGGCTGGAAAACTACGCATGACGACGACACCCACGACACTGGAGTGGGCATTCACATTCTCAATCTGCCGACCGCCTCGCTGGCTCCCGGCAGCCAGATCGTGTTTACCTTTTTCTGGACGGGAGAAAATCGCTGGGAGGGAAAGGACTACACGGTCACGGTGGAGTAATCTGCCAGCCGCGGCATGCGTTAAGGATGCGATTGGACTGAATCACTGCGGAGCTTGGCTCCGCCGGACAGCCGAGGCGGCTGTCCCCACATGAAAACCGTCTACGCTTCCGTGCTGGTATAGCAGAGCTCGACGACAGTGCAGTCGTCGCTCAGAGGATTGCCGGCGCAGAATTCCGTGACCGCTCCGAAGATTCCTTCTAAAGTCGGAGACTTTGCTGCCGCGGCTTCGAGACGCGAATCCTCAAAGAAATCTCCCCGGGAATTCTCAGCTTCGGTGACGCCATCGGTGACGAGAATGAAGCGATCGCCGGATTTCATCTGGCAACTGGCGCTTTCGAATGTCGCATCGGCGAGGAGGCCGACCGGAACGTTGCCATGCGGCGGACGCATCACCTCGCCACGACAGACCAGCAGCGGAGGCACGTGGCCGCAATTCACGTATTCGAGTTCGCCATCACGTTTCAGGCGGGCGAGCAGGAGTGTGGCGTATTTCTCGCCTCCCATTTTTTCGGTGAAGAATTGATTCACCGCGGTCACAACTTCGATCAACGAAAGTCCGGCGATCAGGTGCGAATAAATCATCGCCTGCAGACTTGAAGCGAGCAACGCCGCCGAGACTCCTTTTCCGCTTACATCGGCGAGCACGACAGCGAAACCGTCCTTCGTATTCACCGCGTCATAAAAATCGCCGCCGATCTCTTTACACTGAAGATTCCTGGGCCGCATCTTTGCAAACGGCACGTCGGGAATCTTCACTTGCATCAGCCGCTGCTGGATGCTGGCGGCAATGCTCAATTCCTGCTGATAGCGGCGGGCTTCTTCCTCCGCCTGCACCAGCCGCGCATTTTCGATCAGGGACGCACCTTCGGTCGCGATGACGTGAAGGATTTTTTGATCGACCTGGCCAATGTCCCGCGACGCAAAACGCGAATCGACGTACAGGACGCCCATCGCCTCCGCCGAATTGAGCGATGGAACTGGGGTTTGCGCATCGCGCGTGGCCTGCACCTGCATCTTGCGCAGCGGAATGCAGACCACGGTGCGCAGATCGTACGCCACAATGCTCTGACGACCGGCAAGATCGACCGACTGACTGGTGTCGGTCAGAAGAAATTCGGAGTTCGAGCGCATCGACTCTTCCAGAATCGAGTGCGAAATGGTCTTGTCATCAAGCAGCGGCTCTTTTTTCGAGTTGCGTCCGGCCATGAGCCGCAGTTTCCCGTCGTCTTCCTTAAGAAAAACGTAACCCCGCTCGGCGTGCGTGAGTTGCAGGGTTACGTCGAGCATGGTGATCAGAATTTCGTCGAGCACGCCGGCGGTGTTGAGCTTACGGGCGGCCTCTAGAAAGAGTGTCAGTTTTTCCAGTTCCGTGGCTTCGGGCTTGACCCCGATGACGGAAATCTGGCTGAGAAATTCGCGGGCAGTGTTGGAAGTTGCATGTGCAGGATTGAACAGGACGTAGGCCGAGTCGCGGGCGCCGAACTCCAGCCGGTCGCCGCGTTCGAGTTTCTGCCGCTGGATGCGCTCGCCATTGACGAACGTGCCGTGCTTGCTGTTCAGGTCGATGATGAAAAAATCCTGGCCCTCCTGCATGATCTGGGCGTGATCGCGCGACACGCGGGGATCGGCGATGACTAGATCCTTGTCAATCTTGCGGCCCACGCTGAAAGGCGTGCGATTCAGAACGATGTTCTTCTGCTCGCTGCCCTGCACAAAGACGAGTGCAGGGAAAACTCCAGAACCGGAGCTGTGATGACTAATTCCAGACAGGGACATGCTTCTCTAATCGGAGCGATCTGCCGTCGAATCGATTTTCTGACGAACCTTACTGTGCTTCTCGCTGGAACAGACTACTCTGCCGCGAAGGGCTCCCGCAAGCCAGATGCGCCATGACTCCAGTGAGCTAGAGCGCCCCATGCGAAGATGAAAAGCGGCACCGTGAAGTTCGAATAGTACGGCAGTAACCAGAGGTGTTGGCGCAAATTCGGAGTCAGCCAGGGATAGAGCGCGGTCAAACTGAGTGTCGCAATCCATGGCCACAGCAGAGGCAAAAACCCAACGATGCCAGCCAATCGGAAAGCGGGCAAGATCGGCGAAGGCGAGGTGATAGCCTCGGCTAATACGAGAATTGCAGGGAGAAGGAGCACCTGGTTGTACGGCATGAACATGGGCACGATGACAATGGTGAGGGCTAACACGAGAGCGCTTGCGTGCGCGAACTCTCGAGTGGTCGCTTGCGCGTGGCGTGAACGCCAGACGATCAAAGCGCAGGCGAGAAAGCAAAGAAATCCAATCATTCTGCCAGCGATTGGGCCAAAGGTCCATGCGAGCACCGATTGATTCTGCGTATAACGGTGATACTGGCCGATGGCGGTCACAAACATTTTCAGCCAACCGGGCAATATCAGTTCGGCTCCTCCAAGCAGCAGAACCATAACGAATGCAAATCCAATGAGGAAACGCTTGCGCATTTGCCAGTGACTAAAGCCCCAGACAAGCAGCCATAACACAACCGGCCACGCCAGTTGAGGTTTGATGGTTGCCAACGCAAGCAAACCGCCGGCCAGTAGAAGCCAGCCGCCGGCCAGGCAGACGCAGCAGCCGGCGAGCAGTCCTGCGACAAGTAGACTTAGCTGCTGCACTTTGATTCCCTGCACGACCGGAAGCCAGCCCAGCGTAAGTGCGGCCAGAACAATCAGGTAACCGTAAGGAATTTTCCATCGCAAGAAGCGAGTCCAGAGCAAAACACTGGCGACGGTCAGCACAATCAGAAACCAGTGGAATGCGATTTGGACTTCGCCGAATGGAAAATTGACCGTCGGAGCTAGCAGAAAAACGACATATGCGGGATATACGAATCCCACTTGATCTTTCGGATCCTCAGCCCGAGCGGGATCGAGCGGACGACCGTAGTAGCCGCGCTGAATTTCGCGCGTAATCTCTGCGCTATAAGGATTGCGCCGATGAAGCAGCAGTTCGCGCGCGCCCAGCCATCGCGGATAGAGATCAGAGAGATTTCCGCGGGGAGTGCCGTGTGCGGCCGCATCCGCAATCTGCTGCGCCCTCTGAACATGATCGATGTAGAACCACGTACTCGCCGAGGCCAAACCCGCGAGCACCAGGGCAATTCCGAGCAGGCGAGACGATTTTCGCGGGTGCGACGATTGCTGGGCAGTGGAGACTCCGGCCGAATCCATGAGAATCGCTTCATCTTAACAACTGCGGGAAGCAAACATGGCAGGGCGGATCGCCCGCGATGGCCACCCTGATCTGGCTTTGGACGTGTCGGCCGAAGTTGGGAATCGTTCAGCCTCGCAGGCCAGAGGCAGTTTTGCAGCCGGAACCGGCTGGTTTGCCATGAATCTGGCACAGTGGTAACTATCTTTAGTGCGGATATGCAGAAATTTACCACCTTTTTCCTTATCCATGGGGGTATCATTAGCCGGGGAATGGGGTAGTGTGCGGAGCTGGCAAGCTGCGGACCACCACGCGGTTTTGCCTGGACTATTCGTTTACAATTGCCGCCACACAGCCATTCTTTCATCAACACCAATTCAGGGGGAGTTTATGGAGTTTGTAAGGAGATTGTGGTTGGAACAGGAGGGACAGGACATCGCGGAATATGCCGTGATGCTCGCCGTAATCCTGGTGATCGTGGTTGGCACGGTTCGGTTGATTGGTTCCAACGCCAACAACGTGTTCTCCAACGTTGCCAGCTCCATCCAGTAGACGCCCAGGATCCCTTGACCGCGGTAGCAGGATCGGCGGATTCGTGGTAGGTGTGTTCATTCCCAAGGGAAAACGATGAATCGAACGCGTCTGTTAATGATAGGGGCTTTGGCGCTGGCATTAGGCTTTCTTGCGAGCGTTACGGTCTACAAGAAACTGCAGAGCGGAAGCGCCGGGTCCTCGGAACCCATGTTCGATGTGATTGTTGCCGCTACCGATCTGCAGGTAGGCACAAAAATCGACGAGCACGATATTAAGATCGTGAAGGTTCCGCAGAGCGCACTTCCGGATGGAACTCCGCGCCGGCGCTCAGACGTGATCGGCCACGGTGTGATCATTCCGATCATGAAAGGCGAATTCATTCTCTTGAGCAAGCTGGCCGGAGATAATGCGGGAGCCGGCCTGCCCTCGCTCATTACCAACGGCATGCGCGCCGTCTCGGTACGGGTGAATGAAGTAGTTTCGGTGGCTGGGTTCGTGACTCCGGGAACCCGCGTCGATGTGCTGCTGACGGGAACGCCCGAGGGCAGCGCCGAGCCGGAAACTACGACCGTTCTGCAGGACGTGCTGGTGCTCGCTTCCGGCCATACCCTGGAGCGGACTTCGACCGGTGAAGCGCAAAACACAGCGGTCATCACGCTGCTGGTGACTCCGGAAGATGCGGAGAAGCTGGCGTTAGCGTCTTCGGAAGGTAAAATTCAGCTGGCGCTCCGCAATCCACTCGACACACGCGATGCAGATGTGGCGGCGGCTTCGGCCCGCGGTCTTTACAAGGGCGTTGCTCCCGCACCGGTCGCGCACGCTGTAGTTCGTCACGTGATCCAAAAGGCGCCACCGCCGCCGGCGAGCACGGGAGTGAGCGTAGAAGTGTACGAGGGCGACAAGAAGAGCGAG
>Ga0335073_10006042_pt1 | contig 17006 bp, 13 predicted proteins | sample Lox_Sample_22_FD_207093 | JGI IMG/M metagenome (GOLD analysis project Ga0335073, IMG submission 207093) | Soil microbial communities from Loxahatchee National Wildlife Refuge, Florida, United States - Lox_Sample_2.2 | ecosystem: Environmental > Terrestrial > Soil > Wetlands | place: USA... | reverse complement strand
ATAAAAGCAACAACTGTCATCGAATGCGAAAATAGAACGCATCCTACAAGAATCAACTTACTGCTCGAAATGCTTGATCTTCAAGGACTACCTATCCCGCCCACCCTGGATCTTCCGAAACGGCTGCCGATGCGGGCCATTGGCTCTTGCCTTGTTGGCGCATGCGCGGTTGTTAAAGTACGTCGAAGCGCGGCAGAACGGAAACCTTCTCGCCCTCCTTGATGTTGGGCTGCTCAGCAGGGACTACCAGAAAGCAGTTGGCGCGCGTCAGCGCCGCAATGTCGCCGGAGCCTTGCCAACGCAAAGGCCGAACCTCGGGAGCAAATCGGGAGGGGACGGAACCGGCCAGTTGGGGCCATTCAATGCGAGCCGGAAGAAAGTGGGTCAGGCCGGCTTTTTCTTGGATGGGTTCCGCGAGTGTAGCTTCCAGCATCGGCAGAGGGCGCGGCTTCGCTCCACCCTGATGATCGATCGCGGGGATCACGAAAAGCTGGAAGGTCACCATGGTGGAGACCGGGTTACCAGGCAAGCCAAAAACCAGGGTGTTTCGACAGCGTCCGAACACCGTCGGCTTTCCAGGCCGCAGAGCCACAGCATCGAAGAAAAATTCGGCACCCATGCCCTTCAGGACCGACTCAACCAGGTCATACTTCCCCATCGACACTCCGCCAGACAGGACCAGGATGTCTTCGCGGAGACCCTCTTCGATCTTGGCGCCGAGGTCGTCGGCACGATCGCGTGCATTCACGAACGGAATTGGTTCGCCACCAGCGAGCTGTACTTGCGCCGCCAGCGAGACCGTGTTGCTGTTGCGAATGTGAAAGGGCCCGGGCGTGTCAGAAATGGGCACAACCTCGTCCCCAGTAGACAGGATGGCAACGCGCGCCTTGCTGTGGCACAACAACGATGTAGCGCCCACTTGGGCCGCCACCGCCAACTCGGCATAGCCGAGACGTACGCCTCCCGGAAGCGCCAGATCGCCTGCGTGCGCTTCGCTACCGCGGGACACGATGTTCTGACCTGGCTCCGTTGGGCGCGCAAAACTGATCGCATCGCCATTGCGGTGGGTGAATTCAATCATGACTACCGCATCCGCGCCGGCAGGAACGGCCGCTCCCGTCATGATCTGAACACAGGTGCCGGCCACGAGCGGCTCGGAAACGGTATCGCCAGCCTTAATTTCCCCCACACAGCGCATGGACGCGCCCTGACTGGCTTCACTCGCGCGGACCGCATATCCGTCGCGCGTGGATCGATCAAACGGTGGATACTCACGGTCCGAGCGAACCTCTTGCGCGAGAACGTGCCCCAGGGCTTGGGCGATAGGAAGAGTGTTCGGAAGGCGAGAGTTGGCCCGAGATTGAGATTCGGCGATGACGACTTGCCGCGCTTCGGCGAAGGAAAGCATGAGGGTGAGTATTGTAGCGCAACGTGTGGCCACAGCTGCAGTGTGGTCTGCCGTGGCTAGACAGATTGCAGAAAACTCTTTTAGCAGGTGTGGCCTTCAGTCCTCACGTGAGTGGCACAAATGGGAAAGTCCTTAGCCACGGAAGGCTCTTCGTGTGTCTTTTTCAGGAACTTTAGAGCCAGCTCGACAACAGTGTCCCAGGTTGAATGATGGTGGCGTCGCGTTCCGGACCAGTCGAAATCATGCCGATTTCGAGCTGCAGAAAATCGGAAACGAAGCGCAGATAGTCAATCGCGTTCTTGGGAAGCTGGCTGGCTTCCTTCGTGCCGTAGGTGTTGTCGCACCAACCAGGGAGCGTCTTATAAACGGGAGTAACACGCTCGTATTCTTCAGCAGAAGCAGGCATTTCGTGAATTGGCAAACCTTTGTAGGTATAGCCAGTGCAGATACGGATTTCCCGCTGCGTGTCGAACACATCGAGCTTGGTGACCACCAGCGAATCCATGCCGTTGATCATTTTGGCGTACCGCAGTTCCGCTAGATCCAGCCAGCCACAGCGGCGCGGTCGGCCGGTAACGGCCCCAAATTCCTTGCCGCGTTCGCGCACTTCCGTAGCTTCGAGGTCCGGCATTTCAGTTGGAAACGGACCTCCCCCAACGCGCGTAGTGTAGGCCTTGGTGATCCCTAGAACATGGCGGATTTTGGTAGGAGGAACTCCGGCGCCGGTCGCCGCCCCGCCTGAAGTCGCGCTCGAGGAAGTGACGAACGGGTAGGTGCCATGGTCGATGTCGAGCATGGTCCCCTGCGCCCCTTCAAAAAGAACGGATTTGCCTTCTTCCAGAGCGCGATTGACGAGTTCCGCAGTATCGCAAATATACGATTTAATCTTCTCGGCGAGAACCAGCGTCGCTTCCACTTCCGGCGAGAAATCGATGTTCGCACCGTACGCGCCCCGGGCGATTCGATTTTTTTCCGCAACCACACGCGCCGCTTTTTCGTGGAAAAGCTCCGCATCGAGCAGGTCGGCGACCCTAAGCCCTCGGCGAGCCATTTTGTCTTCGTATGCAGGACCGATACCCCGTGACGTGGTGCCAATTTTGTTGGCGCCACGCGCCGCTTCCGCGGCCATATCAAGTTCCCGGTGATACGGGAAGATCACGTGAGCGCGATTGCTTACGTGCAGGCGGCCGGTTACGTCGACGCCACCCTTCGCGAGGGTCTCGATTTCGGCAACTAGCGCTGTGGGATCAATGACCACACCGGGCCCGATGACCGCATGTTGCTTCGGCCGCAGAATGCCGCAGGGGATGAGTTGCAGCACGTGGCGATCTTTTCCAATGATGACGGTGTGCCCGGCATTGTGGCCGCCCGCAACTCGCACGATGTAATCGAACGACCCGGCAAGATAATCGACGACTTTACCCTTTCCTTCGTCGCCCCATTGCGCGCCAATCACCACCACCGATTTCATGCAGAGCATCTCCTGGCTCGAGACCGCGGCAGTGGACTCTCTTCGACCAAGAAACCACCGCACAGACGTCTTTGGAGCAAAATGCGAGTGAAACACCAATTTAAAATCGTACGATGGGCTTGCTGGGAACGCAAGGAGTGTCCCACAAGTTCCCAGACAAAAAAACTGCGATTAACAAGGTTGGCGATTGCGTAGCGCATCGCGCGTGAACGGTTGATATTCCTACTGTGGTCCGATAGGGTCAGAAGACGAGAGGGAGATGACTTGGCAAATCCTATCATTACGTTGACCACGGACTATGGAACGGACGACCATCTGGTCGGAGTGCTCAAAGGGGTTATCCTGAAGATCAATCCCGACGCACAGATTATCGACATTACCCATGCGGTGACACCCTACGATTTGCTGGACGGAGCGCTGCAGATCGCATCGGCGTATACCTATTTTCCGCCTCGCACCATTCACGTGGTGATTGTGGATCCAGGCGTGGGAACAGAGCGCCGGCCGATATTGGTGAGCGGGCAGAATCAATATTTTGTGGCGCCAGATAATGGCGTCCTGTCGGCAGTATTTGACAAGGAACAAAATTTCACCGTTCGACATCTCACCAGCGAGCATTATTTCAATTTACCGGTCAGCAGAACCTTTCACGGCCGTGATATTTTTGCCCCGGTAGCTTCGTGGCTTTCAAAAAATTGGCAACCCGCCAGCATGGGCGAAGTGATTGAGGATTTTAAGCGCTTCGCCATGCCCAAACCGAAGGAAACCAATGGCTCGTGGAAGGGGGTGGTCCTGAAGGTAGACAGTTTCGGCAACCTGATCACCAATTTCCGTGCCGAGGACTTATTACCGGAATCCCTGGAAAAGGGCGAAATCAAGTTGCAGGTCGGCAATCATAACGTCGCGCGCATGGTGCCGATGTTCGCGGGCGGCAACCCGGGCGAGCCGGTTGCCTACATTGGGTCCAGCGGATATTTGGAAGTTGCAGTGAACAAGGGCAATGCCGCAAAACAGTTGGCCATCGGTCGCGGAGCGCCTGTGCTGCTGACGAAGTAGCTCGGTATCAGCGCGAGCATTAACAAAGAAGATTTTCTCACGCAGTGGCTGAGACTGGTTGCTTCTGCCTGTGCCAGTAACCCAATGCCGCGAATAGAAGGACGGCAGGCACTCCGGTCAGTCCACAAACGATAAAGAAAATCCCGTAGGCGTGAATCAGGCCGTGCGTAGCGCTCAGGCTTTCTACCGCGGCGCCGGAGAACCCCTTCAAGATTTTCCCCAGCCAGGCATACGTTGAACTCAAGAGCGCATACTGCGTGGCGGTGTATCCCAGATTAGTGAGGCTCGACATGTACGCTACAAGCGCCACCCCGGCAAAGCTGATTCCGAAGTTGTCCCCGGCCATGACCAGCGCAAAGAGTGGAATGCTCGCCCCCGAGAACGCCAGTGTCGCATATGCCGCAATCGCCGCAGCCTGCACGATGCCTCCGATGATAAGGGCGCGCATGTAGCCGAGTTTCAGGGAGCAGAATCCACCCGCCGCGATACCCGCAAACGTGGCGATCAGTCCAATGGAGCCGCGCACGGCTCCTACCGTTTGCTTGGAAAGGCCAATGTCATGGTAGTAAGGGTTGGACATCGGACCCATGATGAAATCCGGCAACCGGTAGAGGCTGATGGCCGCTAACATCACTAGCGCAAGCCAGCCATGAGCGCGGAAAAAAGCGACGAACGGTCCCACAATGGCGTCGAGGAAACCGCGCGGCGTCCAAAGGGGCGCTTCCTGCTTTTTATCCATTACCGCATCCGCGCGCGCCGGTTCCTTGGCGAACCAAGTGGTGGCCACACCAATGGCCATACATGCGCCGTAGATACCGTAGGACACGCGCCATCCCACGGCTGCTGCCACGATGAGGATGACCGAATCCGTAGCTAGAAGCGCCAGGCGGTAGCTGAACTGATAGGCAGACGCGAGGAGGCCTTGTTCTTCTCCGTCGTCTGCCGATTCAATGCGCCAGGCATCCACCACGATGTCCTGGGTCGACGAGGCAAATGCGACCACCAGCGCAAAGGCACCAAGCCGGCCCAGCCCTGCTTTTGTGCCGGTTTCCCCCATGGCGAACAGGGCCAGCCCCACAATGATCTGCGAGAACATCATCCATCCCCGCCGATGCCCAAGGCGTTTAAACAATGGCAAGTCAACGCGATCCATCAAGGGCGCCCACAGAAACTTCAGCGAATAGGCAATGCCCACCCAAGAAAGAAACCCGATCGCGGTTAGCGAGGTATGTTCGTCGCGCAGCCAGTAGCCAAAGGTATTGCCGACCAGAAAAAAAGGAAGGCCTGAAGAAAAACCGAGCAACAGCATCGTGAGCGTTTTGGGCCGCAAGTAATCGGCAATCTTGTGTTTTTGCTTCTGGGAACTCACGCTTTCATTCTGTACGTGAGCTTCTCCGAACTCAACGCTCATGCCATCGAACCTTGTCCATGGTGACACTCTGCCTGGCTCCCTCTGAAAGGAGTTCGGGACGTCGCCGCTCGATTGGTGTTGCTGGCGATGATGCTGACCGCGGCCGGTCGGTTGGTGGGCATAGTTCTGCTCGTTCAAGCGGTCATCCCTTTTGGGGACATGTCCGTCATTCTGGGTTCGGGCGGGTCGAAGTCGCTAGCGTTCTACGTTCATGGGGCAACCTGCGCGGTGATGCTTGTCGTCGGCCTCTTGTTGATCCATGCCATCTGAGAGAAATGCCTCACACCGATTACACGATGGCTGCACAGGCGGGAGTGCCTGTGCCACAAAATCAACGGATTTTTGCGGCGGCATTCGTCTTTGGGTTGGGATCTGCTGCGCTGACGGCTTGCGATTCTGCCGCGGGTTTGGGTTCCGGTGGGCGAATCAGCTGGATTTTCACGCGGGCGATGCGGCGGCCGTCCATCTCCACCACGGTGAAACGATAACGGCCAAATTCGAAGCTTTCACCACCCCGGGGGATGAAGCCGAGTTGATCCATTACAAAGCCGCCGACGGTGGCGTAAGCGGGGTCTTCAGGAAGGATGATGTTGTACTGATTATCGAGATCGCGAACATTGAGGGCGCCGTCAAAGATGACGGCACCGTCGGCCAGGGTCAGTGGCTTCTCGATGACGTCAAATTCATCGTGAATTTCGCCTACCAACTGTTCGAGCAAGTCTTCCATGGTAACCAACCCGAGAATACTGCCGAACTCGTCGACCACCATGGCCATGCCAATATGCCGCGCGCGCAATTCAACCAGAAGTTCACTGGTGGGCTTGGTTTCTGGGACGATCAGAATCTCGCGAAGAACACGGCGCAAATCGAAAGGCGGCGGAGGGGTGAGATTTTCCTCGAGGCGGCGCTCGCGATCAAGGAGCACCCACATCATGTCTTTGATGTGGACGAAGCCCAAGACATGGTCGATCGAATCACGATACACGGGGATCCGGGAGCGCTGCGTGGTGGCAAACATCCGCAGCACCTCGTCCAGCGACGCTTCCACCGGAAGCGTGTGCATGTCCGGCCGAGAAACCATAATTTCGCGGACCTGCAGCTGCCCCAGTTCAATCGCGCTAAGAATAAACTTCTCTTCGCCAACCCCGAGCAAGCCGCGTTCACGGGCCTGCTGGATTTGAATCTGCAGTTCCTCGGTGGAATGGGCGACACCATGGCCGGAGGGTGCAAGCACCCCCAGGGCTTTCACAATGGCGCCAGAGACGCCATCTAACAAATCGATGGTCCAGCGAAATGTATTCAGAAACCATTGAAACGGCCGGGCCACCAGCAGTGCAACCCGCTCGGCCCGGGCAAGGCTGATACTTTTGGGCACAAGTTCGCCGAGTACCACGTGAATCGCGCTCAAGAAAACGAAAGAGACCACCAGGGCAAAACCGTGGACCAGCAGAAGAGTGCGCGCGCTTCCCTGCACTGGCATGACGCTCTGCACCAATCCTGCGACCGTAAGTTCGCCGAGCGCGCCGATCGCCAAACTAGTAAGAGTGATACCGAGCTGCACGCCGGAAACAACACGATGCAAATCACCCAGGAGTTGCTCAACGATTTTAGCTTGCGCATTTCCCCGTGCGACGAGTTGCCGGACGCGAGACAGGCGGACCGCCACCAAAGAGAACTCCACGGCTGCAAAAAAGCCGTTGAGCACCACGAGCATGAAGACCCCGATGACTCGCAAGAGAAACATGCGGAGACGTCCCCCAGCGGAATTGTAGCAGCACGAAAGCCGGAAGGTTCCCGCATGCCCGGAATTCACACGAGAGCGGCATGAGTGTCCTGTGCCGGAGGGCAGGTTGCGCGGGTAGGCGGGCTCCACTAGACTGGAAATTCCCGATGGAGCGAGATTCCTAGTGCGGACAATACTGCGGCTACTGCTGTGGGTCGCCGGAATTGTAGTGGTGATCATAGCCACCGCGATCTGGTGGTTTGTCTATCGTCCCTTGCCCCGATTGGACGGAAGCGCAGTGCTGCCCGGCCTGCACGGCGAAGTGCGGGTGGACCGGGACAATTGGGGTGTGCCGCATATACGCGCGGCTTCGCTGGAAGATCTGGCTGAAGCGCAGGGTTACGTGTTGGCGCAGGACCGCCTGTGGCAAATGGACCTGCTGCGCCGGGCGGCACGGGGGCAACTCTCCGAAGTCCTGGGCCCGGCCACGTTAGAGATTGACAAAGACTTTCGCGTGTTGAACTTCAGCCGCGCCGCGGAACGCGATTATGCAATGACTTCTCCCGAAGTACGCAGCGTGCTGCAAGCGTACGCAAAGGGTGTGAACCTTTACATTCAACAGCACAGCAACCGCCTGCCGCTCGAATTCACCTTGCTCCATTACAAGCCGCAGTCATGGCAGCCTAGCGATTCGCTGGTGATCGCCTGTTATATGTACCGGACACTGACGGACACGCGCGCAGAAGAAATGGGGCGAGCGATTGTGACCGCGAAGGTCGGCCCGGAACTGGCCAAGGATTTATATAGTCCCGATGCCTCGATGGATCACTTCGTCGTGGGCGATCCGAGTGCCGCGAAGGGTCCTCGTGCGCGCGACAGAAACGATGATGACCCTGACGATGACGAAATGGATCCGGAAGATGTGTTGAAGGCTCGCCGGGATTACCAAGCTGCGCCTACCGTGGCGAGCGCGCCCGACTTGACGACCTTGATGGGCCAGCAAGTCCGCGATTGGTTAAAAGAATCGCAGCGCGATATCCGGCAATCCCTGGGAAGCAACAACTGGGTGGTCAGCGGAGATCATACGGCGAGCGGGAAACCACTGCTGGCGAATGATATGCACCTTGAGCTGACGCTGCCGCCGATTTGGTATGAGCTGCACCTGACCGCTCCGGGCTGGAACGTCAAAGGATTTGCCCTGCCAGGAGCCCCACTCGTTGTCGTTGGCCATAACGATCGCATTGCCTGGGGATTTACGAACAACGGTGCCGACGTGTTGGACTTGTACATCGAGAAGTTCAATCCCGAGAATCCCGATGAATACAAAGTGAACGGGGAATGGAAGAAGGCGGACGTCTACGACGAAGTCATCAAGGTGAAGGGCGAACCTGACGTACACATGCGCCTGCTGGTGACGCGGCATGGCCCGGTGGTGCACCAAGAAGGAAATAACGGTTACGCGATGCGCTGGACCGTGCTAGAACCGGGGGCACTTTGTAATTTTTATAACTGGCTAGGAAAGGCACGGAACTGGGGCGAATTCCGCCAAATCATGAAGGACATTTGGGGTCCGGCCCAGAACGTGGTGTATGCGGACGTGGATGGGAACATCGGTTACATCCTGGGGACGCGCGTGCCGCTGCGGAAGAACGGGCACGGAGAGGTGCCGGAGCCGGGGGACACCGACGAATACGAGTGGACCGGCTACATCCCGTTTGAAGAGTTGCCGCAAGTTTTCAATCCTCCAAGCGGGTTGATCGTCACCGCTAATGCGCGGGTAACAGGGCCCAACTACAAGCCGTACATCACGGATCATTGGGAAGAACCATACCGAACGGCTCGAATCTATGACTTGCTCCATGACAAGAGCGATTTACGGCCAGAGGATATGCTGAAGATTCAAGCGGATATTTACAGCTACCCCCACGTATTTATGGCCGAGCAGTTGGCCGCGGCGATGAAAGCAGCGCCACCGCAAGACGAGCGTGCGCGCAAGTTGATTAGCGAAGCGAAAAACTGGAATGGGATGGCCGAAGCAAATTCGACGGTGGTGTCGTTCTTAGATGCAGCCCTATTCCAGACTCTTCATCTGATCCTGGAACCGCACTTGGGAAACGCTACGGAGGATTACCACTGGCGGCGCGTGGCCTTCTTGCAGCGGGTCTTGACGGAGCGCCCCGCACGGTGGTTGCCGCCGAACTGCCAGAGCTATGACGAATTACTGAGCAAGGCAGCGGATCAGGCGGTGCAACGGTTGCAAGCGGATACTCACGACAAAGATCCCGATGATTGGCCGTGGAGCCGGTTTAATTATCTGGACATGCTGCACCCCCTGGGACGCGAAGGCCTTCTGAAATTTCTGCTGAGCATTACCAACCAGCCGCAATCGGGAACGGAATGGAGTCCGCGAGCCGCGAGCCGGCACCACGGTCCCTCGGAAAGGTTCGTGGCGAATCTCGCGGATTGGGATCAGTCGATCATGTTGATTACCGGCGGTGAGTCTGGTCAAACCGGCAGCGAGCACTACCGGGATCAGTTCCCTTTCTGGTTCAACAGCAAAGCGATTTATGCGCCATTCACGGATGCCGCCGAAGCGAAGATGAAACGGCACACGCTAACGTTAAAGCCGGGGGCTTAACTCGCAGTCGCAAAAACTTGTGAAAGGAATTGTCTCGGTTCTTGCGCGTGCTTTAGAATGCTGATTAGTCGTGCGTAGCTTTTCCCGATGCAGTTGTAGATGAGGCTGTAAGGAGTTCGCGTGAATCAACCTGTACCGAAGAAGCCTGAACCGCCCAAGAAACCCGATTTTGAACGCTCCCTGATCCGGCTGGAAGAAGTAGTGCGGCGGCTGGAGAGCCCACAATTGTCGCTCGATGAAGCGATGAAATTGTTCGAAGAAGGTGTCGGGCTGTCTCACGAGTGCCAAAAACAATTGGAAGAGGCAGAAGGCCGCGTGGAAGTGCTACTAAAGAAGGCCGACGGGAAAATGGTCACGGAAACACTCGAACCCGAAGGCGAGAACAAGTCTTGAGTGGCGCTCCCCGCCTCGACAGGAACCGTACCTCAATCCAATGACACTACCGCCCTTTTTTGAAGAAGACCGGCTTGCGGTTGATGCGCAACTGGAATGTCTACTCCCCAGCGACACGGTGAAACCTCCGTCCATTCACCAGGCCATGCGCTATTCGGTGTTCGCGGGTGGGAAACGCATTCGTCCTATCTTGTGCCTGGAAACCGCGCGCATCTTTCAGACAGATGCTTCAGCGGCGCTCTATCCGGGTTGCGCCATCGAGTTTATTCACACCTATTCGCTCATTCACGACGATCTTCCCGCGCTCGACAACGATGATTTGCGCCGCGGAAAGCCCACATCCCACAAGAAGTTCGGCGAAGCCACAGCGATTCTTGCTGGAGATGGACTGCTTACGTTGGCGTTCGAAACGGTTGCGGCGGCACCGGTTTCGCCGGAGCGTCGCGTCTCAATGGTTGCCGAAATCGCAGCGGCGGCAGGCACCGTGAACGGTATGGTAGGCGGTCAAGTGGCGGATCTGGAAAGTGAAGGAAAAAAAGTCGGAGCGGAAACCTTGGAGTATATTCACCGCTCGAAAACGGCCGCGCTGATTCGTGCGTCGATTACTTCGGGAGCGCTCTGCGCGGGTGCTCCGGCCGAAGACGTGGCGCGACTGCGGCGGTTTGGCGAGAACATCGGCTGGGCGTTTCAGGTCACCGACGACATTCTCGACGTAGAGGAATCTTCGGCAGCACTGGGAAAAACGGCAGGGAAAGACGTGGCGCAACAAAAAGCAACCTATCCGGCAGTGTTTGGGTTGGAGCGATCCCATGAAATCGCCGAGGAATTATCGTCGAAGGCCATCGCGGAGTTGCAGGTGTATGGAGCGCGAGCAGACAATCTACGGACGATTGCGGAATACTTGGTCGTGCGGCGCAAGTAATAAATCCTTCCTATGAGTGGCAAATCCACGCGCAAGCGGCTGGACGTGTTGCTGGTGGAACGCGGACTGGCAGAGTCGCGCCAAAAAGCGCAGGCCATGATCCTGGCGGGCGAAATCGAAGTGGATGGGCGCAAGGCGGAAAAGGCCGGTGTAAGTGTGCCGGATTCGGCGCGCATCGAAGTACACAGCCGCTTGCAGAAATACGTCGGCCGCGGCGGATTCAAGCTAGAAGGTGCGCTGGCGGACTTTCCTGTGAGCGTGCAAGGGCGAGTCTGCCTGGATGTCGGCGCTTCGACCGGCGGATTTACCGATTGTTTGCTGCAAAACGGGGCAAAACGGGTCTATGCCGTGGATGTAAATACGGATCAGTTGGCGTGGAAGCTGCGAGCCGATCCCCGGGTGGTACGCATCGAAAAAAACGCACGCGAACTGACCGCGGCAGACATTGCTGAACAAGTGGGCCTGGTGGTGGCTGACGTGTCCTTCATCTCCGTGAAGAAGATTCTCCCCGGTGCATACGCATGTGCCGCAAGCGACGCGGACTTCCTGATTTTGGCAAAGCCTCAGTTTGAGCTGGAACGCGACCACGTGGGCAAAGGCGGGATTGTGCGGGATCCCAAGTTGCACCAACTGGCCATCAGCAGTGTGCGCGAGGCGGCAACCGCTCTGGGATTGACAGTTCTCGCCGTTGCGCCAAGCCGGCTACCGGGCGCGGAAGGCAACCAGGAGTATTTTCTTCACGCCCGAAAACCGCCTAAGGTAGAATCCCAGTAATCCATGCCCCCTGCTTGCCACTATCAAACGATCGGCATCGTTTCACGACCGCGACGCGCCATCCTTGCGGAGATCGTGCCGAAATTATTGGCTTGGCTGCAGGAACGGGGTGTAGCCGCGCTGCTGGATCCAGAGACCGCCAGCGCGATCAATCAAATGGAAGCGGGCAAGACGCGCCACCAGATTGCACTGGAGGCAGCGCTCCTCCTTGTGCTTGGCGGCGATGGCACGTTGCTCGCCGCGGCACGGGAAGCGGCTCCCCACGGGATACCGATCTTTCCAGTCAACCTCGGCGGACTGGGATTTCTGACCAGTTTCACTCTGGAAGAGCTTTATCCGGCGCTGGAGGATGTGCTGACGGGCTGCGCGCCTATCAGCGAGCGTGTCTTGCTCCTGGCGGAACGTACCCACAATGGCTCCCCCCTGACGCAACAGCGCGTCCTGAATGAAGCGGTGGTACACAAAGGCACGCTGGCCCGCATGATCGATTTGCAGCTCTACATTGATGGCGGGTTCGTGTGCCGGTATCGCGCTGATGGATTGATTGTGGCGACGCCGACCGGTTCCACAGCATACTCCATGTCCGCAGGCGGACCGATTGTGCACCCCGCCGTAGAATCCATTCTGATCACTCCAATTTGCCCACATACGCTGAGTGACCGGCCGATTGTCGTACCGGATGTGTCTGAGATCGAACTGCTCATCGAGGAAAACTCCGATTCGGTGTTTCTTACCCTCGATGGACAAACGGGCGTGCCGCTCCAGGCTGGGGATCGCGTGAAGATTACCCGCGCGATGGAACGCTTGAAGCTGATCCATCCGCCGACCAAGTCTTATTACCAGATTCTGCGGAGCAAGTTAAAGTGGGGCGAAGCGTAACCGCGGAAGGCCCGATTGCCCTTGTATCCAAGCCGGGGGAATTGGTGCAGCGGCGGCGGAAATTCATCGAAATTCAAGATCCAATGGCAGATTGGCAAATGCGAACGAAGCGGCCGCTCCGAGGACCGATCAAGTGTTGCATCGACCGTTTTAGGGGGGACCGTTCATCGGCTGTTGGCTCGTCACCGGAGACGCATTTGCGAGCAAAATCGATTTGAATCTATGTCATAGAAAAGTCGCCAACAATAAGTCGAACCAACCTGCTTGTACATCTGTCGAAGAATTTCGCGTGCCGGCTGATTATCGAGTGTTGCTGAATATGTGATTGCAGCAAGGGATTCTCAGAAGGACCAAAGCCACCGAACACCACGGTATGGCCGGTTTTGTGATCACGACCTTGCCTTGAAACTCAGCACCGGTACTGGACAAACTTGTGCAGCTTTCGGGATTCTTTTACCAAGCGACCCAGAGTCGCGGCATCGCAGAGCAAACAATCTGTAGTACCATCTTTGGAAACGGAGGAACTCTCTGAAATGAAAAATCTGCGAAGGTCACGGGTGTGGGCTGTCTGTGCCATTGGTTTGCTCATTGCCGCCGGATGTAACAAAAACGACGCGATTCATCAGGCTGAAAAAAAGGATGCCATCAACGGTATTCCGGTGCCTAGCCTTGCGGAGACGAAGCAGATCGCGCAGGACGGCTTCGTCTTTGGCTTACCCATCGTGATGTACTACACGTCCACTTACGAGCTCTTCGTGGACAAGACTTCTTCCCAGTACAAGGCCCCTGTCGGACAACTCTTCAATGAGGCGCGGGTCTTCACCCCAAAGGACACGGCGGTCATCACGCCCAACAGCGATACGCCATACTCGCTGGCCGAAATCGACTTGCGCACCGAACCTACGGTTATCTCGGTCCCGGCGGTTCCGAAGCCGCGCTATTACTCTGTACAGTTGACCGACGCCAATACCTTCAACTATGGCTATATCGGCAGCAGGACAACAGGCACGGGGCCGGGTGACTATCTGGTGGTCGGGCCCGATTGGAAAGGCGAGAAGCCTGCGGGTATCAAGGAAGTATTTCACTCGACCACGCCATTTTCCGCCGTGATTTTTCGTACGCAATTATTCAAGGCAACGGATATGCCTAATGTCGTCAAGATCCAGGCGGGATACAAACTCCGGCCACTCTCGCAATTTCTGAAACAGCCAGCGCCCGCCGCGGCTCCTGCGGTGGAATACATGAAAGTGGATGCCGATATCGCCAAGCAGCAATTTTGGCAAGTGCTCGATTTCGCGCTTCAGTTTATTCCGCCGAGCCCGGAAGAAGGTCCCATTCGCGCCAGGTTGGCCAGTATCGGTATTGGTCCGGGAAAGAAATTTGACAGCAAGGATCTATCGGTCGAGCACAAGGCGGCGTTGTTGCTGGGCATGAAGGAAGGTGATGACGCGATCGACAAGTTCATTGCCAACGGAGGCAAGGTCATTAACGGATGGAACGTGGGATCGTTTTTTGGCGATCGCGCCTTTTACAACGGTGATTGGTTGAAGCGGGCGGCTGCCGCCAAGGGCGGAATCTTTGGCAACAGCGCGGTTGAAGCGATGTACCCACTGACCAAGGTGACCGCCAGCGGAGAAACGCTCGACGGCAGCAAACACAACTACACCCTTACATTCGCCAAGGACAGCCTGCCTCCGGTGAACGCCTTCTGGTCGGTGACCATGTACGACGGTAAGACGCAGTTCCTGATCGACAACCCAATCAATCGTTATCTAATCAATTCGCCCATGGTCCCGAGTTTGAAAAAGAACGCTGATGGGTCGCTGACGATGTACATTCAGAAAGACTCACCTGGCAAAGATAAAGAGTCCAACTGGTTGCCAGCGCCAGACGGACCTATTTATCTGGTGATGCGTTTGTACTGGCCAAGGGAAACACCTCCTTCGATCTTGCCGGCCGGCGAAGGGACTTGGCAGCCGCCCGCCGTCGAACCTGCAAAATAAAGAACGGCAGGTTACGGGTGCGTTTGCAAAACGCTCGTACATCCCAGGAGATGTTCCTACATCGCAGGCATTCTGTGAGCACGCGTCAGCCTTTGCCGCCTGACTGAGCTTCCGTCGGGAAAACAAATCGACCTAAACACCACGGACAGACAGCCGCTGACCAAAGCGGGCACGCCCGTTATGGGCGTTTGTTCGTTTGGCGGAACGGCGAAGGCGGGTGCGGCAACCGGCAAAGCTAGGTGACCGACACAAGGGAGAGTGGCTGATGTAATATGCTCGGATACAAGCGGAGACGCGATGAGTACCCAGAAAGTAAGAGTCCACTGCTTCGGCGTTTCACTCGATGGCTACAGCGCCGGTCCAAACCAGAGCCTCGATCATCCCCTCGGCGTGGGCGGCACGGAGCTGATGGAATGGTTTTTCCCTACGCGCACGTTCCAGCGGATGCACAACGGGGAACGCCTGAATGACTCAGAACAACTGTCTGGACAGGAAGGCGCTGAGGCCGGCGTTGACGATAGCTTCGCTGCCCGAAGCTTCGAGAAAATCGGCGCGTGGATCATGGGAAGGAATATGTTCGGCCCGATCCGCGGTGCATGGACGAATGACGACTGGAAGGGTTGGTGGGGTGACAATCCACCTTATCATTGCGATGTGTTTGTGCTGACGCACCACCCTCGGGCACCGCTGGTTATGCAGGCCGGCACCACCTTCCATTTCGTCACCGAGGGAATTCAAGCAGCATTGCAACGCGCCAGAGCCGCCGCCAAGGAAAAGGACGTGCGCATCGGAGGTGGTGCAGCCACCGTTCGAGCGTACCTGAAAGCGGGCCTGGTCGATGAAGTGCATCTGGCCCAGTCGCCGGTCCTGCTCGGCTCAGGAGAATCGTTGTTCCAGGGACTTGATCTGCCGTCGCTCGGCTACCGTTGCATCAAGAGCGTTCCTTCCGCCAAGACTACGCACTTGTTGTTAGCACGGTCCTAAGCCGCCGGTACGCTCCGAACCCCCGGGGAGCGCATAGACCAACTTGTTTTTCCTGCCGAAACAGCCCAGAATTTCACACACTGATGCGCTAGGGAACTCCCTGTCAGATTTTCTCCATAGGAGCTGCGATGAACTCCAAATTTTTGTTGTTGGCGGCCACGGCTCTTCTGATCGGCGCGTCCTGCTATGCCCAGGAAGTGGCTAAGGACACAGAGAAAGCGGCCAAGACTGCTGGCCAGGCCACAGAAAACGCCGCAAAGAAGACCGCCCAAGGCACCGAAAAGGTCGCGGACGCGACTGCCTCCGAAACCAAGAAAGCGGCGGATGCCACAGTTTCCGGAACCAAGAAAGCCGCCATAGCCACTGCCGACGGCACCACGACCGCTGTAGATAAGACTGGTTCAGCCCTGAAGGACGCTGGTCATGACACCGCCAAAGCCGCGGACGCCACTGCCGCAGGAACAAAAAAAGCGGCGGATGCCACGGTTTCGGGCTCCAAGAAAGCCGCGAAGGCCACTGCCGACGGCACCACGACCGCTGTAGATAAGACCGGCTCAGCCCTGAAGGACGCTGGCCACGACACCGGCAAAGCCGCGGACGCCACTGCTTCCGGAACCAAAAAAGCAGCAGACGCCACAGTCTCTGGAACCAAGAAAGCCGCCAAAGCCACTGCCGACGGAACCGAGAAGGCTGCTAAAAAGACCGGCGAGGCAGTCGAGAAGGCCAAAGACGCCATAACACACTAATGTAAGCGCAGCCTGGCCATGATTCGTTTCTAAGCTTCCGAGGCCTGCCATTTCTTGTCCTTTAGTACCATTTCCCTAATTTACCCAAACAATGATCATCAGCTATGTGCGCGCCAGAAAATCTTAGCATTTTGTGACATTTGCAGCTTGTATCACGTTCAAGGCGGCGCCACAAACGACCGTCAAATACGTTCCACTACCAACTTTTCCGCGAACCGCGTTTACCAGATGGGATGAGAGGCCGGTCTCCCACGGGATGCGATACGCTCCCAATGTTTGACGTGCTCGAAGCACAATAAAAAGGAGACCGGCAATGCAGAAGATTAGCACTATGCGGACGAGTGGAAAAAGCATTTTCGAAGGACAGCTGACTATTGGGTTGGATCTGGGAGATCGCTCTAGCGCGTACTGCGTCTTGAATGAAGCAGGAGAAATTGTTTTGGAGCACAAACTGGCGACCACACCGGAAGCCATGAAGGAGGTATTCGGTAGCCTGCCGCGGTGTCGCATCGCGATGGAGACGGGAACGCATTCTCCGTGGGTGAGCCGGTTGTTAACCGCGCTGGGGCACGAAGTGATCGTGGCGCACGCCCAGAAG
>Ga0335073_10006041_pt1 | contig 17010 bp, 17 predicted proteins | sample Lox_Sample_22_FD_207093 | JGI IMG/M metagenome (GOLD analysis project Ga0335073, IMG submission 207093) | Soil microbial communities from Loxahatchee National Wildlife Refuge, Florida, United States - Lox_Sample_2.2 | ecosystem: Environmental > Terrestrial > Soil > Wetlands | place: USA... | reverse complement strand
CGCTCAGCCGCCGGGCGCTGGGCAGCACCCGGCTCTCCAGCGAGCCGACGGCCTGGTTGTAGGCGGAGACCGCCTTGGCCAGCGCCCGGCCCAGGCGGTCCACGTGGCCGCCCAGGCCCCCGATCCGCTCGTAGAGCTGCCGGCCCAGGTCGAAGACGGCGCGGGCGTTCTCGGCCAGCGCCGCCTGCTGCCAGGCGTACTGCGCGGTGCGCAGCATCGTGACCAGCGTGGTGGGGGTGGCGATGTGCACCTTGCGGCTGAGCGCGTGCTCCAGCAGCCCGGGGTCCCGCTCGAGCGCCGGGGCCAGGAAGGCCTCGCCCGGGATGAACAGGATCACGAACTCCGGCGACGGGCTCAGCGCCGCCCAGTAGGCCTTGGCCGCCAGCCGGTCCACGTGCTCCCGGACGTGCCGGGCGTGCGCGTCCAGCCGGGCCCCGCGCACGTCCTGGTCGTCGGTTTCGGCCGCCTCCAGGTAGGCGGCCAGCGAGACCTTGGCGTCCACCGCGATGTTCTTGCCGCCGGCCAGCCGCACCACCAGGTCCGGGCGCAGCGCGCCGTCCGGCGTGGCCACCGTGACCTGCTCGTCGAAGTCGCAGCGGGCGCTCATCCCGGCCAGCTCGACCACCCGGCGCAGCTGCAGCTCCCCCCAGCGGCCCCGGGCCTCGGGCCGCCGCAGCGCGGTGACCAGCGCCTGCGTCTGGGCGCGCAGCTGCTCCGAGCTCTGCCGGGCGATGCTGACCTGCTCGGCCAGCGCGGCGTGCGAGCGGGTCCTGGCCTCGTCGGACTCCCGCAGCTGCTCCTCCACCCGGGCCAGGGTCTCCCGCAGCGGCCCGACCAGGTGCTCGACCGCCGCGCGGCGGCTCTCGAGCTCACCGGCCGCGGTCGCGTTCGCCGCCTGCAGCCGCCCCTCCGCGACCTCAAGGAACCGGGCGGTGCTCGCGTCCAGCGCCTGCGCGGACAGGGCCTGGAACCGCTCGGCGAGCTGGCCCTCCACCAGCGCGGCCCGCTCGGCCGCGCCGCGCTCGATCAGCGCGGCTTTCTCCTCCGCGGCACGCGCCCGCTCGTCCGCGCCCGCGGACCGGCTGCGGGCGTACAGGTACCCGATGACGATCCCGAGCAGCAGGCCGACCAGCAACAAGACTGCACCCATATGCGGCGATGATCTCACCGCAGGTGGCGAACCTGGCGAAGACACGCCCGCCCGCGACGCAAACGGGACGCAAACCGCGAGGCGCGCGCCTAGCAGTGCAACCGCGGAGCCAGGCCCGAACGGTCCGGATCGGCGTCACGGTAGGTCCGTTCGGCAAAAGGCGTTCCGGGGCGGCCCGCGGTCCCGTTCCGGCCGCCGCCGTAGCCGCCTGGCCCGCCGTCGTCCCTTTTATTGGGCCGAACGAATCAGGTGGCTGCCCCGGCTCCGCTGCGACCAGAATGGGGCGATGGCCCAGTTGCCCGCGTCTGCCCCGGAGTCCACGGCGGCCCGGCTGGCCGGCTACCTGCACACGGCCGGCGTGCGGCACGTCTTCGGCTATCCGGGCGAGTCCGTTATCGACTTCATGGAGGGATGGACCTGGTCGCGCTGGCCGGCGCGATGGACTGCGACGGCGTGCGGGTCGATTCGGTGCCCGGCCTGGAGAAGGCCCTGGCCGGCTTCGCCGCCAGGACCCGCCCGCTGATCGTCGAGGCGCGCATCGACCCGTCCCGGTACGAGGCCCAGTTCTAGTCCCGCCTCCTGCCCTGGTTCCCGCCTGCTGCTTCCCGCCTCCCGCCTGGGCCCGGCGGGCCCCGCGCCCCGGCTAAACTCGCGCAGGTGAGCCTGTCCATCGGCATTGTCGGCCTGCCCAACGTCGGCAAGTCCACCCTGTTCAACGCGCTGACCCGAGCCGGGGCCCTCGCGTCAAGCTACGCGTTCGCCACCATCGAGCCGAATGTCGGCGTGGTCGGCGTCCCCGACCCGCGGCTGGCCGAGCTGGCCAAGCTGTACGACTCGGCCCGGATCGTGCCGGCCAGCGTGCGGTTCACCGACATCGCCGGCCTGGTCCGCGGCGCCTCGGAGGGCCAGGGGCTCGGCAACCAGTTCCTCGCCCATATCCGCGAGACCGACGCGATCTGCCAGGTGGTGCGGGTGTTCGCCGACCCCGACGTCGCCCACGTGGACGGTGACATCTCGCCCGAGCGCGACATCGCCACGGTGGTCGACGAGCTGATCCTGGCCGACCTGCAGACGCTGGAGAAGGCCCGGCCCCGGCTGGCCAAGGAGACCAAGTTCGCCAAGGACGCCGAGCGGGCGCGGGTGGCCCAGATGGCGGAGGCCGCCGAGAAGCTCCTGTTCACCGGCGTCACCCTGTGGGCCGGGGCCGCCGCGGCGGGCATCGACCTGGCCGCGCTGCGCGAGTTGCAGCTGCTGACGGCCAAGCCGTTCCTCTACGTGTTCAACTGCGACGTGGGCGAGCTCGGTGACACCGGGCTGCGCCAGCGCCTGTCCGCGCTGGTCGAACCCGCCGAGGCGGTCTTCCTCGACGCCAAGACCGAAGCCGACCTGACCGAGCTGCCCGAGGACGAGGCCGCCGAACTGCTCGCCGAGGCCGGCCTGGGCGAGCCCGGCCTGGCCCAGCTGGCCCAGGCCGGGTTCCGGGCCCTCGGCCTGCAGACCTTCCTCACCGCGGGCCCGAAGGAGTCCCGGGCCTGGACGATCAAGGCCGGCGCGACGGCGCCGCAGGCGGCCGGCGTGATCCACAGCGACTTCCAGCGCGGCTTCATCAAGGCCGAGGTGGTCTCCTACGACGACCTGATCGCGGCCGGCTCGCTGCCCGCCGCCCGCGCCGCGGGCAAGGCCCGCATCGAAGGCAAGGACTACGTCATGCGCGACGGCGACGTCGTGGAGTTCCGCTTTCAAACAACATCAGGCGGCAAGGCCGCGCGCTGAGCCACGTCTGCGGTGCAGGCGTAATAAGCGGTCTGCGCCGAACGAGGAGGAGGCAAGGCGGCGCATAAGGCCCCGGAGGCTTTTGAACGAGCCGGATTCGAGGTCGCGAGGATCAGCGGCCGCCATCACGTGATGAAACACCCTGATGGCCGGACAGTGCCGGTGCCAGTCCACAACCGGGACATAGCCAGGGGCACGCTGCGTAACGTTCTCGCGATTATCGGCATGACCGCTGACGAGCTGCGCGATCTTCTGTGACCAGTGGCACCACCGGCGGAGCGACGGCGACGTGGTGGAGTTCCGCCACGGCGCAATATCACGGTCTAGCTAGACCCGGTTGTGAACGGACTAGGACCGAGGAAGCGCTCGAGGTAGTCAAGGTTCTCCCGGACCATCTGCAGGGCGCGGTGCGGCGCGGTGGCCGGCGATCCGGTGCCCTCCGGGTAGGAGAGCATGTCGACGGCGTTCTGGGCGAGCTGGTCGGCCACCGGTTCGGCGGGATGGCTGGAACCTGGGTGGAACCACCACGCGACCCAGTTGCACATGCCGATGACCGACAGCGCCGCCAGCCGCTCGTCCCGGGGACGGAACTCTCCCCGCGACACGCCTTCCTCGATGATGGTCCGCATCTCGGCGAGGACCTCCCGGCGCGCCTTGAGGTGCAGGGCGGCTACTTCGTCCGGGAGCGCGGCCTCGGTGCGATCGAGGACCCGGAAGCGCTCCGGTGCTCCGGCGCGCTGGAGGACCAGCGCGCGGACCACGGTCCGCAGCTTCTCGACGGAGCTGAGGTCGGTGCGGAGCCGGACCGCGCGGACGGTGTGCGCGGTGTTCTCGCTGACGTCCGTGACGAGCGCGGCGAGCAGTTGTTCCTTGCTGCTGATGTAGTTGTAGAGCCCGGGCCTGGTGATCCCGATGGCATCGGCGATGTCCTGCAGCGTGGTCCCGTCGTATCCGCGCTCGGCGAAGAGCCGGGTGGCGTGCTCGAGGATCTCCGACATCATCAGCTCGCGGCGCGAGGACGACGTGCGCGTCCGCGTCGCGCGAGCCGGGGGCCCGTCGTGAGTGTTGCCGGCTGCAGCGGCCACCGCGCGACGGTTCCGGGAAGGGGGAGAGGCCATGGCGTGATGGTAGGCGTCGCCGAGACCGCGGGTCAGGCCGGGACCGGCACCGGGGTGCAGGTCAGGGCGAAGGCGAGCTGCTGCAGGTGCAGGGCCCTGCCGAGGTGGTGGTGGTCGATGTTGTGGCCGACACCGCGGGCCAGGGCGGCATCCACGCGGGGTGCGGAGGTGAACATCCCGGCGAACGCGTCGACCCGGCTCTGGCCGGCGTTCCAGAGGGCCTCGTGCTCGGCGAGCACGTAGTGGACCGGTACCCGGACCTGTCCGGCGAGGTCCGCTGCGGTGCGCGGCCACTCGCCTACGATCTCGAGCAGTTCCTCGATCGGGCAGGCGGCCGCGGAGATCTCGGCGCGGTCGACGGCGTCGGGGGCGAAGGTTCCGTCCGGTCCGTACATGAACATCCGGCGCTGCTCGGGACTGAACTGCACCGGGATGCCGGGCGGCATCGAGTGCCAGGCGCCGACGACGTGGGCGGGGGAGACGGTGTTGACTCCGTGCAGCGCGATCCCGAGCAGCGGCCATGCGGGCTGGCGCGCGGCGATGTGGACCGTGACCGCCGAGCCGATGGAATGGGAGATCACGACGACTCCCGGGTGCCCGGCCCCGTATTCGGCCCACAGCGCCGCGATGGCCTCGTCGAGGACCTGGGCGTTGCGGGCGAACGTCCGCTCGCCGGCGGGGAGGGGATCGCTGCCGCCGTAGCCGGGCCGGTCGAGGGCGATCGCGGTGAATCCGTTCGCCTCGGCGACGTCGAGCAGGGAGAACCCGGGGACGTCGAAGTAGCGTGCGGTGTAGCTGCCTCCGGGCAGGCACACCAGCAGCGGAGTGTCCGGGGTGCCGGGTCCGGTCGCCATCCCGGTGACCCGGAGCCCGTCTGGGGTGCGGACGTCGATGTCCGTGCGCATCAGCTGCTCCTCTGCAGATGGTGGTGGGGTGTGCGAGAGTCAGAGCCAGTCGAGGACCGCGTCCGCGGCCAGTTCGATGCCCGGGCGGTGGCCGGGCAGGGCGGCGCCGAAGTGGAGCCCGGGGATGACCCCGCGTTCCTTATCCGCGGCGCCGATCGCGTTGTAGAGCCGGCCGGCGTCAGCGGGCAGGAGCGTCTGGTCGCCCGAGAACTCCAGGTACAGCGCCGGCACCTTGACGTGCGGTGCGGCCTTGGCGAACGAGGCGTTCGTCGACAGGCCAGACCAGGTCGACAGCCATGCGTCCGGGCTGGCGATGCGGCCGAACCCGACGGTGCCGTAGTTGATCAGGTGCGGGTACAGGCCGTGGAGCGAGCCGTAGGGACGGTCGTTGGGGTCGAGGGACAGATCCACGTAGCGCGGGTCGGCCTCGGTGCGATTGACGATGAGGAAGCGCGGGGCGAGTGCCGCGCGCTTGTCGGCGACGGCACCGGTCTGGTTGAACCGCGCCCGGGCCTCCTCCCGGCGCGCGACCCAGTGGCGGGCGAGGTTGTCAAGGCGGACCATTCGCTCCCGCTGCGCCGCCCGGTACCGGGCCAGGAACTCCGGGGTGTAGCTCGAGCTTTCCGGCGGCTCGCGGAACCCGTTGCGGGGATCGAACAGGTCCAGCCCGGGATCGGCGGCCAGCGGATCCGCCTCGTCGGTCACACTCGGGTCGATGCCGTGCAGCATCACCTCGCCCTGGCCCGGGTGGGCGGCCAGGAAGACCACGCCGTCGGGTACCGGCATCCGGGCCTTCGCGAGCCTCGTCGGCCTGCCGGCCGGGGTTCGCGCGATCCGGTCCTGCGGCGCGGCGGTGGCCTGCCAGAGGTAGAGCGCGTTGAGGGTTCCTCCGCCGGAGTGCCCGAGCGCGACGAGCCGGTCGTAGCGCCCGCGGGGGATCGCGTACCCCGCGGCGACGTCCAGCAGGGCCTGTTCGTGGACCAGGGTGTGGTCGGTGCCGACCGCCCGCATCCCCTGGCTCCACACCGCCACGCCGGCCTTGAGCAGGAGGCCGATCATCGGGTGCCCGCTCATGTCGAGTCGCGGGTGGATCACGGTCACGCACGTGGTCGCGCCCTGCGGGTGGAACAGGGTGCCGCTGACGGTGGCGCCGTCGATCGTCGGGACGCGATGCAGGCTGATCTCGGTGCCGGCCGGGATCGGTGCCGGGTCGGGGTGCCGGTGGCCGCCGAGCCGCTCGGTGTCCGGTGCCGCCACGGTGCGGGTCACGGGGCCGGCTCCACCTTCAGGGCGTCCTTGTCGTACTGGACGACGCGCCCGTGGCCGACGGCGGCGAGCGCGCTGTACCAGACCGAGTGCCGGACTCCCGTGGCGCGGCGGTCGACGACGAGCGGGCCGTCCGAGGTGACCGTGACGTAGCCCGGGACCCGTTCCACCCGGGCGCCGGGCTGTGCCGCGGCGACTGCGGAGACGTCGGTGAACTCGGCGGCGTCGAGGAAGTACAGGGTGGTCATGGTGCTCCTTGTCAGGCCGAGGCCCGGGAGGCGATGAGCTCGGCCTTGCGGGCCCACAGCGCGTCGAGCGTCGGCTCGCCGTCACTGGCCAGGACGTCGAGCAGTGCCTGGGCGGTCACCTCGGCATCCACTGCGTCTGCGGCCGTCAGCTCCCGCAGCGGACGGGCGATCTCGATGAGGATGTCGTTGGGGTCGCGGACGTAGATCGACTCAACCGTCTCGTGCATGACGCGCATGTCGAGCTTAAGCCCGGCGTCCTCGATGCGCTTGGCGAACCCGTCGAGGTCCTCGAGGGTGTCCACGTGGAGTGCGACGTGCTTGCCGAGATCGAGCAGGGGCGGGAGGTTCTCGTCGCGGTAGGGCTCCTGGCCGAAGTAGTAGAAGAAGGCCAGGCAGTCGGCGTTGCCGATGTCGAAGAAGAAGTGCACGAAGTCGCGCTGGTACTCCGGCCCCCACGCCTTGACCTGCATCGTTTGCACGAGCGGCAAGCCGAGGACATCCCGGTAGAAACCGATGGTGCCCGCCGGGTCGAACGTCGGGAACGCCATGTGGTTGATGCCGCGCACCGGGTGGCTGGCGGTGCCTCGCGGGCCGGCCTCTTGGCCACGCACCTGCGCCTTAGGGGAAGTCACCAGTCGTTTCCTTCCTGTCTCCTGTGCTGCCGAGTCTGCCCCTTTACCGCCCGCTTGTCAACTATTCAGTCATAAACTTGACGAGCTAGTCGTATAATGCTTATCGTTCCTCCATGCGACTGAGACGTGTGGAGGTCATCGGCGGGGGCCCGGCGGGCCTGTTCGCCGCGCGGCTGATCAAGGAGCGGATGCCGGACGCCAGCGTGCGCGTCAGCGAGCGGTCGGTGCCCGACGAGACGTTCGGCTTCGGGGTTGCGTTCACCGCCCGCACGCTGCGCGCGGTGGCCGAGGCGGAACGGGCCACGTTCGACCGCCTCGTGGCGGCCTCGGTGCCGATGCCGCAGCAGGAGATGCTGATCGACGGGGTCTCGGTCCGGGCGAAGGGCACCAGCGGAGGCATCGCGATCGCGCGGTCCCGGCTGCTCGCCGTCCTTCTCGACGAGGCGGTCCGGGCCGGTGTCGAGGTGGATCTCGGGGTGGAGCGCAATCTCGGCGACGTGCGGGATGCCGATCTGGTGATCGCCGCGGACGGCGCAGGCAGCAGGACCCGCGCCGAGCTCGCTGAGCACGTGGGCGGACACGTCGCGCCGGGCCGCGGGGTGTTCATGTGGCTCGGCTGCGCGGCCCGGCTGCGGTCGAACCTGTTCGTGCCGGTACGCACCGAGCACGGCCTGTTCACCATCCACGGCTACCCCTACGCCGAGGAGCGCAGCACCCTCGGGGTCGAGGCCGATACCGGAACCTGGCGACGCGCGGGGATGGATATCGCGACCGAGCGCACGCCGCTGACCGAGTCCGACGCCTTCAGCATCGGCTACCTGCAGAAGGCTTTCACCGGCGCGCTCAGCGGGGCCGAACTGCTCGGCAACCGCTCACGCTGGATGCACTTCCGGACCGTGTCCCTCCCCCGGTGGCACCACGAGAACGTGGTGCTCATCGGAGATGCGGCCCACACCGCGCACTACTCGGTGGGCTCGGGGACGAAGATGGCGCTCGAGGACGCCATCGCCCTGGCCGACAGCCTCACCCCCGGCGGGGAACCGGCGCTAGCTGGTGCGCTGCGACGGTACGAGGACATCCGCCGTCCCCGCGTCCAGGCACTGCAAGACGCAGCCGTGCGCAGCCAGCGCTGGTGGGACTCCATCGGGCACCGCCTTGACCTCCCCGCGCCGCAGCTGATGCTGGCCTATCTCAGCCGGGGCGGGGTGGTCTCCGCCTCGCGCCTCGCCGGGAGCGACCCCGGCCTGCTGCGAGCCGGCCTCGCGGCGTTCGCCGGCGTGGCACCCGCCGACGACGAGCTCGCCGACGTCCGGACCTGGGTCCTGAACCAGCCCTACGAAGGGGCAGCGCTGCGCACGAGCGGCCGCGTCCTGGGTGAGGACGGGCAGGCGGGCTATCGCGAGGTGCCCGGTGAGCCGTTCGCCGTCACGGCCGTGCGCGCTGCCCATCCGGACGAGGCCCTGGCGGCGGTGCTGGGAACCGATGTCGATGATCCCTGGTCGCCAGCGGCGGACGAGGTGCTCGACCGCTGCTTCGCACTCGCCGAGGCCGGCGCGGACGGGGTCCGGCTGGAGGGACGACCGGGCCGTCCGGCGCTGCTCGACCGGCTCGCGCTCGCCGAGCGGATCCGCCGCCAGACCAAGCTGTTCACGGTGGTCGGCGCCCCTGCCGACCACATCGACGATCTCGTCGACGGCATCGTGGCCGGCCGCGCCGACCTCATCGCGATTACAGAATGACTTCCAGGAATCACCAAGGCGAGAGGTAGCAGGACATGAATCCGCTCCACTGCAGCGAGGCCGGGAACAGCGTCATCGACGGCGCCACCGGGGCCTCTTCTACGCAGACCACGGCCCTGCCGGGAGTCGTCCCGTACCCCGCGGCCGCAGTGGACCGGTACGTCGCGGCCGGGGCTTGGGGCACGCGCTCCCTGCCCACGGCCTTCCGCCAGGCCGCGACGACCTACGCCGACCGCACGGCGCTGATCACGCCGGACACGCGGCTCACCTATCGTGAACTCGACGCCCGCTCGGATGCCGTGGCCGCCGGGCTGCTGAGCTCCGGCCTGCGGCCAGGGGAACGTGTGCTGTTGCAGTTGACCAACTCCGCCACTGCCGTCATCTCCTGGTACGGACTGCTCAAGGCCGGCCTGATCCCGGTCTGCACGCTCGCCATCCACCGTCGCCTCGAGATCGAGCAGATCGGCCGGAAGTCCGGCGCCGTGGCCCATCTCGTCCAGGCCGATTTCCCCCGCTTTGACCTGGCCGGGCTGGCGCAGCAGGTCGCCGGCCTGCTGCCCGCGATGCGGCAGCTGCTGACCGTGGGCGCTGCACCTGACAAGCCGGGCCTGCGGATCGAGCACTTGCAGGACCATGAGGTCAGCGACACCGAACAGGCCGAGCTGCTCGAGATCGCAGAATCGCTCGACGTCCGCGGACCGGCTGTGCTGCAGCTTTCGGGTGGCACCACCGGAACACCGAAGATCATCCCCCGCCTGCACGCCGAGTACCGCTGCAACGCCGACCTGACTTCCAGCTGGTGGGGCCACACCGAGCACAGCGTGCTCGCCTTCGGGCTCCCGCTCGCCCACAATGCAGCGCTCGCCAACGGCCTGCACGCCGCCCACGGCGCCGGCGCCGCACTGCTCCTCGCGACTCCTGCCGCCGACGTCATGCTCCCGCTGATGGCGGAGCACGGTGCCACGTGGACCATGAGCCCGCCGGGACTGGCCGGGGAATACCTGTCGCACCCGGCGTTCGGCGACGCCGTCGCCCGGCTCGGCACCTGGGTGCTGACCGCCGCGCGCGTCCCCCGTCCGGTCTTCGACGAGCTGACCGGACGGGGCGTCCACGTCACCCAGGCCTTCGGCATGAGCGAGGGGCTCTTCCTGTTCACTCCGCTTGACGCGCCCGCCGACCTGCGGGCCGAGACCGTCGGTGTCCCGATCTCGCCTCTTGATGAAGTCCGGGTGCTCCGGCCCGGCACGGAGGTCGAGGTGGCCGAGGGCGAGACCGGAGAGCTGGCCGTTCGCGGGCCCTACACCATCCGCGGGTACCTCGCTGCGCCGGACCGCGACCGCGAGGCCTTCACCGCCGAGGGCTTCTATCGTTCCGGCGACCTTGTGCGGGCACGCAGGTACGCCGGGACGCTGAGCTACTCGATCGAGGGCCGCGTCAAGGACCTCATCGACCGCGGTGGCGAGAAGGTCAACGCCGAAGAGGTCGAGCTCCTGGTCACCGGTCATCCCGCCGTTGCCGAGATCGCCCTGGTCGGCATGCCTGACCCAAGACTGGGCGAGCGCGGCTGCGCCTACATCGTGCCCCGGGACCCGCGGAACCCGCCGACACTCGCCGGCATCTGCGCTTACCTGGAGGCTGAGGGCCTGGCCAAGTACAAGTGGCCCGAACGTCTCGAACTCATCGACGCGCTGCCGCGGACCCAGGTCGGGAAGGTCTCCAAGGTGACACTGCGCGCCGACATCAGCGCAAAGCTCGAACACGAGACCACCCCGCACGGGCCGGCCGTCAGGGCGTGACCGGAGGGACCGGACGCGATGAGGTCGATGATGATTCGCGAGCCTGCCATCCGGTACACCGCTGGCCAGGCCGTCGAAAGCCGGTGACGACGGATCCCGGACGAGCCGCGGTGGAGGGCGCCCGGGCTACGGGGAAGGCCTCGATTAGCTTCTGGCCGCCGAAGGCCCGGACGTTGGTGATCGCGCTTCTGCCGTCGGACTCATCGGATGCCGGGCATCACGGCTTCCTATCGTCTCTGTCTGAGGTGAGCGCGATCGTTTCGCCGCCGTCTTGGCTGCGTACGCCGTCAGTGCTGGCCGTCGCCGGGGCGAGCGCTGCGGGCAGCGGGTTGCTGGTGTTGTGCTGCGCGATGAGGCTCAGCGCCTTGTCGTGGTCGCGTTGCTCAAGGGCGTCGATGATGGCCACGTGCAGGGCGTGACGGGACGTGATGTACTCCGGCAGCGGCTGCTCGCTGCCGGGCAGCACGGCGAGGGTGTGCGACTCGATCTGGTCGAGCAGGTTGACGTACAGCGAGCGGAGCACGGCGTGCGGGCTGACGGCGGCGATGCGGGCGTGCAGCGACCAGTTGGCGTGCACGAAGGCGGTGGGATCGAGCCGCCGCACCGCCGAGGCCATGTCGCCGAGGATCTCGCGCATCTCGGCGATGTCGGCGGGGGAGGCGTGCCAGAGCGCGTCCTCGATCAGCAGCGGATCCAGCGCGTCACGGATCCGCACCGCCTCGGCCACGGGGGTTTGCTCGGCGTCGAGGGCGAGGACGGAGTTGCCCAGCCGGACCATGGGCGACTGGGTGGCGGCGAACACCCCGCCGCCCGGGCCGGGCCGCACCGAGATGATCCCCCGTGACTGGGCGATGCGGACCGCCTCGTTGAAGGTGCCGACCGATACCTCGCAGCGGGCCCGGAGGTCTTCCTTGGATCCGAGCCGGTCGCCGGGTGCGGCGGCCTCGGCGATGGCGATGAGCTGGCCGGCCGCGGATTCCCCGCGGGACAGCCGTGGGCCCGGCCGGACGTCCGCGGGACGAGGGCGGCGCCACTCCTGGGGCCGCAGCGCCGGCGTGTCGAAGCCCGTCTCATCGCCGGTGCCGCTCATCGTGCCCTCCATCGCCGTTCTCCAAAATTCTCTATAAACAATATAGTACTAACCGTTGACTCGGTTAGGTCCCTGGTGCAGTATAGCCATAATCATCATACAGAATTGGGAGTCGTGATGATCGAGCCGCAAGAGTTCCGCGATCTGATGGCTGGCGTCTGCGCCCCCGTGACGGTGGTAACCACCACGGTGGACGGCCGCCCGTATGGCGCTACTGTCAGTTCCCTCACGTCGCTGTCGCTGAACCCGCCGCTGGTCAGCGTGGCGTTCGACCGCGGCTCGGCGCTGCTTGGCCAGATTCAGGAGGCCGGGCGCTTCGGGGTCAATATTCTCGGCCACGCCCAGGATGACCTGGCGATGACCTTCGCCCGCCGCGGCGCCGACCGGTTCGCCGCGGCGGACTGGTTCGACGACCACGGACTGCCCCGGCTGGCGGACGCACCCAGCTGGATGGTCTGCGACCTGCATAGATGCGTCGAAGCCGGTGACCACCTGCTGCTGTTCGGGCTGGTCCGCGCGGCCAGCAGCCGCAAGGACCTGGCGCCGCTCGTCTACGCCCACCGGACCTTCGGCACCCACTCGCGGTTCGCCGAACGGCCCCGCCCGAGCATCGCCGACCTCATCGCCGCCTGCGCCAGCTGAGCGCACGCGTCCGGACCGTCTAAGGAGACCTGATATGACCGCCATGACCGACCGCCCGTCCGCCACCGAGCCGGCCGGGATCCCCGGCTCCAGTGAGCTCGTCGCCCGGGTGAAGGAACTGCAGCCGCTGATCCGCGAGAACGCCGCCCGGGGTGAGCAGGACCGCCGCGTGGCCGAGGACAGTATCCAGGCGCTGCGCGAGGCGGGCATCTTCAAGATCGCCCAGCCGAAGCGGTACGGGGGCTATGAGACCTCGATGCGCACCATGCTGGATGTGTCGGCCGCGCTCGGCGAGGCCGACGGCGGCACCGCCTGGGTGGCAACGCTGCTGAACGTGTGCGCCTGGATGACCGGCCTGTACCCGCAGCAGGCCCAGGACGACGTGTGGGGCAAGGACCCCGGCGCGCTGGTCTGCGGAGTGCTCGCCCCGACCGCCGAGACCCGCAAGGTCGACGGCGGCCACCGGGTCAGCGGCCGCTGGTATTACAACTCCGGTTCCTGGCATGCCAGCTGGGCGGTGCTGGGCATCCCGATCACCGATGAGAAGGGCGAGACCGTCGACCAGGGGCTGGCGCTGGTCCCTCGCAGCGACCTGGGGTACGAGGAAACCTGGTTCGTCGCCGGGATGAAGTCCACCGGCAGCAACTGCATGATCGCCAAGGACGTCTTCGTCCCGGATCACCGGATCGTCTCCGTGCCAGCCGCGATCGAGGGAACCTACGGCACCGAGCACACCGGCGAGGTCTTTTACCGGTCCGCGTTCGTGCCGATCCTGGCGCTGGTGCTGGCCGGCCCGCAGCTGGGCATGGGACGCGCGGTGCTCGAGATCGTCAGGCAGAAGGCGGCCAGGAAACCGATCTCCTACACCTTCTACACCGCCCAGGCCGACTCCGTCGCGTTCCAGCTGCAGCTGGCCGAGGCCGCGATGCTGATCGACACCGCGCACCTGCACGCCTACCGCGCCGCCGACGACATCGACCAGGCCGCGGCCCGAGGCGTCTACCCCGATTTCCTCGCCCGCGCCCGGGTGCGGGCCGACACCGGCTGGGTCATCGACCACATCACCAAGGCCATCGGCATCCTGCTGTCCGCGCACGGTGCCGCCGCCTTCGCCGAGGCCAGCCCGCTGCAGCGGATCTGGCGCGACTCCTCGGTGGCCGCCCGGCACGCCGTCGTGCTGCCCGTGGTCGGCTACGAGGTCTACGGCAAGGCGCTGCTCGGCCGCGAAGACCACATCACCCCCCTGGTCTGAGCCGCCCCGCCGCCCGTCAGCCGGCCGCGTCGCGTCGGTCCTGCTTACCGAATCCGGAGTTTCCCCATGCGCATCGCCAACCTGGCGGGTCGTCTCGTCGTCCTCACCGGCGACGCCGGGCACGAGATCGCTCACGACGTCGAGAAGAACAGCAGCGGCCGGTTCGGCCCCGGCCCGCAGGCCGTCTACGACGACTGGGACGCGTTCACCCCCTGGGCGGCGGCCGCCCGCTGGGAGGGCGGGACGCCGGTGGTGCCCGGCGAGCTGGGCTCACCCGCCCCGGCGCCGCGGCAGGTGCTGGCCATCGGCCTGAACTACCGCGAGCACGCAGCCGAGTCCGGCTTCGCCGTCCCGGCCGGCGAGCCGCCCGTGTTCACCAAGTTCCCCAGCTGCATCACCGGGCCCCGCGGCGACATCACCCTCCCCGAGGGCGGCCACACCGACTGGGAAGTCGAGCTGGTCGCCGTCATCGGCCGCCGCGCCGAGCACGTGAGCGGGGCCGACGCCTTGTCCTACGTGGCCGGCTACGCGGCCGGGCAGGACATCTCCGAACGCATCCTGCAGTCGGCGGCCACCCCGCCGCAGTTCAGCCTGGGCAAGTCGCTGCCCGGTTTCGGGCCGATCGGGCCCTGGCTGGTCACGCTGGATGAGTTCGCCGACCCCAACGACCTCGAACTCAGCTGCGCGATCAACGGCGAGCAGATGCAGCACGGCCGGACCAGCGACCTGATCTTCTCCGTCCCCGCCCTGGTCGCCAGGCTGTCCGCCACGCTGCCGCTGCTGCCCGGCGACGTCATCTTCACCGGGACCCCGGCCGGGGTCGGCCTCGGCCGCACCCCGCAGCGCTGGCTCGCCCCCGGCGACGAGCTCGTCAGCCGCATCGAGGGCATCGGCGAACTCCGGCACCGGTTCGTCGCCGCCCGCTGACCACCCCCGCGAAGGAAAGGCGCCTCCGATGGCTCTGCACCGCTTGACCTCGATCACCATGGGCGTGCCGAACGTCGCCGGCACCGCCGCCTACTACGCCGAATTCGGGCTGTCCCCCGACGGCGACGGCTGGTTCACCACCCGCGACGCCGGCCGCCAGCTGCGGATCGTCCACGCCCCCACCCGGCGGCTCGTCGAGCTGCACGTCGGCGTGGACGACGCCGACGACCTGGCCCGCGCCGCCGCCAACCTGGCCCGGCTGGGCATCGACGTGCGCCGCGAGCCGGCCCGCATCAGCGCGGTCGAGAAGGCCACCGGCACCCGCGCCGTGCTCGAGATCGCCGGCCGCGCGGAGCAGACCGCCGTCCCCGCCACCCGGTACAACGGCCCCGGCCGCTATGAACGCTCCGGGCAGCGCGCCCCGGGCGTGCTGCGCACCGAACCGGTCATGCCCCGCAAGCTCGGCCACGCCGTTCTCGGCTCCACCGACTACCAGATCACCCGGGCCTTCTTCGTCGACGGTCTCGGTTTCAAGGTCAGCGACCACATCAAGGGCGCCGGCACCTTCATGCGCTGCTCCACCGATCACCACAACGTCCTGGTGCTCGCCGCCCCGGTGTCGTTCCTGCACCACACCTCCTGGCAGGTCGACGACATCGACGAGGTCGGCCGGGGCGCCCAGAAGATGCTCGAGGGTAACCCCGAACGGCACGTGTGGGGACTGGGGCGCCATTACGGCGGCTCGAACTTCTTCTGGTACCTCAAAGACCCGGCGGGCAACTTCAGCGAGTACTACAGCGACATGGACTGCATCATCGACGACCAGCTGTGGACACCCGAAGACCTCGAAGGCGGGCAAGGCCTGTACGCCTGGGGCCCGCCCCCGCCGCCGTCATTCCTGCACCCCGACGACCTGGCCGCCATGATGACGGGCGCCCACAGCGGCCGCTGACCGGCATGACCACGCACCCAGCCGCGCCAGGCGGGGAACCCATCTGGCGTCCGGGTCCCGCCGTCAGCGAGGACGGCACCACGACCAGGACCACGTGGGCCCAGCTGCCACGCCAGGTCGCGGCGCTGGCCCGGTGGCTGCGCGAGACCGGGGTGCGGCGTGGCGACCGGGTCGTCGGCTACCCGCCGAACACCACGCCGGCCCTGATCGCGTTCCTGGCCACCGCCAGCATCGGCGCGACCTGGTCGGCCTGCGCGCAGGACTACGGAGCGCACGGAGGGGGCGCCCGGTTCGCGCAGGGGAGCTCCATCCAAGGCGCGACGGCGACGTCGTGGAGTTCCGCTTTCAAACAACATCAGGTGGCAAGGCCGCGCACTGAGCCCCGGAGGTACGCCGTGGCCGTGTGAAACACCACGACTACGGCGATGACCAGCACGCGAAGGCTGTCCCCCCAGCGTTCCCGCTGACCAGGCCCACCTGGATTCGGACTGAGAGGCGACGGCGTTGACGTGGAACCACCGTGCCGGCGCGGCGCTCTGCGGCGCATTCGGGTACTTCGCGCTTAGGCCGCCGCCCATCGCAGAGTTAGCGTGACACCCTATCGGCATGCCGTCCCTCTGGCCGGACGTCGCCGACGTATGATCCGGCTATGGGCGAGAGGAAGACCAGCCTGACCGTTACCGTGGATCCGCGTCTCATTGCTTACGCCGAACAGCTCGTGGAAGCCGGCAAGGCTCCGGACGTCTCGGCTGTGATCAACGATGCCCTTTCGGAGAAGGTCGGCCGGGACGCCCTGGACCGCTTGAGGGAGACAGCCGCGCAGGCCGATCCGGCAAAGGTGGACCGGATGCTCGCGCACATCGACCGCCAGGCTGCCGCGTTCCCTGAGAGGTGACCGAGGACACCGGGGCTACCCCGACGCCGTATGTCCTCGACGTAAGCATCCTCGTCGCCGTTGCCCGGGCGGACGCGGACGTGACACGCCTCGTCCTCGCCCTCGACGGCCGTGGTCGGCCGCTCGTCATCCCCGTACTGGCGATCACCGCCGCGTCGCTCGACGCGCGGACTGAGGACGGGGACGTCGCCCTTATGGGCCTGGAGAGGCTGGAGAACACTATGATCGCCTCATTGCGAGACGCCGGCCAGGCCGCGAGGCTCGCAGCTGTCATCGCGAAGACCGGGCTGGAGACATGCGACGCCCATGTCGCGGCAGTCGCCGATGCGTCAGTCTGCCCGATCCTCACCCTGGATGCGCAGAAATGGCGCGAGCACGCCACGGCCCTCGATGAACCGCTGCACATCATCGAGATCACCGATCCGGATGAGGACTAGAGATGCCCGAAGGCCGCATCGTGGAGTTCCGCTTCAACGTGTAAGGCGGCCAGGCCGCGCACTGAGCTATTGACGATTTCATGCCAAGACGCTGTCCGCGCTGGCATGTGCCCGGGACAAGGCCCGGTCCCGGCCGCGGCGGGCAGCGCGGAGGGATCCGCCTGCTGCTGCACGAGATCGCCATCCGC
>Ga0335073_10006040_pt1 | contig 17014 bp, 16 predicted proteins | sample Lox_Sample_22_FD_207093 | JGI IMG/M metagenome (GOLD analysis project Ga0335073, IMG submission 207093) | Soil microbial communities from Loxahatchee National Wildlife Refuge, Florida, United States - Lox_Sample_2.2 | ecosystem: Environmental > Terrestrial > Soil > Wetlands | place: USA... | reverse complement strand
CTCATAAGTTTCGCTGGCTACCCAGATTTGGGTGTTGTCGGGGAAGCCGAAGTCCGGGGGCAGAACCCCCACGATCGAGGCCGGTCGCTTGTCGATTTCGAGGTGCAGCGAAGAAAAATCGCGGTTGCCGCCCAAGGTTTGCATCCAGTAGTCATAACTGACGAGAGCTGCTGTGGGAGCGTTCAGGCGCTGCTCGTCCGGGGAAAACGCGCGCCCAAAAACCGGCTGTACACCCATCACTTGCAGGAAATCCTGAGAGACGGAGGCGGTGGGAACGCGAGCGGCACTGCCGCTGCCTGTAATGGTCGTGTCGTATCCCACGAAGGACGCTAATGCTGACATTGACCGACTTTGCGCGCGCAGGTCTGTGAAATTCGGATGACCGAAATTCATCTGCGTGCCTGTCGCGCTTTGTTCCCATAAGCGCACGATTTGTTGCGGATTGTGATAGGGAAGCGGCCGCAGCAGCACGCCGTAGACCACGCTGAAGATCGCGGTGGTGGCGCCGATGCCCAGCGCCAAGGTAAGCACGGAAACCGCGGCAAACGCGGGAGACTTTCTCAGTAAGCGTGCCCCGAAACGAAGGTCCTGCAGCAGCGATTCGATAGCTGGAAGAGAGCGCTGTTCGTGCACTAATTCTCTGGCTTGTTGCAGTCCACCAAATTGCAGAAGGGCTTGCCTTCGTGCTTCCTGCAAAGACATGCCCGCGCGCACATTCTGCTCGATCGCGAAATCAAGGTGCGAGGAAAATTCCGCGGAGAGATCGGGATCGACCTTATCTCGATCTCGGCGGAAAAGCCCGGCAAGCCGATGCCAGAAGCGCACGTTCATGACAAATTTATGACCTCCTGAATTGCCACCAAACCACTACGAAACCGGCTATTCCTCGGCCATCGACAGCACTTTGCTCATCACTAAGGAAAGTCGCTGCCAGTACGCCGCGTCTTCGGTGAGCTGCTTTCGCCCGCGCTTGGTAATCGAGTAAAACTTTGCTTTGCGGTTGTTATCGGAGACGCCCCATTCCGCCGAGATCCAGCCGCGCTGCTGCAGACGAACCAGGGAGGCATAGATCGTCCCCTGGTTCAGCAGGACTTCATTGCCGGATACTTGCTCGATACGTCGGGCGATGCCGTACCCGTGCAACGGGCCGATGCTAGCCAGAGTCTGGAGGACCATCAGGTCGAGGGTGCCCTGAAGGAGATCAAGTTTAGATTCCATGGCAACTCCTGTGTTTTGACCACAGGAGAATAACACCTGTTCTGTGGTAACACCACAGGAATCGTCGCGGCTGCCCCTCCAAAGTCGGTTTCTCCAAGCCGCCATTTGCGATCCTTGCGCAACCCGCCAAGTTCCGTAGCTAATTGTAGGTACGTTCGGGGAATGGAATTTGTTCAACGGACCTGTGATGTGTTGACTTCAGGGGAGGGACGGCTGGAAGCAACCACTTCGTCGCTGCGCCTGACTTCGTAGATCAGGTACCCAACGAGCGCCAAGTTCACCGCAAGAAGCAAGAATTTGGTCCAATGCGGATGCCGAAAACATTCCCAAATTTCCACCGGTATCAGCGAACTCGTGATGATGATGGTCATCCATTCCGCCCAGCGCTTGAGCAGCAGAAGGCCGGTGCCCTCGGTTACAAATAACGCCGCATAGATAAAACTTCCCAACGCTACGTCGTAAATACGCGAAGGAGTCAAACTCGCAGCTTTGATTACAGCGCGGCCAACATAGTGGCTGGCTGGTCCAACGCCGAGCCGGGGCACAAAACTGGCCAGGGTTGCGGCAAAATCCGTGTTCACGAGTTTGAGCGCAGCCGTTCCAAAAATGACCAGGAACACAGCCTTGGCCAGCTTGAACAAGCCGATCGCCCGCAACATTCTGCGTTCTGATTTTTTCATATGGTCTCAGAAATCGCCGTCTCTCACTGCGTCTCCAGACCCATTGCACACGCAACGAGAGAGGGAAGCCTATCAGAACATCCTCTGATTTTTCCGGGATTTTCCTGGAAGGCGGGGCGAGTCCGACACTGCTGAGTCAATCAGGGCAAAGCCACAATCCAAGTGCTGATCTTCTCCAGTGCAACCGGCGAAATCGTTTCCTCGATGGCCCCATACTCGAGGGGCGAACCGGTCTTGGCTGTCTGAAAAAGGTGATTTAAGCCGGGCAGTTCCACCACATCGAAGTGCGCATTGCCGCCGTCTTCCAGAGCCTTCCGGATCGCGGGCAGGTTTTGCTGCACGGGCACTTGCAGGTCCTTTTCGCCTCCAAGCGCCAACACCGGACATTTCACCTGACGCAGCGCCGGCGCGGGATCGTAGGCCAGAAAATAGCGAAACCACGGCGACGTCAGCGTTTTCACTTCGGCACCAAGTTGCGGTTCTTTCACATCCTCGGACAGTTTTGCTGTCAAATCTTTTTCCAACTCTGGACTGTCTTTCTCCCTCACCACGAGCGCTAACACTTCCTTTTCCTTCGCAGCGTCCTTTTCCGCGTTCTCCTTACTTTCCCCATCTGCTTCGGCGATCAGCTTTGTCTGCTCCAGTAAGATCTGGTCTCCCGGTACGCCCGAACCCGCCATCATCACGATAAGAGAAACATCCGGATTCCGCGCAGCCACCATCGGGGCGATGATTCCGCCTTCGCTATGTCCAATCAGGCCGATCTTTTTGGGATTAACTTCGGGACGAGTTTTGAGGAACGCCACCCCCGCTTCGACGTCTGTGGCAAAGTCCGCCGTCGTAGCCGTCCTAAACACGCCGGTTGATTTTCCGACGCCACGGTCATCCACCCGTAGGACCTCAATTCCTTTTCGCGTGAGCCAATCGGACAGCACCAGAAACGGCTTGTGCCCCATCAGGCTTTCGTCGCGATCCTGAGGTCCCGATCCGGTAATCAGCAGCACCGCGGTGAACGGTCCTTGGCCCTGCGGGATGGTCAACGTTCCCGCCAGCGTGTTGCCCTGCGCTTGGTTCAGGTAAGACACTTCTTCTTCGCGGTAGGGAAGTGGTCGCACGGGATTCTGCGGCCGCTTGGGTTCACCCATGGCTGCGTCCTTCCCCCGTTTAAGAAGCAGCGGCAAACTTTGGCCACCTTGTGTCCATGTGCCGGTAGCGTTGGATTTATCCTCGCTGATTTTTCCGTTATAGGTTCCGTTGATTGCCTTCATTTCGATCTTCAGCGTCGCACCATCGCGGGTTACCGCGGTCACGGGAATGCCTTTCGCTCCTTGATCCGGGCTATCCATTGTTGCCTTCAAGCCGTTTGGCGTGTTGAAGATGTGAAACACCACGCGCAGTTTTGTTTCGCCAACCGCAATTGCTCCGGACCATGCACCATCAATGTCCGATGGCTGCGCTTTCGCACTGTCTTTATCGGCTTTCGGCGCTCGCACAAAAGTCAAATCCAGCGGGGCGCCTTGGGTCCAAGTGCCTTTGATCTCGGTTGCGTCCCCGTTCACCGCTCCTTCGTAGGAACCATGCACCGCATCCACAGCCATGTTCAGTTTGTTGTCTTTCAGCGTGATGGCACTGACGGGGATCGCGTAGGCTCCCTGGTCGACACTGTCCAGCGTCGCAGTCAATTTGCCGCTGTCTGCCTTGGTCACATGCAGCACCAAATGCAACTGGTTTCCGCCGGCATCCAGGGCGCCCTTCCAATCGCCAACCAGAGAACTCTCCTCGATGTTCTGCACCTTCGTGGGAACGGTCTGGGCGTTGGCTGTACATGCCGCCACAACGAATGCCAAGAGCCCGGATAACAATTTCAAGACTCCGTTCATCGAATCCTCCCCTCCAACCTGTTGCTGCAAGTCGCGTGACCCTTATAACTCGCCGCGTCCCTCCAGTCCCTTATAGAAAACCAGCGAATACACCACCGGCACGAAAGCCGCCGCCATCAACAGGGTGAATACCGGCCAGCCGTCCAGTCCGAACCAGGTCAGTATCAGTCCCGCCACGCCCGCGGCCACGAAAAGTTTAGCGGCGAATCGGTGAGTGGCATTCCATACGCGTTCGTTGGCGATGGCCCAGGGTGTGCGAATACCCACGTAAAAATTGCGGCGTACCTTGCCCATCAGGTTCCCGAGTAGCGCAAACAGCAAGCACAAACCTCCCGATATCGCACGTCCGACATTCATCCCGTGTCCCAAACCGACCCAAACCACCACCAATGCCAGATAGCCCATCAGGCAAACAATGATCACCATGATCTGCAGAAAGGTGGGCCGGAAGGCGTCCACCTCAAAATTCTTCGGCGAAAGCCAGGGCAGCGCTTTCATCAACAACATGAGGCCCACCATGAAGCCCGGTCCCAACACAAACAGAAACCATTTCGGACTGTATCCGTTTGGCTGGTTCTGCAGGTTCCAGTGGGTAGCGACGTAATCTGGCAGATGCGAGTACGCAGCTACAATCACGATCGCCACGAGCGCTGTTGCCAGCACGGAAGCCAGATAGTAGTTCCTGCTCATCGCGTTTTCCCTTTGTTCTTCTTGGCGTCGGTCGCCAATTGCATGGCCCAAGCTAATAAATCCTGCACCACCGTGGTATTCAGGCCGTACCAGATCTGTTGTCCGTCGCGGCGGCTGGTAATCAGGTCCGCGTCCTTCAGTACCTTGAAATGGTGAGACATCGCCGGCTTGGTCATATCGAACTTCTCGGCCAGATCTCCCGCGGTGATTTCTCCATGTCGTAGCAAGGCGAGGATTTCGCGCCTCGTGGGATCGGCCAAAGCCCGGAATGTCTCGTTTCCGCTCATGGGTACTTAAGCCAGAATATAATTAAACAACTGCTTAACTATATGTAGGCGCTCATCCGGTGTCAAGCGCTGTATCGCTCCGACTTCCCCTTGCACTTTGCGCTTCTCGCTGACCTCGTTTATCCTTCTCTCGCATCCTGCCATCCAAAACGTATGCGTCTTCACCCTACTGAGAACTCAGCAGAATCTTCGGACCCGATCAGCGACCTCCTGCGCAGCGCTAAGACCATCGCGGTCGTCGGCCTCTCTTCGAATCCGCAGCGTCCTTCCCACGAGGTGGCCTCCTATCTCCAATCCGTTGGCTACACGATCCTCCCGGTGAATCCGAACGAAACGGAGGTCCTGGGTCAAAAGGCGTACGCGCGGCTCGAGGATATTCCGGTGCCGGTCGATATTGTTGACGTGTTCCGGCGACCGGAAGAGGTGCCGGCTGTAGCGGATTCTGCGATCGCTATCGGCGCGAAAGCACTCTGGCTGCAACTGGGGATTACGAGCGCGCAAGCCGCGGCAAAGGCTCACGGCGCCGGGCTGTTCGTCGTTGAAGATGCGTGCCTATTCGTGGAACACAAACGGCGTCGCTGAACGGCACCAAGACGAAGTGACCATTCCGCTTTCAGCAAGCCCGCGACGTTCAGGTCGTCAACGTGGAGTGGCACTTCAGATTCAGTGCCACTAGCGTGTGCGAGCAGATATCGTCTGGCGAACCGGTCGCCGGTATGGATAGAAGCAGGCCCTGTTGCCGGTAGAACTCGATAAGGGGAGCTGTAGATTGTTCGTATGCCTGCAAACGAACCCGGACTGATTCGGGTCGATCGTCTTCCCGCTGGTAAAGCGCGGCACCGCAATAGTCGCAGATGCCTTCCTGTTTCGGCGGTTGATTCACAACGTGGCAAACGGCTTTGCATTTCGTGCAGGTGCGTCGGCCACTTAGTCGAGAAATAATCTCGGAGACCGGCAGTTCGTAGTTGACCACGGCATTGAGCGAAAGATGCTCCTTTTGCAGCAGTTTGCTCAGCGACTCCGCTTGCGACAAGGTTCGCGGAAAACCATCCAGTAAGAAACCGCCGCAGCAACGAAGGCAGCCAACTCGCTCGCGAACCATTTCCCAGACCGTGACATCCGGCACCAGCGCGCCTCTCATCATGTACTCGAGCGCGGCGGCCATAGCGGGCGAAGGCACGCAATCTTTGCGCGAGGCGGCCGCGCGGAACACGTCTCCGGTCGAAAGATGGCACGCGCCCAGTCTTTCGTGAAGCAACTGAGCTTGCGTGCCTTTCCCCACGCCCGGCGCTCCCAGCAATACCAACCGCCATGGCGCCGATATTTTTCCGGGGAAGGGAGTGCATTGTGCGCTGGGACCTTGTAGCCACGAAGCGCGATCAGGTTGCGTTGTCATATCAGAACCTTCGTGCGGCTGAGGTCTTCTGTAGGAAGGGAGCGACGTCGGCCGTTCTAGTTACTAGCTAACACGCGGGAATGGCACCGCGCAAGGGACCCAAACACAGAACCGCGGTTGTCGGCTATTCACGAAAATATTGGAATTCTTGGGCGGTTTTCAGAAAGTCTTTACCGCGATGCGTTGCGGCTGGGGGCCTGCAGGAATGAGCGTAATCAGGGCATCTGTTCTGGTGCGGATCACTGCCAGATCGTCGGAGGAGTCGTCCGCGACCAGCAACATCGGGGCCTTGGCTCCTTCGTCCGTGGGAGAAAAGCGCATGTGCGAAGAAGAACCGCCGACGTTGATGGGCCGGCCCAGAAGACGACGATTCAGAATATCGACAGGAATGATGCGCGCTGCGGCAGAGTCGCTTACGTACATTTCGGAGGCGTCGGAGGTAATGATCGCATTGGTAGGCGCCGAGCCCAGCAGCATCGAATCCCCCACTTCGTGTGTCCAGGTGTTGATGACCTGGAGGCCGTGCGCATCCGGCGAAATGACGTAAAGCTCGCCGCCATCGGGCTTCAACAGCATTTGTGTCGGCTTTCCGGCCAATTCGAGATTGGTTACCAGCACGGCACGTTCGATATCTACAACAGAAATTCGGCTTTGCGTACGGCTCATCACGAACGCAAGCAGGCTGTCGGGGGTAATCACGACTTCATCGGGTTGCGGAATGACAGGCACGGAATCCAGCAATTGCAATGTGCGCGCGTCGTGAATGGAGAGCGTGGCAGCGCGGCGATTGACCACGGCGATATTTTTTCCGTCGGGTGTTATGCGGGCCTGTACTGGTTCTCCCGTTGTGTGCGCGCGACCGTAGACTTGTCGCGTGGCGGTGTCGATGGCCACGAGCTGGTCAGAGCCAGACGCAGTGGTGTAGATGCGGTTGCCATCGCGCGAAAAATCCAGACTATCGGGCGCGGGTCCAACGGGGATGCGGGTGAGGCGATTCGTCGCCGTCTCCACGACGAAAGCGTAACCTCCGTCGGTGCACACCCCCCAAATCTCGTTGCGCGTGGTGTGCTCGCGGAGGTCGGAGATCGCCGGTCCCACGGAGATTTTGCCGACAGGTTGCAACTTGGCCAGATCCACCACCGTGAGCGAGCCATCGGCTGTCGATACATACGCGTACATGTGCAGGTTCGGTCGCAGGAACGACGCCCGGTGTTCCCGCAAAACGAGCACCGTGGCGGACACCAGCAGGACACATAGCGCAAAATACAGGCGGAAGTTTTTCGCGTGGGACATTGAATAAAAAGAGAATAACAGATACGCGCGTACCAGACGGCACGAGTTCGCAGTGCTAGTTCAGTTCGCGGTGCAGCACTTGGGCAATCTGTTCCACTTCACCGTGTAGTTCGGCAAACTCGTCGGGCAGGATCGATTGAATACCGTCCGACAAAGCTTTTTCCGGTTGGTGATGGACCTCCACCAGCAACCCGTCTGCGCCGACAGCCACCGCGGCTCTCGACAGCGGCAACACCTTGTGGCGCTTGCCGGTTCCGTGACTCGGATCGACCAAAATCGGCAGATGACTACGCTTCTTCACCGCGGGCACTACCGCTAAATCCAGCGTGTTTCGCGAAAAATCGGAGAAAGTGCGTACACCGCGCTCGCACAACATCACGTTGTAATTGCCTTCGCTGAGGATATATTCGGCGGCCATCAGAAATTCGTCGAGTGTCGCGGACATACCTCGCTTCAGAAGCACAGGCAACTTCGCTCTGCCGGCACGCTTGAGCAATGAAAAATTCTGCATATTGCGCGCGCCAATCTGGATCACGTCGGCGTACTCCTCGACCAGGTCTAAAGATTCGTTATCGATGGCTTCGGTTACGATTCCGAATCCAAATTGCTTCCGCACGCGCGCCAGAATTTTCAAACCAGATAATCCGAGGCCTTGAAACGAATATGGACTGGTCCGCGGTTTGTACGCTCCCGCACGGAAGAGGCGGATTCCCGTCGCCTGTAACCGCTCTGCCACGGCAAAGCACTGCTCTTCCGTTTCCACGGCGCAGGGCCCGGCAATCATCGCGATGTGCTTGCCGCCAACCAGTACGTCTCCCGAAGGTGCCGGTATTTTGATGACCGAGTCTTCCTCTTTCACATCGCGGGAAACCAGTTTGTAGGGTTTAGTTACCGGAATGCACTCGATGACGCCGGGGAACGACTCCAGCACTCCCAAATCCACTGCACCAGAATTACCGGTAATCCCTATAGCGGTGCGTCCCGCTCCGGGAATCGGATGGGCTTTTAAGCCTAAAGACTCAATGCGCTCGCAAACGGCGCGAACCTGGGCCTCGGTGGCGTGAGATTGCATGACAACGAGCATGAAAAATTCCTTAGTTGTAAGTGCGAAATAGAAGTGTAACGGAGGACCACAAGCAACGTAAAGCGACGTCTCGCCGATGTGGTTGGGGAACTAATTTGCTCGGCGGAGGGAATCTATGTGTGCCCCAGTGGTCGGTTGGGGGACCGGCCATCTCCACTTCGGGGCGTTATCAAGGAGATAGAACGATGCGAAAGTTGCTGTTACTGGTGGTGTGTCTTGTGGCGTTTGCGCCTGCGTTGCAAGCACAGGAGGATGAGAAATTTCAAGCTGGCGTTTTCGCCGATTATTTCCGTTCCGGCGCCACGGGAACAAATATGTTCGGGTTGGGTGGCCGCGCGGGCCTGGATTTGGTGCCCCACGTTACGCTGGAAGGGGATGTGGCGTACGACTTCAACCGTGGTTTTAACAACGCCTTTAGCTACGACGGAGGCGGCGCGGCTTTCATCACTTCCGGCGTGCGCACGCTCGATGCTTTCTTTGGCCCCCGCTACACCATCACCAATGGGCGCGTTCGCCCCTTTGTTGAATTGAAAGCCGGGTTTATCGACTACATGTTTAACAACGTTCCAGTGGGTTCCACTTCTGTGTCGAACGGAATTCAGAATCTAATCAACCAGAATATAAACGCGGCGCTCTTGTTCGGTGGAGGTGTGGAACGGAAAGCCGGTCCCGTTGTGCTTCGCCTGGATGTAGCCGATCAAATATATTTCAACCATGGCGCCCAGCAGGGATTGAGAGTCACATTTGGCCCACTGATTCGCTTCTAGCCAATTCATGAATACCGCGCCGATCATTTTCTGGCGCCTCAAGGATTGAGGCGCCGCTAATTACGGAAAACAACTTAGAAACCCGACGCACGCTCACGACATCCTTCTTGGTGAGAGCAGTACGCGACCAGCCACTCGCTGCTTTCGAGGGTTCAAACTCGAAAACGGAGAATGCCGATGAAAAGAGTGTTGCTGCTGGGTGTGTGCTGCGCTGCACTGGTTCCCTGCTTGAGGGCGCAAGAACCCGGAAATTTCCAGGTCGGAGCATTTGCCGACTACCTGGAGAAAGCGTTATATCCCGGAGGCGCTCCATCGAAAGTCGCCAATTTGCGTGCGCAGAACATGAATGCAGCATTTATTGGCGGGGGGTGGCGTCGAAGGCAAAGTCGGTCCGGTCGGACTGCGCCTCGACGTCGGCGACGAAATGTATTTCAACCACGGCGCACACCAAGGCCTGAAGGTGATGTTTGGTCCCTTCCTACGGTTCTAATATGACGGCGCCGATCAGTTACGAATTATTAGCCGCGGGAGCATTGCTGCTTTGCGCCGCGGCATTGCTTTTGAGCCGTCGCAAAATCCGCATGGAGCTCGACCACTCACCGATCACCGACGAGTTGATGGTGTGCCTTGTGCGTCTGGCGAGTGCGGTCGAAGCATTGCGCGGACCCGGCCAGGAAGAAATCACCCGAAATGTCTTGGTACGACTGCACGAGATTGCCACTGCCAATCCCAAGCCCAGTGCAAAGGTTCGCGAGATGCCAATCAGTTCGCGCCCCTTCACCCCTAAATAACGGATTCGCGCCCGCTCTGGATCACGACCTACCTTTAAAACATTCATCCCTACATTCACAATTAGACACTTGCTATTCGCAGCGGGCCCAGCGAAGGACTATACTTGGCGCAACTTCGCAGGGGGACGTCAAGCACGTTAGTCCGAGAGGAGGCACGCATGAAGTGGATGGTTTTGTGTGTGGCAATGGTGCTCTGGAACTCCGGTTGGCAAAACACACAGAAGGCGGATCTAAAGCCCGCGCCGGCAAGCCCCTCCGATACAAACGCGGCAAAGCTGGTCAATCCGGTGAAAAGCTCGCCGGTATCGTTGGCCTCCGGCAAGAAAACCTACGGCACCGATTGCGCCATGTGTCATGGCAAAGCGGGCGCTGGCGACGGCGATTTAGCGGCGGACATGAAGCTGACTCTCAAAGATTTTCGCGATGCCGACTTCATGAAGACGATGACCGACGGTGACATGTACATGATCATTGATAAAGGCAGGGGGCAGATGCAGGGCGAAGAAGGCCGGCTGAAGTCCAACCAGATCTGGGACCTCGTGAACTACGTGAGAAGCTTCAGCAAAAAGTAGCGGCACTCAATAAGACTTGAAGTTCATTTCAAATACCTGCCGCACAGCTACCGGTGTCCCGTCCGGAGTTTTTGCCGGTTCGAATCGCCAGCTCTTGGTCACGTCCAATGAAGCTTGGTCCAAGCCAGGATCCAGGCCTTGAATAACCCTTGGCTGTTCAATTTTCCCGTCAGTGCCAACTACTGCCGACAGGATGATCGCGCCCGATATCCGCGAGTTGGAATTCTGTACGGGTCTCATTTCGTGAGCTTTCGGCATGGTAACTCCATCGATCCCGCCGAAATAAAATGGCCAACCCGCGGCCGCTGTCATCGCCGGGAACAATGCCACTGTAGCGGCATTGCGCGCTTCCACGTAGTTACTGCGCAATAGTTCTTTTCCTGAGCGGTCGGTCAGCACAAAATCAATAGAAACTTCACCGTTTTGTGGCGATAGCAGGGTGCTGAGAATGGCATCCAATCCAAATTTTGATGCGAGCTGTTCTGCAACTTCTGGGCGCACTACATCGCAGTCTGTCCAGTGGTTATCCAGGAGAAAACGATGCGCCTTGCTGCGCGGAAGCACCGCAAAACCGTGTGCGTTGGCTTCCAGTAATTGCGAAAAGCTCCCAGCAAAGTACGCACTCGGCCCGTGCGGCCGCTTGTTCGAATCGCACACATCCGGCAGGTACAGTTTGTGAACACCGACTTGTGCGATGTTTTTCGCCAAGTCGCGAACGGCAGCGTTCCGTTGATTGTTCACGGATTGCGCGCGACTAGTAATGGCTGCCAACAACAAAATCGTAAGTATCGTTGAGCCTTGCCGGACAGATTGTCTGGGGAATCCTGACCGCACTGGCACCTCTATGCGCCTTTCTGCTTGGCCAGCCACTCGGAAAGTGTGGTCTCTTCAGGCACATCGGTGGGACTCTCGAAATGCAGGGAATATCCGTCGGGGTCGCTGATAGCCACGTCCCATAACGAATTGCCCACAAACGGTTCCCGAGGCTCAAGGCCGCGCGAGCGAAACTCGTGATACAACGCCAAGGCGTCGCGACACTGAAACCACACGGACACGCCTTGTCCCCTTTTTTCCGACGGTGCCCGCCCCTCGCGGTACTCCTGTAGCATCAAGGCTGCTCCACCCAATTCCAGCCAGCACCAGCGAATCTTATCGGGCGCGTCGGGCGTCCATTTATTTCGCAGCACAAACCCCAGCCCATCTACATAGAAGCGCAGAGATCGAGGCATTTCGGTAACCATAAAGAAGGGAACGGCTTGCTGGACATTCGGTGCAGACGCTGAAGCGGACATAGCGCCCGCTATGGTCGCGCAGCGCCCGCCAAATCACAAGCGAAATGGCGCGCCGAAGCCGCAAATTGACCGGAGCAGGTCGCGCACGGCGGAAAAGGTGGTGTGGTAGAATAGGAAGTTTAAGGACAGAGAGAAAGAGCAGGTAGAAATAGGCATGGCGGAATATCCATTGGTCGACAATACGGTCTTTGAGGCGGACGAGGAGTACATCCCTCAGCCCGAACCGGAGCCATTACCGGCCGCCTGGCTGGACGGCAGTGTCCGCATCGGTATTCACACATCGATTGCGGGCAGCTATCTGAACGCCCTGGAATCGGCGCGCAAATTGGGCGCAAACGCGGTGCAAATTTTCTCGGCCAGCCCGCGCATGTGGCAGATGGCTAAGGTCGGCATTCCGGTCTCGGATGCCAGGGCGTTTCGTGCGCGTCGCGAAGAGTTGGCACTGGGCCCGCTGGTGATTCATGCTAATTACCTGATCAACCTGGCGGCCTTCCAACCGATGCTCAGAACGCGCTCCATTCAGGCGTTCCACGAAGAGTTAGTGCGAGGAGTATTGCTGGGAGCAGACTTCGTGGTGGTGCACCCAGGGTCGCGTGGCGATGCTCCGATAGAAGCGGCGATTGCCTCCATTATCGAGAGCGTGAAGCAAGCCGCCAAGCGCGTGCCGCTCGGGAAAATGCGGATACTCATCGAGAATACCGCCGGGATGGGTCATGCCGTCGGGGCGCGACTCGAAGAGGTCGCGGCCATCGTCCACGGTTTGAACCGTGGCAGCGGGGCAGACCGAACCGACGACCAGCCCTTGCGGGTTGGTGCTTGCCTGGATACGGCGCATTTGCTTGCGGCTGGCTACGACATTCGCAGCGAAGCCGGGCTCGAACAGACGATTGATTCGATCGATCGCACCATTGGTTTGCAGAACGTGCTGGTCCTGCACGCGAATGACTCAAAAATTCCCCTGGGGGGACGCATCGATCGTCACGCCCATATTGGGGAAGGGAAGATCGGCCAAGATGCCTTTAGCCGCATCCTCCGCCATCCTCGCCTAGGTACGGTACCGCCCGAAGGGTTGCCGGGCCGTGCATTTATCCTGGAAACGCCCATTGATGATCCCGGTGACGATCGTCGCAACGTAGCCAAATTGTGGGAACTGAGTGGCGTGGAAGGGCCCGTCGTGGAAAAAGGTTTTTCCATGCTGACTCCAGCCATGAAGCGCTCCATGGACAGGTTGGGCAAGAAACACAGTTCGCGCCATCTTCCCGCGAACAAAAGTTCCAAGAAGCACGGTAAGGCAAAATCGACCAAGCGGAAGGGATAAAGTCGCGTGGGGGATTACAAGCCGCAGGAAGTCGAAGCAAAGTGGCAAAAGCGGTGGAACGAAAGCCGCGTGTTCGAATCGGAAGCTGACCCAAAACAACCGAAATATTACGTCCTAGAGATGTTGCCCTATCCCAGCGGTACGCTGCACATGGGCCACATGCGCAATTACACCATTGGCGACGTGGTGGCGCGCGTCAAGCGCATGAAGGGTTTCAATGTGATCCACCCTATGGGGTGGGATGCGTTTGGTCTGCCCGCGGAAAACGCCGCCATCAAGAATCATACCCATCCGCGCACCTGGACCAATAACAACATCGCCGAATTCCAACGCGTGCTTCGCCGCTTCGGTTTTTCGTATGACTGGCGCCGCGAAATTTCTACGTGCGATCCGGAATACTACAAGTGGAACCAGTGGTTCTTCCTGCGCATGCTGGAACGCGGCTTGGCCTATCGCAAGAAAAGCCGCGTCAATTGGTGCCCGAAATGTTGCACGGTGCTGGCCAACGAGCAGGTCGTCAACGGAGGCTATTGCTGGCGCCACGAAGACACCCTTGTTGAGGCGCGCGAGATTGAACAGTGGTTCTTGAAGACCACCGCCTATGCCGACCAGTTGCTCGACGACTTGAAGTTACTGGAAGGCGGCTGGCCGGAACGCGTCATCACCATGCAGCGCAATTGGATCGGCAAATCCACAGGCGCCAAGGTGTGGTTTGGGATTGCCGGCGCTCCGGCCGAACGGAAGATCGAAATTTTCACCACGCGCATCGACACCATTTATGGCGCCAGCGCCTTAATCCTCGCGCCGAACCATCCTTTCGTGGAATCGTTGATCGCGGGCGATGGCCCGGATGCCGCTGCGCGATGTGCCAAACTCGCGCAAATGAAACAGACTTCAGTGAAAATGGAAGACATCGCCACGGCCGAAAAAGATGGCTTCTTCACCGGGCGTTATGCCGTAAATCCATTCAATGGAGAAAACATCCCGATCTGGGTGGGCAACTTTGTGCTCATGGAATACGGCACTGGTGCCATCATGGCCGTGCCCGCTCACGACGAACGCGACTTCGAATTCGCTACCAAATTTGGCTTGAAGATCCCCGTGGTTGTGCAGCCTCAAGAGGACTCCGGAAAGCAGGCTGCCTCCTCCGAACCCAAGGGAGCATTCACCGAGTACGGCCTGAGCGTCAATTCAGGACCCTATTCCGGACTCACCACCGAAGACGCCATCGAAAAAATGGCGGCGGATGCTGATGCTCGCGGCTTTGGCAAGAAAGAAACCATTTTCCGCCTGCGCGACTGGGGCATTTCCCGCCAGCGCTATTGGGGCACGCCTATCCCGGTCATCTACTGTGACAAGTGCGGCATGGTGCCGGTGCCCGATGCAGATCTGCCCGTCGTTTTGCCCGCCAATCCCAAACTTACGGGCGAGGGCCAATCTCCGCTGGCGACCGATCTTGATTTCGTGAATGTGAAATGTCCCAAATGCGCGGAACAGGCTCGCCGCGAAACCGACACCATGGACACCTTTGTGGATTCGTCCTGGTATTTCTATCGTTACTGCGATCCGCACAATGACCAGGCGCCCTACGATTCTGCCAAGGTCGGTTACTGGTTTCCGATCGATCAATACATCGGCGGCATTACCCACGCCATTCTCCATCTGTTGTATTCGCGTTTTTGGTGCAAGATGATGCGCGATATTGGCTTGATCCATCACAGCGAACCGGCAGCGCGGCTCTTTACGCAAGGCATGGTGCTGAAGGGCGGGGAAGCCATGTCCAAGTCGCGAGGCAATGTGGTCGGCGCCATCGACATGGCGGATAAGTTCGGTGCGGATACGGGCCGCCTTTACACGCTATTCGCGGCACCGCCGGAAAAGGATCTGGAGTGGAGTGAGGAAAGCATTGAAGGCGCCTGGCGCTTCCTCAATCGTGTCTACCGGCTGATTGAGAAATCCGCGGATAGCGTATTGACTGTGAGCGCGAATCCGCAACCTGCGGCGAATTACAGCGAACCAGAAAAAGCCCTGCTGCGCAAAGCGCATCAGACGCTACGCAGGGTCACCCAGGATTTCGAGACGCGCTGGCATTTCAATTCCTCGATCGCACAGATCATGGAGTTGACGAACGCGGTGTACGCCGCCGATGCCGGGGTGCGCGCCGAAGTGCGTAAGGAAGTCCTCGAGATTCTAGTTCTACTCCTGGCTCCCCTGACTCCCCACTTGGCGGAAGAGTTATGGGAGATGCTCGGGCACTCGGGAGGATTGTGGACCGTACGTTGGCCCGCCTTCAATGCCGACCTGGCGAAAGACGAGCAAGTCGAAATCGTCGTGCAAATCAATGGGCGTGTACGTGGCAAGCTGAAGATTGCCGCTGGTGCAACACAAGACGAAGTGATGGCGTTGGCGAAAGCGCAGGCGGATGTTGCCGCGCATTTAGCAGGCAAAACCGTGGTCAAAGTGATCTATGTTCAGGATAAACTCCTGAATATCGTGGTGCGCTAAAGCACCGAGTTCCTTTGCGAGGTGTCCATGGACGGGGCCGCACAAGCCGAGAAGCACACTGGGAGAATGAAAACGGAGTTGGGCGGGATTGTGGTGTTGGATTTTGGCGGGCAATACACTCAGCTCATCGCCCGCCGCGTGCGCGAGCAGCGGGTTTTCAGCGCCATCCTGCCCTGCACAATCTCCATCGACGAAATCCGCAAACTGGAACCCGCGGGAATTATCCTCTCCGGCGGCCCGAGTTCGGTGTACGACAAAGACGCACCGAAATGTGACCCTGCCGTGCTGGCAATGGGCGTTCCCGTTCTTGGAATTTGTTATGGCATGCAGTGGATCGCGAAGAATCTGGGTGGGGAAGTGGTGTCGGCGGAGAGGCGAGAATACGGACCAGCGCATTTGAACGTCGAACGTTGCGCGAGTGATCTTTTCACAAGCTTTCCCGCCAGCCTGAAAATCTGGAACAGTCACGGCGACCATGTGCATCGACTGCCCACCGGATTTCACGTGACGGGCAAGACCTCCAACGCCATCGCCTCCGCGGAAGATCCCAAGCGCAAAATCTACACGGTGCAGTTCCATCCCGAAGTGAAGCACACGGAACGGGGCACCGAAATCCTCCGCAACTTTCTTTTTGCCGTTTGCCAAGCGGAACCCAAGTGGAGCGGCGCGAGATTCGTTGATGAGACCGTCGAAGCGATTAGCCAGAAAGTCGGAACTCATCACGCTATCTGCGGATTGAGTGGTGGTGTGGATTCAACCGTCGCGGCGGTGCTAGTGCACCGCGCCATCGGATCACGCCTGACAAATATCTTCGTCAATACTGGGCTACTCCGCAAAGACGAATTCGAACATACCCTGGAAATGTATCGCGATCGACTTGGGCTGCATGTCATCGGGGTGGATGCCACCGATCGATTCCTGGACAAGCTGAAAGGCGTAAGTGACCCAGAGAAAAAACGTAAAATTATCGGAAATGAGTTCATCCACGTCTTTCAGGCAGAAGCCCAGAGACTGCAGCAAGAATCCAGCGGGGAGATTCGCTTTCTTGTCCAAGGGACTCTGTACCCGGATGTGATCGAATCGGTGTCCGTTAAGGGGCCGTCCGCAACAATAAAAACCCATCACAACGTCGGTGGCTTGCCCAAAGACATGCCGTTTGGCCTGATTGAGCCCTTGCGTGACCTCTTCAAAGACGAGGTCCGTAGCATTGGAAAAGACTTAGGTTTACCAGAAGAGATACT
>Ga0335073_10006038_pt1 | contig 17017 bp, 15 predicted proteins | sample Lox_Sample_22_FD_207093 | JGI IMG/M metagenome (GOLD analysis project Ga0335073, IMG submission 207093) | Soil microbial communities from Loxahatchee National Wildlife Refuge, Florida, United States - Lox_Sample_2.2 | ecosystem: Environmental > Terrestrial > Soil > Wetlands | place: USA... | reverse complement strand
TCGCCTCGCCCCGGCTCGAAGTCGGCTCCGAGGCCGACATGCGCGACCTCTACGCGGCGTTCGAGCGCGAGTTCAGCGAGGCGTACAGCGCGCTCGGCTTGAACCCGGAGGCCGGAGTCGAGATCGAGGCGTTCGTCCTGAAGGCCTCGCTTCCCCAGACCCCCACCGACCGACCGTTTGCCAAAGCACGAAACGGCGGCGCCGCCCCGACCCCGACCGGCTACCGCGACGCTCGGTTCGCGGCCGAACGGGGATGGATCCAGACGCCGGTTTACGAGATGGAGCGACTGGCCCCGGGCGATCGGCTTTCTGGCCCGGCGCTGATCGACTCCGACGACACCACCGTCGTGGTTGCCCCGGGCTGGAGCTGCGCCGTCGATGAGCGCTCCGGGATCGTCCTGTCCCACGAGGAGGAGGCAGCCGATGTTTGAGGCGGCGATGGTCACGAGGGCGATGCAGCTCGAGCCCGCGACCGAGCAGGAGCTCGAGGACGCCGCCTCGCTGCGGCCGGGCGACTACGAGATCTACTCCGAGAACGTCAACCTCATGCTCCAGGAGGGCAAGGAGGTGATGACCAAGATGGGGATCTCAAGCATGCTCCACTCGGGTGACACGCTGGTCGCGGTGTACACGGCGCAGGGTGACCTGGTGTCTGCCGTGCTCGGAACCTATCTGCACTCGGTCACCGGTCAGGTGCCGATCAAGTTCATCCTTTCGCGGTTCGCCGACGATCCCTCGGTCGGGGTGGCCGAGGGTGACATCTACTACTGCAACGAGGCGCTCTACGGGGGCATCCACAACCCCGACCAGTTCGCGATCATGCCCGTCTTCGGTGGCGAGGAGCTGCTCGGCTGGGTCGTGTCCGGGGCCCACCAGTCCGAGACCGGAGGCAGCGAGCCCGGCGGCGAGGTCACCCAGGCCCACACCCGGCACGACGAGGGGATGAAGCTGACCCCGATCAAGATCGGTGAGCAGTACCGGTTGCGCAACGACCTGCTGCTGATGATGGAGAACTTCATCTCGCGCGCGCCCCGCATGCAGGTCACCGACGTCAAGGCGCGGGTGGCGGCGTGCGATCGGGTGCGAGTGCGGCTTCAGGAGCTGTCACGCAAGCGCGGCAATCCGCTGGTGAGGGGGCTGTTCCGGCGCATGATCCAGCAGACCTCGGCCGGCGTGCGCCAGCGGATCGAGTCCTGGCCCGACGGCATCTATCGCCACAACGTGTTCATGGACACCACCGGGCACGAGGACGGGCTGCTCCGCGCGTCGGTCGCCGTGATCGTCTCCGGTGACCGTCTGACACTCGACTTCTCGGGGACCTCACCCGAGCACGAGGGCTCCTACAACGCGTTCACCAACGTGATCCGTGGTCACTGTGCGGTGAACCTGTTCCAGTTCCCGTTCCACGACTTCCCGATCTCCTCCGGGATGCTCGAGCACATCGACATCCGGGTGCCCCACGGGACGTTCTTCGACGCCGATCCCGAGGCGGCGATCAGCTGCTCGCCGCTGGTCGGCGCGATGGTCTTCCCGCTGCTCGGGGTGGCCCTGTCGAAAGTGATGTTCTCCACCGAGCAACGCTCGCTCGTGTGCGGCTTCACCTCCTCGAGCGCCTCCGCGGTGATGGTGGCCGGGGTCAACCAGCACGGCGTGCGGGTCACCGACTTCATGGGCTATCCGCTCAACGCGTACGGCCTCGCGGCGCGCTCGGACCGGGACGGGATCGACGTCTGGGGGTTCCCGCACGGGCCCTGGGGCAAGGCGCCGGACGTGGAGGACATCGAGTCCGAGTTCCCGCTGCTGCACCTCTACCAGAAGCAGCAGCGCGACACCTGCGGGTTCGGCAAGTACCGCGGCGGTCTGGGCGCGGCGGTTGGCTACGCGGTCTACCGCACTCCGCATCTGGCCTTCACCTCGAGCCAGAAGGAGTCGAAGTTCCCCGCCCACAATGGTCTGTTTGGCGGCTACTCGATGACCGTCGTGCCGGGCATCCGGGTGCGCGGGTCGAACCTGCTCGAGCTGATGGCGGCCGGCGAGCCAAACCTGCCCACCGACGACTTCACGCTCGCCGGCGGCGACTCCGCCTTGGGGGGTGAGGTGATCGTCGAGCACCAGACGCGCGGCATCCGGGTGGTGCAGGAGGGCGACGTGCTGGCGGCCAGCACGCAGGGGAGCGGCGGCTACGGAGACGTCCTGGAGCGAGATCCCCAGGCCGTGGTCGAGGACGTCCGGGCCGACCGGATCAGCGACTGGACGGCGCGCGAGGTGTTCGCCGTCGCCTACGACCCTGAGAGCCTGATCGTGGATGAGACCGCCACCGACGAGCTGCGCCAGGCCCACCGGGCCCGCCGCCTCCAGAACGCTCGGCCCTACGCCGAGTTCATCGCGGGGTGGGAGGAGCGCCGACCCCCCGAGCAGGTGCTCAAGTACTTCGGCGAGTGGCCCTCGGGCGCGCCGAACCGCGCCGTGGTGCGGATTTGAGTGGCCGCCAGCGGTTTCTCGAGGCGCTGGCCGGGCAGGGGCTGGCCTTCGCTCCCATCGTGTGGCAAGCGCTCCCGGCGCTGGTCCACCAGGAGCGCGCGGACTGGTGGCGGGATCCAGCCGTCGGACAGCGGCTGATCGCCGATGCCGCGGCGCTTGCCGCGGCCGATGCGATGTTCGTGTGCGCCGCTGAGGAGGCGGTTCGCGGTGCGCTGGCCGCCGGCGAGCGGGGAGATGCCGCGCTCGACGCGCTGGCGTCGACGCCGGCGGTGTCGGACGGCGCCGCACTCGTTCGGTGCCTGCGCGAGGTGGCCGACCACGCTGTCATCGCGGCCGTGCCGGCGCCGGAGGCTCTCCAGCGAGCGCTCGACGGAGCCGAGCCCGAAGTGGCCGAGGACGCATTCGCCGACCTGTGCTCGGCCTACCTCGAGGCGGGCGCGGATGCCTTGGCGATCATGGGGGAGGAGGGCGGAGAGGTGGGCGCCGGCGTGACCCGTGCGGCGCGGCTGGCCAGCCTGTACGGGCGGCCGGTGCTGGGCGTGGCCGAGCGAGACGGCGAGGTCGAGGCTTGGGACGAGCACGGCGAGCCGCTCGGGGTGATCTCGCCCGGCGGCGAGTGGCCGAAGGGCGCGTCGATCGTGGTGATCACCCCCGGCGATGTGAGCACGCGCTGGGACGCTGCCCGCCTGCGGGCGGTGGGCGCCGCCCGCTCGGTCGGAACGCGGTCGCCATGAGGGTGGCGGTCCTCGGCGCCGGGGTGATGGGGCGCAGCATCGCCAAGGTGCTGTTGCGAGGCGGCCACCAGGTCGCGCTCTACTCGCGAACCGAGCAGACGCTCCTCGATGCCGGCGGGGCGCTCGAGCGCGAGGCGGCGGCCCAGATCACCTACACGACGTCGATCGCCGAGGCATCGACCGACTCCGATCTGATCATCGAGTCCGTACCCGAGTCGCTGCCCCTCAAGGTCCTGGTGCTCCGCGACGTGGAGCCGGCGGCGCCGCCGGGTGCGGTGATCGCCTCAAACACCTCGTCGCTGCCGCTCGGTCAGCTGGCCGACGCGCTCGGCCGGCCCGAGCGGTTCCTCGGGATGCACTGGTTCAACCCGGCCCACCTGATCCCGCTGGTCGAGGTGGTGCCGACCGAGCGAACCGATCCGGCGCTGGTCGACTGGTCGGTCGCGCTGCTGACCGAGCTGGGCAAGCGCCCGCTCGCGCTGTCCCAGGCGATCGAGGGGTTCCTGGCCAACCGGCTCCAGTACGCGCTGATCCGGGAGGCGCTCCAGCTCGTGCAGGATGGTTTCGCCACCCCCGCGCAGATCGACGCGGTGATGACCGATTGCCTGGGGTTGCGCTGGGCCGTGCTCGGTCCGATGCACTCAAGCGACCTCGCCGGCATGGTCACCGCGGCCGCCGTCTGCCGCGAGCTGTTCCCGGTTTTGTCGACCGCCGCGGAACCCCAGGCCGTGCTCACCGAGCTGCTCGAGACTGGGCGCGTCGGCGTGTCGAGCGGCGCCGGGTTCTTTGACTATCCGGACCGCGAGGGACCGGCGCACACTCGCGACCGGCTGCTCTCAAGCGTGCTTGGCGCGCTGGCCGAGGCGAAGAGCTGAGGCAGCACGGGCAGCGACATCGGTCACCGCGGCGCGGAACTCGTCCTGCACCGCGCGGCTGTGGCGGCTTACCGGAGTCGCCACACCGAAGGCCGCGACCGCACGGCCATCATCATCGAGCACCGGCGCGGCCACGGCCCAGGCGCCGTCGTACGTCTCCTCCCAGCTGAGGCCCCAGCCGCGCTGCGCGATCGTGGACAGCTCGCGCCGGATCCGCTTCGGATCGATGATCGTCCCGGCGGCGAGACGCTCGGGCGCGCGGGCCAGCACGGCGTCGATCCGGGTCTTCGGCTGAAACGCGAGGATCGTCTTGGCGGTGGCGCCGGCGGTCAGCGGCACGGTGGTCCCGATCTCCGCCGTGACGCGCACCCGCTTGGGGCAGTCGGCGACGGCGATATAGGTGGCGCGCCCGGTGGCGAGGTCGGGCACGGCCAGGATGACCAGCTCTTCGGTCCGGCGGGCGAGCTCACGCAGATGCGGGTCGAGCAGCGCGGGGAGCTCAAGGGACGCGCTCGCCCGGTGGCCGAGCCGCATCGCCGCCGCCCCGAGGCGGTACCGGCCGTCGTCGCCGCGCATCACGTAGCCGGCCTGCTCGAGGCTGCGAAGAATCCGGTTGAGCGTCGTGGAGGGGATTCCGACGTGGTCGCGCAGCCCGGCCTCCGACCAGGCGGTGGAAGCCTCGCCGAAGGCGTCGAGCACGCGCAGCGCCTTATCGAGCACCTTGGGCGTGTCGGGAGTCGGGTTGGTCCGGGGGCGTGGCATTGGGCGTTCTGGCGTGGTACGGTTCCGTGCAAGTTTCGGGAAACGATTACCACTATACGGGAAATGAAGACCAATGATCAGGACCGGTGAGGAGTACCGCGAATCGCTGCGCGACGGCCGCGCGGTGTGGATCGACGGCGAGCAGGTGCACGACGTGCCGACCCATCCCGCCTTTAAGCCGATCGTCGACGCCCGCGCCCGCATCTACGACCTGGCGCACGAGCAGGCCACGAGTGAAGTGATGACGTACGTCGACGAGGAGAGCGGAGAGCGCTGCCCGGTCGGCGCCAAGCGACCCCTGACCAAGCAGGACTGGCGCGAGAAGCGAGCGGCGGTCGACCGCGTGCTCGACGATCTCGGAGGCATCGTCACCCGCGTCGGCGACGAGACGGTCGGCGAGATGTGGTCGCTGTACGACGGGCAGGACGTCCTCAACGACATCGATCCCTCCTTTTCTGAGCACATCCGGGCGCACGTCCGTCACGCCGAGCTCGGCGACCCGTTCCACGTGTCGGCCAACACCGACCCCAAGGGCGATCGCGCGCGTCGCCCGCAGGATCAGGATCCCGACGTGCTGCTGCACGTCGCCGGCGAGACCGACCGCGGGATCATCGTGCGCGGGGCAAAGTTCGAGACGGCCGCGGCGTACGCGAACCAGGCGTTCGTCAAGCCGACGATCGGCGACTGGGGCGACGCCAAGCTCTCGGACTACGCGGTCGGGTTCATCGTCGAGATGGGCGCGCCCGGCATCCGGCACATCTGCCGGTCCTCGTTTTCGCCGCGCGACCCGGCCGACTATCCATTGGCCACGCACTTCGACGAGATCGACACGATGATCGTCTTCGACGACGTCGAGATTCCGTGGAAGAACGTGCTGTTCTACCGCCACACCGCGGCGGCCGCGTTCATCCGCGCAACGCTTCACCGCTACAGCGCATTTCCGTTCGTGCAGCGGCACCTGCGCCTCGCCGACCTGCTCGTGGGCGTGGCCTACACCAACGCGGTGCAGACGGGGATCAAGATGCACCAGGCGGTACGCGAGAAGCTCGCCGAGCTGGTCTGCTACCGCGAGGGGATCAACGCCCACCTGACCGCGGCTATCGAGATGGCCGAGGTGAGTCCGGGCGGCCTGCTCATGCCCAACCAGGCGCTGCTGTACACCGGCCGTGTGCTCGCGTGCACGCAGCTGCCGGCGATGATGCACCTGGCCCGCGATCTGTGCGGCGGGCAGCTGTGCGTGCTGCCGAGCGCGGCGACGTTCGCTGATCCCGACGCGGGCGCGTGGCTCGACAAGTACCTCGCGGTCGGCGAGGTGTCGGCCGAGGACCGGCGCCGGCTGTTCGCGTTCGCGCGCGACCTGCTCAACTCCGACTACGCGGGTCACCGTTTGACCTTCCAGCTGTTCGCCCAGTCGCCCGCCTTCGCCCACCTGCTCGCGGTCTACAACAACTACGACTTCGCCGGCCCCGCCGATCTGGTGCGTCAGTACGCCGGTCTCGATCAGCCCGTGACCGCCTCGGCTGCTCGCTCGTGAGCGATCTGAACATCCTCGGTGCCGCCTGCGTGGCCTGCGTGCGCGATCGCGGCGGCGCCCGGCGTGGAGCCGAGCAGCGCGAGCTCGACCTCGTCTTCGACGCGGCGGTGGCGATTCGGGACGGAGTAATCGCTGCCGTCGGGCCCAGCGCCGAGGTGCTCCGTTCCTGCGGTGAGGACGGCGTGCCGGTACTGGATGCGAGCGGGCTGAGCGTCGTCCCCGGGCTGATCGAATGCCATTCTCATCCGCTGTTCGCCGGCGAGCGCCACGCCGAGTACGCCGAACGGCTGGCCGGGGCTTCACTGGCCGAGATCGCCGCGCGTGGCGGCGGGATCTGGTCCAGCGTGCTGGCCACGCGGGCCGCCTCCGACGACCAGCTACTCGGAGCGCTGAAGCACGCCTACCCCCGGATCCTGGCCGGCGGCGTGACCACGCTCGAGGTCAAGTCCGGGTACGGGCTGACGCTGTCGGAGGAGCTCCGTCATCTGGAGCTGCTGGGGCGCAGTCGCACCCTCACGCCGCTCGAGCTCGTGATCACCTTCCTGGGCGCCCACGTCGTTCCGGCCGGCCTCGACTCGGACGCGTACACCAACGAGGTACTCGAGATGCTGCCGCGGGCACTCGAGCTTGGTGTCTGTGCGTTTCACGACATCACCTGCGAGCGCGGCTTGTTCTCGCCCGATCAGGCGCTGTCGCTCTTCGACCGCTCCCGCGCGCTCAGCGTGCCGACTCGTTGCCACGCGGACGCCTGGGCCAGCTCCGAAGGCTGGCAGACCGCGGTCGCCGGCGGCGCGATCTCGGCCGAGCACCTGACGTACACGCCCGACGACGAGATCCGCGCCGTCGGCGCGACCGACACGATCGCGGTGCTCCTGCCCCAGGCCGAGCTGATCTACATGACCGACCGCCGGGCCAACGCGCGGCTGTTCATAGAGCAGGACGTGCCGGTCGCGGTGGCCACCGACTACTGCTCATCGATCCACGCCACCTCACTGCCGGTGACGCTGGGGATGGCGGCGCCGTGGTTTCGCATGACCCCGGCCGAGGTGATCGTGGCCGGGACTCTGAACGCGGCGTACGCCCTCGGACTGGCCGGCGATCGCGGTTCGATCGAGCCCGGCAAGCGCGGGGACCTGACGCTGTTGTCCATGGCTCACCCGAGCGAGCTCTGCCTGGCCGTCGGCCAGGAGGTGATCTCCGATGTGATCATCGGAGGGACGATCGTTCACAGCACCCGAACTCAGCGAGGAGAGCAGTGATTCACCAGCGAATCAGGCCGTTCAATACGCGCGACACCTATCCCGACCAGGACCTCGACAACGATCTGTCCCAGGCCGTCGTCGCCGGCAACACCGTGTTCCTCCGCGGCCAGGTCGGCCAGGACCTCGATACGGCCGAGTCGGTCGGGATCGGCGATCCAGCCGCCCAGGCCGAGCAGGCGATGCGCAACATCGAGCGGCTGCTGAGCGAGTCCGGTTCGCGCCTGGAGGAGATCTGCAAGATCGTGATCTACCTGACCGACATCAGGTATCGCGAGGAGGTCTACCGGGTTGTCGGGCGATGGCTGCGCGGAGTGCACCCGGTCTCGACCGGCCTCGTCGTGAGCGCGCTGGCCCGACCCGAGTGGCTGGTCGAGATCGACGCCACCGCTGTCATCTCGTGATCGACGCCGACGAACTCGCCCGCTTCACGGCGATCGCTGCCCCGACGGGAAGCGAGGAGGCGCGGATCCGGTGGCTCGAGGACCGGCTCTCTGGCCAACGCGGATCGCTGGAGCGTGACGAGGTCGGGAACCTGGTCTGGCGCTTCGGCGGGTCCCCGGAGCTGCTGCTGATGGCTCACGTCGACACGGTCTTCCACGGTTTGGACACGATCGACGTCGTTCGCGATGACGGCGGCCTGATCGGCCCGGGCGTGGGGGACAACGCAGCCGCGGTGATGACGGTCATCTGGGCCCTGTTGGCGCTGGATTCGATTCCGCCCGGGATCGCCGTCGCGTTCACGGTCGGAGAGGAGGGCCTCGGCAACCTGCGCGGCGCGCTGCACGTTTGTCGCTCGCTCCAGCCCTCGATGGCGATCGCGCTCGAGGGGCACGGGCTCGATCAGATCGTGACCGAGCACGTCGGGTCAACGCGCGCCCACGTGACCGTGACCGGACCAGGCGGACACTCGTGGGCAGACCGGGGCACGCCGAGCGCGATCCATGCCCTGCTCCCGATCGGATCCGAGCTGGCCGCGTCCGGGGCGAACATAGGGACGATCTCCGGCGGCAGCGCCGTCAACGCGATCGCCGCCGAGGCCGAGCTGCTCGTCGAGCGCCGGTCGATCGATCAGGCCGAGCTCGACGCGTTCGAGACCGAGGTCCGTGGGCGGCGGGTGGATGATCCGCTGCGGGTCGAGTGCGAGATCGTCGGCCGGCGTCCCGCCGGGCGGATCGAGCGCGATCACCCGCTCGTGCGGGCGATCGTCGAGGCGCACCGCTCGCTTGGCCTGCCCGAGCGATTCGAGGCGGGATCGACCGACGCCAACGCCGCCGCGGCGTTCGCCATTCCCGCGGCTTCAATCGGGTGCACGCGCGGTTCGGGGATGCACACCCCGCACGAGCGCATCGAACTCGAGCCGCTCGAACTCGGCGTCGGGCAGCTGCTCGCCGTGGTCGAAGCCTTCGCCGATCGCAGGATCCCGACACCGTGAGGAGGTCAACGCCATGACGATGTATGAGCCGTGGGACGCCTTCGAGGCGCCCCGTTTCACCGGACCGCGCACCTACGCACGGCTCCCGTATGTCAAGGATCTCGACGGCGTCGACGCCGCGGTGTTCGGAATGCCGTGGGACGGCGGGACCTCGTTTCGCTCCGGCGCGCGCTTCGGGCCCGAGGGCGTTCGCTCCGCCTCCGGGATGATCCGGACCTACAACCCAGTTCAGAAGGTGCAGGTGTTCGGGGTGCTCTCGACGATCGATTACGGCGACGCCCCCACCGTCCCCGGCTACATCGAGGACACGCTCGAGCGGATCACCGAGTTCGTCCGGCCGCTCGTTCAGACCGGCATCACCTCGGTCGGGATCGGCGGAGATCATTCGGCCACGCTCGGGGAGCTGCGCGCGCTGGCTGCGGTGCACGGCCCGCTGGGGCTCGTGCAGCTCGACTCCCACACCGACCTGTGGGACAGCTACAACGGCCGCCCGTACTCGCACGGGACGATGTTCCGGCGCGCGCTGGAGGAAGGGCTGGTCGACCCGGCGCGGATGGTGCAGGCGGGAATGCGCGGACCGCTCTACGGCGAGCTCGACGAGGAGATCCCCGGGGAACTTGGCGTGAACACGATCCCTTGGGTCGAGCTGGTCCAGATGACCCCGCGCGAATTCGCCGACCACGCTCGGGCCCGGCTCGGCGACGGACCCGCATTCCTGTCTCTCGACGTCGATTTCGTCGACGCCGCGTTCTGCCCCGGCACGGGCACGCCCGAGGTGGGCGGCCCGACCAGCTTCCAGGCGCTGTCCTACCTGCGAGCGTTGAGCGGGCTGCCGTTCGTCGGCTACGACGTGGTCGAGGTCGCGCCCGCCTACGACGGCGCTGGTCAGGTGACCGCGCTGTTCGCCGCCAACGCCATCTTCGAGATGCTCAGCATGGTCACGCTGGCTCGGCGGCGAGCACCGTCAGCCTGACACCACGTGGGCCACCGGTGTTGATCGGGTTCATGTCCTGCGGGCACGCCGACAGCACGACGGTCACGTCGGTCTCGGCGCGGAACGTCACCCGGTCGCCCGCTTGCGCCGGCGAGGGCAGAAACTCCAGCGCCCCGTCCTGGAGCCAGGCTACGTTCATGAACAGGTTGAGCGGGGAGGGGACCCGGTCGGCCTGGACGCCGCGGCCGGCGAGCGCCTCACGGAAGTTCTCGGCGCAGCTGGCGTGGCCCGGTTCGGCGCCCAGCAGCCGGTAGCGCTCCGGGTCGCAGGACGCGATCAGCGTGTCGTGCACGCCCGGGCTGGTGTCCTCGACGAGCGTGAGCAGCGGCCGGCGGCGGGAGCTGTACAGACCATCGCCGACCCGCGGGACCAGTCGCAACAGCGCGACCCGGGTGTGCTCCATCGAGAGGTACTCGCTCGGGTCGTCCCCTGCGAGCGCCCACATGTCCACGACCTGGCCGCCTTCGTGGTTGGTGATGCGCAGCCGCTCGCCGGCGCGCAGAGGTACCGCGACGCCCTCACGGGCGGGAAGGATGCGGTCGGCCGGTCCCGGTGCCTCGGCGCTCACGCCGGCGCCCCGGCGATCGTTCCGTCGGGCGCCATCCGTTCGAGCACGGAGCGCACGGCCGCGACCACGTGCAGCGCGTCCTCGCGGGTCAGCACGAGCGGCGGCGAGAGGACGAGCGTGTGCGCGCAGTCGCGCACGAGCACACCGGTCTCCCGGCGGATCACGTCGTGCGGGGCGCAGTGCATGCTGATCGGCTCCCGGGTCTGCTTGTCGCTCACGAGCTCGACTCCGTGCATCATCCCGACGCCCCGCACCTCTCCCACCACGGGCAGCTCTTGCAGGCCGGACAGCTCCCGGAGCAGGAAGGCTCCGGTGTCCCGCGCTCGCTCCAGCAGCCCCTCCCGTTCGATGATCTCGAGGTTCTTCAGCGCCACCGCGCACGCCGTCGGATGCCCGTAATACGTGAAGCCGACTGGGAAGCCGTGGTCGCGGGCGAGCTCCTGGGCCACCTCGCCCGACACCAGCACCGCACCGAGCGGGACGTAGCCGCTGGTGATGCCCTTCGCGGTGACCATCAGGTCTGGGTCGACGCCGAAGTGCTGCGCGGCGAACCAGCTCCCGGTGCGGCCGAACCCGGTCACGACCTCGTCGAAGATCAGCAGGATCCCGTGGCGGCTGAGCAACTCCCGAACGCGCGGCCAGTAGTCGTCTCCAGGCACGATCATTCCGCCCACGCCCATGATCGGTTCGCCGATCATCGCCGCGATGTGCTCGGCGCCGATCTCCTCGATCGTCCGCTCGAGCTCGTCGAGGCAGAAGTCGGTGGCATCGCGGCCGTCAAACAGCTCGGCGCGGTACGGCCAGGGCGGCGTCAGGTGCTGTACATGGGGGAGCAGCGGCGCGAAGCCCTCGTGGTAGATCGGCAATCCGCTGGCCGAGCCCGAGCCGTATCCGATCCCGTGATACGCGTTGCGCCGGGCGAGGATCCAGTCGCGCCCCCGCTGCCCGCGCCGGTAGTGGAAGTAGCGCGCCATCCGGATCGCCGCCTCGTTGGCCTCCGAGCCACCGCTGGTGAGGTAGACATGGTCCAACGGGGCGGGTGCGAGCTCGACGAGTCGCTCGGCCAACTCGATCGCGCGGTCGTTGGTGAACTCCCAGAAGCTCGTGAAGTACTCGAGCCGCTGCATCTGCTCCGCCGCCACCTCGGCCATCTCGCTCCGCCCATGCCCGATCTGGGCCAGCCACAGACCACCGGTGGCGTCGAGGTACTCGCGTCCTTCCACGTCGCGCAGCCGGCAACCGCTCCCCTCGGTCATCACGACGCGTTCAGCCACCGAGCCGGGGAGGTAGGGGTGAATCAACAGCTCCCGGTCGCGCGCGATCAGTTGCTCGGCGCCGCTGCTCACGGTGGTGGTCGACATCGCGCCCCTCTTTCTCTTCGCCGGTCCCGGTAATCGAGCGGCGGCTTGACACGCTGCCGACTCGCGGCATAGCGTATACACTATGCACGCCGCGTGGGAATCATTTTGGTGGGCGGGTTAGCGGGGTCGTGCCGGTCCGATCTCAAGAGGAACTCGACGCGGTCGTGGCGGAGCGCTTTCATGCTCGCCGGGTGGCCGCGCTGCGTCCGACGCTGACCGCGGAGCTGGTGGCGGAACATCGGCGCTCCCCGCTCGGTCCGCACAGCGACGCTCTGCAGCGCGTCCTGAACTATCTCGGGCTGTTCGGAATCGACGGCAAGCTGATCACCGAGCACGACGACGAGCACTGGTTCGTATGCCGGCTGGCCGGCTTCCCCGCGCTGAGCGCCGAGCGGATCGACGGACCGTTCGCCAGCGAGGCGCAGGCGCTGCACGCGGTCTTCCGCAGGCGCCTGGCCGACGTGTTCGGCCTGGACTTCCCGGTGCCCGCGGAGTGAGCGAGGGACGCTTTCGGACCTGGGTGCTCGGCTACCCGGACGAATGGAGCGTCTCGCCGGGGCAGGTCGTGACCTTCCACGTCAGCGGCGTTGGCGCGGACACGGTCGACGCGCACCTGGTCAGGCTCATCCACGGCGACACCCACCCGGACGGTCCGGGATTTCGCGAGATCGAGGTCGCATCGGACGCCGACGGCACGTATCCGCTGTCCGAGCACCCCACCCACCACGGCTCGTACGCCCGGCTCGTACACGCCCGAGCGGTGCTGCCCGAGGCCGGATCCTCGCTCGGCCTGTTCGCGATGGTGTGTCCCAGCGACACGGCGGGCACGCAGCCGCTGATCTCGGCGTGGGATCGTGGCGGCGCGGTCGGTGTCGCGCTGGTGCTCGAGCCGGATCTCCGGCCCGCGTTCTGGATCGGCGGCGCCGACGGGGTGCAGCGAATCGTGGCCGAGGAGAGTCTGGTGGCGGGCGTCTGGTACGCCGTCGCCGGAGGCTGGGATGCCGCCGGCCGAACGCTGTCCGTCCTCGCGACTCCCGTCGTGAACTCCTACAACTCGCGCTTCGGTCCGGTCGTGGCCGCCGGCGCCTCGAGCGCGCACACGCCGGCATCGCCGTGGACGGTGATCCCCGACGTCGCGCTGCTGCTGGGAGCCTTCGATGCCACGGACGGGAGCATCGTGCGCGGCGCGTTCAACGGAAAGCTGGCGCTGCCGTGCGTGTATGACCGGGCGCTACGCGAAGCCGACCTGGCAACCCTCGCCGGCAGCGGCGCAACACCCGCCCTCGGTGATGGGCTCCGGGTCTGGTGGGACCTGAGCCGGGACATCGAGACGAGTGCCGTCCGCGGCGGCACGCCGGACAGTCCCGACGGCGAGCTGGTCAACATGCCGACGCGGGCGGTGACCGCCCACAACTGGGACGGCTCGTGTTATGAGTGGCGGCACGCCCCGTCCCTGTACGGCGCGGTCCACTTCCACGACGACGATCTCGACGACGCCGGCTGGGAGCCGATGTGCAGCCTGGAGCTTCCGGCCGGGCTGCGCTCCGGCGTGTACGCGCTGCGCCTGCGGGCGGGCGAGTTTGAGGACCACGTCCCATTCTTCGTGAGAGCGCGCCCGGGTCACGAGGGCGATGTGGCGCTCGTGCTGCCCACCGCGAGCTACATGGCCTACGCCAACGAGCACCTCGCCGCCGGGGCGCCGATGGGACAGGCCATCGTCGGCCACACGCCGGCCCTGCACGCGATGGACCTCCTGCTGATGGAGCATCCGGAACTCGGGAGCTCGATGTATGACCTGCACTCCGACGGCAGCGGGGTGGCGTTTAGCTCCCGGCGGCGGCCGATCCTGAACATGCGCCCGCGCCACCGCTTCAGCTTCATGGGCACCTGGCAATTCCCCAGCGACCTGTACCTGGTCGACTGGCTCGAGCATTTCGGCTATCGCTACGACGTGTTCACCGACGAGGATCTGCACCGCGACGGCGCGCGCGCCCTGGCCCCGTACCGCGCCGTGATCACGGGCTCGCACCCGGAGTACACGAGCGAGCCCATGCTCGACGCCTACGAGGCGTACGTGACCGGCGGCGGCAACGTCATGTATATGGGCGGCAACGGCTTCTACTGGGTGATCACCTACTCGCAGGAGCGGCCGTGGGTGATGGAGGTCCGCCGAGGGGAGGCCGGTGTGCGCGCCTGGCAGGCCGCGCCGGGAGAGACGACGCACAGCACCACGGGCGAGAAGGGCGGACTGTGGCGCAACCGAGGGCGCGCGCCGCAGAAGCTGTTCGGCACCGGGTTCGCGTCGGAGGGCTACTCGGGCGCCTACCACTACGAGCGCATGCCCGACGCGGCGGAGCCCGCCGTGGCGTGGATCTTCGAGGGCGTCGAACCCGAGGAGCCGATCGGCGACTTCGGCCTGGTCGGCGGAGGAGCGTCGGGGCAGGAGATCGACCGGGCGGATGTCGCCCTGGGGACGCCGCCCCAGACCTATCTGCTCGCCTCGGCGTACCACCAGGACGATTCCTACAAGGTGATTCCGGAGGAGATCGAGTTCATGTTCGACGGACTCGGCGGGACGGAGCATCCGAACGTGCGCGCGGACCTGACCTACTACGAGGCCGCCGGCGGTGGAGCCGTGTTCGCGACCTCATCGATCGCCTGGTCGGGCTCGCTTTCGCACGCGGGCTACCAGAACAACGTCTCGCGGATCATGGGCAACGTGCTGGACCGCTTCATAGGAGCGCGGCGATGAGCAAGACGTTCGTGCTCTTGCACGGGTCATGGCACGGCGGGTGGGCGTGGGAGCCGACCGCGTGGTGCCTGCGCGAGCTCGGCCACGCGGCGTATGCCCCCACCTACCCCGGCCACCTTCCCGGTGCCAGCCGCGCCGGCATCCGTCACGAGGATTACGTCGACTCCGTGGTGAGGTTCATCGAGGGCCGCGACCTGCGCGACGTGGTCCTGGTCGGTCACAGCTTCGGCGGCTCGGTGGTGAGTCGCGTCTCGCAGGTCATCCCCGAGCGCCTGGAGCGCCTGGTCTTCCACACGGCGTTCGTGGTCGCGGACGGCGCCAGCGTCAACGACGAGTTTCCCGACGAGCAGACGGCGCTGTTCGAGGCGGCGGCTCGGGACAGCCCCGACGGCACCGTGTCGTGCCCGTGGGAGGTGTTCCGCGACCAGTTCATCCAGGACGCCTCGCCCGAGGCGGCCCGGTCGGTGTGGGAGCGGCTCGTGCCCCAGCCCTTCGCCCCGTGGGCCCAGAAGCTCGACCTGACCGAGTTCTACCGGGGCGAGCTTCCGCGGAGCTACATCGCGGTGGCCGACGACCGGGCGCTGCCGCCCGGGAAGTGGCACCCGGAGATGTCATCGCGGCTGGGCAGGTTCAAACTGGTCGAGATGGATGGGAGCCACGAGGTGATGTTCACCCGCCCGGCTGAGCTGGCCCGGAAGCTCGTCGATGGCGCCGCAGGCTGACGAGCCGCGCGTTCTGATGTTGACGCCGGACGAGGTGCTCGATCCGGCCTACGAACCCCTGTCCGCCAAGCTCGCCGCACATCAGCTGATCAAGCCGGAACGGTCCCGCGCCGGTGTGCTCGGCGAGCTGTCCGCTGCCGATTACGTGGTCGGCGACTGGACCCAGGAGCTCCACCTCGACGCCGAGGAGCTCGACGCCGCTGCTCGCTGCCTCGCCGTGTTCCAGCCCAACGCCGGCACGGACATGGTCGACATCGAGCACGCGGCCGAGCTCGGCATCCCGGTCGCGAACGCGCCCGGACAGAACGCCCGCGCGGTCGCCGAGTGGGTGGTGATGGCGATCCTGGCCACGCTCAAGGACGTGGTGCGCAATCACCTCGGCGTACTCGCCGGCCGTTGGGACATGGTTCAAGCCGGGCGCCTCGGCGTGCACGAGCTCGGCGACCGCACGGTCGGGATCATCGGCATGGGGCGGATCGGCCAGGACGTCGCGGCCCGCCTTGCGCCGTTCGAGCTCGGGCGTCTGGTCTACTCAGACGTGGCCGCCGCGCCGGTCGAGGTCGAACGCCGTCTCGGCCTCGAGCATCTGGAGATCGACGAGGTGTGCGCAGTGAGCGACGTGCTGAGCCTGCACGCGCCGCTGCTCCCGGCAACGCGCGGAATGCTCGACGCGCGCCGGATCGCTCTGATGCCGAAGGGTGCGGTGGTCGTGAACGCCGCGCGCGGCGGGCTGATCGATGAGCCGGCGCTGTGCGAGGCGCTGGCCGCCGGGCATCTCAAGGCGGCGGCGCTCGACGTGTTCGTCGAGGAGCCGCTGCCCTCCGACAGCCCGCTGCGCAAGCTGCCAAACGTGCTGCTCTCCCCGCACCTGGCGGGATCGACCAACGAGGCCCGCGAGCGGATGATGACCAACGCGCTGCGCAACCTCGACGGCGTGCTCCGCGGCGGTGATCCCGAGCACGTGGTCAACGGTGTGGGGGGCGTGCCGCGGCGCGGATGACGCGTGGGAAGAAACTACGTCTATCCCGAAGTTTCTTCCCAAGGGCTGCGGCGGCCGCTCCGGGACGTATACAGTGCGTTCTCGACAACCGGCACAGAAGGAGCGACACGTGAAGGCATCACGACTGGTGGAACTCGGGAGCCCGCTCGTGATCGACGACGTGCCCGAGCCGGACCCCGGGCCGCGAGACGCGGTCGTAAAGGTCGAGTTCGAGGGGGTGTGCCGGACCGACTGGCACGTCTGGCAGGGTGATTGGTCGTGGATCGGGCTCGCGCCGGAGCTCCCGATCACGATGGGCCACGAGTTCTCCGGGGCCGTGGTCGCGGTCGGGCCGGAGGTCACCACGATCAAGGTCGGCGACCGGGTGGCGGTGCCGTTCCACGAGGCATGCGGCCGCTGCTCCTACTGCCGCGGCGGCCGGTCGAACCTGTGCGACGCGCTCGAGTTCCTCGGCATGAGCCACGACGGCGGTTATGCCGAATACGTCAACGTCCTGAACGCCGACCTCAACTGCGTCCCGCTGCCGGACGCCGTGTCGTT